>Ga0187893_10004484_pt1 | contig 26491 bp, 11 predicted proteins | sample MA1701074metaG_FD_139574 | JGI IMG/M metagenome (GOLD analysis project Ga0187893, IMG submission 139574) | White microbial mat communities from a basaltic lava cave in the Kipuka Kanohina Cave System on the Island of Hawaii, USA - MA170107-4 metaG ... | reverse complement strand
AACTCCCAACGGCTGCCTTCACTCGTGAACCACGGAGTCCGAAAAACCTTCAATAGGGAAAGATCAAACGCGGCGTAGCCGGGCCCCCTGAAAGTGTTGCGGCCCAGCGTGCCATTGGCGCCGGGCGCTGCGGGCACAAACAGCGAGCCCCAGCCCGATCGTTCACCGAACGCACCGTTGAGGAATGCATGTGGGCCGTCACCGACTTTGCGCGGAAGACTGGTAGCGCCGTTTGGGCGATCTGAGAATGCTCCGTCCAGGTTGTAATCCTCGGAGGTCACCACGGTAAATGGAAAACCTGACTGCAGCGATAGAATCCCTCCGATCTGCCATCCACCGAACAGGCTGACAGGCCCGGAAGCTTTACGCAGGAAGGGCAGCTCATAGACGAAGTTAGCGGTCAGGCGATGCGTGGCATCGAAAGCCGAAAGACCGCGGTCCAGCTTGATGTTGTTCACGTCCAGAGTACCCTGCTGTTCACCAGCGCCGCCCCCGAAAGGCTCGGAGTCTGCGTCAATCGACCGGCTGAAGGTGTAAGCGACTTGAATCGTGTGTCCGTGGGAGAACCGCTTCACGGCTTGTGTCGCCAGCCCTTCATAGATAGAGCTGGTCGCGTTGAAGCCGTGGATGATCGAAGCGAAGCTTTGATTGACACGATTGACAGCTCCGTCTGCACGGTCGCCCGTATAGCGGTTGAGTTCTTGCCGAATCAGCAGCTTTCTGCCAGCGTTACCCAAATAATTCGCTTCGACGATCCAGTCGCCCGGCAATTGCCGTTGGACTCCGAGAAACCATTCCCAGACGTTGTTTTGGATTCCTTCCTCGCCGGCCTTGTCAATTAGTCGAATGAGGGCAGCCCTTTCCGCGGCTCGACTCTTTCTCCGGACTAGGATGATCAGTCCCGAATGTGGTTTTCGTCGTGCCAATCGTAGGAAATCGTCGCGATTGCAGCTGATCAATACGCAGTGGTTTCTGGAGGCATATTCAAGCACCTGCTCATCCCTGGCCGTCGCGTCGAGAACCTCCGGCAGGCGAACCACCTCGTGGCCAAGTTCACTCAGTGAATAGGAAATGTCGACGGGAACATCGTGGTCCAGAAGGAACCTCATGCCTCAGGGGCCATCTGGCGGGCAATCAGGAGATCGATCTCACCGCGGTGGTCTTCATAGTAAGCCAGGCATTCGTAGACTTGGGCCTTTGAGATTTCGGGAAAGCAACTGGAAATCACAGAATCGACACTCTCTCCGTTCTGCAGAAGGCCAACCACATCGTGAACGCCGATTCGGGTGTCTTCGATGATCGGATGGCCACCTCGAACCTTCGGCAAGTGGGAAATGTAGCGATACTTCTCAGAAGTTCGAGCCATAGTGTCTGATCGTACGGCAAAACAGCCGACGATTCAACGGTTCTCCAGATCAGTCAGACAGAAGACATATGCACCGGACAGTTACTGCTCGCTCCTACCCGCTTGTTCATTGACTTGCGCGGGAGCATGTTGCGAGAATGACGTGCCGGTCCAAGGCTCCCTCAGGACAAGATCTAGGTCTGCATGTTATGACTGGCTGTCTGTCTCATCCCATACGCAGGGCAGTCGCAGTCTTGTTGTTCGTGAATTTGCGTGCTTCGCCTGTCAATCCTCACCGTCCCGCGGAGCTTCGCCCGGGACAAGCCCTATCTTCACGAATCTCCAGAGGCGAGATTCATCGCTATAAGCTTCTGCTCCGAACGGGACAGAACGTCAAAGTAGAAGTCTTGCAACACGAGATGGACTTGGCCGTGGGACTGGTTCGGCCAGACGGAAGCCGGCTCCCAGCGGTGGACGGAAACGAGTGGAGTTGGGAATCCATGTGGATCGATGCAAGATCTGCTGGGGTGTACGAGGTCGAGGTGGTTTCGCCCACGGACGACACAGCTCAGGGCTTGTACACTCTCACCGCGACCGAGTTAAAGCTCTGCTCCTCTAAAGCTCATGATGCTGAAGCTGCTCAAGCGCTATTTCATCGCGGTGTCGAGTTCGAACGTGAGGCGGTTGCGCCATCGCAGATCGCAGCTATCGATCATCTCTCCCGTGCTATGACGCTTTGGCGCCATGTAGGCGATGCGCGAAGAGAAGCCCAAGCTCTGGTTCGCCTTGGAGATATTGATCATCGCGCAGGGCGGTACTCCAAAGCCTACGAGAACTACACGAGGTCCCTTTCGATCTGGGATCGTCTTGATGACAGTTTCGGCCGAGCGGAGGCTTCCCGCAGGCTGTGCTCCACAACAGACATGCTAGGGTCTCAAGCCGAATCGACCGCGTTCGCAGATCAGTTCTCGGCTCTTGCGACGTCACTTCCCGATCGGCGCGCGCTGGCGCTAGTTCTATACGATCGGATATTTCTCGCTATGAAGCATGGCGACCATCAGGGTGTAATCGAAGCAGGCCTTAAGGCCCTAGATCTCCGCGAGAAATTGGGCGATCCAGGGACGGTTGCCGCCGTGCTAAATCTGCTGTCAGGTTCCTACGCGGAGCTTGGGCGATTTCAGGAAGCGATAGCCGCAGCAGAACGGGTCCTTAGACTTCGGTTGGCCCAGGATGACCAAAGGGGACAAGCGGCAGCATTGTCCAGCCTGGGGCTTGCATTCCTAAGGATGGGACGCTTCGAACTTGCGATCCAACACCTCACGGAGTCCCTTCACCTACGTAGACTTCAGGGAGATCTGTCAGCGCAGGCTGGAGTCATGCAAGCATTGGCCGATGCCGAGCTACGCCATGGCAATCCAGCCAAGGCGCTTACATGGATGAAAGAAGCAATGGAGATTGACCGCACGGTACGAGCTCCTTTGACCAGTCCACTAAGGCGGGCTGGGTTCTCAAACGCGCTCGATCTTCCGGTGCTTCAGGTTTCAGCTCACATGGCGCTCCACAAGCGCAATCCCGGTAGAGGACAAGACGGCCAGGCTCTCTTGGCTGCAGACTATGCGATGGGCCGGCACCTGTTTGAGGACCTGCCGGCTTTTCCAAAGCCGTCGCTAGCTGAACTACAGAAAGAATTGTCAGCGGATTCGATTCTTTTGGAGTACTGGCTGAACGAGAAGGAGAGCTTTCTTTGGGTAGTTTCTGCCACGGATCTAAGAGTCCTTCCCATGCCTCCCGCCAGAGAAATACGAGCTGTTGCAGAACAGCTCGCCAACTCGGTCACTGCCCGTGCTCAACTAGCGCCTGGTGAAAGCGCTGAAGGTCTTAGCCAACGCATCCTGCGAGCGGATGCTCGTCTCCGGACGTCGTCTGAGTCCCTGAGCCACGTCCTACTCGCTCCAGCAGCTGACGCTCTGAAGGCTCGTCGTCTTTATATTGCAGGCACTGGCATTCTGAACTCCTTTCCGTTTAGTGTCCTACCAGATCCCAGCGATGCGAGGAGAAGACCCTTGGGACTGACCTGCGAGATCGTCAGGATTCCCTCGGTGACCGCGGTGCTAGCTCTTCAACGTGCTCGAAAGCAGGCTCCCGCAAAACTGCTCGCAGTCATCCCTGATCCACTGTTTGAGGAGCGCGACCTGTTTTCCTTAAGGGTGGATGATAACAGCAGCTTTGAAGCGTCAGATGAGCCTCAGGCGATGCGCAATCGCTATCGCGCGGCATTTACCAGGCTCCCTTTTTCTAAGCATGAAGTTGCGGATGTAGTCCGATTGGCTCCACCTCTCTCGGCGAGTTTGATTCACGGCACTCTCGCTAGCCGGGAAAGGTTGCTAGCCGGATCGCTCAGTCCATATCGAATAATCCATTTTGCGACTCACGGGTTTTTCGACTCAAAGGTCCCCGAGAAATCGGGCATTGCCCTGGCCGGAGCCAAGGATTGGGAGAGCAATCAGATGCTTCGCCTGCAAGATATCTATCAACTCCGCCTCACGGCTGATCTAGTCGTGCTCAGTGCCTGCGATACGGCGCGGGGGAGAGAATTCAGGTCTGAGGCCGCCGCCGGATTGACTTCCGCCTTTTTGTGTGCAGGCGCGGCCCAGGTCGTATCCACCGCGTGGAAAGTCGATGACGAAGCAACGGCTGAGCTCATACGGCAGTTTTATAGGATGCTGCTACGCGGCCACAGCTCGCCGGCTGCCGCTTTGCGCCGTGCTCAAGAACTCGTGGCCGCCAACGAACGGTGGAACGCTCCGTACTATTGGGCTGGGTTTTTTCTCCATGGATTTGAGCCACGCCACAAAGGAACCGTCATTAATGGGACCTCTCAGTGATGTCGAGTCCAAACGCTTGCGTAGCTGGCTGGTGCGATTCCTGAGAGCTAAGGGGGCGCCAGAGCCAGAAGATGCCGCGAGTGAGACCGTTCTCCGAATTCTACAGAGGCTCAAAGAGGGGCTTCAGGTTCGGAATTTGGACGCGTTTGCTAACAAGGTGGCCCAAAACGTCATGCATGAGGATTGGCGCTATCGTTTCAGGCACTCTTCACTCGATCACTCTCCGATCGATGAAGCAACCCATGATTCTCCAATTGAGAATGAGCGACTCATGCAGTGCCTCGATCGGTGTAAGCGCAGCTGTCTGAAGCGCAGCGAGGTTCGTCTCATCGAAGCCTACTACAGCGGCGATCACACAGAGCGAACGAGGCTCGCCCGACGGCAAGGCATGAGTGAGAACGCTCTTCGGCTTAAGGCGTTTAAATTGCGCAAGAAGCTCAGGGTCTGCGTGGAACGGTGTCGGGAGGACGGTTTCAGGCCCGGGAAATGAATTGATCGATCGTTGCACATCTGTCTTTAGAGCGCCAAGACCGGCCTTTCTCGTCGGCTCTGGCACAGTTTCGATTGCCCATGTCAGGAAAAAGAACGCTCCCCATCGACAGCCAGAATGACCAAATCATTCGGTGGTTGCTGGGCAACTTGCCTCAGGCTGAACGCGAAGAGCTTGAGCGTCGAGTCTCGGAGGATTGCGATTACGCCGAACTCGTGGAAGCCACAGAGGAGGAGTTAATCGATCGTTATGCGACCGGCGCCCTTCCGCCGAGCGACCAACAACGATTCGAGCACTATTACCTGACTACAAAGGAACGTCATCGCAAATTAGAGTTTGCACGAGCGTTCCTGAAATCTGCCTCCCAAGGAACATCATTTGCGAAATCGCTGCTTAAAGTGGCGGCCCTTTTGTTAGTGGGCTTTTTCTTGGGCTGGTTGTGCTTTCGCTCGCCCGAGCCCATCGTCACGCTTGCCCTTCGGCCCGGAAATGTCAGGGGTGCGGAGCAAGCTGCAACGTTGGAAATTCCCATCGGAACCGTGGCGATCGATTTTCAGCTCTATCCAGATTCCAGAACGGAAGTTGACACAGCGAGTCTTCTAACTGCGAGCCTGCAACGCGAAATCGAACGACAGCAAGTCAATGTCTCTCCAGATGGGTCAGTACGGTACCGCGTGGCCGCCAGCCTCATTCCACCTGGCGAGTACATCATCTCTCTCGAGAGAACCGGCCAGGTCACGGCCAGGTTTCTCTTCACCATCACCACGAAATAGTTCTCCTTCCTGAAGTTCGCTTCAAAGAACCAACTAGCGTCTTTTCATCGCGTTCGGGGTAGTGGAGTTCTTTCTACGGAAATGAATTTGGATCCTCTTCACATCCTCAGGAGAATGTCTGAATCGTGAGAACTGATAACACTTTCCGATGGTGCTCAAGATCGCAGCTCTCTGCCCAAAGGTGGAAGAGTTTTTCCCAGTCGGATTGAGAGTCGCTCGCTGATGTGTCGTCGGAGGCAATCTTTTTTTCAACAAACCCGCTTCAAATTCATTCAGAAATGCCCCGTCCTTCATTACTCAAGTTATCTGAATCCGAGCGCCAGCGGCTCACGAAGGAAGCGGCGCACGGCGGTCACAAACAAGTTCGGATCTTATGCCAGGCAATCCTGATGCTGGCCGACGGACGTAAGAGACAAGAGGTTGCGCATCATTTCATAGTCCATCCAGTCACCATCGGGCGGTGGTCAGCCCGTTATCGCCGTTTGGGACTCGCCGGCTTACAGTCTCAAACTGAGGGCAATCGTGGACGAAAACCGAAGATTTCCGAGAGGCACCTGGAGATTCTCAAAGAGGCCGCCCTGGCTTCACCGGCAGGCTTGGGGAAGTCATTCGAGAATTGGAACTTTGCCCGACTCGCCCGCTACTTTTTCCAACAAAGCGGAATCAGCATCACGCCACACTACGCGGCCTTGCTTCTCAAGCGCATGGGCATCTTGACGCTTGGACACGCCCGGAGAGCTACCGCTCCCCAGCAGATAGTGGTCTGGTTCTCGCTGGGCATTCGGCCAAAAAAGTCTTCAACGGCAGACGGCCCGGGTGAGCGACACGTGCTCTACATCGGTCTGGAATTGCGGTCCGGCCGGCTTACCATCCACAGAACAACCAGAATCCAGACAGCTCACTTTGTGGAGTTTTTGCGTATGTTGCTGCGTGACTATTCTGGGCACAGAGTGCTTTTGCTGGCCGGCGCCGAAGATTTTGTGAGGACAAGGCGACTGGAAGACTTCCTGAAGTCCCACGGCGAACAGTTGGAAGTGGTGAGTCTTGCGCAGGCAGCCATTCATCCCAGCAAGCTCAGGAGGCGCTGGCACAACACTGAAGCAGGAAAAGACTTTGGATTCCGGTCCAACTCTCTCGGGCAGCTGGCAAGGAATCTTGAGGAAGCCGTACGGTCGTTGAAGTTAGTTTTCTCTCGAGATTAGAAGCATATCCAATTGAGGAATTGCGGGAAGAGTCTGCAATTTTGCTATTTGGTCGTAGCTGGGTGCTGAATTGCTGGAAGACTGCGTTCCTACTCTTCTCTGCTAAAGCCGACACATTGTGAAATGAAGGCTGCTAGTCGAATGCGCGCGATCTGCGCAGGCGACTTGCCTACCTAATTGAATGTTTTGAATCCACGATTGGCGGAGACTGGCCACCAAACGTGAATACCAAGACCATGAAGATGGCGCCGATGAAAAACACTCTTCCAGGGATGCCCCACCAACTTTCGGACAACTCCTCCGGACCTCAGCTTAACTCCCTCGCCCGTCTGTGGGGAGAGGGTGGCCAAGGGCCGGGTGAGGGGACGCCTGCCAGAAGCACGCCCATCGTCGGTTTGAGGTCGTTCGCTCTCGTGAGACGAGTCCTGTTTGCCCTTCTCGCAATCGTACTTCTCATCCACGGCGCCGCCGTGTTTCAGGCCCAGAATCCACCGCCCAGTCAAACCGCTGAAACTCCGGCCATTGTCCGCCACGCGGCCACGCTGAGCGGCCGTATCTATGGATCGCTGCAGCTGATTATTGGGGAAAACGTAACACTCAATGGCGGCGCCGTTATTACCAAAGATCTGCTCGTTCCTGGCGGCCCGACCTTGGCGAACAATGGAGCGGCAACTTTTGGAGGCACCATTGAAGGTACAGGGAGTCCGCTTCCCTCGGGCTATAGGGTGAGCCTCAGCAAAAACTCGCAACTAGGCCATCTTGTTACGCGGACCAATCCGGTCGTATTGTCCCCCGTTTCAGTACCTCCTGCCTCGGCGGGTACGCGAGATGTCGCACTGAATTCTCCCGGGCAGAATGCAGGAAATTTCTCTACGGTTCGTGACCTCACCTTGAATTCGGGGGTGGGGCTGGTTTCAGTCCCACCTGGAACCTATCGGAAGTTCACGGCCAACCGGGAGAGCGGCTTCATTTTCGGAATCGCGGGCTCTGCGCAACCTCTAGTCTACAACCTCGAAGAGATCACATTAAACAGCACCGCTCAACTGCAAGTCGTTGGTCCTGTAATCGTCAACGTAGCAAACCGCGTAACGGTGGCAAGGAATACCTCTGTCGGATCAGATTCCAAACCAGAATGGCTCTCACTCAATATTGCCCAGAATGGTCTTGCGGTCAGCACCGATGCAAAGGTCAGCGGGATCGTCCGAGCCCCGTCGGGTCAAATCTCCGTTAGTGGACGTTTGAAAGGCATGCTGGCCTGCGACACCCTGTCCCTCAATAGTTCTGGTGTCATTCAGCTCATCCCGAATCAAGCCCCCACGGTCAGCGCCGGACCTGATCTGACGGTGGTGTTCCCCGGTCCTGCCGTCTTGAACGGCTCAGGCAGCGATGACGGATTGCCCCTTTGGAGCCAACTGGCTTTTGCCTGGAGCAAAGTCAGCGGACCTGGAGACGTAACGTTCGTCAATCAAAGCAGCCCGATTGCCACCGCCACGTTCAGCCAGGCCGGAACCTATGTTTTGCGTCTGAACGCGAACGATTCTCAGTTGACCAACAGCGACGATGTCACTGTCATGGTGCAATCGGTGACACCTGTGCCCGCACTGTCGTCGGTCATTCCCAACTCAGGTCAACAGGGTCAGCAAGGTCTCAATGTGGCAATCACAGGGCAATTCACCAGTTTCGCTCAAGGTACCACCATCGTCACTTTTGGAACAGGCGTCACTTTCAATACTGTCACCGTCACGAACGCGACGAGTTTGACGGCAAACATTTCAATTGCCTCGAATGCGGCCGCTGGTGCGCGAAGCGTGACTGCAACCACCGGCGCCGAGGTGGTCACCTTGGCTAACGCATTCACTGTCACCGACGGAACACCCGTCATCACACTGGTGAATCCAAACTCCGGCCTACAGGGTCAGCAGTCCCTCGATGTCTCCATTAGCGGTCAGTTCACTCATTTCATCCAGGGCACCACCCAAGTCAACTTGGGCGCCGGAATCACCGTCAACACCGTCACTGTCGCCAGTCCCACCAGCTTGACCGCGAACGTGTCGATCGCCGCCAGCGCCGCCACGGGTTTTAGAGCGATCAGTGTCACTACAAGGGCTGAAGGGGTCAATCTCTCCGATGGGTTTACCGTCACCGCAGGGGCTCCACTTTTGACATTGGTCAGCCCAAATAGTGGCCAACAAGGTCAGACACTGGATGTTGGAGTCACCGGTCAGTTCACCCACTTCGTGCAGGGAACCACTCAAGTCAGCTTTGGTCTTGGAATCACAGTCAACAGCGTTACGGTGACGAATGCCGGGAGCTTGACTGCCAACGTCTTGGTGACCTCTAACGCGGGCGCCGGCGCCCGCACCATCACAGTCACCACCGGAGCTGAAGTAGTCACTTTGGCCAACGCCTTCACAGTCGGTGCTGGCACTCCAGTCATTTCGCTCCTCAACCCGAATTCCGGGCAGCAGAACCAGACTCTCGACGTGAGCGTCACGGGTCAATTCACAAACTTTCTTCAGGGATCGACTGCAGCCAGTTTTGGTACCGGGATCACGATCAACTCTGTGACGGTCGAGAGCGCCACCAGTCTCTCCGCAAACATATCCGTGGCACCGAATGCCACGGTCGGCAGCCGAACCGTTTCTGTTACCACGGGAGCGGAAGTCGTCACACTGGTTGATGGGTTCACCGTGGGGGCTGGAACTCCAGCGATTACCCTGGTCAATCCCAACGCGGGGCAGCAGGGGCAGACGCTCGGTGTGGCAATCACAGGCCAGCTCACCCATTTTTTGCAGGGCACGACGGCGGTTGCTTTCGGAGACGGCGTTTCTGTCAACACAGTCGCGGTTGGATCCGCGACCACTCTCACTGTGAACATCACGATTGCGTCCAATGCGGCGGCCGGTGCCAGAACGGTTGCGGTCACAACGGGAACTGAAGTGGTGAATCTGACAAACGGTTTCAGTGTGACATCACTGGCAGGGCCACAGATCACAGACTTCAATCCCAAATCAGCCCCAGTCGGAACCCTGATCAGCGTCACTGGCAGTAACCTGCAGCCAGCTTCAGGGAGTCCGACCGTCACCCTGAACCGTCAAGGTGGAGGCGCGATGGAAGCGCCTGTATCGAGCTTGACGGCCTCCGGCCTTTCGTTTGTCATCCCGACCGGCGCAGCTACGGGACCCATTGCGGTCCAGGTGGGAAACCAAAGCACGAGTTCCTCCACCCCTCTCACCATCGTGGCCAGTAGCAGCTTCACCTTGTCGGCCGCACCAGGATCGGTGTCTGTGTTCCCGGGTCAGTCAGGCGCGGTCGCCATCTCTCTATCCAGCAATACGGGCTTTTCGCAACTTGCTGCGCTGAACATCTCAGGGCTGCCTTCGGGGACCACGGGAACGCTGAAGCCTCAGCAGATCACCGCTGGGCAGACTTCGGTTCTCACCCTGGAAGCCCCGTCCAGCCAACCTCTGGGCGCAGCCACTCTCACAATCTCCGCTTCGGCCACCGTCGAGGGATTGCCCGCATCCCAGTCAGCCACGGTCCAATTCAGCGTCCAACCGGCGACAACCTCGTTCATCGGCCGCACGGTGGTCGACGACGCGCTGCAGACTCCGATCGCAGGGGTCACTGTAAAGATGTTGGGGAAGAACGGCAACGAAGGAACCAACCAATGTACCGGCAGCACGATTTCAGATGCCGCCGGCAATTTCGTTTTGACCGGTCTAGGGCAGGACTGTGTGGGACAACAGTTGGTCGGCTACGATGGGCTCACCGCCACCTCGCCCGAGGGCAAATACGCGGGCGTCGATCTCGTATACACCTTAGTTGCCGGCCAGGTCACCGCTTCTCCCGTGTTGGTTCACTTGCCGCGGATCGATGGTCGGGAGACGTTCAACGTCCAACAGAACTCCACCGGAGATCAAACCTATTCGTTCACGAGCATCCCTGGCGTCTCGGTTACCGTCTACGCGGGTACAACTTTCACCATGCCTGATGGGTCTACGCCCAATCCGTTTCCGCTAGTCGGCATTCAGGTGCCGATCGATAGGCTCCCGGAGACGATGCCCTTTTCTCCGAATGCTCTGAACGCGTTCATCGTCGCCTTTCAGCCAGCCAACGCTCATACCAACAGGCCGGTGGCGGTGTCCTATCCGAACACTCTGAACACGCCGCCGGGAACAAACATGCCGCTGATGACACTCGACCCAACGCGAGGTCGGATGGTGCCCTATGGGAGTGGCACGGTCTCGCCAGGCGGACTCCAGATCATTCCCGACCTCGATCCCGCTGCCCCAGGCCACCGTTATGGGATCGTCAATTTCGACTGGCACGGTCCAACGCCACCGCCACCCGATCCAACCAACCCGATCAATCCGAATCCTGGGCATGGTGGTGGCCCATGTGTCCCGACTGGAGTCAGCCTCGCTGCCGCTGGTTCATGCCGTCTAGAGCCACGACCTACATGTGGACAGCCCGTGGATCTTTCCTCAGGTTTGGAAATGGTGACCCAGACCGACATCTCCATTGGCGGACTGCGAGGCAGTGTTTCCGTCACTCGCTACTATCGCACTCTGTCTACCTTCGCAGGCCCCTTTGGAATTGGCACCCACCACAACTATGGCTACAGGTTGGACACGCTCAACCCTGGGATCGCGATGGCAATCAACTTGATCACGCCGGATGGAAATCGATTTCCCTTCAGCAAAGAGACCTTATTCTTTGCCCAGGGGGCGGGCACGACCCAGGCCGAAAATGAGTTGCGGAACTTCACCATTCCAGCCATGCAGGGCGCCGTGATGAGCGTGTTTCCGGGAGAAGTCCGATTGAGGTGGAAAGATGGGACCATCTACCGCTTCGTACAGCCCAATCCTTTGTTCACGCCACAGCTGGAGTCGATCACTGAGCCCAACGGGAATAAAACGACGCTAACACGCAACTCGAACGCTCCCATCCAGGTCACCAACATTACTGATCCTGTGGGCCGCAGCCTGAACTTGACGTACGACGGGGCCAATCGCATCACCTCTATTACCGACCCCATCGGACGGAGCGTGCTCTACACCTACAATGCGCAAGGCGCACTCGAAACGGTCACTGATCTTGAAGGTGGCGTGACTCACTATGAATATGACGCTCAGAACCGGTTGACCAAGGAAACTGATCCGAAGGGGATTGTGATCGCCCAAAACACCTATGATCCCAATGGGCGAGTAGCCCAGCAGATCCACGCGGACGGCGGCGTCCTGAAGTTCGACTACGTCTTGTTGAATCCAACCACGGCCGCCAGTCCTGTAACAACGACCACAGTGGCAGACCCACTGGGTAGGAAAACCGTCTATCGGTTTAATCCTGTTGGCTTTCTGGTTGATGTACGAAACCCGGACGACCAGGTCCGAAACATGGCCCGCACGGGCTTGAATCAGATCCAAGCAATTGAGGGAACGGCAGTCTGTGGGACCTGTGGAGCTTCACCAGGCGACCAGTCTTTCAAGTACGACTCGAAAGGAAACCTCATCGAGCAGGCCGATGCGTTAGGCAGCAAAACAACCTACACCTACCACTCCATCTTCAACAAAGTCACCTCCAGCAAAGACGCGCTGGGCAATAGCGCCAGCTTCACCTATGACATCCGGGGCAACCTTGTGACACGGACCGATGCCAACAGCAAGACCACGTCTTTCGCGTACAACGTCAATGGCCTTCCTACCGAGATAACCGACCCGCTCGGACACAAGACCAAGTTCGAGTACGACAACTTCGGCAATCTCATTAAGACTATCGACGCCGTGGGGAACTCCACCCAGTTCCGTTATGACGGAATCTCGCGCCAGGTTGAGGTGATGGACAGTCAAGGGCGCCGCAGCAAGACGGAGTACGACAAGCTGGGCCGCGTGGTGAAACAGACTGATGCCAAGGGACAGAACACCATCCTTGCCTACGACCCGGCAGGGAATCTGCTCTCGCTGACGGATGCCCGCGGCAAAGCAACTACGTTCACTTACGATGCAATGAACCGGTTAAAGACCCGCACCGACCCGCGCGGCAAAACCGATTCCCGATCCTACGACCTGAACGGAAACTTGACTTCTTTTACCGACCGCCGCGGCCAAACGAGCACGTACGTTTATAACGCGCTGAACCGGCTCACCGAGGAGCACTACGCCGATGGCGCGGTCGTCCGGCGTGCCTACGATGCCACTGGGCGACTCATTCAAGTGGAGGACTCAGTAGGAGGAACGTTTACCTTCGACTACGACCTGGCTGGCCGTCTGCATAGCAGCACGGGGCCGTTCGGTATTGTCAACTATCAGCGAGATGATTTGGGCCGTGTCACGCGCCGGGAAGTAATCGGCCAGCCCGGCGTGAACTATATTTATGACCCAGTTGGGAACCTGTCGAGTGCCACAATGCCGCAAGCCGCAGCGGTCTTCACTTACGATGCGCGCAATCAGCCGCTGAACATCACACGACCCAATGGCGTAGCCACAGACTACGCCTATGACCCGGTGGGTCGGTTACTCTCCATCGTCCACTCCCGGTCCGCAACGGCTCTCCAATCGCTCGGGTATTCCTACGATCCTGCTGGCAACCGTGTGAGCCAGCAGAGGAGCGCGGCTCAACCACTGGCTACGCAACCAGCTACAGCCAGTTACGACGATGCCAACCGCCTCATCCAGCGCAGCGGGACGACGTTTGCTTACGACGACGACGGCAACCTAGTTTCAGAATCTGGTCCGGCGGGAACGACCACCTACACCTGGGACTCGCGCAACCGGCTGAATCGAATCACTGAACCCAATGGACAGATGACCGATTTCCAATATGACTTCGCGGGAAACATGATCCGCCAAACCGACAGCGGTCCAACGCTGAACCGCGTTCAGAGACTAGTCCTGGACGAGATCACCAATATTGTGCACCAGTCGAGCAGCGATGGCTCAGCCCTTTCAGTCCTTACGGGCCAACTCATTGATTCACACTGGGCCACGGCGCGTGCCAGCAGCGACGTTGAGTACGCCCTTGCTGACGCCATCAACAGCACGCTGGCAACAGTTGATCAGATAGGAAACGTTCGTGGCCGATTCTTCTATGAGCCGTTCGGTCAGACGACGGCTTCGGGAAGTGGCTTTCCACTTCAGTTCACAGGTCGAGTCCGCGTTTCACCGAGCCTCTATTACTACCGGGCGAGGTTCTACAACCCAACAGTCGGAAGGTTCGTCAGTGAAGATCCTATCCGCTTGGCAGGCTTGGACGACAATCTGTATCGTTATGTTCGCAACACGCCAGAGGATTCTAACGATCCCCAAGGATTGCAGAGAGAATACCGCCGTCTGATCAATCCTGTGTTCCGTGCGTACGTTAACCAGTTTCCCAAGGACGAGGGTCGCTACCTTTTCGAACTAAGGAACAACGAAGGGACAAGAACCTTCAGCCTGGACTTGGTGCACTACTCGTTAGCGAGAGACTCAGCGGGATTTCTCAATGACCTCGCCCCTGGCGGCTATTCTTTGGCCGCATTTCTACTGAGCCAGGGGGCTGGATTAGGTCTCGAAATCGATCAGCTTATCAGGCGCCACGAGAGTGCCTTCAGACTGGAAGATCTATTCTCGAACCTACTAGGCGGATTGCTGGGCTCGTTCGGACTCGACCCGTTCGAGAGCCACTTTTCTGCAAGATGCTCGTTCAGATCCAGACGTTAGCAGCGTTTCTTAAGCTAGAAGCATAAAGATCTGCTTTTCCGAGCTTGCTGGCCACAAACTAGACGATGTCCGCTATGCGAATGGAGGTTGGAAATGATGGTCGGCATCGCGTTTCGTCGGGTGGCGCACACATGCTGTAGTTGGCATGTGTGCGATGACTAGAGCGGGAAGTGACGGGAGGCTTGATGCAAGCAGATTTTCCACAACACATACATTGCAGCCTGCGCCATATGTGTGCCACCCACTTCAAAGGGGCCGGGTGGCAATCAGGGGAGCCGTCCATGCCTAGCAGGGAGGAGTCATCCAAGCGGGTAGCCACGATTGGCATGGCTTTTCGCCAATCGTGGGCTGTGGTTGGGATCGGGATCCGAAAAGAAACCGGGGTTAATGCACATGACACAATCCCACGATTGCCGCAGAAAACGCCCAATGACATCTTATGACCACACGTAGAACATTCATTCAGAGCTTGATGGGCGTCGCAGCTGCAGGCGCCAGTGTCGCCAGGGCGGCCACTCACGGCCACCGCTTCGATCCGCTTGCTCAGCGCATGGCTGTGGGCAAGGTGGACGAGAAGGCGGGACATCCCATCGAAGTCGAGGCTAGGCAAGCTCAGGCGTTGAAGCTCCGCCAGGAGTGCGCGCTACATCAAAGCCAGCGGCCCATGCCCGAGCAGCAGCCTAACGGCGATGAGCAGAACCTGCCCTGCTGGATGGGCAGTTTCACCAAGGGGCTCCCGCACAACCAACTGGGCGAGGTCGAGCCTGGCAAATACGAAGCACTGTTGGATGCTCTGGCCTCTGGAAAGCCCGCTGACTTCAAACACTTGGAACGAGCCGCCGGACGGCCGTTGGTGAACCCTCAAGCCGCCTACGCCTTTGGCCTGGAAGGCGCCGATTCGTGCGCGCTCTCCTGTCGCCCGGGTCCATCGCTGAGCAGCGCTGAGGGAGCTGCCGAGATGGTGGAGCTCTACTGGCAGGCGCTGGCGAGAGATGTTCTCTTTGCCGAGTATGAAAGTTCGCCGCTGATCCAGCAGGCCACAGCAGAGCTGAGCCGCCTTTCCGGCTTCGCCGGTCCCCGGGAGCCGGTAGCGTCAGGGTGGCGCACACATGACGCATTTCGTCATGTGTGCGACGAGGCAACGCAAGCGTTGAACTGCGCAGACATGGCAAACGGCGCCATGTCTGCGCCACCCAAGGGTTCGAGAGCCTCCACGGCGGCCAAGAGCAGTTCTGACCCTGTAACAGTCGCGACGCTCTTCCGAGGGACCTCACCCGGAGACACGAAGGGACCCCTGATTTCCCAGTTCTTGTGGAAGCCTGTCCCTTACGGTTCGGGCAGGCTCGACCAGCGCTATCGGGTTCCAGTCAAGGGAATCGATTACCTCAACAGCTACGAAGAATGGCTGCAACTTCAGAATGGCTTCCCGCCCTGGCGCAAACCCGGTTTTGAACCGGAGTATCGCTACATCATCAGCGGTCGCGACCTGGCCGAGTATGTCCACTTCGATTATCCCTACCAGGCCTTTTTGAACACGGCTCTCATCCTCGAGAACGTCGGACCGGAAAATCTGTTGAACACTCCGGCCTATTTGTCGGAGACCAATCCCTACAAATACCCGAAGAACCAAATGGGATTCGTTACGTTCGGGTGCGCCCACATTGCCGACTGGCTGGGACGGGTCATCACGCCGGCCCTGAAAGCAGCTTGGTTCCAGAAGTGGATGGTGCACCGTCGCCTGCGGCCGGAAGAGTTTGGAGGTCGCGTGCACCTTTGCAAGACCGGGTCCGCTGAGTATCCCATTCACTCAGACGTCATGAAATCCGCAGCAATCGAAGAAGTGCGCCGACGCTACGGCAACTACCTGCTGCCCCAATCCTACGCAGAAGCTTGCCCACAGCACCCGGCGTATCCGGCGGGTCATGCGGCCATTGCCGGAGCCTGCGCCACCGTGCTGAAGGCATTCTTCGCCGAAGATGTTGTGGTTCCCGACTGCGTGGTGCCCACAGTTGATGGCCGCTCGCTGCAGCCGTATCACGGGCCTGCTCTGACAGTGAAAGGAGAGGTCGAGAAGTTGGCTTTCAACATCGCCATGGGCCGCAACTTCGCTGGGATACACTACCGCAGCGACGCCTCGGCAGGCATCAGGTTGGGCGAGGAAGTGACCATCAGCGTGATGGAAGATCTGGTGAACACCTTCAATGAAGATTTTGATGGCTTCAAGTTCACCCGCTTCGACGGTACGCCCGTGCATATTCAGAAGATGATGTGAGAACTTGGCGGTTCGTCTTTCTGAGCTGCTGGTTTTGAGGATTTCTTGAGAACTAGAAAACTACAATCTCTCGTGTTCTCGGTATTCTGTCTGTGTCTGTTGGGTCCAGAACTGTGCGCACAACAACCGATCACCTTCCAATATTTCTACGATGAGACCAGTCAACTGGTGAAGGTTGTGGACTCGACCGGCGTGGTCATCGATTACCTCTACGACGCCGTGGGGAACATGCTTGAGATTCGGCGCACGATCCTGACAAATCCCGGGGGATTGCAGATCCTAAGTTTTGCACCACAGCAGGGCGGCCCCCTCTCCACCGTCACCATTCAGGGGCAAGGATTCAGTCCAACAGCGGCAAACAACACCGTACGATTCAACGGAGTTACTGCCAGTGTTCTCTCAGCTTCGGCGACGGTGCTGGTTGTCCAAGTGCCCGTCGCGGCGACGACCGGCCCGATTTCAGTCACAGTGAACGGGGGCACTGCCACATCGACCAGCAGCTTTACGGCTCTGCCGTCTCCTTTTGTTACCTCGATTGCGCCTAAGGCCGCCCTCCCAAACACCACCATTGCCAGCTTTCAAGTGACTGGAGTGAACTTAGCCGGCGCGTCTTTCATATTTCTACCGGAGTTCAGCCCAGCGGCAATTACGGTTGGAGCTGCGAGCATTAGTCTCGATGGGACTTCCGCCACGCTGAACTTGGTCATCAACTCCAACGCCGCTGGAGCTTTCACGCTTGTCGCAATGAATGTCGCTGGCAAGTCTGACGATTTCCCCTCTACCACAAACACACTCAACGTTGTTGTCGATGCGGAAGCAGATTCTGACAGTGACGGATTCCCAGATGGCCTCGAAGCTGAGTTCGGGTCGGACGCATTTGATCCAGCGAGCAAGCCGGACTTCTTTGCGAAAGGCGAAGCGATTAGCCGCGCTCTCTCAGTCCTGAACAGTATTAGTCCAGACTCTGGATCTCCTCCGACGCGGCAAGAGGCCTATTGTGTTCTGTTCTCCTTGTTGAATGAAGCCGGCTCTACACTGATTACAAGTGCAGTAGAACCAACCCAGGCGGGAGACAATGAACGGATCTCTGAGGGAGACAGGAAATCCGATCGAGACAGGCCATCGGACCCGTCAGTTCGAATTACTTCGCCCGACCCGGCTTCAAATCTTGTTGAGGGGCAAACTGTGCAGGTCCGAGCTGAAGTGCCTGAAGGGCGCTCGGTTACCGAAGTTGTTTTCCTGGTCAACGATGTACCCCTTTCCACTGACATCAGCGCCCCCTACGAGATGATTTTCACCGTCCCTGCCGACGTGCCAGTCTTGATTTTTAAAGTGGAGGCACGAACGAATGGTCAGAAGAGCTTCAGCGATATCACGATTCCAGTCAAGCCCGAGGCTCTTACAACAGTGGAAGGGCGCGTGATTGACTCCAGGGGCTTGCCAGTTGACTCAGCCAGGGTGGAGATTGAGGCCAGCGGTCTGGTTGCAGAGTTTTACGACTTCAAGACCCCGCTAGCCGGTATACCTGACTTAACAGAGAAAACGCCAGTACTGCGCAAGGTGGTTTCAGCGATCAACATTCGCAATCCGAACAATCTTTTCGGAAACGATCCTTTCGGAACTGGGTCGGCTCCGGATTACGCTGTTCGATTCTCCGGCGATCTGAAAATCAAGCAGGGGGGCAGGTACCGGTTTTTCCTCGGCGCCGACGAGGCGGCCCGACTAAAGGTACATGGTGTGACCATCATCGATATGCAGGGGGGGAATGGAATCTTCACAGAAAGGTCTGGAACGACAGACTTTTCTCCTGGACCAGTTCCCATTGAGTTAACTTATTACGAAAGCGTTGGCACGGCCGAATTGCAGCTCTCGTGGGTTCCACCCCTCGGTGAGCGACAGGTGATAACGCCGGATGTGCTCACTCCCAGGCGAGAGACGTTCGCCACCACCACCGACTCACTTGGCCAGTTCTCAATTCCAAACGTCCCGACTCACGCAAAGACGGTTCGACTAAACGTGAGTCCAAATCAAAGCAAGAACGTGCTTGATGGCACCTCTTTGTTGATCACAACCGTACCTGGAGCAACCACCCACGCCGGCGACGTGGTGCTCAAGAAATAGACTTGGAGCTATACACGGAGTCAATTCTGTTTGCCTCGTGTAATTCTCAAATGAAGTCGAGAAGTTGTGGAACACAGCAACACGCTGAATTTTCCCAAGGAGAAGCAGGCATGCGTATAAATTGCTCTGCACCAGTACCCCCCTTCTGGCGGCTGGTAGTTCTATTGATGCTCACAGGAATTGTGGGACCCGTCGTCCAAGCTCAGACTTTCAACAGTGGCTCGAATGGCTCTGATGGTCCTTTGGAGTTGGCGACACCAGGGATCACGATCTTCGATCCTAAGTCGTTCACCCCACCCAAAGACCCTGATGGCGATAATGTTTTTCATTTCACCACAATCAACATTGCGGCCGGGGTCACGGTGAAACTGTCCGGTCAGGTCCTCAACGGCCCGATGATCTGGCTAGCTACAGGGACCGTTACAATAGCGGGGACAATCGATCTCAATGGGGAGGATGGTCACCCATCAACAAACGTTCCGGCCATCCGGAGACCCTCCGTTCCCGGCGCGGGTGGATATGCCGGGGGGGTGGGTGGTCGGCGTCTTCTTAATTTTGGAGCATGGCCCGGAAGCGGGCCCGGCGGAGGAGTGGAGGGGACGATTGCCTTCTGCTGTTTAGAAGGTGGACGCCGCGTGTTCGCACCGACAAATGGCGGTGGAGGAACCTTCTCGGGTAACCAATTCGTCGTTCCCCTGGTTGGTGGCTCGGGTGGTGGAGGAGGATTCCTTGATGGGCAGCAAGCGTCTGATGCCGGTGGTGGCGGCGCAGGAGGTGGAGGGTTGCTTGTTGCCAGCTCGACATCGATCTCAGTCAATGGGTCGATAACCGCGAACGGTGGTGCAGGAGCTCGTGGAGATGGTGAATGTGGAATTGAAGGTCCGGGCGCATATGGCGGCAGCGGGAGCGGAGGTGCTATCAGGCTGGTTGCCCCGATCGTTAGTGGCACTGGAGCCTTGTCGGCTAGAGGAGGCCCAAGAGGCCACCAATGTGCAACGATGACCGGAGGCGGCGATGGTCGAATCCGCCTTGAGGCATTTCAGCAGAACTTTAGTGGTTCTTACAATTCGACACCACTGAGTTTGGCAAGCCCGGTTAGCACGTTTTTGTCTGCGGTTCCGGCCTCTGTCAGAGTAGTGAGCGTCGCTGGGATTCCCGTGAATTCCAGCCCGACGGGTTCGTTCGAGGTTCCAGATGTAGTCCTTAACCAAGGGGGAGCAGTGAATGTCCTCGTGGAAGCGCGGAACGTCCCTATCGGCACAGTTGTCAAGGTGTCCATTCTGTCTGAAAACGGACCCGACCAGACCATCGAAGCCACACTCACGGGATCCTCTGCTGCTCTCAGCAATGCGACTGCTTCTGTCACGTTTCCGACTGGCCATTCTCGAGGCTTTGTGAGGGCTGCATGGACGAAATGAAACGCCAACTTGGCGAACGACAGGTCTTCCGTTTCACGCACATGTGAAAGCCGAACACTGTCAGGCCTCGGCGCGTCCCAGGCCACTGCAGTAACAAAAAGTCACCGATCGGATGCTCCTTCGATCATTCAGCAGGAATTCGAAAAGTGAGATTTCTTGTCGTTATTCCGCAAGGGTTTGTTCACGGCCCAACTACTCAATGAGCTTTGTTCTTCCCGCCTGTGGTCTTTCAGAAGAGGGAGCTGCCCTGCTGAAGCAAATGCCCTGGGTAAGAGAGGCGCAAGGAGTGGAAAGGCCTGGCAGCGAGCCTCCGCAGCGTGTTTCAAAATTGGTTGCGTGCTGACAAGCCCCTGGGACGCGAGGAGCGTGAATTGCCCCCGGGGTTTTGCTTGGGCAGGCGCGCACGTCGCTGTTAGCGTTGGAAGGTTGTTTGCAGGTGCCGGAGGACGACCAGCAACGACACCACAGAGCGCATTCCAGCACAACCGAATAAGCAGAGAACTACCTGAATTTGGAGTTGACAGCCCATTGGTCCGCTAGTAGTGTTCCCCCATTCTTTCCGGTTCCTGTGAGCAAAATATTAGGCTGCTCCACCTCCTAACGAGGTTCCTGGGTGCGGCTGCAATTGAGATTTTCCAGGGTAATAGGTTTGAACTCAATTCCAGCAAGCGCCCAAAACGGTAGCGGCTAATCCTGAGGACGCAAGCTTCACGCGACCCCTCTTGCGCAAGGATCTGGCCTTGTCACGCATCAGGATCAAGCGCTGAGTCAGGGGAGGACTCTGGCGCGGGGTGATAGCTATACTGGACTTGTCAAGAAGCTACTCGATCTTCCCAGCAATCTTGTAATGCATCAGGTCGCCCTGCGTTACCCGTCACCGGGTCATCATCGGAAGCCTGTTGTGAGGAATCCACGCATGAACGCTTCGAAGAGGTGCTTTGGCAACAGGCTCTGCGGGAGCTCTCTCGCAAGGGTTGTCCTGTTTGCAGTGCTGTGCCCGGTATGCTTGCTGGTGTGCGGTTCTCGAGGCGCCCACTTTTCTCAGACAGCCTCATCAGCGGACAAGGGTGACGCAACCGCAACCAGGATGCTCAATGCAATTGTCAGAGATTTCAGTGACACGCACCCAGATTTTGAAGATGGTATCTCAGGCGTTGTGAAAGGACTGGTGCAAAGCAACCTTGCGCCTGACAACAAACCAGTCTTTGCGGGCCCCAATGGCCGCGGAGCAATTAGAAGCCAAGAGGGCTTCAACCAATGGTTCAACGATGTGCCTGCGGTAAACCAAAAGATCACTCGGTCCCTTGAACTCAGAGAAACCAAACCAGGTTCGGGAATTTTCTCGTTCGAGTCATCCGCGTTCTTCCCAATTGATAACCAACTGCTTGGCAACCAAGGGAGAACTCACAACTACCACTTCACGCTCGAAGTCCATGACACCTTTACCTTTAGGGGCGGGGAGATGCTTAAGTTCAAGGGCGACGACGATCTCTGGGTATTTATCGACAAGCGCCTGGTGGTCGACGTTGGTGGCGTTCACGCGGTTGCTTCTGGATCGGTCAAGCTCGACACCCTGGGACTGACCGTCGGCCAGAGCTACGCTTTTGACCTCTTCTTTGCAGAACGTCACACGTCTCAATCCAATTTTGAGCTACAGACCAGCATCGCGTTAGAAGCCAACCAACCACCAGTCGTCAGTGCAGGACCCGACCAAACCATCACGTTGCCGGCGAGCGCAAATCTCGGTGGATCTGCCACTGATGACGGAGTCCCTGCAGGCGGCACGTTGACGGTTTCTTGGACGAAAGTCAGCGGGCCTGGTGACGTCACGTTCGCAAATCCCAACCAACTTGCTACCACGGCTGCTTTTGGCCTGGCCGGGACTCATGTGCTACGACTCACGGCGAATGACTCTCTGCTCACTAGTAGCGACGATGTCACGATCACAGTGAATTCTATTCCTGGAGTCAACCAGCCGCCGGTGGTGGACCCCGGCCCGGATCAAAACATCACGCTGCCCGACGGCGCCACGCTCAACGGTAAAGTCACCGATGACGGCCTCCCTGCTGGCGGCACTCTTGGTGTCTCCTGGAGCAAACTTACGGGGCCAGGCACTGTGACTTTCGGCAATGCGAATGTGGCGACCACGACCGCCACTTTCAGCGAGGCCGGCACCTACGTCCTGCGACTGAGCGGTAGCGACACAGCATCCATCACCAGTGCTGACGTCACCATCCTTGTTAGACCTGCGGGCGAAGCGAATCAAGCTCCGACTGTTAATACGGGGCCAGACCAGGTGGTATCAGTATCCGGTTTCGGGACTCTGAATGGGACGGTGTCGGATGATGGATTGCCTGTCGGGGGCACCCTTACTGTGTCCTGGAGCAAAGTCAGTGGCCCCGGAGTTGTCACTTTTGTTGATCCAAACAGGCCAGTCACAAGCGTTACGTTCTGTTCAGCGGGCACCTATGTCTTACGCCTTACCGCCAGTGATTCTCTGCTTACAAGCACCGATGAGGTCACCATTGAAGTTGCGACTACTCCGCCGGTTTTTCCTCTGACGCCAGGTCCCAGAGTGCAGTCTGCCGTGAGAGGTAATGCTTAACTTCGACGAGTTAGCCCTCAATACCGTGCTGACCGATCAGTACAAATCGAAAGGTGTGTTATTCGGAAACGCCAGGGTAGTGGGCGGACCGTTTACTGTCTCCCCGCCAAATTCCTTGGAGGCAGCTGATCTTTGTAGACCAATTTCCATTGGATTTCCGAAGGGTGCTTTGAAGGTATCGATCCAGATCGACACCGACGGCTTTAACCCGGATAGACAGCCTCAGATGAGGGCCTACGATGAGCAAGGAACGCTGCTAGGTTCGAAAAACTTCGGACAGGGCCCGGATCGCGTTTCTTTTGAGTTTCCTGATCGGCTGATCTACTCGATCATGCTCGGCAGCGTTTTGCCTAATCATCCCAATTCCTTCACGTTCACTGATGGTTACGACAACTTGATCTTTGTTCCTAACGACTCTAATCAACCACCCATAGTGGACGCTGGCCCGGATCAAACCATCACGCTGCCGAACGGCGCCACTCTCAACGGTAAGATCACCGATGACGGACTCCCTGCTGGCGGCACTCTTGGTATCTCCTGGAGCAAAGTTACCGGGCCAGGCACTGTGACTTTCGGCAATGCGAATGTGGCGGCCACGACCGCCACTTTCAGTGAAGCTGGCACGTATGTCCTGCAACTCACCGCCAATGATTCTCAGTTCAGCAGCAGCGATGAAGTGACGATTACGGTGAATTCGGGCGGAGGTGGTGGCAACCATCCTCCGACCGTCAGCGCGGGGCCAGATCAAACAACCACTCTTGCGTCGGCTGAGGTCGCATTCACAGAGTATGTACTCCCTACAGTCAATGGCGGAGCGACCAGCTTCACCACGGGAGCCGACGGTAATCTCTGGTTCACAGAGAGTAACGCGAACAAAATTGGAAGAATCACGCCCGCCGGGATGATCACGGAATTCCCGGCGGTCGCGACCCGAACCGGCTCGCTAGCGGGGATCACCACGGGATCGGACGGTAATCTGTGGTTCGCAGATTACTTTGGCAACAAGATCTGGAGAATGACCCCCGCCGGATTCAAAATGGGGTTCCCGACCCTTACGGACGGCAGCCATCCTTATGGGATTACCGCAGGGCCAGACGGCAATTTGTGGTTCACAGAGCGCCTGGCAAACAAGATCGGGAAAATCACACCCACCGGGATGATCACGGAGTTTTCTATACCGTCACCCAGCAGCAATCCGTTCCAGATCACCGTCGGCCCGGACGGCAATTTGTGGTTTACAGAGGGGGGCGCTGCAGACGGGAATATCGTGGGCCTTAGCAAAATTGCGAGGATTACTCCAGCAGGAGACATTGAGGAGTTTTCGGTCCCCACCGCCAGCAGCGTCCCCCATGGGATCTGCCTGGGGTCGGACGGCAATTTGTGGTTTACAGAGCTCCTTGGAAACAAGATCGGAAAAGTCACTCCTGCGGGACAGTTTACCGAATATACAATCCCGACCCCCGGCAGCTCACCGGTATACATCGCCCTGGGGCCAGACGGCAATTTGTGGTTCACGGAAGGGAGTGGGAACAAAATCGGAAGGATCACCCCAGCCGGCGTGATCACAGAGTTTCCGATCCCTACACCGAGCCGTTTGGATGGGATCACTTCTGGCCCAGATGGCAATTTGTGGTTCGCAAGTCCGAACAGAATCAGCAAGGCTAATTACGGAATCTTCTACAACTCGGCAAGCAGCACGCTGAACGGCAGCGTGACCGATGACGGTCTACCAGTGGGCGCGACACTGACCACCACCTGGAGCGCGAGCAGCGGACCTGCTTCCGTCTCGTTTGACAATCCGACAGCGACGTTTCCCGATATTCTTGGGCAGTTGAACCCAGTCATTACATCGGCCGCTTTCGGCGCCCCCGGAACCTACACTCTCAGCCTCGCAGGGACCGATTCTCAGCTGGGGAGTAACTCAACCGTGACGATTGCGGTCGAACGTCCCCCGATCCCGATTATCCTCTCGGTAAATCCCAACATCGGCTTGCCAGGTCAACAAAACCTTTTAGTCAACATTGCCGCTCAGTTCACCCATTTGTTGCCAGGGACGACCACGGCTAATCTCGGGGCGGGCATTACCGTGACCTCGTTAACGGTGAATAGCCCGACTTCGGCGACGGCAGCCCTGACCATCGATCCATCCGCAACGGCGGGCCCCCGCCGCGTGTCACTCGCTACTGGCTCCGAAATGGCGACGCTAGGCAATGGTTTCACCATCCAAGCGGGCCCGCCGATTCCGACCTTGCTATCAGTCAACCCAGGCGCCGCCCAGCAGGGGCAGCAACACCTGTCGGTGACCATCGAAGGTCAGTTCACTCACTTTGCTCAAGAGACCAGCCAGGTTACCTTTGGCGCCGGGATCACCGTGGAAACGATGACGGTGACTAATCTCAGCAGCCTCACCGCTCTGATCAGCATTGACCCAAACACTACGCTGGGTCTTCGCAACGTTGTCGTAACGACTGGGTCAGAAGTCGCCTCTCTGCCGAATGGTTTTTTGGTCATAGGCTCCGTACCTGGTCCCTCCATTACGTCCATCAGCCCGAATTCTGGGCCGCCGGGGCAGGGTGGTCCAGTCGAAATTGTCGGTCTGAACACCCATTTTGTTCAGGGAAAAACTAAGGTGGATTTCGGCGCAGACATCACTGTAAGTAACATCAACGTCACCTGTCCCACGTGTCTGACGGTGCAACTCCAGATTGCGTCAACAGCGGTCGTCGGTTCCAGAACGGTCACGATCACAACAGACTCTGAAGTCGTCGCACTGTCGAATGGATTCACGGTACTGGCAGAAATCCCCGTTCTCACCTCATTGGTCCCGGCGGGGGGCATACAGGGAAAGACCTTTCCAGTCACCATCACTGGCCAGTTCACGCACTTCTTAGCAGCGACCACTCAAGTCAGCTTCGGGACGGGGATCGCGGTATCCAACATCAATGTATCGAGCCCGACCAGCTTAACCGCCAAACTTACAATTGATCCTAGTGCAACGGTGGGAACTAGGGGGCTTACCGTCACAACCGGGAGCGAAGTTGTTTTTGAAAATAACGTTTTCACTATCAGTACGGCCGTAAACCAACCTCCGATCGTGATTGCCGGCGCCGATCAAACCATCACGTTACCAGCTAGTGCATCGCTGAGCGGAAATGTCACTGACGACGGACTTCCAACTGGAGGCGCTCTCACTGTTGCCTGGAGCAAGTTCAGCGGACCAGGCGTTGTCACGTTCACCAACCCAAATGCTGCTGTAACGGCGGCATCCTTTAGCCAGGCAGGAACGTATGTCCTTCGCCTTACGGCCAGCGACTCTGCATTGACCAGCAGTGATGATGTTACGATCACTGTCAATTCCGGAGGGGGAACCAACCAAGCGCCTGTGGTCAGCGCCGGTCCGGACCAGGCCGTAACTATCAGCGCTAATTTGTTGGTCAATCCTGGGGCGGAGGCTGCGTTGGTTTCTGGGGAGATACCCGGATGGACCGAAATTGTCGGCACTACTTGGACTCGCGCGGCTGCGGAAACTGCACAGTTCCCGCTTACAATCGAGGGCAGCACGTACATCTTCGCAGGCGACACCCCCAATGCTGAACTGCGACAGGACATCGATGTTTCCGCCTTTGCCGGTGGCATCGACACCAAGACGCAGCAGTTCGACTTCACGGGCTATCTGCGTT
>Ga0187893_10004483_pt1 | contig 26511 bp, 27 predicted proteins | sample MA1701074metaG_FD_139574 | JGI IMG/M metagenome (GOLD analysis project Ga0187893, IMG submission 139574) | White microbial mat communities from a basaltic lava cave in the Kipuka Kanohina Cave System on the Island of Hawaii, USA - MA170107-4 metaG ... | reverse complement strand
CTCAGCGGCCGACGATGCGGTTTCTCTGGACACCGAGCTTGGTGATGCCCATCTCGACCACGTCGCCGGGCTCGAGGTAACGCGGCGGTTTCATGCCGTGGGCGACGCCGGCCGGCGTTCCCGTGGAGACGATGTCCCCCGCCCGCAGCGACATGAAGCGGCTGACGTAGGCCACCAGCTGGCGTACCGTGAAGATCATGTTGGCGGTGTTCCCCCGCTGGCGGGATTCGCCGTTGACCGTGGTCCAGACTTCGAGCGCTTGCGGGTCACCCACCTCGTCGGCGGTGACCAGCCACGGACCGATCGGCGCGAAGGTGTCCGCGCTCTTGCCCTTGGTGGTCGTGCCTCCGTGTTCCATCTGGAAGGCACGCTCGGAGACATCGTCGACGATGCAGTAGGCGGCGATGTACCGGAGGGCGTCGGTGGCATCGACGTTTCGCGCGTCCCGCCCCATGACGGCGCCCAGCTCGACCTCGTAGTCGAGTTTGACGGCTCCCCGGGGACGGACAATGGCGTCACGGGGCCCGCTGATGGCGCTGTTGGCCTTGATGAAGAGCAGCGGCTCCTGCGGCAGCGGGAGACCAACCTCGCGCGCGTGGTCGGTGTAGTTGAGGCCGATGCAGACGATCTTGCCGATGCCGGTGAGCGGACAGCCGAGCCGCGGCCGACCGCGGACCACTGGAAGCCGCTCCGTTCTGAGGGCGCGCAGGCGCTTCAGGCCAGTGGGGGAGAGCGCGTCCGGGGTGAGGTCTTTCACCACGCGCGAGAGATCGCGCAACATTCCGCCCGCCTCGAGGAGACCGGGCTTCTCGCGTCCGGCTCGTCCGTAACGTACGAGCTTCATGACACTTGGCCTCCTGAGCGAACGAGGACGCAGTGAACCTCGGGTAAGCCCTTGGCGGCGAGGCTCCAGGTGACTCCCCCGTCGAGCGATGTGAACACGCGGCCGTCGGTGGTGCCGGCGACGACCGTACTGCTCTCGGCATCCAGGCACCCGGTGTCGACATTGTCGCCGAACCACTCGGGGAGGCCGCCCCGACAGCGCTCGAACGGTGCGTCGCCGTCCACCGGACGTCGGTACAGCGCCGCCCGCCGCCCGCCCGGCCCTGTCGACACCGCGACGAGCACGGTTTCACCCGAGACGGCCACCGCCCGCAGGTAGCGAGCGTGCAGGCCGGAGCTGACGAAGTCCCAGGAGTGACCGCCATCTCGGCTCACCCCGAGTCCGGCCGCTGCCGCCGCCAACACGAATCCAGGGCGCACCGGATGAGCGCGAACCTGGTGAACGTCCACCTCGATATCGAGCATCGGCGACCAGGTGTGGCCGTCGTCGCCAGAGCGCACCACCCCCCCCACGTGCACGTTCACGAAGAGAACGCCGCTCGGATCGACGCTGATCGATCGGACGTCGGCCGGATCACCCCAGGGGGTGTACCATGTCTCGCGCCCTTCCACCGACTCGAACGACTTGACCGGCTCGAGCCGGCCGCCGGCGAACTTCAGGAGATGAGCCCCCTCAGTACCTATGAAGAGCCCCGACGCGGTCGGCGACAGGCATGTTGCGGACCACCCCTCGACGACCAGCGCTTCTTCCCACCGACCATCGTGCTGCGTGGTCCAGATGTCGTGGCCCTTCACGATGGCCCAGGTCCGGGTGCCCTTGCCGGTCAGCGCAGTCACGGCCTGGCCAGCCAGCGCCGGGGGACTGATCGAGCCGTCGGGACTGAGGCCCCACACTCCCTCGGCGGTGCCCAGCAGGATCTGCGGCCGCATGTCCTCATCGTACTCCCCCCGCCCCCTCGGCGTTTTGACAACATCGCCGGTCTCCGCGTAGGGTTGGTGAACATGAGAGATCACCGCGGGCCATGGACGCGAACCCTGCTCGCCGTGGCGCTGCTCGCCCTGGCTGGCTCTGCGGCGGCTCAGGCGCTGGCCTTTACCCCCGATCGCGTCGATCTGGCCGCCGCCAAGAAGGAAGGCACGGTTACCTGGTACACCTCGACCCCGGTCGAGGTCGCGCAGAAGATCGCCAGCCTCTTCCAGCAGGAGACTGGCATTCGAGTGGAGCTGTTCCGCTCGGGGGGATCAGCCGTTCTCCGACGCTTCCTGCAGGAGATCGACGCTCGGCGTGTGGTCGCCGACGTGCTGACGGTGTCGGACCCAGCCGCGGCGGGGGCGCTGATCAAGCGGGACCTCTTTGTGCCGTTTCGGCCCCGGAACTTCGACAAGGTCCGGGACGAGGTCAAGGACCCCAGGGGCTACCACATTGCTCAACGCCTGAACCTGGTTGGAATCATCGGTCGCACGGACAAAGATCTCGAGTTGCCGCGGACGTGGACTGACCTGACCAATCCTCGCTACAAGGCGCTCATGGTCATGCCCGATCCTTCGTACACCGCGATCCAGCTGATGGTGGTGGGGACGCTCTCGCAGAAGTACGGCTGGGAATTCTACCAGAAACTTCGCGCCAACGAGGTCATGATCGTCCAGGGTCACCAGCAAGTGTCGGAGACGCTCACTCGGGGTGAGAGGTTGATCGCGGCGGAGGGAGCGGACCAGTACGCTTGGGTCGACCGTCGGGCGGGGCACAAGGTTCAGACGATTTTCCCGGCTGACGGGGCCTTCGCCATCCCCGCGCCGACCGCGATCATCAAGGGAGGCCCGCACCCCAACGCCGCCAAGGCCCTCGCCGAGTTCATGATCGGGGACACCGTACAGAAGCTCTTCCCCGGCGAGGGCATTTACGCAGCTCGCTCCGATGTCGAGCCCCCTCCGGGCAACCCCCCGCTCGCCCAGATCAAGCTCATGGCCGTCGACTACGACCGGATCGAGAAGGATTCCAAGGCCCTCAAGACCCGCTTCAACGAGATCTTCCAGTAAGACTCGGTCTCTGGGCTGGCCCCGAGCGCTTTGGGGCTTGGGGGGCCCTTTCGAGGCCCCCCATTACCTAGGCACGACGTGGCGGAACTGGGGCATGACCTCTTTGGCGAGCAACTCCATGGAATGGCGCCAGGCAGCGGGACTCTCCGAGTAGTCGAAACAGAAGAGCAAGAGCGAGCCGAAACCTCCGACCTCGTCATAGATAGCTTGCAGCTTCTCGGCAACGGTCCGGGGCGACCCCACCAACCAGTTATGCTTGGCGCAGTACTCAGGGGTGACGTCGGAATCTGGCACGTCGGGCCGATGCTTGAGAAAGTCCGTGAACTGGAAGGACGCGAGGAGGGGAAGAAAGTACTCTCGCATCATGCGGCCCATCATGCCGCCCGCGGACAGGCGCATGGCCTCCGCATCGGTATCGGCCACGAACACCTCGCGCACGAGGCGCCACTCCGAGCGCTTGGGTATCCGTCCGCTGCGCGCGGCCCCCACCTCGACGGATTCCCAGTGGCTGGCCACGTAGGCGGGGCTGAGGTTGAGGCTCATCGGCCAGAAGCCACGCTCCCCCGCGAGCTTCAGGGTATCGGAACCCTTGCTCACGCCGGCCACGCCGATGGGCGGGTGGGGCTTCTGGAAGGGCATGATGTGAGGCCGAAGCGTTTCGAGCATGGTGGCGGTCTTGGAAACGTGCCAGTACTTGCCCTTGAAGTCGAACTCGGGCTCGTCACTCCAGAGGCGCAGGACGATATCGAGCGCCTCCCGCGTCATCTCGCGGTGCTGGCCGGCGTTGCCGTCCACGTTGAACATCGCCCAGTCGCTCGGCAGGCCGCTCGCCGCCACTCCGAAGTTGAGCCGGCCCTGGGCGAGATGATCGAGCATGGCGACTCGGTTGGCGAGCTCGGCGGGGTGGTGGTAAGGCATGAGGAAGCCACCAGGGCCGATGCGCATCCGCTCGGTCTGCATGAGCGCCTGCGCGACGAGCAGATCGGGCGCCGGGTGAGGCTCCCACGGTGCTGTGTGATGCTCGCCGATCCACGCCTCGCTGAAGCCAAGCTCGTCAGCCCAGCGCAACTGCTGCAGATCCCAGCGATGCCCGTCGTAGAGGCTCCGCTCGGGCGGATGTGACGGCATCGTGAACAATCCGTAGTCCATCTCGACCTCCTCGTGCGTGGGGGCCTCGAGCCCCCAACCGTTAGCGTAGTCCCGAGGGGTACCCCGGGTCCCCCGGGGTACCCCGAGCGCCGGGGGGTTTGGGGGGCCGCCGAGGCCCCCCATGACCTCAGTTCAGGCTCTTGGCGCAGCGGAACCCGATGTTCGCGCTCCGCGACTCGGGCTTCCCACTGAGCCGGTGGGCGAGCCCGAGAAAGAACGGCTCGTTGAGCCAGGAGCCTCCGCGCAGGACCCGATGATCCCCGGTGGAGGGACCCTTGGGATTGCGCTCCGGCGACTTGTGGTAAAAGTCCGTCGCGTACCAGTCGGCGGTCCACTCCCACACGTTGCCGGCCATGTCGTGAACCTCGTAAACGCTCGTGCCCGGTGGATAGGTGCCCACCGCCGTCGTTCCCTTGGCGGCCCGGCGAGCGTTGGCGCGAGAGGCATCCCACTCGTTGCCCCACGGGTAGCGCCGCCCATCCGATCCGCGTCCGGCTTTTTCCCACTCCGCCTCGGTGGGGAGCCGCTCTCCGGCCCATCGGCAGTAGGCATCGGCGTCCGCCCACGAGACCTGCACCACGGGGTGCGTGGGCGCGCCAGACGTTCCGGGGCCGCCGGGGGCGCGCCAGGTCGCCCCGGCGATTTTCTTCCATTGCCACCGACCGTCCGCCTCTTGGTGGAACCATCCGTAACCGTCGTTCTCCGCTGACGTCCGATACCGAGTAGCGGCCACGAACTTCTCGAACTGGGCATTGGTGACCTCGTAGCGGTCGATATAGAAGCTATCGAGCACGACCTGGTGCTGGGGCCCTTCCGAGAGAAACCATGTTTCGCACTTGAGCTCGTTCTCTGGCTTGGCTCGCTGTCGGCATTCCTCGACGCCCCGCGCGATCTCCCGGGCCGAGCTTCCCATCAGAAAGGGACCGGCTGGAACCAGCACCATCTCGGCCCCGTCAGCGCCCTTGATGACCCTTTCTTGCCCGGTGGCGAGACCGATGGCGGTCACACTCGAAACGAGGACTGCGGCCACTCGCACTGCGATATACCTCATGGCCCGGCTCCCTTTCTATTGCCGCGGCACCGATGCTCTGCCGAAGATCGTCGGCGCTGCTTCCCTGCGCGTCTAACTCCGTGTGATCTGGGCGATGCCCGGCAGTCGGCCGAGCAGGTTGCCGGTGATGCCACCGTCGACGATGAGGTCGTGGCCGGTGACGTACCGGGCATCTGGTCCCAGCAGGAAGGCGATGACGTCGGCCATGTCCTCGGGCGTCGCGACCCTCCCCAGGGGGACGAGGGCCGCACGCTCAGCGGCCAAGCGCTCGTCCGTGTAGACGGCCGCGGTCATCCCGGTGCGCACCATACCCGGCGAGATCGTGTTGACGCGGATGCCGTCAGGCCAAACTCTTGCGCCAGCACTCTCGCCAGCATGATCACCGCTGCCTTACTCGGCCCGTAGGCCCCGAGATTCGCATGCGCCTCGGAGCCCGACATGGACCCAACTGCGACCAGCGCGCCCCGCGAGGCCTTCAGCGCGGGATACGCGGCCCTGGCCAGCAGCCAGGTCGCGCGTGTGTTGACGGCGAACACGCGGTCCCAGTCATCGACGGCGTAGTTCGCCAACCGCCCCGGCCGGTTGATTCCGGCGTTGCTGACAACCCCGTCGAGGCCGCCAAAGCGCTCTACGGCGGCGTCCACCACCCGCGCCGGCGCCTCGGCGTCCCCCATGTCTCCGGGAAGCACGAGAGCCTCGACGCCGAGGCCGCGAAGCTCCCCGGCGAGCTTCTCGAGCTCGGGCGAGGCTCGGATATCCACCGCCGCCACTCCCGCCGGGCGGCCGTGCGTGCGCGCGTCCCGCGCCAGCCGCAGGCACGTGGCCCTCCCGATCCCGCTCGCCGCTCCCGTCACCAGTACGCGCATGTGGACCTCGAACAAGGCAGTGTCGCACCGCGGGGCTCACTCGGCGACCGTGTGGCGCGACCGGCCCTGATGCTACCACCGCTCGCCCGGACGAGGTGAAGGCTGACGGTTCGAGGTAACATGGAGCGTGTCCTTCCATGCTGAAGGTGAGACCTCTGGCTAGAGGGCCGGTCCTGGCGGGCACGCTGGTCGGCGTGATCCTCGCGTTAGGCCTGTTCGGGAGTGAGCCGGCGCGGGGTCCGGAGCCCGCAAGCGCCCAGACCGCCCGCAGTCTCACCGGTCGTCTCCTGGTTGCCGCCCCCGAGATGCGGGATCCACGATTCGTGGAGAGCGTGATCTATATGGTCAGCCACGACGCCACCGGGGCCATGGGGTTGGTGGTCAATCGGCCGATCGGAGAGGTCTCGCTGGTCCAACTCCTTGAACGCTTCGGAGTGGCGCCCGAAGGGGCACAGGGACGCATTCTCGCGCACTGGGGCGGGCCGGTCGAGCCCGGGAAGGGGTACGTCTTGCACACCCCTGACTACAGCACTGAGGGCACCATCGTCGTCAGGGGAAAGGCCGCGCTCACCGGGAGCAGGACGATTCTCGAGGCCATCGCCAGCGGGTCCGGGCCGCGCCGCGCGTTCTTCGCCGTCGGCTACGCGGGTTGGGGCCCGGGCCAGCTCGAGGCCGAGCTGGCCCGGGGAGGCTGGGTGACGGCCAATGCCGACGAAAGCTTGCTATTCGACGATGACTACGCGACCAAGTGGCAACGAGCAACCGCCCGCCGCCTGCTAGATCTGTAACCGGGGCTATGTCGCGCCCCCAAAGCGAGCGGGGGGTATGGGGGGCCATATCGGGGCCCCCAAGCGAGCGTGAGGTCGAGGGGCGCCCCGGGTTGCCCGGGGCGTCCCCGAGCATGGGGGGGATGGGGGGCCATATCGGGGCCCCTAAAACGAGCGTGAGGTCGAGGGGCGCCCCGGGTTGCCCGGGGCGTCCCGAGCGTGGGGGGGTATGGGGGGCCATATCGGGGCCCCCCATTTTTATAGCAACGCCCGGATTTCTTCATTCAAGGCGGAGAGACGCTCGGAGAGCAAGGTGACCACGAAACGGTGGAACTGGTTGGCCACCATGGGGTGATCGCGGTGCAGACGTGCGAAGCGCTCGGCGCTGAGTCGGCGTACGCGGCAGGCCGTGGCCGCCACCACATCGGCCGAGCGCGGCTGGCCCGAGTAGAGGGCCATCTCGCCCACGATGGTCCCGGGCGCGAGCGCGCGCACCCGCTTGTGTTGCCCATCGGAGAGCGGGACCAGTACCGAGACCTCTCCCCGCTCGATGAAGTAAAGGGCGTCGCCCGGATCACCGCGTCGAATCAGCATCGCGCCCGGCTCGAGCTCCACCGTCTCGCAGAGACCGAGCAGGACTTCCAGCGCGTCGGGTGGGAAGTGAGTGGCCAGCATGCGGCGTAGCTCGACCTCCTGGGCTGCGCCCGCCACGCCCCGAGGCTGCCCGTCGGAGGCGGCCGGGGTCGCCGCCAGCACGCGGTCCTCGATCCACTCCAAGCCATGATCGAGATCCGGCACCACGTGGATCTCGGGGTGAGGCAGAAAGCGCATCTGCTGCAGGACCGCCCGTAGCTCTGGCCTGAGGTCGCTGAGCACCAGGGTCACCTCGTTCCGCGCGCACAACTGGTGGAGCTTGGAGAAGCCCAGGGCGGCCGAGGCATCCAGGCCTTGCACCATTCTGAAATCGAGGAGCAGGTACCGCACGCCTCCCCGGATGATCAGCTCGCGGCAGGTCTCGACGAGACTGCTGGCGAGGGCGAAGAACAAGTACCCTTGCAGGCACAGGGCCCGCGCAATCCCCCCTCGCTCCCGGAGGGCGACCGACTCTTCCAGCGACCGCTCCTTGTTGGAGCGATGCGTGCTCCCAGAGAGGCTGTGCCGAATGTAGTTTGCGCGGCTGTAGCTGTAGGCGAAGAAGCCGGAGGCGACCAGGAGACCAAAGGCGACACCCGTGATGATCCCTTGCACGACGACCAGCACGAGAATGGCGACGATGAGTACGTACTCGCGGAGGGGAAGTTTGAAGAACGCCTCCCAGAGCCACTCGCGGAGCAGCGCGATGCCCAGATAGATCAGCAAGCCGGCGAGAACCGGGCGGGGGGCGTAGAACACGATCGACGTGAAGACAAGCGCGACGGCCGCGCACAGCGCTGCCGTCCATATCCCGGCCGTGCGTGACACCGCTCCCGCCTGATAGTTCAACAAGCTCCGGCTGACCGAGAGGTACCCGACCATCCCACCACCCAGTCCCGAGGCCAGGTTGGCGAGTCCGTTGGCCCGCAGCTCCCGATCCAGGTCGACCTCGTGGTGGGTGGCCAGTTCGAGCCCGGCCGCGTTCAGGAGGATGGTGACGACGACCACCACCACCATCGCCAAGAAGCTCTTCCACTCCATGGCCAGGACGCCCCAGGGGGCCTCGGTCAGGAATCGCCAGGGCCAGGCGCGCGTGCCCTCCTCGATGGGCATCATCAAGAGTCCCTCGGCACGCGCGGCGTCGAGGCTTCCGCCGAGAAGTCTCAGTCCCAAGTAGAAGAGGAGGATGCCCGCCACGATCACCCCCGGGAGCATGAGGAAGTGCCGGTAGAACCGGGGGACGACCAGCAGGGCGGCCGCCACCGCCAGGGCTGTCACCCACGCCAGCCCCGGGACCGACGGCAACGCCGCGAGCCCATTCCACGAGAGGGATTGGCCGGTGAGAACCTTGAACGCTCCGGACAGCACGAGAAAACCGGAGCCGGCAAGAAATCCCCCCGCGACGGGATACGGGAGCAAGCGAACCAGGCGCCCCCAGCGCAGCACCCCAAGGAGAAAGACGAGGAGGCCAGTCAGGACCGCGCTGGCCGCCAGCATCAGTAACACCGTCCCGGCCACCTGCTGGCCTGCAAACCCGCGCGCGGCCAGTAGACCAGTGAGACTCGCGGCCATGATGGCCAGGACGGCGGTGGCGTTGGAGTCGGGACCGCCGATGGCGAAGGGAACCGAGCTGCACAGCGCGACCACGAAAGCCACGAGGGCGGCGGCGAGCAGGGCCACCTGGAGACCCGCCGGCAGGAAGGGCTCCAGTGTAGGTCCGCTGAAGACGAGGGCAGCGTAGCTGACAGAATAGCTGAGAGTGACGAGCGCCGAGACGCTCCCCGCGGCCAGATCCTGAATGATGCCCGCCATCCGGCGCTCCCACATCCGGGTTCGGATGCGGTTGCGGGCTCGCGGCAGGGCTAGGGGCCCTTCTCGATGAGCCGATCGACCCGGTCGCGCCGGCCCGATTTCACATGAACAACGGTGGCGACAATGGCAAAGCCGAGCGTCAGGGCAGTCACCAAACGCAGCTCGCCCATGTTGAAGACGTAGAAGAACGTGAAGGTGAGGATGCAGAAGGCCACGATCACGTAAAAGACGAAGAGCCCCACGATGTGCTTCGCGCTGAACGTCGCCCCTCGTCCCTTGGCCGGTGTGTGCACGGTCCGTCAAGCTTCGCCGACTTCCGCCGACAAGTCCAGCCGGCGAGGGGGAGGGCAGCCCTTCACGAGTCCGGGGCGTGCGCATTGCCGTCGCGAAGTTCCGACCGCTTGAGCGCCACGTACGCGCCCAGGAGCGGGCGGCCCAGCGCGGCGGCCAATATCTCGTCGCTCTCGAGATGCTCGAGGGCTTCGGCCAGGGAAGCGGGAAGAGGGCTGACATGTCGCTGGCTCAGCTCGGCGTCGGAAAGTGTGTTCGGATCGTCGGTGAGCGCGGGTCCGGGATCGCGCTGGCTGGCGATGCCGTCGAGCCCGGCCGCGAGCAACGCGCCCAGCGCGAGGTAGGGGTTGCAGGACGCGTCGCATGACCGGAACTCCAGGTTGACGGACTCCCTGGCCGTTGACGCGCGGACCTCCGGCACTCGCACCGTCGCTTCCCGGTTCTCGAGGCCCCATGCCCGGTAGGATCCGGAGCTCAGCCGAGGGACGAAGCGACGGTAGGACTCCACGCTCGGCGCGGTCAGGGCGACCAGCGCGGGCACATGGTGCAGGATGCCGCCCACGAACCACCGAGCGAGCCCCGACAGCCGCAGGGGGCCGCGCGAGCTGTAGAAGCGGTTTGCGCGGCCCCCGATGCTCCACAGGCTGCCGTGGATGTGGCTCCCGCTGCCCATCTCGCCCGCCAGAGGCTTTGGCGTCAGGGAGCCGAGCAGCCCGTGCCTCGCCGCCACCGTCCGTATGGTTTCGCGGACGGCGAGCTGAAAATCGGCTGTGCGCAACGCGTCATCGACGCGGATCGCCAGTTCGTGTTGGCCGTGACCGGCCTCGGCGCCATAGAACTCGACGGGGACACCCTGAGCGGCGAGCGCGTCGACGATAGCAATCATCACGTCGGCGGCGGCGTCCATGGCACGGCTGGACAGCGCCGGGCTCGAATCGGACGGGACGTGTTCGGCGCCGGCGGGACGGAGCAAGAAGAACTCGCTCTCGAACGCGGCACGATACACAAAACCGGCGCCTCGGCCGCGGGCCAGCATCCGCCGCAGGAAGTGGCGCGGACACGCCTCGAAGGGGGCGCCGTCCGGAGTGACCACGTCGCAATAGACACGCGCGCATCCCGCGGCGTAGGGCAGGACGGTGAAGGTTTCCCGGGCCGGAACGAGATAAAGCGATCCCTGTGCCGGGAGGGGGCTATCCGTCACCGGGCGGTCGAAGCTGTTAAAGGCGAGCAATCCCGCATTGATGGCGATCCCCGATGTGCAGGCGGCCTTCACGAAGTCCACATGGCAGGCTCGGCCGCGGACGATACCGTCCAGCCCGCAGTAGAGGAAGCGAACGAGGCGCACGTTGTGCTGGCGGCAGCGCTGCAGGATGCCGGAGAGCGTCGGATCGTCCACTAGGATCTTCGGCACGAGACTTGGATTCGGTGCGGCGAGGCCAATCTCAATTCACAAGTAGGAGAACCCCGACCCATGGTAGAGCGTGACATTACGGTGAGCCACGTCACCGACCCCACCGCGCTGGCCTCGGCCGCGCGATCCTCCCTCCTCGCGCACTTCGACACGATCGCCAACCTGATCTGGGGCAAGCCGGCGGACGTGTTCCAGCGGCTGGAGTCCTGGATCTTTGCCTCTGACACGGGCCTGCTCCTGGCGCGCGCTCCCTCGGGCGAGCTCGTGGGGTTCAGCGTGTACCGTCGGCTCACCCTCGGTTCCGCGCGCATCATCCATCGGGAGACGACCAACGTGATTCCGGCGGCTCAGGGGCGTGGAGTGTGGACCGCCTTCACACGGCGGCTGCTGCACGACCTGGCCGCCGGCACCGACGGGCGGCCCCTGCATCTCGCCTTTCGCACGCGCAATCCGATCATCTATATGGCGAACTACGGCCTTTGCGAGGCGATCGTCCCGGACTTGCTGCGATCCAGGTTGCCCGATCCGAGTTTGGCGGAGCTGGCGGGGCGTGCCGCCGAGCAGCTGTACCCGTACCTGTGTCTGCAGCGACCCGCGATGGTCATGCCCGACGCCTACGTGGGAGCAGGTTACCGCTCCGCGCCGCGCCACCGCGATGAGGAGATCCACACTCGCTTCTTCGCGGCTCCCGGAATGGAGCAGCCGGCCAGCGCTCTGTTCGTGCTGGGACGCGTGAAGGCCTGATGAGGCGGCGGTCATCGAGGGGCATTCCACCGGAAGCGCACGACGGTGACGAGCAATGCAGCGAGGCTCCACGCGGCCAGAACCGTCGCCGAAGTTCCGAGGCCGAGAGGGTCGTGCTCCGGCATCGCGGTTTGCCGAAGCGCCGCCAGGAGGTGAGACAGGGGCAGGAGCAAGCTCATCCAGCGCAACACGTCGGGGAGCGCGTCGATCGGGTACCAGATACCGCCGAGAATCACGAGGATCAGGAAAGCCAGGTTGCCGAGCATCTGGGCGGTACGCGTCTCCCGTACGGTAGCCGCCAGCGCGAAACCGATCCCGAGGAAGGCCCCGGTGCCGAGCGCAAGAAAGGCACACCAGGAAACGGGACGCGCCGGCAGGCGAATCCCGAAGGCCACGGTTCCTGTCACCAGGAGCACGAAGGTGGTCGTGAGCACGACGACAGTCGTGGCGAGCAACTGTCCCGCGATGAAGAGGCCGGGGGGCTGGGGTGTCAGGGCCAAGCGCCGGAAAAAGCCGATCGCGCGCAGCTGGACCAGGACCAAGCCGAGCCCGAACAGGCCCACGGAGACGACGTTCATTCCGACGATCCCCATCAGAAGGAAAATGTGGTCGCGTTTGCCTCCCGCGGCCTCTCTCGCGACGAGTCCCCGTTCGGGCAGGCGTGTGTCGAAGGTACCGAGGATCAGTAACAGCAAGGCCGGAAAGAACACGGTCCAGCCGAGGGCCAGCGGTTCGCGCAGATAGCCTTTGATCTGAGCGGCGGCGAAGGTCAGGACTATCCGCATGGTCGATGCTCCGACGCGAGGACGCCGACGACGTCCTCGAGGGTAATGGGGCCGGCGGCGAGCGAGAGGGCCGGGGCATACGGGGCCAGCCAGGCCATGACGCGGCTAGCGTCGTGACAGTAAAGGACGACGTCCCCGCCCGCACCGCGGACGCGGACGACGCCAGGTATGCTCGTGAGGGTTCCGCCGACGCGCGGGTCGAGCCCGCGCAGTTCGAGCTTCGTGAGGCCCGCGTAGGGGGCGAGGAGCTGGTGGGGCGACGCGGAGGCGACGGCGCGGCCCGCGCTCAGGACGAGGAGGCGGTCGCTTCGCGTCGGTAGCTCGTCGACGATATGTGTGGAACAGACCACCGCCGCCCCGGCCTCGCGCGCCCGGCGGATCTCGTCCCACAGCGCGAGCCGCCCCTCGGGGTCGATATGGGCCATGGGCTCATCGAGGAGCATGACGTCGAACCTCCGGACGAAGGCCAGCGCCAGTGACACGCGCAGCCGTTGCCCCTGTGAGAGATAGCGCACCTGCACGTGGCGGATATCGACCAGCCGGAACCGCTCGAGAAGAGACTCGAGGGGCCGGAGACATCGATAGCACCGTGCGAACAGGGTGAGCACCTCGGAGACGGTCAGCCGGGCGGGGAGCCCGGGCGGCTGGAGGAAAATCCCTATCCGGGCGCGCGTGGCCGCGCTGAAGGACGCGGGGTTCTCGCCGAGGACGGCAACCCGCCCCCGATCGGGCCGAGACAGCCCCTGCAGAATCTCGATAAGGGTGCTCTTGCCGGCGCCGTTCGGACCCACGATGCTCAGGACTTCTCCGCCGGCGACACTCAGGCTCACCCCGATCAACACCCGTTGATGCCCTCTGTTCTTGTGCAGATCGTCGGTCTCGATCGCAAGCATGGTCAGGGTGCGGACGGGCGCGCATCGGTCGACCGGAGTGCCGCTCGCAGCGAGCGCCCGAAGTGCAGCTGGAAGAGCTGCTCCTGGGCGGCGAGGGCAGGCGCCGGAGTCGGATCGCGCAGCCACTGAAGATAGTTCATGAATGCCACCAGACCCACGCGGGCGACGAGCGCCGTGGTGCCGATGAAGGCGAGCCAGTGGACGCGCGGCATCGTCCCCGGAGCCCGCGGGCAGTCATGGCGCGTGCGGTCGAAGGCCTCAACCTGAGTGTCGATGTCGAGGAAGAGGCGCTCGAGCTCGGTGTCGACTTGGCTGGCCGCGGCCAGCCACTCGAGCGAGCCCGGGCCGGCGTCGTCCCACGGGGCACCGAGCCTCGCCGAGACGTGGAGGGCGAGCCCTTCGGTGAAGGTGAGGTTGCCGGTGGACAGAATGGCGTGGACCAGCTCGTGGGCGAGGAGAATGGAATCCTCGACCCCCCGGGCGCTCAGCTCGATCAGCCGGGCGAACGGCGAACCGCCCCGCAAGCATCGCCCGCCCGCCTCGGCCGACTCGGTCACTCGGACGAGGAGCGTGGGGTAGGGCGGGTAGCCACAGAGAGCCCGGATTCGTTCGACGCACTCGTCGGCCCGGAGAGCAAGCTCGCGCGCGAGCGTGGCCGAGGGAGCGAGGACCATCACTCGACCACGCTGATCCCCGCTCGGTGCGCCATCCTGGTGTGCTGTCAGGAGGGCAGTGGCGGCAGGATCACCGGGCCAGCGCGCGAGATACTGCTCGAGCAAGGCGCAGCCTTCGCGGCCGGCGCCTATTCTCAGGAGCGTGAAGGCTTCTGCCAGCCAGGTGGTCGTCAACGCCGGCGTCGCCAGCCTGGCTCGACGGAACTCGACGGCCGCCTCCGCTGGACACTGGTCGGCCACGAGGCCGTGCGCCGTGGCCACCCGGTCCGTGTGGGCGTCGAGGGCATCGGCGTCGAGCAGGATTCCCAGCCTGCGCAGCGTCTCGATGCGGCAGACGTCGAGACCTGCGATGCCCGGGCGATTGCCCGCCAGCAGGCTATGCATCGAGCCCGTGATCCGTGCGAACGGCTCCATCCCGCCTGGCCACAGCCAGACTCCCGGAGGCTCGCGTGTGAAGTCGCGAAACGTCAGAAGCTCCGGAGAGAGGATGTAGTCCGGACTATTCATGAACGATAGACCGTCAGGCGAGCGGGTCCTGTCGGGGCAGCGCCCTTTGCCCGTCCTCGCTCCACCCATCCCCCAGTGGGGCCCTTCCGCTGCGGGCGGACGAAGGGCGCTACCCCGCCACCTGCTCGACTCACCTGTCCGTCGTTCATGAATAGTCCGGGGTAGGGCTGCGCGGAGGCGCTCATGCCTCCCGCGGCCCCACCGCGACGGCGTAAACGACCGTCTCGTCAACCCCGTCGAGGCCGAGAAGATCGTTCAACGCATCGTCGACATATCCGGCGAGAGGGCACACGCCGAGCCCCAGTCCGGTTGCGACCAGGCACACGTTCTGAGCGACATGCCCAGCTTCCACGAGGGCCAGACGATAGGCCATGTCGCCGTACTTGTGGCGAAGCCGCCGGAGGATCGCCGTCAGCACGATCATGATTGCTGCCCCCGTCGCGAGGTCGTCGTCGAGGAAGCAGGTGCGTACCTGAGCGGCGAGGTCGTGACTCGGCAGCTGCTCGAGGACTCGATCGAACACCTCGAAGTGATAGACGCCAGGCTCGAGTCCCTCGGTCGCCAACACCAAGGCGTAGATCTCCAAGGGGTAGAGGCCGCCTCCGGACGGCACTGCGCGGCGCGGGCGGCGAACGCTGGCCGGGTCAGCGTAGCGCGTCACGCCGTATCCGAGTTGGAGCAGCGTGGCTAGCGCCGGAAGCCCAACGGCTCCGCCCAGGCGACGATCGGACACTCGCCGTCGAATCACATCCGCGAGGTCACAGCCGAGCGGGCCCGGACAGGCGGGCAGCGGCACCCGCGGGAGGTGCGGATAGGACTTGGCGCCAAACTGGACGAGGTCCTGGAGCCGCCGCAGCCGCGCGTCGGCACGACGAAGGGCAGCTCCGGTCACTGGATCCTCGGCTCCGCGTCGAAGCAGGTCGAGAACACCGCGGCGTGTCTTCGAGTTCTCGTGATACAGCTCGGAGGGCAGCAGCAGATCGTGGACGTCCGCGTCAGCGCCCCGGGCGAACAGGGCCTGCATGTGCTCGCGGTCAATCATCTCGCCAGCCACCCGCTCGACTCACCTGTGGATCGTTCATGAATAAGCCGGGCTAGGGAAAGGGGTGCGGGAGCGGATTCCAGTCGGGTCCGGTGTAGCGGGTGGCGAAGCCCAGCTGGGCTGGCACCTCGACCAGACGTGGGGTACCTAGACACGGGGGACCGACCGTCAGCGGTACGAGACCCGGCACCACGGCGCGGACGACGTGTAAGCCGATCTTGCCGAGGTCGAGCGGCGTCAGATCGACGAGGAGCGGCTCGAAACCGGCGCGGACGAGCCGGTCGATGATCACGCCGAGCCGAGCGGCGGGGTCCGGATCACCTGCGTCCCCGCTCGACTCGTCGCGCCAGGGCCCGTGCCGCCAAAAGTCGAACCCACGAGCCACTCTGTCGTGGCCCCAGAGATGAACGTGGTCCTCGAAGGTTCGCGGCCGGGCTGCGCCCGGGTCGTGAAGCGGCGGCCGCTGTCGCTTGAGGCGGCGCAACCAGTTGTGGGTGTGCGCCCCCTCGATGAGGGCCTTCTGGTGCGCTTGCGCTGGGTCAATGTGGGCGGCCATGCCGACGGCCAACTCGGCCGACCGGGGCTCCGTCGGCCGCAGGAGGGCGATGCGCACCGGTACCGCGATGTCTGTCGTGGCATCGAGCACTGTCACCCGCAGACCCTGCCGAACGATGCGGCCGAGCAGGTCGTGGACGATAGGATCACCCGCCGGGGGGCGCACCCGCGGCAACTCGAGGCCGGCGAGCCACGCAATCATGATCCCGTCACGCTCGATGACCTCACACAGGGCCGACACGGCTGCCGCCGCCGGCGACGTCGCGCAGGCCAGTCCTGTCGTGACCGAGTGCACGAGGCACCCCGCTCCCCGACAGCGCTCCATGTAGATGAATTCGGAAGGCACAAGGGTCGTCCGCTGGTGGATGACTGACCACGCCTCGGCCCAACTCAGGGGCTGCTTCGGGTGAGGAGGCGAGAAGTGAAAGCCCGGTTGCTTGTACTGCGCGGTCGCGTACAGCGTGAACCGTTGTAGGGGGACGGCGCGGGCGGCCACCTCCGAGTAGCTCGCCCACAGACCGTCAGTGCGGCAGCAGCGCCAGGCGGCGTATCGCTCGACGAGCTCGCCGACCGTGCTAGCGAGCGCCGCCGATCGCGTGAGCCCGACCCCGGTGCCTTCCACGCGCCCACCTGAACACGCCGGATGCTGGGCCGGTGCCCAGCCCTCGCCGTGGCCGACGAAGATGCTCACGTCGTCGGTGGCGCCGAGCGCCTCGGTGAGCCCGACGAGCGGGCCGCGGCGCCCACGCAGCCAACGCCGCGCGCGCGCGAGCGTCTCGACGTCCTCAGATTTCGGTCGTGTGTCGATCAACGGGAGTACCTCCGAGTGCAAACGGCCGACCGGGGGGAAACCGGCGCGGGCGCCCGCAGTCCCAGCAGCGTGGAACCTTGAGCACAGGGGTCGCCTCGATGCGCAAGTCGTGAGTATCCACGAGCAACTCGCGTCCCAAGATCACGGGCTCGCCGCACCGCGCGAGGGCCACCACGATCTGGGCGACGGTGAAGCCAGCCAGGAGGGACAAGTGCGCAAACAGAAACGCCTCTCCGCGCCACCTGAGCCCGACCGCGTCGGCCCGGGTCTCCTGCAGGCGGCGAAACTCGTCGTCCATCTCGCGCCGCGGTCGTCGAAGCTCTCGGCAGGTCAGGCAGGCGGTCTCCTCCGGGATGACCAGGGGGCCGATGGCGGCGGCAACACCGTCGAGAACGACGGACAGGAAGGGAACCTTTGCGTGCAGGGCTGCCCGGTTGAACTCCGTCAGCATGCGGATGGACATTCGCGGAGCGACGAGAATGGCGAGATCACAGTCCGCCAAGGTGGTCGGCCAGTCGAGTGGCATCTGGGATTCCAGCGGAACGCCGTGATAGGCCGTGGACAGCCCCTGATCGCGGATCCAGCGGGAGAGCGCCTGGTGACGGTCTTCCCCCCTTGCCGCTCCGAACAGGAGCGCATCCGACGGTACGAGCGAAGACGCTCCGATCCCTCGCACCTGACCGATACCGGCCTGGGCCAGCTGCTGGACCAGCACACTGCCCAGGTACTCGAGGCCGATCACCGTCACGCGACTCCCTCGCAGACGGTTCTGGGCATCCGTCGGCATGGAGGTGTACGCAGTGAAGTATCGGATCTGGGGTTCGTAGACGGTCAGACGGGGATCGTCCTTTGCGGGACCGCGATCGCGGACGCACAAACCCTCTTCGATCAGCCAGCGCACGGCCCGCGCCGCCCATTCGGCGCTCACCCCTTGGCGGCCGGCGCTCGCCACGATCTCATCCTCCGTTAACCGCCCGTCGACCAGATGGAGGATGCTGGCCGCCAGGTCGGGCGCGCGCCGGCCGTGCAACTGATGAAGCTCGCCGCCCAGTTGTAGGAAGATCTCACCGGTGGCTCCCCAGAGCAGGCCGGGGTGGGGTCGCAGGACGATTCTCCCCTCCTGTCGGTTGCGAGATTCTGCCTCCTGTTCCTTCAATCGATCGTCCTCAACGCCCCAGCCGAGGCGACAGCCTCGGCCGGGGGCAAGCGAAAAGCGCGGGCATTGCGTGACCCGAGTGCGCGGCGCGACCAGGGCTGGCTACTCGCCGCAGCTGCTTGACGACGACGAGCAGCAGCAGCCGCCTCCGAACGCCTCGGCGAGGGTGACCATGGGCACTGACTCCATGGGAACGAGTTCCAGATCGAGATCGGTCGATTGATCTGCCATGTGACTCACCTCCTTTCGGCACAAACCGAAAGCAGCAAGTCTCGCACCATGAGCGCGTGCCGCCTCGTGAACGGCCTACGGCCGCACGGCGGCGCCGTGATGCCGTCCGCCGTGTGCACTGTGCCCTACTGGCGCTCAGCGCTTGGCTCCGGAGCCTTCAGGAGACGACGCGGTCCGCTGATCACCTTGGGAGGTTACTCAAGCGCCGCAACAACTGGACGGGACGGCCGCCCGTATGGCCCCCGATGTCGGGGCATCGAGCCGGGCCGCCCAATCAGTCCTGCCGGCAGCTTCGCCTGGAGAAACTCGCGCCTACCTCGAATCGGATCTACCGTGTCCCGCGCCTGCCTGAAGCGTCATCTGCTCTGAATCAGAACGGGATTCCCAGCTGAGGCGGCCGCCAGAAGAGAGGTGGAGCCATGCCACATTGACGTCGCGTGATCTCGATAGAACGCCACGAGCTCTTGTCCCTGGCGTGCGATGAGCTCCAGGTTCCGTGCTCCGCCGAGATTGCTCTCGATGAGCGTCACCGCGTCAAAGACCCCTTGTCCGAAGATGGCGGTCGGCCCGACCCAGGCCCCGATTGGGCTATTGGGACGATAGTAGTGAGCAATGCCACCGGCCCCTAAGGGCACCACGAGCTCGAAGTTTCCGAAGCTGCTTTGAATCAAGGCGGGATTGCCGACGACCCCCGAAGCGAGGAGGGTGACCGGGCCGTGCCAGATAGACGTGGCATGATCTCGATAAAACGTAACCAGCCGTTGTCCTTGGCGCGCGATCACCTCCAGATTCCGTGCTCCACCGAGATTGCTCTCGATAAACGCCACCGCGTCATAGACGCCGCCTCCGAAGATGGCCGTCGGCCCGACCCAGGCCCCAATTGGGCTGTTTGGCCGGTAGTAGTGAGCGAGTCCGCCAGCGCCTAAGGGCACCACGAGCTCGAAGTTTCCGAAGCTGCTTTGAATCAAGGCGGGATTGCCGACGACCCCCGAGGCAAGGAGAGTGACCGGACCGTGCCAGATCGAAGTCGAGTGGTCCCGGTAGAACGACACCAGCTCTTGTCTTTGCCGTGCGATCACCTCGAAATTTTGGGCGCCTCCAAGGTTGCTCTGGATGAGCGTAGCCGCATCGTAGGGGCCATGCCCAAATACGGCGGCGGCGCCGGCCCAGCCGTCGATGGGATTGTTTGGTCGATAATAGTGCGCCAATCCAGCAGTGGCGAGAGGTACCACAAGGTCGAAGCTTTGCGACGCCCCGCCGGGAATGCCGTAGATGGCATTCCGCCCGGCATAGTCGTCGGCGGTGAGGATGCGTCGGGCAACGCCCGGAGCGATCGTTGACGACATCACTGACGGGGGGCTGATGCGATCCTCGTGGCCGAGGCCGAGGCAGTGCCCCAATTCATGGAGGGCAACGCTCTGCCAATCGAATTGGGTGGAGGACGGACTGCCCGTACCGGTGAACCAGGAAAAGGAATTACTAAAGCGCATATCGCATTCAAGCGTGTTGGCCGGGTTGCTGATGAGGAACCACGAGGTTGTTTCCGCCAGGACGCCGGCTCCGAGGCCAGCGCCAAAATCGATCTGGTTGACGTTGTTAAACAGGGGATAGGCCCCTCCTGATGCGCAAGCATTCGGGCCGAAGGTAAAGGTGAAATTGGCGGCGGTCCAGCTTGCGGCAGCGTCTGTGGTGCGCAGGAGACCATTCCCTGGCAGACCGGTGCCACAAATTGTCAGGTTTTCATTGATGGGTCTTGCCTGATAGTTCCAGTCGTGCCCACTAAGTTCGTACGCTGACCCGCGAGTCGCCGATAGTTCGCAAAGGCACAAGAGCACCACGCCGAATCGCCAACGTGAACTCATGGTTATACCTCTTCCGTTCAAGCGGAGGTGTGCCGACTACGGGTTCGTTGCACGGATGGCGTTTATGAACTCTCGAGCCGCCATGCTGTGCCCATCGCGGACGACCAGCTCATCATGCACTCGATATGCGCCCTGGGAATGTCCGACGAGTCTGGCCGGAACGTCCACGGTGTGCAGAAATAGTATCAGACGATCGCCATTCTTAAATGCCGGATCATTTGATGTGCGCATCGCGAGACCGGCCACTGAGCCTCCGGCGACTCGGAAGGTGAGCTCGACAGCAGGATGCCCCTTGATACTCTCCTCGACGGTCACGGTAACGTCCGTGACGATCCTGGTGCCCTCGTTGTTCCAACTACTGACCTGTCGGGCGATCGTCCCTATCACAATCGTGTCGGCTTCCTGGCTCAACTGCTCGAGGCTGCGTCTGACCATCGCAGCGTGACCGGCGGAGGGTAACAAGCACGTGGTGAGCAGGACTGCGCCCAAGGCAGCACGCAAAGGAAGCTTCATCGATAGACCTCCCTTCATGGCGATGAGAAGCGGTCGTATGCCCCCCGTGCGCCTCCTCGAACTTCCTGCGCGGGATCACACGTGGATGCCCGTCCGCATCAAGGCGTGACGGCCGATCAGGCCTTCCTGGTTGCGGGCTCGGCGAGGTCCGCGGGGTAGCGCACACCGGTGCCGCCGATGCCGCAGTAGCCCCACGGGTTCTTGGCCAGATACTGCTGGTGGTAGTCCTCGGCGTAGTAGAACTCCCCCGCGTCGGCGATCTCGGTGGTGATGTCACCGAGCCCGGACGCGTGCAGGGCGCGCTGGTAGGCGGCCCGGGACGATTCGGCGGCTCGACGCTGAGCCTCCCCGTACGTGTAGATGGCCGACCGGTACTGGGTGCCGACGTCGTTGCCCTGGCGCATGCCCTGGGTGGGGTCGTGGTTTTCCCAGAAGAAGGCGAGCAGCGCCTCGAAGGAGATCCTGGCGGGATCGAACACCACGCGGACTACCTCCGTGTGTCCGGTTCGTCCGCTGCAGACCTCCTCGTAGGTGGGATTGGGCGTGAACCCTCCCGCGTAGCCGACCGACGACGAGTACACGCCCTCCGTTTGCCAGAAGATACGCTCGGCGCCCCAGAAGCATCCCATGCCGAACAGCGCCAGCTCCATGCCGTCCGGAAACGGGGGCGCCAACCGGGCCTTGGTGACGTGGTGGCCAGCGGGGACGGCCATTGGCTGCGCGCGCCCGGGCAGGGCGTTTTCCCGCGTCGAAATCTCGGCTTTACGTAGGCTGAACCACATGGCTTGCCCCTCCCCTCGAGCGGTCAACGTCCGTCTATTGTACGCCCGCGCACGAGGGTGTTGGTGTGCTCGGCGATCATCAGCTCCTCGTTGGTGGCAATCGCCCATACCGACACCGGGCTGTCGACACCGCTGATCCGGGGACCACCGCGCGCATTGGCCTCGGGGTCGAGACGAATCCCGAGCCAGGCGCTCCCTTCACAGACGCGCGCCCGGATGGGCGCAGCATGCTCGCCGATCCCGGCCGTGAACACCAGGGCGTCGAGACCCCCGAGGGCGGCGGCCAGCGATCCGAGCTCACGGCGGATGCGGTAGACGAAGACGTCGACGGCCCCACGGGCGCCGGGAGCATTCGACGCGAGAAGCGCTCGCATGTCGCTGCTGAGGCCCGACATGCCGAGCAGGCCCGAGCGGTGATAGAGCAGATCGGTCACGGCCGCCACGTCCATCCCGCGTTCACTCATCAGATAGAGGATGACGCCAGGATCGACGGCGCCTGAGCGCGTTCCCATCGGGAGGCCATCGAGCGCCGTGAAGCTCATGGTCGTGGCGATGCTCCGACCGCCCTGCAACGCGCACATGCTGGCGCCGTTGCCAAGATGCGCCACGACCACGCGGCCTCGGCCGGCTTCGCCGGCCAGGGTAGGGATCGTTCGTGCGATGTACTCGTAGGAGAGCCCGTGAAAGCCATAGCGGGTGACTCCGGCCTCGGTGAGGTCGCGGGGAAGGGCGAAGGCCTGGGCCACTGGGGGCTGGGTGCGGTGAAACGCGGTATCGAAGCAGGCGACCTGGGGCATCCCGGGCTTGAGGCGCGCCAGCGCGCGGATGGCGTCGAGATTGTGAGGCTGGTGCAAGGGAGCCAGGGGGACCAGCGCCTGGAGGGCCTGGAGCACCTCCTCGTTCACGAGCACCGGCGCCGCGAAACGCGCCCCCCCGTGCACGACGCGATGGCCAGCGGCGGCCACAATCATTCCCTCGGCGTGGCGATCGAACCACTCGAGAAAGGTGACGAGCAATTCGTGATGCCCGAGCGGGCGCCCCTGCTCGGGAGCGGGATCCGTTTCGGCCACGGGGTGGCCCGACGAATCGCGGACGAGGAAGTGCGGCCGGACCCCGATCCCTTCGATCTCCCCGCCGTACAGGAGGGGCAACCGATTCTCCTCCATCGCGAAGACCGAGAACTTGATGCTGGAGGAACCGGCATTCAGCACGAGAATGACGCGGCTCACATGGTCACCATGGTGTTCATGGCTCTCTCCCCCGGGACTCCCCTACCATACCGGGTATACTGGCCAGCGGTTCGAGGAGGATCTCATGCGCGGATGGATGTACGTCCTCGCCGCGGCGCTGCTGTGGGTGCCGGGAGTGGCCGGGGCCGAGCTGCTGCTGCCGCCCGGATTCAGGGCCAGCGTCTACGTGACGGGGGACGGATTCGACGTCGGCACCAACCGTGATGTGCGCGGCATACCCTCGATGTCCACCCTGGCCTTCGACGACACGGGTGCCCTCTATGTGTCGCGCACGGGCCGCCGTTACGTCGGAGGCGAGGTCGAGGACATCTGGTCCGTATATCGGATTCCTGCAGGCGGCGCCCAGCTCTCCCCCAAGACCGCCGCGATGTTCTTCTATGGCCCGCCGCTGCCGAATCCGCAGGTCGGGGCCGTCCGCGGCGGGCGCGAGCTGTTTATCACCACCTTCGACCGCGAGCGGCGGATCGGCGTCCTGTACCGGATCGTGGACGGCCGGATCGAGCTGGTGGCGGGCGGCACCCCGTCGAAGGGGACCCCGCCGCTGCTCAAACAGCCGGAAGGAGTGACCGTGGACGCGGCCGGCAATCTTTACGTCGCCGACCGCGAGCAGGGAGCGGTCATCCGCCTCGATCCCGCCGGCCAGGTTCTCGATGCCCGCTTCGTGTCTCTCGTCCGTCCTCGGGTGCTGGCTTTCGATGGCGGTGGTCATCTCTGGGTAGGCATCGATGCCAAGGCGGAGGCGCCCTGGCAGCAGGGCCCGGGGGAGATCTGGCAAGTCACCCCGCAGGGCATTCCCCGCCTCGTGCTCAGCGGGCCCGTGCCCCAGGCGATCAGCGTGAGTCCGGGCGGAAACCTCTTCGTGGCCGATCGGCACGGGGCGGAAGTATTCGCCCTCACCCCGGACGGCACGAAGGTACCATTTGCGCGCTTCACGGACGGAGATACGGCGCGTAGCCTGGCCTTCGCTCCCATCACCGCGGGGACAAGCAAGGCTGGCGTAGCGGGCGACCTCTTCGTGGTCGCCATCAAGCGCGGTGCCTGGCAAGTCAACGAGATCGTCCGCATCTCGGGGCCGTTCGACGAGCTCGTCCGCGAGCGGGCTCGCTGACCCGTCGAGCGATGTCCACGACCTCCCTGGCCCGGGCAGCCCCTCGCTTCGGACTGAGCCTGCCCAACCGGGGTGTGCTCTTCGGGGCAACCAGCACGGACGAACTCATCGAGCTTGCTGCCGCGGCCGACAGCTCCGGTGCCTTCGATTCCGTTTGGGTCGGCGACAGTCTCTTTGCCAAGCCGCGGCTGGAGTCGCTCGTGCTGCTGTCGGCCATCGCCGCTCGCACGCGCCGCGTACGGCTCGGAACCTGCTGTCTTTCGACCTTCCCGTTGCGGGATCCGATCTTCCTGGCCGCCCAGTGGGCGACGCTCGACCAGGTGTCGCACGGTCGGATGATCCTGGGTGCCTGCATCGGCGGAAGCCCGCCGCGTGAGAAGGCCGAGAGGGAGTTTGCGCCGTTCAAGGTGACGCTGAGCGAGCGGGGTCCGCGGCTCGAAGAGGGCCTGACCATCCTGCGCCGTCTCTGGACCGAGGACCACGTGAGCCACCAGGGCCGCTTCTATCAGTTCCACGATTTGACGCTCGAGCCCAAACCTGTCCAGAAGCCATGCCCCCCCGTCTGGATCGCCACCAACCCCAAGCCTGAGTTGACGCCGACGCACGTGATGGACAGGGCCCTTCGTCGCGTCGGGCTCATGGCCGACGGCTGGATGACCGACAACACGCCCGTCGCCCGGTTCAAGGAGCGCTGGGACCTCATCCGTAGTGTCGCCCGGGACGCAGGCCGTTCCCCCGAACCGCTGGAGTCCGCGCTGCACCTCATGGTCAACATCAACGACGACCGAGCGGTCGCGTTCGAGGAGTCTCGGAAGTTCCTGCACGAATACTACAGCCCCGCCATGACCCGCGAGTACATCGAGGGGTGGCTTGCGGGCGGACCCCCGGCCGCTGTCATCGCGAAGATCCGCGCCTACGTCGACGCCGGCTGCACCACACCGATCCTCAGATTCGCCTCGTGGGATCAGAAGGGGCAACTGACTCGCGCGCTCGCGGAGGTCATGCCCGCCGTGCTCGCTCCGCGCTGAGCGCGGAAACGGAACCGTCCCGCGCTCGTTGAGAGGCTAGGGGCGGTGGGGCGGTGCGGGACGGACGGCGAGGGCGAAAAACACGGAGCCACAGGCGGCCAGGACCGCCAGCGCCGTGAAGCCCGCCTGATAGCTGCCTGTCCGGTCGGCGAGAATGCCGGCCAGCAGCGGTCCCCCCATCATGCCCAGCATTGCGATCATCGACGAGAACCCGGTGATGGTGCCGAACGCGGCGCCTCCGAAGTAGTCGGCGCGCAGCGCTCCCATGAGAGGCCCGCGAACACCCCACGCCAGACCATGCAGGATCGCAAACCCCACCACCATCTCGAACGTAGCGGCGACGGCCAGCATGGCGAGAGCGAGAGCGTGCGCGAGCATGCAGCCCGCCGCAATGAGGCGCTTGCTCCAGCGGTCGCCCGCCCAGCCACCGGCGAGCTGGCCGCTCACCTGCATGATGGTCATGAGGGCGAGCACCGCCGCAGCCTGACGGAGCGAGTAGCCGAGGCGCTCGGTCACGTGCACGATGAGGTGGACCATGACCGCGGAGACCCCGAGCAGCGCCGCGCCGTGACCGGCCGAGATGAACCAAAACGCGCGGGTGCCCATGGCCTCTCGCGGGGTGAAGTCCACGGCCACGGATACCGCGGATCGTCCCCGTTGAGCCTGCCGGGGCGAGCCGTCCTCGGCACCGTCGACCCGGTAGCCGTACGGCTCGGGACGATGACGAACGATCTGGGCGATGGGCAAGCCGATCACCAGGACGAGAACGCCGGAGGCGAAGGCCGTCCAGCGCCAGCCGAATCGCGAGAGGGCAAGCACGACGCCTTGGACGAGCAGTCCGCCCATGGCCATGCCGGTGGCGCTGATGCTGAGGGCCAGGGCGCGCCGCCGTCGGAACCAGTTCACGATGGCCACCGTGACGGGCAAGAAACCGCCGAGGCTCGAGCCGAGCGCCATCAGGAAATAGGTCGCGATGAACGTCGCGGGCGAGCGGATCTGGCTGAAGAGCATGAACCCGATGCCAAAGATGGTCATGCCAACGCGGATCAGGGCCCGCGGCCCGAAGCGATCGGTGAGCCAACCTTGGATCGGCCCCAGGATGCCGCTTTCCGCTCGAGCCATGGCAAAGGCCGCTGACAGCAGAGTCTTGCTCCATCCGAACTCGTCGCGAAGCAAGACGAGGTAGGCGCCGTAGGCGTGAAACATGAGCGAACCGATGAGGGCCTCGATGGTGAACCCGGCGGCGACGATCCACCACCCATAGAACACGCGGCGGATCGGTGCACTCGAGGGCCAGGATGAGAGCATGGGCGGGCCTCGGCCACAGTAGCACATGGTCAGGGCGGCGGGCTTCGACGTCGCGTAGGATAAATCCAGGGAGGGTGCCGTGCGAGGTCAGACGTGGCTCGTCGTGCTCTCGATCGCTTCGCTGCTGACTGGCTGTGCGGTATCCGCGCCCGCCCCGTCCTCGTTCGTGCTCACGTCGCTCGTCCCCATCGAGGGCTTCGACCGCACCGACATGCAGTGCTACTACGGCATCGTCTGGTAGACCCCCACCCCGCCAACGCATGACGAGGGGCCCCGGGTGTCCCGGGGCGCGCCGAACGGTTGGGGGGCATGGGGGGCCGCGTTCGAGGCCCCCAAGCCGCGAGGTGAAAAGAGGGGCGCCCCGGGTGTCCCGGGGCGCGCCGAACGGTTGGGGGGCATGGG
>Ga0187893_10004482_pt1 | contig 26514 bp, 20 predicted proteins | sample MA1701074metaG_FD_139574 | JGI IMG/M metagenome (GOLD analysis project Ga0187893, IMG submission 139574) | White microbial mat communities from a basaltic lava cave in the Kipuka Kanohina Cave System on the Island of Hawaii, USA - MA170107-4 metaG ... | reverse complement strand
GCGTAGTGGGCATCCACCAGGTCGATGGGGCCGCGCCCCAGGATCCGGCGGACGGCGGGGCGGCAGGCGCGGTGGATGGCGGCCGGCTTGAACGAGGCCCAGGTGCCCGGCAGGGACCAGTAGCGCGGATGGGCCACGGACAGTCCCCGAATCGTCTCCTCGCGAGGCACGCGGGAGAGGCGCCGCGCACGGGCAACGAAGGGAAGGGGCGGGGCCAGGGGCACCGGGGCGATGACCTCCACGGCGCAACGCCGGGCCAGCTCCGCGGTGCGCTGCAGCACGAAGATGCCGTGCCGCGGAAACTCGCGGTTGGGGAACAGCGTGGTGAAGGTCAGGACGCGCATCACGATCAAGGGAAGAATCGGATCAATGCCGGACCGGCTGCATTCGCAAGGGGGAGGGGCAGGCGGCTCCAGAGGGAGCGCAGGCGCGGGTAGATGCCGGTGTTGGGGTCGCTCGGCGCAGCCTCCACGGGCTCCGCGAGGCCCAGCCGCTGGTACGGGAGCGCCTCGATCTCGAAGCCCTGGTTGCACTTGAAGTCGACCACGCCGGCGTTGGAGAGGCGGCTCCTCCCGAAATCGAACCGGCGCATTCCCAGCTCCACCGCTCGCTCCATGAGGCGGAAGTACTTGAAGTTGTTCGCCTTGAGGGAGTGGACCCCCGGCGCCTCCCCGCTGTAGAGCGGCATCATCGTTCCGCGGAAGGAGAGGGAGAGGACTCCGGCGACGGCGCGCCCGCCGTGGCGGACGAGGAGGATGGAGCAGTCCCGAGGGAACCGTCGCGCCATGGCGGCGAAGAAGCGGCGCGGGAAGACCGGCGTACCGAGCTTCCTGTAGGAGGAGGCCAGGAGGGGGTAAAACTCCTCGAGGGTGCCTTCGAAGTCCGCCTCCAGCTTGTGCCGCTTGCGCGCCTGATTGATCATCTCCCGAGCCTTTTTCGGGAAGGTCTTGTAGACCTCCCCGACGCTGCCCGGCAGCTCCTTCTCGAAGGTGGCGCAGCCATCCAGGGGGGGGAGGGCGAGCAGGTTCTTGTGCCGGTTCCTGAGTTCGAGGGAGGTCGCTCCGCGCGCTCCCGCCAGGGCCACGGCGGACTCCACCAACGCCTGCTCCGCCGCATCGTCGAGGCCGACGGGGCCGCCATAGACCGAGTGGGGGAGCGAATGCAACTCGAGGCGCCCTCGAAGGGTGCGGCAGAGGAAGAGGGGCAAGATCCCCCTGAGTCCCCCGGCGCGGGTCGCGACCAGGTAGTGCGGCCGGTGGCCGAAGGTCGTCTCCAAGACCCGCTTCCACCCGAGCCGGTGAAACAGCGTGGCGCGGGGATGGCTCTGGACGAACGCCTCCCAGGACGCGGTGTCGGAGGGCAGGAGCGCGCGCACCTCGAGCCCGGCGCCGCATCGCGGCTCGGACCGCTCGGCGGGCCTGGCGGCAGGAGAGGGCAGGGTCTTGCCCTGGGAAGGAATGTTCATCGGATTCGACAATGGTGCCCTGAAGAGGGCGTGAGTGCGAGGGCCGTGCCGAGCGAGTCCGGGCGAGATCCTCCCGCCGTTCCGGCGGAGCCGCGCCTTTACCGCGCCCCGCGGCGGAACAGGACGACCTTCGCGGTCTCCAGCAGCACCGCGAAGTAGAAGGTGAGCGACCGGTTGAGGATGTAGAACAGGTCGAAGGCGAGCTTCTCGCGCGCATCGTCGTCGTTGGAGCCGTAAGCGTAGCGGATCTGGGCCCATCCCGTGAGCCCCGGGCGGACGGAGTGCCGCGCCTCGAAGAGCGGTATCGTGCGGGAGAGCTGCTGCACGAAAAAGGGGCGCTCCGGACGGGGGCCCACCATGGACATGTCGCCCCGGATCACGTTCCAAGCCTGAGGCATCTCGTCCAGGCGGAGCCGGCGGAGGATCCTCCCCAGGCGCGTGATGCGCGGATCCCCGGCTTCCGCCCAGACCGGGCCCGTCGCGGATTCGGCGTCGTTCCGCATGGTGCGGAACTTGAGCATCTGGAAGGGGCGTCCCCAGAGGCCCACCCGCTCCTGGCGGTAGAGAATCGGCCTCCCGGAGGTGAGGAGCACCGCGCCGGCGACCAGGATCCATAGGGGCAGGCTCACGATCATGAGCGGCAGCGCGATGAGCAGATCCACCATGCGCTGGGCCGCACCGGGCCGCGCCTGGCTGGTCAGCCGCGAGAAGAGCCCCAGATCCCCGGCCCCCTTCAAATCCACCTTGCCCTGGCTCCGCGCCACGAGGTCCCCAACCGATTCGACCATGAGCCCCACCCCCGCGCATGCGGTGAGGAGCGATCTTGCCTGCGCGGGGGGCACGGACCTTCCCGCGATCAGGTACTCCACCCCCTGCCTGCGGAGCCAGGCGGGATCTTCCGTGTCGCTGCCGACCTCGACTCCCGACACCGGGGAACGGTCCGCCTCCTCCGGTGGGAGGAGAACCCTCCGTATGACGGTCGGCCCGACCTCCTGCAGCGCAACCAAGGCGCGGGCGGCGTCTTGGCGCGTACTGCAATAGAGTGCGGCGGCAACCATCCTGGGCTCCCCGTGCAACTCCACCCACCGCCGCTGGAGATAGACGCAGAGGGCCGACAGCGCGGGGGCCCCGCAGAGCACGATGAGGGGCGGGGCGTAGTCGGGCACCAGGAGGTAGCCGGCGCCGAGGACGGCGCAGGCGACGCCGATGGAGGCGAACAGCGCCTCCACGGACATGCGTGGCATCGGGCGGGTCGTGACGCCGATCAGCTCGGAAATGTAGAGGGAGAGGAAGATCGCCAAGGCCACCACGACGAGGTGGATCAGCGTCACCACCGGCTCCCCGGGCTGCGTGAGCGCCCAGGTGCCGACGAGGCTGACCAGGAGGAGGGCGGCGAAGGCGACGCAGAGGCGACGGACGAGGGAAAAGGGATAGCCCCAGAGCACGCCGACGCGGGGCGTGATGGGGCGCTCGGTACGACTGTCGGAAGGGTCCCCGGCGCGCTTACTTCTTGTTGTTGCGCCGGTAGTAGCCATAGACCTCCCGGAAGTACGGAATGTCGCTCGGGGAAGCCCGATTGAGCACCGCCGCCATGAACTTGGTGGTGCCGAATTCCGTAACCGCGTCGTGCACCACCTGGCGGGGCGTGCTGTTTGCGCGCACCACCATGATGGCACTGTCGACGACTTCCCGGATCACGAAGGTATCCGCGACCGGGACGAGCGGCGGGCAGTCGATGACGAGAATGTCGAATCTCTGCTGGAGGGCGCGGCCGATGAGGGCTCGGATCCTCTCTCGCTGCGGGAGGGGGATGGCGTCTTGTCCGTTGATCCTCCCCCGCGGCAGGATGAAGAGCCCGGCGACGTCCGTCTGGTAGGTGGGGAGCTCCCCGTTGATCTCAGAGCCGGCGAGCACTTCGAACACGCCGCGGGAATCGGGGAGCATCACCTCCTCGCTCAGGGTCCCCCGGTGGGTGTCGAGGTCGATCACCAGTACCCGCTTGCCCGCCGCAGCGAGCTTGCTGGCGAGACAGAGCGCGATGGTCGTCTTCCCTTCGCTGGAGAGCGCGCTGGTGACCGCGACGGTGTTGAGCGACTTCGCCGCGTGGCGCGCCAAGACGTGGGTCGCGAGCACATGGATCTGTTCCAGCGCGAGCGTCGACTCCCAGCTCCCGGACTTCGCGAGCCTCTCGGGGAGGACCGCCACCTGGTTCGTGCGATCCGGGTTGGAGGAAGTCGCGCCACCGGGGTGGATCTTGAGGGTCTTGGCCAGGGGTGTCATGTCAATGGTGATGGGTTGCATGGTTGGGGTTACCGGAGTCCGCGCACGGCCTGGAGAACCTCGGGCAGCTGGAACCAGCCGACCTGCGTTCCCAGGAGAACCAAGGTCGCAACGAAGAGTCCGAGAAGAAGCATGCCGGCGGTCACGCCGAACATCATCCGGGGAAGGCGATGGGTCAGCTTGGACACTTCAGGAACACTCACCAGGACCGCCCCGGGCAGGAGAGCGCGGAGATCCGAGGTGTCATGGTAGGAGACATCGAGACGGCGCCGGGCGACGACCACGGCCACGCCCACGGCGATGCCCACGGCGAGGCCCAGGAGCCCGATCACCAGGCGGTTGGGGCCGGCCGGGCGGGAGGCCGGGAAGGCGCGCTGCTCGATCTGGATCGGGGTGACCGGGTTGAACTCCTGGCGCTTGAGGGCGTACTTGGCCGCCTCCACGCGCGCCTGGAGGATCTTCCTGCGCTCCTCGGAGTCGGTCACGTTGCGCTTGAGCGAGGAGTAGACCGCCTCGAGGGTGGCCGCCATCTCGATCTTGTGGCGCAGCTCGCGGATCGCCTGCTCGGTCGCCTGACCGACCTGGTCGAGCCGCCCGTTGTCGGCGCGCAGTTCCTCCTGCCGCGTGCGGTAGAGGTCCTGCATGTACCGGTAGTACTCTTCCATCTGATCCTTGCCGTTGCTCGTGGCGCGGATCTTCTCGATGCGCTCCTTGACGCCGGCGATCTGGGCGTCGAGGGTCTGGATGTGGCGGCTCTCCTCACCGTAGCGGACGAGGTCCTGGACGCGCTGCTGCTCCAGCATGTTGAGCGACTCCACGGCGAATTCGAGCACGCGATCGCCCGAGCGGGGCGCCAGGTCGCGCGAGAGGGAGAGGCGCTGATCCAGCTCGAAGGAGGACATCGTGTACCGGTCGATCTCGTCCCGGTTGCGCCCCTGGGTGCGGCGCAGATCGTCGATCTTGCTCGTCAGGGTGAGGATCATCGTCTGGTTGCCCAAGACATCCTCAGGAAGCTCCCCCTTGTGCTCGGTCCTGAACGCCTCCAGGGCGCGCTCCGCTTTCTCGAGCTTGCTGCGGAGTTCGGTCTCCTGCCGCTCGAGGAAGGTCACGTTCTGCGTGGCCGTGTCGGAGAGCGCCTCGCGCTGGGAGGAGACGAAGAGCTCGGCGAGGCGGTTCACGACCTGCGCGGCCAGTTCGGAGGGGCGCTCCCCCTGCCGGTGCCGGAACAGGAGGGAGATCGCGCCGCTGGCCTGGTCCACGTCGACGATGAGGTTGGAGCGGAGCTCCTCGATGAGGGCCAGATCCCCCTCGGATCGCAGATCCGGGTACGGGTCGAACTCGTCGATGATCTGCTTCAGGAGCCTTGTCCCCATGAGGTACTCATGGGCCGAACGGAGAACGTCCCGGGTCGAGGCTTCGTGCCCCTCGCCGGCGATCTCCGTCGACGTGCGGACCATGGGGCCCATCATCACGACCTGACCTTCGTAGACGTCGGGCTGGAGCGTCACGAAGATGGTGGTCGCCGCGAAGATCACGACCGCGGGTACGAGTACCATCCATCGGAAGGACCAAGCCTTCCGCAGATACTCGCGGGGGGACAATCTGCTGCTATTCATCGATGCTTCACCTTTGGTTTGTCGGACCGGCCCAATGGCATGAGCCCGAGGGGACAAAGTCCCAGGGGATGTTCACGAGATTCAACCTGTTCCTATCGTCTGCCCTCCCTGGCGCACAAGCCGTGCCATCCCTCCGATCCTCCGTCTCCCGTCGTTCCTAGTCCGCCCTCGACGCACCTCCGCGGAGGGCATCCCGCCAGGTGATTCTCGGACTCCCTGGGATTCCGTCAAGGACGGGCCACCAGAGTATTCATCGGGTCGGCCCGCGGGATAGGGGCGGCGGCGATCCCTGCGGTCCGTGCCGGCCGCGCAGCCCGTGCCCTGAGCCAGTGCCTCCCGAGCCTGACCGAGATTGCCAAGAAGAGGAATACCGCCCCCTCGAGCAAGAGTGCCCATGCCGGCACGTTGTCGAATTGTGCAGCGAATAATCCCATACCCACTCACATGTCCAATGGGCCGGGGGGGCGGCGCAGCGATCCGCACACTACGTCCGGCGCCCGCCGGACGGCCACCTGGCCCTATTCTCAGAGAAGCCAAGAGCATACCCCCTTTCCGAAGAGGGAGTCAAGGCCCGGGGGGAGGCCCGGCGGCGAGGGTTGACTTCCCCTCTTTCAGGGGGAGGATTGCGATCGAGGGGCTGGCCTCCGCTTTGCGGGATGGGGGTTGGGCACTGACTCCATGTCGATCGAATCCAACTTGTCCTGCGCCGCCCCCGGCTTTGTCTTCCCCGGCCCCCGGCACCAACGGCTGTTCGCCTGCCTCCTGGGCGGGCTGTTGCTGGCGGCCTTCTTCCCCACCCTGGTCGAGATGGCTCGGGAATGGATCGTTCGACCCGAAGCGAGCCATGGCCTGCTGATGCCTCCCGTGGCGGCCTGGCTGATCTACGAGAGACGCCACGAGCTCGCCCTGCTCCGCAGGAGGGATTCCGCAGGAGCCTCGGTGACCCAGCTCCTCGCCGCCCTGGCCATCGTCCCCGCCATGGCGGTCCTGCTGCTCGGGGAGATGAAGCTTTCCTGGTATTTGAAGCCCTACGCTCTCGTGGCGGCGCTGGTCGCGGCCTACGCGGGGCTCTACGGCTGGCGCGCCCTGCGTCCGCTCCTGCCCGCGATCGTGGCCCTCCTGCTCATGTGCCCCCTCCCGGGGCGCGTCGAGCGGGATCTGACGCTCCCTCTCAAGAACACCTCCGCCATCCTCGCGACCGGGATGCTCGATCTGAGCGGCTTGCCGACGACTCTGGAAGGGAACCTCATCCATCTTCCCGGCATCGAGAGCCTATGGATCGCCGACGCCTGCAGCGGGATCCGTTCGCTCATCTCCCTCGTCAGCGTGGCGATCCTCGCCTGTCTCGTTTGGAGACGCTCCTGGCTGCTGAAAGCCCTGGCGGTAGCGTCCTGCGTCCCGATCGCCGTTTTCGTGAACGCCTCCCGGATCTGGCTCACCGGCTTTCTCTCGGTGCGCGTGAGCCCCGCGGCGGCGCAGGGGTTCTTCCACCTCTTCGAGGGCTTCTTGCTCTTCGCTGTTGCCGCCCTCCTCCTCTGGGGCTGGACACTCTTCCTGGGCCTCTTTTTCCCCGATTCTCCTGCATCCGAGGCCCCCGCTGTCGCCCCTCGGGAGGAGCGCCCTCCCCGTCCCGCCCCTTCCCCCTTCCCCCGGGCAGTCTGGATCTCGGGAGCGGTCCTGCTCCTCGCCGTGACGGCCGGGGCAGTGGAGGTGCACCGCGTCCGGGCCGCCCTCGCCTCCCAAGACGCGGACCCGGCCGCGGTTCTGCGGCTGCATGAGAGCCTGGAGCGACTCCCCAGGGATCTCGCCGCCGGACGCTACATCGCGGAGCCGGTGGCGGTGAGCAAGGAGGTGGCCGCGTACTCCGGCACCGACAGCTACATCTCGCTCCTCTACGAGGATCGGTCGCACCGCGAGGGCGAGCCCAGGGCGGCAGGAAGCCGGTCCTACCACCTTTACGTCGGAGGCTCGGTGCGCAACGAGCACTTCCACGCGCCGAGCTACTGCATGCCGGCCCAGGGCTGGGAGGCGCTCCAGCAATCCACGGTTCCGCTCCCTCCTGCGTTCGGCGCCGCGCAAGAGGTGGAAATGCGCCGCCTCCTCGTGCAGAAGGGGCAGAAGCAGATGATCGTCTACTACTGGTTCCAGGCGGGGAGCCGGGTCGCCAACCACGAATGGACCATCCGCTGGTACCGGTTTCTCGACATGCTGAAGGGGGATCCGTTGCGGCCTACCGTCATTGTCACCCTCTACGTCCCGGTCGTCGGGAGCATGGCGGAAACCGAGGAGGGGGCTGCGGCCTTCTTCGCCGCGGTGGGTCCCAGCCTGCGCGAAGCGATCGCTCTGGGAGTCGCGAATGGCTAGCAAGAGAATGCGTCCGGGGCGCGTTGCCCTCCTGTTGCTCCTGGGCATCACCGTCCTGGTCGGCGGCGGGTTCGCCGCCTACAAGGTCTATCGTCGCGGGAAGCATCGCGAGGGGGTCTTCGAGCGGGCGCAGCGGGCCTTGCGCGAGGAGAATCCCGAGGGGTCCGAGGCGCTCCTGCGGCAGCTGCTGGCGTCCGAGCCGAAGCACCGCGCCGGCCGGGACCTCCTGAGCGCCCTGCTGATGGAGGGGGAACGCTACGACGAGGCCAAGGCGCTCCTCGAAGAGACCCTGGCCCAGGCCCCCGGGGACGTGGCAATCATGACCGCGCTGGTCGAATGCCTGATGAGGCTGGGCCTGCCCACGGAGGCGATCCGCCTGGCCCATCGGGTTGCGGACGCGCAGCCCGACTTCTCGCTGCGGGTCCTGCGCGACATCGCGGACGCCAGCGTGAACCTGCAGTTGCGCCAGGAAGCCCTCGAGTTCGCGCTGGCCCTCTCCACCGTCAGCCAGAGCCAGAGCGTGAGGGCGGAGGCGCTCCTCTTCGCGGCCACGACGCGACTCGATCTCTCCCTGCATCTCGTGCCGGAGGCGCGCGCCTTGGCGCAGCGGCAGGCGCGAGGGGAGCTGACCCGCGCGGACACCGCGGCGAAGCTGGCGCGTCAGACCAGGGAGAATCCGCACGTCGAGCTCCTCTTGTCGGCCGTTCAGGCGTTCTCCGAGAACGAGGTGGAGGCGGCCATGGCGGCCCGGAACCTGCGCACCGCCACGGAGAACGAGTCGACGGTTCGCTTCGCACAGTCGATCCTCGCCCACTACCACGCCCTCCACGGCGAGTGGGTCGAAGCGGTGAACTATGCCGCGTTGCTCAGGAAGAGCGCCCCCCATCTCTGGCTGCGTGCCGTCCAGCGCCTCGCCGCGCTGGATCGGCGCGCCGACGCCCTCGAATTGCTCCGCGATCCCGAGGAAGACGAGCCGGTACGCACGCTCTGCCTCGTCCTCAAGGCCGATCTCCTGTTCCGAGGCGACACGCCGGAGGAGAAATCGGAAGCGGCCGCGATCCTGGAGGAGCGCATTCCCTTCCTCGCCAAGGCGCAGGACCTGGCCCTCACCGGGGCCGCACTCGCCTGGGCCAACGGCGAGTCGGCACTCGGACTGCGCATCCTCGCCGCGGCCCGGGAGGCGAATCCCGGCTGGCGCCTCGACCTCCTCACCCTCGGCCTGAATCGCGGCCGTGAGAACAATCCGGACTCCTCCACCCTCGCCGGGGGCCTGGCCGGAAAGGTCGACTCGCTGGAGGACAGCCTGCAGGTCGTCCGGATCCTGGCGGGTCACGGTTACGAGAGCGCCCTCTCCTATCTGGACGCCAAGATCGCGGCGGGGGGCCCGGAGGCCACAGACCATCGCGTCTGGCGCGCTCACCTCAAGGCGCGCCGGGGGATGGAGGCCGCGGGTGGGGAGGCATCCTCTCTCCTGCGCGCCGAGGCGCTCGAGGACTTGCGTGCCTGTGCCGCCGACGCCTCCGCCAGCCGTCGGAGCCTGGTGCTTGCCCACGAGGCAGCCCGCGCGTTAGGCGACCACGAGCTGGCAGGATGGTGCCTCGGACGCGCCGCGACCGGCTCCGGCCCGCCCGATCTGCCCGAAGTGATCCTCCTCGCCGCCGCGCGGGCTCTTCCCGACGCGCCGGCGCGCAGCGCCTTCGCCTCCGGCCTGCGGAGGGCGGTCGCGGACTCTCAGGCGCGCGCTCTCCTCGAGGTCCTCGCTGCCGCGATTTCCCGGGGGGAGACTGACTACCCCGCCCTCCTCGAGGCGCTCAAGAACGCCCGCAGCGAGGAGGGCTCGAGCCAACTCGCGCTGCGGCTCGCCGTGCGGGTGGCCCAGCACGTCCGCGAATTCGAGAACGCGAAGACGCTCGCCCAGGAGTTGGTCGCCTTGGGCGGAACCGAGGAGCAGCAGGCCCGCAACCGGGTCCTTCTGGGGGAGATCCTCTTCCAGCGCCAGGCGTGGGAGGAGGTCGTCCGGCTCCATGAGGACGCCTCGCGCAGGAGCATGGAAGCCACCGCGCAGGTGGTCGAGTCCCTCATCAAGCTCAAGCGGGAGGAGGAGGCGCTCACGGCCGCCAAGGAGTTCCTCGACCGGCACCCCGAAAGCGCCCTGGCGCACACCATGGTCGCGCGGGTCTACATGGAGCGGAAGCAGGACCGGGAGGCGCTCGCCCTCCTGAGCATCTCCCCTCCCAGCCGCACCAACACCGTCCTGCGCGGCGACCTCCTCATCCGTCTGCAGGAGTGGGATGTCGCCCATGCGCTCTACATCGGGCTGCTCGTCCAGAGCAACCTGGGGGACGAGACCGCGTGGGAGCGCCTCCGTGAAGTCATGGTGGGCGCCCGCAAGGATGGGGAGTTCCTGGAACTCGCCCAGGAGGCCCTCAAGTCGCCGTCGCTCAAGAAACTGCCGCTGGTGTCTGGGCAGGTCCACTCTCTCCGCGCACGGACCCTCGAGGAAGCAGGGCGGATGATGGAGGCGATCGCCGCCTACGAGCAGGCGGTCGGCCTCAACGACAAGGACTGGGTCTCGCTCAACAATCTTGCCTGGAGGCTCGCCTCCAACTCCCCCGATCGGATCGCGGACGCGCAGCGGTTCATCCAGATGGCCCTGGCGCTTCGGCCGAAGCATGCAAAGCTGCACGACACCGCCGCGGAAGTGCTCTCCCTACGGAAAGAGTGGCAGTCGGCGCTCGACCACACGGAACAGGCTCTCGCCGGCGCCGGCGCGCACCCCCCGTACCTGCTGCGCAAGGCGAAGCTGCTCATGCGCCTCGACCGCGACGAGGAGTCGCGGGCGATCCTCGTCGAGCTCCGCACGAGCCTGCCGGACAGCGCGGAAGCCAACGAGGCCTCGGATCTTCTTCGCACCCTGGACGAGCGCAAGGCGGAGCGCAACTGACCGCGCGCGGCCGCAGCGCGGAGGCGCCCGGCGTCGGGCGCGCAGGGGAGGCTGGCCCGCGGCTTACAGACGGATGATGCGAGCGTCCCCGGTGACCGGTGCGTTGAACGGGTAGGCGTTGCGGGTGTCCACGACCAGGCGCGCGTGCTTGGCCACGAAGCCGAAGTCGACCGCCTTGTGGCGGCAGGTGACCACGATGCAGTCGGCACGCCGCAGCTCCTCCGAGGTCATGGGCACGCTCGTGTAGACCCTTCCCCCCTCGTGGGCGTGGTAGCTCGGCACATGCGGGTCGCTGTAGGCGACGTTGGCGCCCAGCTCCTCCAGAAGCCTCTGGATGTCGAGGGCCGGCGATTCCCGCATGTCGTTCACGTCGTTCTTGTAGGCGATGCCGAGGAGCAGGATGCGGCTCCCGCGGACGCTCTTGCTCTCGTCGTTGAGGGCATTGGTGATCTTGCGGACGACGTAGTGCGGCATCTCGGTGTTCACCTCGCCGGCCAGCTCGATGAACCGCGCCTTGTAGTTGAGGCTGCGCAGCTTCCAGCTCAGGTAGAACGGGTCGAGGGGGATGCAGTGGCCGCCGACCCCCGGCCCGGGAACGAACTTCATGAAGCCGAAGGGCTTGGTCGCCGCCGCGTCGATCACCTCCCAGACGTCGAGCTTCAACCGGTCGCACATGAGGGCGACCTCGTTCACCAGCCCGATGTTGACGCTGCGGAACGTGTTTTCGAGGAGCTTGGCCATCTCGGCGGCACGCGCGCTCGAAACGGGCACGATCGTGTCCACGCCCTGGGCGTAGAAGAGGGTCGCCAACTCGCCCGACCGCGCGTCGACGCCGCCCACCACCTTGGGCGTGTTGCGCACGCCGAAGCGGACGTTTGCGGGGTCCACGCGCTCGGGGCTGAAGGCGAGAAAGAAGTCCTTGCCGCAGCGCAGTCCCGACTTCTCGAAGGCGTCCTTGACCAGTTCGTCGGTGGTGCCCGGATAGGTGGTGCTCTCGAGGATGATCAACTGGTCCTTGCGCAGCCGCTTGGCGATCTCCTCCGTCGCCCGGACGACGTAGGACATGTCGGGATCGCGGCTCTTGGAGAGGGGGGTGGGGACGCAGATGCTGATCACATCCATGGCCCCGAGCTGGTCGAAGTCCAGGGTGGCGGTGAGCTTCCCGGAGTCCACGAGGGGTTTCAGCTCCGCGTTCGGCACATCCGCGATGTAGGACTCGCGGCGGCCGATCGCGTCCACCTTGGACCGGTCGACCTCGAAGCCGGTGGTCGGGAAGCCGGCCTTGGCGAGCTCCACGGCCAGCGGCAGGCCGACGTAGCCCAGACCGATGACGCCGTACTTCGCGCGATGGGACCGGATCAGCTCCTCGAGCATGGATAGTCTCTCCTTGTCGTCCGCCGGGGTTGCCGGGTCCGGTTGCGCCCTCGCGTCGGAGGCGGCAACGCCTCGCGCCCGCGACCCGTTTCATGGGACCATCCCGGCTTCTCCCTACCAATATCGGCAGGCGCCGGGCGTGCCTGAAGAACGTGGCTCGCCCCGCCGTGGGGGGCGAGGGCTCAGAAAATGACCGTCAACAGGGCGCGGAAGAGCAGCCCCTGGACGAATCCGGAGGACAACTCGGCGGTCATCGAGCCCAGGGCGACGTTTTCGACGTAGCCCAGGTCGAGATTCACCTTGAGGCGGTCCCCCGGCACGCTTCCGGCCTCGTCGCGCCAGGTGTAGATGAAGCTGAACGTGGCCTCGAAGAGGTCGCTGCCCCCGCCGGAGATGGGGGCGTACTCGATCCACCCGAGACGGAACGCGAGGGCCAGCCGCCCGGGAACCAGGAATCGCGCGAAGGCCGCGTGCGCGCCGAAGTCCTCCCCGCCCCCACCCGAGACCCCGTCCTTGTGGAATCGCCCAAACAGATTCAGGGTGGCCCAGTTGCCCTCGTGGCGCCAGGTGAGGTCGACGGTCACTTGGCGGTACCGGACCTGCGCCATGGACCCGATCACGGTGTCTTCGACATGAAAGCCGATCCCGAGCACGAGGACCGGCTCCCCGCTCTGTTCCGGATCGCCTTCGTACGCCGTGTGCGTCCAGGGCACACCTTCGCCGAGCAGCGTGCGTGCCCAGCGCAGGCTCACGACGGCGCGGGAGTCGTCGCCGACCACCGGGGCGTCGGGGTTGAACCGCTCGGAACCGTTCGTGACGCTGAATTCCACCGCGGAGCGGCCCCCGCGCAGGTTCTCCACCACGATCGCGATGCCCTCGGTGCGCCCGACCGTGAAGAACTCGTTCACTATGCTGCGCGCCGCGAACATGAGCGCGTGATCCGCCGCCTCCTCCCCGGAGGTGAACCGGGGGCGGAACCGCCCCCCCTTGAAGCGGAGGTGTTCCCAGGGCCGGCGGTGATAGACGAAGTAGCCTTCCGAAACGGTGTCGGCGGTCGCCTGGAAGCGTCGTGCCGACGGGGCCAGTTCGAGATCCAGAAAGAAGGTGAGGCGGTCGGTGAAGGCGTGCCCCGTCAGCCGCAGGCGGAGGGACTCCAGTTCGAATACGGACTGCGCCTGGCTGTGCGTTTCGCTGAAGTCACGACTGGCGAACCACCCGAACTGCGCGACGAGATTGAAGCGCAGGAGGTGGAGCCCGTCGGTGGTGGCGAGGAAGAATCCTCGGTCGTATCCGGCCGTCGCCGCCTGGGCGCCTCCCGCAGGGCGGGAATCCTCGAGATACTGCTCGATCACCCGCCGGGTGGCGCCCTCGGGGTCCGCGCCCTTCAGCGTGGCCAACTCCCCCCGGAGGCGGGCGTTCTCGGAGGCGAGGTCCTCCTCCGAGGCGGCAACCGCTGCGGTGACGAGCAGGAAGGCGACGACCCGGAGGGAGACCATCGGCGCAGAGGGAATCATGGAAGGGGGGCGGGGCGCAAGCCCTCGTTGCCAAGGTCCCCTGCCACCCTTATCCTTACGCCCCTCTGGAATGACCACCGCCACCTGCGCCGCCCCCGCCGCCGCGCGCCAAGCCCCTTCCCCCTGGATCGTCGGGCCTCGGTTCGACTTGGCGTTTTTCATCGGGAGCGGGCTCCTCGGATTCCTCGTCCTCGGGGTGCGCGCGATCATCCCCGCTTACGCCACCCTCCTCCTTTGCGCGCTCGTCTCCATCTGCCTCGACCAGGTGCATGTCTTCCACACCTTCACCCGCACCTACCTCGACCGCGCCGAGTTCGGGCGCGCGCGCCGCTTCTACGTCCTCACCGCGGTGGTCGTTTTCCTCACCTTCACGGGGGCGACGCTGCTGGGCATGGGCTACGCCCTGTCGCTCATCCTCTACGCGTCCGCCTGGCACCAGGCCAAGCAGCACTACGGATTCGTCAAGCTCTACGACCGGAGGCGCCCCGCCTCCAGTCTGGGCGCGTGGGACGCCTGGCTCGACAACTTCTGCCTCTTCGGCGGGATCTTCTCCCCCATCCTCTACATCTTCCGGCTCCAGGACCTGGGCGAGGTGGATCGCAGGCTCCTGACACCGCATGTCCCGGTCCCCTGGGCGCTCGCGGTCATGGGCGTGGTGGCCGTGGGCTTTCTTGCCATGGCATTCCGGGAGGCCTATCGCCACTGGCGCTTCGGGGAGATCGCCTGGCAGAAGTGCCTCGTGATCGTGATGGCCTCGGGACTCGTCCTCGCCGCGGCCGCCCTGGCCACCGAACTGATCGTCATCCTCGTTGCCATCACCTCCTTTCATGCCACGCAATACATCGCCATCACCTGGCTCTACAACCGCAACAAGTACGCGGAGGGCTTCTCTCCCGAGAATCCCGTCACGAGCCGGCTCGTGCAGAAGCGCTGGCGCTGGCTCTACTTCGGCATGGGCATCATCTACGGCGCGATCGTCGTCGGGTTGCAGCGCGTCGATCTGCTCGTCCCGTTGGCCTACACCATGACGGGCGTGCACTTCGTCGTCGACGCGCGCATCTGGAAGGTGAAGTACTGCCCCGACATCCGGGCGCACCTCAGGGCGCCGTCGTCCGCGGGCGCCTGAGGGCCGCGGTTATCCAGCCGCCTCGCCGAGGAGCCGGGCGGCGATTCCCTCGAACGGCGTCGCCGGCACCGGCAGGAGCGCGCAGCCGAGGGCGGCGCCGTGGGCCAATTCGTCGTGCCCATCGTCTCCCACCACGACGCATTCCCCGGGGCGCAGGCCGTGCTCGAGGAGAAGGCGCCGGAAGTCGTCGGCCTTGCTCCCCGGGGCGTCGATGGGCCGGATCACCAGACGGTCGAAGCTGGGGCCGAGCCCGCACCGCTCCAGCTTGCGCGCCTGCCGCAGCAGGTTTCCCCGCGTCACCAGGAAGAGCAGCAGGCGGCCGCGGAGACGGGCGAGCATCGCGTTCACCCCGGGGAGCGGCTCCAGGTCGGGTACCTCGGAGGAGTGCCAGGCGGCTGCCGCCGCGGCCAGGAGCTCTTCGGGGAGGGGACCCAAGGGGGCCACCAGCTCCTCGATCCGCTTCCCCGACGCATCGAGCCTCGAGGCCGCCACGCCGAGGGCCGCGGCGGTGCGTCGCAGCGCGTCGGGCAGGAGCCTGCCCTTGGTGTCGATGAGCGTGTCGTCGAGATCGAAGAAGGCTGCGCGGGGCGGAGTCATCCTTCCCCCCCTCCGCGCCGCCGCGCCGACTTGCGCAACCCAGGGAATCGGCCGATCCTAGGCGCAGCATCATGATCAAGCGGGCGCTCGTGCGCGCGGCGGTGATCTCGGGGATCCCCGCTGCGGTCCTGGCTGCCGGCCGCAGGCGGCTTCGCATCCTCGAGTACCACGGCGTCTGTCCGGATGCCCTGGCCCGGGAACCGTGGATGCCCGCCTATTTCGTCTCCGCATCGCGATTCCGCGAGCAGATGCGCTTCTTGCGCCGACGCCTGCGGCCGCTCCCCCTCGAGGAGGCGGTCCGACGCCTCCGGGAGGGGACGCTCCCGCCCGGGGCGGTCGCGGTCACCTTCGACGACGGGTATGCCAACAACCTGCATGAGGCGCTGCCCATTCTCGCGGAGCACTCCATCCCCGCCACCATCTACCTCGCCACGCACTACGTGGAGACCGGCGCGCTCTTCCCCTATGACCGCATCCGCCTCCTGCGGGACTTCTGGCGCCGGAGCGGCCTGCCGGAACGTCCCGGCGCCTGCTCGATGAAGGACTACCTCACGCGCCCGCTCGACGAGGTCACAGCCCTCATCGACCGCGACTGGCGCGAGGCGGGGACGGCTCCGACGGGGGTCCAACACGAGGCCCTTCGCCCGCTGCGTCGCGACGAGCTGCCGCGGCTCGACCCCGCCCTCGTCTCGTTCGGGGCGCACACCCATCGCCACGTCATCCTCCGGAACGAGACCCGGGAGCGCCGGGACGAGGAGATCCGCCGCTCGGCGGGGCTGGTCCGGGAGTGGCGCGGGGCGCCCGAGGGGCTTTTCAGCTACCCCAATGGGCAGCCGGGGGACTTCGATGATGGGGACAAGGCGGCGCTCCGCGCAGCCGGGGTGGCCAGTGCGGTGAGCTGCCGGCGCGGGAGCAATCCGCGCGGCACCGACCCCCTCGAACTGCGCAGGTACTCCCTCGGGCTCCACCACGACTTGGACATCTTCCGCATCGAGATCTGCGGCCTTCGCGTCGCGGCGCTGCGGTTTTTCCGTCGTTAGTCGAGGGTGTACACCACCGCCTGCTCCTCGCGGCTCGACGTCTCCAGGCGGCGCTCCCATCGCACGAAGTCCGACCGCACGCCCATCACGTGGGCGTAGCGGAGCGAGTAGTGGGGGAGATCGAGGCGCAGCAGTTGTTCCGACAGCTCCCGGTCGTAGGCGATGAGCTCGGTCCGGCGGCGACGGAAGGTCTCGCGGTCCATCCCCTCCACCTCGAGCACCAGTTCGGTGTAGGTCTTCGCGCTGGGCCAGTCGGTGAGCGCGTTCACGTACCAGGGGCAGAGCGCACCGAGCTTCTCGAGGAAGAGATCGTGATCCGCCCCGAACTTGAGGCAACTCGCGTCGAAGTAGTTGCCCATGTTCTCCCACCGGCTCCAGTCGATCAGGCCCGCGTCCTTCGCGATGGTGTAGCCCGCCGTGCCCGGGAACGGATAGAAAATCGCCCAGCGGAAGCGCCCCATCTTCACCTCGGCGCACAGACGCAGCGTGTCGAAGATCTCCTGCCGGGACTCGTGGGGCAGCCCGAACATGATGAAAGCGCTGGTATGCAGCCCGTGCCGGTGCGCCGACGCGGTCGTCTCCGCGATCTGCCGGTTCGTCATGAACCGCCACAAGACCTCCTTGCGCACGCGGTCGGACCCCGACTCGAGGCCGTACTTCACGATGCGGCAGCCCGCATCCGCGAGCGCCTTCGCCATGGCGTCGTCGAAGCACTGCACATGGGCGTTCACGACGAAGGGGAGGCCGATGCCGCTCTCCCGGTAGGCCTTGGTCCAGCGCTGCACATAAGGCTTGTTCAGGGTGAAGAGGTCGTCGTCGATGATGAGGGTCTTGATGCCCGGATGGCGCCGTTTCAGCGCGGCGATCTCGGCGATCATCCGCTCCACGGGATAGCCGCGCAGGTACTCCTTCACCGTGGTCGCCGCGCCCTCCTCCTTGTAGAGATCGACGATCTCCTTGTTGAAGCAGTAGGTGCACTTGTAGGGACAGCCGCGCGACGTGATGAGTCCCATCCACCCGTTCTTCCGCTCCACGATGTGCTCGATGTCGAACAGGTCGTAGTCGGTTTCGGGAAGCGCCGCGAGGTCGGGGAACGGACCCACGGCGTTGCGGATCTCCGCGCCGGTCGGGGAGAAGCGGGCCGGGATGCGCGAATTGGGTACCGAAGTGAGGTCGCCCCCGTCGCGCATCCGGTCGACCAGTTCGGCGAACGCCAGATCGCACTCCCCCAGGAAGACGTACTCGAACAGCGCGCAGGCGACGACCTCGTCCGGGACCATGGTGCAGTGGACGCCGCCCACTGCCTGGGGAAGCCCCGGGCGCCGTTCCCGCAGGGCGCGGCTGATGCCGCACGCCCAGGGGAACTGCTGCGACATGACCGAAAATCCGACGATGTCGGGGCGAAGCGCGTCGATGCGGTCGAGCACCTGCGCCGTGGTGGGGAGTTCCCAGAGGTTGTCGCAGACGTGGAGGAGCTCCACCTCGTGGCCGCGGGACTTGAGCACCCCCGACATCGCCGCCAGCCCGTGGTTGATGCCCGGGGGGCAATCGATGTTGGGGTAGACGAAGAGGACGCGCATGAGGGGGGCCGGGGAGTGATTCTACCTACCCCACTTCTCTCGGCTGGAAAAGGGTACCCTTGGAGGATGCGACTCCCCGCCCCCCTGGCCTTCTGCGCCCTCCTCGCCCTGCCGGTCTCCGCCGATCCGCTCGTGGTGGTCTCGAAGAAGGACCTCGACGGCACGATCGTAGGCCTCACGGCCGTGCGCCGAGGCGACAGCCACACCCTGGCCGCGCTGGTCGTGCGGGGTGCGCGCACCGAATTCTGGATCGTCGATACGGCCGCGCGGCCCACCGCAGTCTCGACGATCGCCGGGGCGGGCGGCGGCCTCTGCAGCCAGGGCGAGCGGCTCGTGGCGTTCGAGCGCCGCGGGGGGACGACGCTTCTGCACCGGACCTGGCTGCAAGGGCGCAGCTGGACCTCGGACAGCCGGGGCCTCGCGGTGGGGAGCGGCGGGGACTACCGTCTCCTCGGGTTCGGCGGCGACGATTCCGAGGCGCTCCTCTGCCTCGCCGAGGGATCGAACCTCTTCCTCGCGGTCTGGAACGACGCGGGCGCGGGCCGCGTCGATTTCCTCGCGCGCCCCGGCCGCAGGTTCCTGGCGGCGACGCCCTCCTCCTGCGACGTCGACAAGGACGGCCGGCCCGATTTCTTCGTGGCGGTCGAAGGCCCCTCCCTGCTCCGGTTCGGCGCCCGCGAGGGCGGCGGCTGGGATCTGACCCAGGACTATCCGTTCCGGGCGGAGGGGTTCGTCCCCGCGGCGCTCCTCGGCGCGCCGGGCAGGATCTGGCTGGCGGGGAGGAGGGGCGACGAGGCGGCGCTCTACCTCATCGATCCCGACGCGCGCCCCTCCGTCCGCAAGTTCAAGGACATCTTCAAGGACGACGCCACCGCCCACCGCGATCCCGCATGGGGCTCGGTGTACGGCAAGGGCGAGCTGACCTGCCTCGCCGCCGTCGGCGAGGACGCCTTGGCCGTCGCGGGCACGCGGGACGGCAAGGCCTGGATCGGCGTGATCGACGCGAACCGTGGACGGCTCCTCCACGAGACCATCCTGGCGGGCGGCGCGATCCGTGAACTCGTGGTCAATCCGACGCGTGCGGGGTGGTCCCTCGCCGCCCGGGCCGATGCGGGCTCCGTCTACTTCTTGCGCATTCCCGGGGATGCCGCCGTGCCGCGCGACCGTCCCGACCCCGATCCCGACCCGAACCCGGACGTCGACATCTTCCGTCCCGAGCCTGGCGCGGAGGGCGGCACCGCGGTGTTCCCGCGGCTGGAGATGGAGGTGCGCCGCGCCGTGGATGCGGAACTCTTCACGCTCAATCTCGGGCAGCGGGAGGCGCGCCTGGTCTTCAAATTCTTCGACGGCGACGGCCGCCTGGTGGACCAGTATCCCGGCACGCTGGCGCCCGGGCGGCGCGCCCGCGTGCTCCTCTCCACGGTGCTCGCGCGCAGAAGAATCGTCTCCTTCGACGGCTACCTCGTGATCGAGGGCGCACGCGCCAGGGAGGTCATCATCGAGGCGGTCCAGAGGCGCCCGGACGCTCCGGAAGCGACGCTCCAGCCGCACTGGCGGTGACGCCGGCCTTGCGGGCGGCCCTATAATCCGCGTCGCCCATGGCAGCCCCGACCTCGCGTTCCGCGCCGCTGTTCATGCTCGGCCTCTTTTTCGGCGTGCTGCTCGGCTATTTCCTCAAGAGCCTGTCCGAGGCCGAACGCGCCTCGGTGCCGGGCCCCCAGCCCGCCCCCCGCACGCGGACCCGCGAGGTCGACCCCCACGACGCGGCCCACGCCAACCAGCCCGCTCAGGGGGACCGCGCGGCGGAGTCGGCGGCCAAGGCGCACTTCATGAAGAAGTTCGTCGCCGCCCTTGTTTCGCTCCCCAAGAACGCCAAGCCCAGCGCCGCGTGGGCCTCGCCGCTCGTCGACCCGTCGAACCCCGTCGAGTGCCGGGACTGCCATGATCCGACGCGGTTCAACATCGAGGGCATGAAACAGATGGATCCGGGCGCGGAGGCCGTGCAGCCCTACCGCCAGAACAAGCGGTTCATGATCATGCTCATGATGAACTGGGTGGAGCGGCTCAACCGCCTGCACGGGGATCGGCTGAAGACCGTCGTGACCTGCACCACCTGCCACGAGGAGGATCCCTCCGGCGGCATGGCCGAGCGCCAGCAGCGCGCCCAGGACTACTCCTACTTCATGACCACCTTCCTCCGTGCCCTGGAGGAGAAGCCCTCGACGAACCGCGGCCCCGCGGCGCGCTGGCAGCCGCTCCTCAAGGAGGCCGGGACCGTGCGCTGCTCCAGCTGCCACAAGGACGACTTCGGCACGGCGATGGACCGCAACGTCTTGGGCGCACGCGACATCCCCCGCCCGGCGCGCCTCGCCGACGACAAGGTCTTCATGGTGGACCTGATGGAGAAGTGGGTCGAGAAGCTCAACCGCGAGGCGCGCGACCAGCTGGCGAAGGTGGTTGTCTGCCAGGACTGCCACGAGAACGACCCGCGGCGTTGACGCCGGTCATCCCGGGCCGAGGCGGTAGCGGTCGGTGCGCACGTCCTTCAGGGCGGGGAACCTGTTGCGCAGCCGCGTCGGGTTGAGCGGATCGAGATCCACGATCCCCGCCCCCTCCAGCAGGATTTCCCCGAGCGGATCCACCGCGAGGGAGCGGCCCGGGTAGGAGTGCGAGGGGTCTTTGCCCACGCGGTTGACGCCGACCACGTAGGCCTGGTTCTCGATGGCGCGGGCGCGCAGGAGCGCGCTCCAGTGCGCGATGCGCTCCTCGGGCCAGTTCGCCAGGACGAGGAAGAGATCGGCGCCGCGCAGCGCGGCTTCGCGGAACGCCTCGGGAAATCGCAGGTCGTAGCAGATCAGGATCGCGATCTGGAACCCGCGCAGCGGAACGACCGGAAGGTCGTCCCCACGGGTGTAGTGCTGGTGCTCCCCCGCGAATCGGAACGGATGCATCTTGGAATAGCGCGCCAGGATCGTGCCGTCCGGCGCCGCCATCGCGGCCATGTTGACGGGGCCCTTCGCCACGTAGCCCGCCGCAATGCAGGTTCCGGTACGGGCGGCCAGCTCGCGCAGGAACGGTTCCGCCCGCGCGTCCACCCGGGGATTCATCGTGAACCCGCTGAAGGCGAGCTCGGGAAAGACGGCCAGGTCCGACGGCGGCAGCGCATCCTCGACCAGTTTGCGGTTGGCCTTCTCGTCCTCCCAGGCCGTGTCCGTCTCCACGAGGGCGACTTTCACGCGGGGAAGTATACGCCGGGGCATCCCCCTGCTCCGGCCCAAAGAGTAGGATGCTTGCATGCTCGTCCGTAGCGCGGCCGGCCTGCTGCTGCTCCTCGCCCCGGGCTTGCTGCGCGCGCAGGAGGAGGGCGCCCCCGACCCGCGCACAGAGAAGAAGCGCTTGGAGGAGCTCTGGGCGGAGTACCAGGATCTGGCGCGCAACCAGGACGTACGGCAGAGGCGACGCCGGCGCGAGATCGCCCGCGAACTGGCCGAGGTGCGCCACGAGGAGGCCTGCAAGCACCTGCAGGCGATCCTCGACCAGGACGCCGACATCCGGGCCCGCATCAACGCCATGGTCTCCATCGGGAGCGTGGGGGATCTGGCCGCGGTCAAGCGCATGGTGGCGACCGTCCAGCGGGAATCCAGGACGGTGCTCGCCTCCTACGTCGGCGACGCCCTCGCACGCTCCCCCGCCCCGCAAGTGGGGCCCTGGCTCGTGGAGAAGCTGCTCCCGAGCCCGGTGGACGAGATCCAGCTCGGCTGCGTGGAAGCGCTCGGCGTGCTCGGCACGCAGGAGGCGCGAGAGCCGCTCCTCGCGCTGCTCGGCCGGGCGCTCAAGCGTGCGCGCCCCGACATGGCGCTCGTGTTCGAGATCCATCTTGCCCTGGGGCGGATCGGCGGCCCGGGGGCGGACGCGCTCCTGCGCGCCGCGGCGGCCTCCGCCGACTGGAGGCTCCGCCTCGCCTCCGCCGACATGCTCCTGCGCCAGGGAAGCGCGCCGGAGATCCTCGAGGCGATGCGCGCCCTGTTTCGGGACGAAGAACCGATCGTGCGCGAAGCGGCGGCGATCGCCTCGGGAGCGCGCAAGGCGGAGGCGCTCTTCCCGGAACTGACGCTCCTTTTGCGGGAAGGCAATCTTCGCGCCAAGGAGAAGGCCTACGGCGCGCTCCGCGCCATCAGCGGGCAGGACTTCCGCTACGCCCCCGAGGTCTGGGAGAAGTGGTGGCGCGACAAGGAGACCGGTCGCCTCACCGAGGAGGGCAAGCTCGCGGAGGGCGAGAGCATCAGCGTCGCCAGCTTCTTCGATTTCAAGATCCTCTCCGACCGCGTGCTCTTCATCGTGGACGTCTCCGGCTCGATGGCCTGGCCCGAGTACCACCCCAACCGCATCGAGACCGCGCGCAAGGAGCTCTTCAAGGCGATCCGCAGCCTCGACGAGAAGACCTATTTCAATGTCATGACCTTCGCCGGCGCGCCGATGATCTGGCGCAAGAAGGGGGAAGTGGCCGCCACCCCGAAGAACGTGGCGGACGCACTCTCCTGGAGCGAAGGCCAGCTCCTGCCCCGCGGCGGCACCAACACCCACGACACGCTGATGCAAGCCTTCGAGGACAACCCGCTGGTGGACACGATCTACTTCCTGAGCGACGGGATGCCGTCGACCGGGCGGACCATCGTGCCGGAGGAGATCCTGGCGAAGGTGCGGCACCTGAACCGGTTCCGCCGCGTCATCATCCACTGCATCGCTCTCGTCATGGGGCGGCCCGCCATCGAGAAGGCGGACAAGTACGAGGACCCCGACGAGATGGCCGACTTCATGCGCGCGCTCGCCGAACAGAACGGCGGCGGCTGCGTCGACATCCGCAAGCCCAAGCCGCTCGGTTCCGACTGAGGGCGTGCGGCGTTACTCGGGCAGGAGTTCCACCCGCGGCTGGGCGACGGCGTCGCCGATGACGACCAGCGCGCGGGGGGGCCGGCCGCCTCGGCGGGAGACGATCGCGAGACCGCCGGCGCCAGGGCACGTTCGGGCATTCTGATCAGCGCGGGCTCGCGTGACGGTTGCAGGACCGGATCGTCGGGGGGCTCGGCGGCACGGCCGTGACTCCATCGCGTTACGGGACGCTCATGCGGCGGAGCGCATAGCCCGCCGGCAGCCCCGCGAGGGCGCTCCTGGTCAGGAACATCGCCCGCGAAGCGATCATTCTTCCCCGATGGTAACGTGCCTCGCAGGAGGCTTGAAACCCATGCGCACCATCCTTCTCCTCTTGGCCATCGCGTTTCCTCTCGCGGCGGAGATCGGCCCGCGCAGCGAGGAAGAGCGGAAGGCGACCGCCCACGTCATCGCGACCGGGACGGTGCAGGCGGTCTATTCCCGCACGCGCGCCCTCGCCGATCCGGCCTACGAGAACACCCTTTACGTGATCGAGGTCGCCGTGGGGCGGGTGGAGAAAGGGGAGGGGGTCGGGGCCCTGGTCTACGCGCGCGGCTGGCAGATCTCCAAGCGGCCGGAGAACTGGGTGGGCGGGAGCGGCCATTACTTCCCCGGCGCGGCGGGCAAGTCGCGGGGGACCGACCTCGCCCAGGGCGACCGCGTGCGGCTCTTCCTCGTGCGAGCGCAGGACGGCGGCCTCGATCTCGTCCTGCCCAACGGCCTCGACCTGCTCCCCGCGGTGGACGGCCCGAAGTAGGCGGCGTCACTTGGCGAGATGCCCGGTCCAGGCCGGGAAGCCGCGGTGTCCGTCTTTGGGGCCCGCGTCGGCGAGGAGGACCGCCGCCCAGGCCGCCGTCGTCCAGACCTCCCCGAAGGAGACGTCGCTGTTGCTCTGCATGGCGAGGCTTTCGTGCCAGGGCCGCGGCTGGAACGAACCGTCCGGTGCGCGCGCGAGGAGCAGTTCGCGCTGGGCCACGCTCCAGTAGCGCTTGCGCGCTTCCCCGCCGAGGGTCTGCGCCGCCACGCCGCCCAGGAAGAAGTGCTGCATGAGGCTCGCGTGGCCGCCAAACATCGCGTCCGCATGCGCCTCGACGTACTTGCCGACCTTTTTCGTCCAGGCCTCCCGGCCGAGGCCGAGGCACTCCTGGGCGAGCCATGCGGCCGCGGTGCGACCGATGTTGCCGATGCCCTTCTGCCCCGGCTCGGTGGAGTAGCCCACGCCCCCGTCGCCGCTGCCGCTCGCCTTGAGGTAGGCGATCGCTTTCTCCAGGGCCTGCGGAGCGATCTCGAAGCCCGCCTGCTTCGCCATGCCGAGCGCGCCGAGGGCGAGCCCGGTCACGATGTTGAGCTCCACGTAGCCCAGCGGGTTCGGTCCGCCGGGGCCGTGCGCCCAGCCGCCCGAACTCTCCTGCGTTTCCAGGAGCCGCCTCGCGCAGAAAAAGAGCGCCTCTTTCACCGCGTCGTCGGGGGTATGCGCCTGGAGTTCGCCGAGAAAGAGTCCGGCATGCGCGTAGCCCCAGTTGCACTGATCGAGAACCGCTCCTTGGGACTTCTGCGCGGCGGTGGCTTCGGAGAGGTTTTTCACCGACGCGCAGACGAACGCCGCGGCGCGGCTCAGGTTCTCCCCATAGGGACCCGTCGACAGTCCGCACCCCGCCCCCGACCAGGCGAGTCCCGCCATGGAGGTGAGGACCACCGCGCCGTTTTCCCCCGAGAGCGTCTCCCCAAAGCCGCCGCTCTCGAGTTGCTTTCCCGCCAGCCAGGCGAGCGCCTCCGCGACCGCCTTGTCCCGTGCCCCGCCGCGCGTCGGATCGAGCGCCTCCTTGCCGCGGGTAGGGATCGTCACGCGCACCTTCCGCGTCTTCCCGCCGGCGGCGGGAATGACCAGCAGCGTCACCACTCCCTTTGCCGCCTGCGCGCGCAGGATCATTTTCGCCAGCGCGTCGGCGACGCCGTCCTGGAACCGGGCCCCCTCCACCCCCGTAAGGACGTCGCCGGGTACGAGCCCCGCCTGCGCCGCCGGCCCGTCCGGGAAGAGCAACTCGACCTTGAGACGCGCGGGATAGTCATCTCCCGCGCCGGGATCGATCTGCACGCTGCGGCGCCCCTGGGGCGGGCCGGCGGGGTCGGGAGGCGGTCCGTCGGCGTCGGAGGCCTTGAGGCCGAGCGGCCCCAGAGCGAAGAGATCGCGGCGCCCCAGCATCCCCTCGCCGCCGAAGGGCCACCCCTCGGCGCGGGCGAGCAGCGCAAGCGCGAGGAGCGCGGCGACGCGGCGCACGGCTCTAGTGCCCGGCCTTCTCCTCCCCGAGCTTCATCGACAGATAGCGCTCGACCCCGATCGTCTTGACGAGATGGAGCTGGGTCTCGAGCCAGTCGATGTGGTGCTCCTCCTCGGCGAGGATGGTCTCGAGCATCTCCCGGGTGGTGTTGTCCTTCTTCTCCACGCAGAGCGCGATGCCGCGGTTGAGCCGCTCCACCGCACCGTACTCCAGCTCGACGTCGAACTGGAACTGCTCCGGCACCGTCTTGCCCACCTGGATCTTCATGTACTTCTGCATGTTGGGCACGCCCTCGAGGAACAAGATGCGCTCGATGACCATCTCGGCGTGCTTCATCTCGTCGATGGACTCGGCGCGGCCGTAGGCGGCCAGTGCGTGGTAGCCCCAATCCGCGCACATCTTGGCGTGGATGAAGTACTGGTTGACGGCGGTCAGCTCGGCGCACAACACCTCGCCGAGGACTTCGATGACTTCGGGGTTGCCCTTCATGACGCCATGATACGGGGCGCGCCAAGGGGAGCGGAGTCGGCCCGCGCATCGAGGAACGCGCGCAGGTCGGGTTTGCAGGCGGTGCAGGTGACCGCGCAGCCGCTGCGGGCGCAGAGCAGCGCGAACTCCCCCAGCCCTTCGCGTTCGGAAATGCGTGCGACCTCCTCGAAGCTGAGGCCGGCGCATTCGCAGCGGGTCATGAGGCGGCAGGCCACGCCCGGGAGTTTATGAGAACGGTTCTCAAGATCCAGAAAACGCACGCCCCGCCCCTCCCGCCAGGCGGCGCCCCGCCTCCTCCAGGGTCTCCACCGACTTGCAGAAGGCGAAGCGCAGGAGGTGGCGGCCATGCTCGGGATGCTCGTAGAAGGAGCGGGGGGGGATGGCGGCGACCCCGCGTTCGCGCACCAGCCTCGCCGCGAAAGCGGTGTCCTCCTCCTCCCCCAGGGCGCGGTAGTCGGCCATCACGAAGTAGGTGCCGTCGGGGGCGAAGGGGTGCAGCCCCGCGCCGGTGAGCGCCTGCAGCACCGCGGCGCGACGCAGGGCGTAGTCGGCCTGAAAGCTCGCGTAATAGCCGCGCGCCGGCGCCTCGCGCAGCGCGTGGGCCACCGCCTCCTGGAGGGGGGAGGCGGCGCAGAAGGTGAGGAACTGGTGCGCGCGCCGCACCCCCTCGGTGGCCGGCGCGGGACCGCAGGCCCAGCCGATCTTCCAGCCGGTCACCGAAAAGGTCTTCGACGCGCTCCCGAGGCGCAGGACCCGTTCGCGGTCGAGGGCGGCGGGGGTGACGTGCCGCGCGCCCTCGAAGGTGAGGTGCTCGTAGACCTCGTCCGCCACCAGCAGGCAGTCGTGCCGCCGGCAGAGATCGAGGAGCGTGGCGCACTCCGCTTCGGTGAAGACCTTGCCGGTGGGGTTGTGCGGCG
>Ga0187893_10004480_pt1 | contig 26518 bp, 19 predicted proteins | sample MA1701074metaG_FD_139574 | JGI IMG/M metagenome (GOLD analysis project Ga0187893, IMG submission 139574) | White microbial mat communities from a basaltic lava cave in the Kipuka Kanohina Cave System on the Island of Hawaii, USA - MA170107-4 metaG ... | reverse complement strand
AGTTCGCACAATTGGCTAAAACGAGTTTATGCAAAGCGGGGAAGGTGCATTCTTTCAAATCTTGGCCTGTAAAGCCCTTGAAGTTTCGTAAAACGAGCGTCTGTAACCCCGTCAGATTTTTAAGGTTTGCAAAGGTGGCATCCGGCACAAATTGCCAGCCTGAGCAGTCGAGCTCGCGAAGTTTTGTGTGTTGGGCAAGGTCTAAAAAGAGGCGGCTAGTCAGATTTTTGCAGTCCGCAAGGTTTAGCACCTGCAGTTTTGGGGCCTTCTCTAGGACGCTGCGAAGGGCTGGGACGCTTGCTTGAGAGGCGGTAAGCACAAAGGTTTCCAATTCGGGACAAGGGGGCAAATGTGCCAGACCCTCATCTGTGAGGCTTTTACAGCCTGCCATGCGGATTTCTCTAAGATGGCTGGAACTACTAACTAAATACCCCAAAAATGCTCCCTTAAGCCGCTGACAGCTATTTGTATCGAGCAGGTCAAGGTTTGTCAAACTTTGAAGAAAGGCAAAATCTTGATCCTGGAGAGTGTGGGTGGCCGTTACTCTGAGAGTTCTTAAAGCGCTATTTGCTCCAATGCAGGCAAGGTCGTTGCCTCTCAGAGTGATGCAGCCGGTAAGTTCAAGGGTTTCCAGGCTGTTTTTACTCTTTTCAAAGGTCTTCAGCCAGGCGCCTGTCACACTCGCGTTGGCCATCTTCAGTACCCGCAACTTGGTCATTGAGCGAAACAGTTCAAGATCATTCTCAGGGACCCTATTAAGAGCTGTAAGATCGAGCTGTTCTAGAGTAAAGAGATAACTCAAGAATAGATTGTAAGTAGAGAGCGACTCTGCCTGGACAGCTGTTGCAGGCCACATTTTCAGGCTTTGACGAGCGAGGCTTTCGGTATGAAGCAAATTCAGGAAAGTGCGTACAAGCACAGGATCTTGACTTGTGATTAGCTGCTTGAGGACTGAATCAGAGGCGCGATTGAAAAAGAGCGTGGCAAGCTGTCGACTAAAGCCCGCGGTCTCTGGTTTTTTAGAAAGCTTCGCAAGAAAAGACAAAAATTGCTGTTGCTTGTCGTGCGCCATAGAAAGCTGGGCGACATCCTGAAAGGCGCGGCTTGCCCCCCAGTTGTTTATCTCCTGGGCAATGGCGCGAAATTTTCTACAGATCTGCCCCCATTTGAGCATATCGTCAAAGGAGTCATGCTTTTTAAATACCTCGCGGAGCACATCATGTGGCAACGAGTAAAAGTTGCTTGTCGGCGAAGAAAGCTCCTTACAAGCCGAAATAACCTCTTTTATTGAAGGATCGAGCTCACTGGAGGGATGGCTTTCTTTATAGTGGGTGAGCATTTGTTGCAGTATTGAGACCTCTACAGTAAACTGCTTATCTTCGTAAGTTTGCGTAACTATTTGGTTATTAATGACATGCAGACATCTTTCCAGGATTGGGCCGACGCGTTGAGCCATTGACTCAAGAGGGCTAGTTTGCTCTTGCGTTTGGGCATCACTTGCTAGCTCTTGTGACAATTTCTCGTTTAATTCGTGCAAACCATACTGAGTAGATCCAAGACTATCCATAGTGCTAATCGCATTATACCAAAAATTAAAATAAATAGTATAATATGTTTATGGGATTTGTAGCAATTGTATTCATATTACTCCAAGAGAGGTGTATATGGAAGCTGCAGGCTCGAGAACAAGCGCCTATCTTGGAATCTCTTTAACGCCTCAAGCTCCTGCGATAGTCCATACCGAGGTTGAAAAGACGGTCCAAGGTCAAAAAAGCCTCATTCAGAAATTTGCTACGAGCTACTTTGCAACTCAGCAAGATCTTGAATTAGATAGCTCTCTTGTATCCCTCACCAAGAATCACCAAGTTATCCTTTTAAGTCAGGTCATTAAAAACTTACGGGGAGAAGGGGGTAGTGTCGATTTAGCCTCCCTTACTCCATCAGAGAAGCAAATGATTCTGATTGCCGATAAGATCACAGCTCATGCTACGAGTAAAATTCTTGCAAAAACCGATTCTAGCAATGTTGAGAAAGAAAAATTAGGCTTAGCAGCAGAGCTACAGAGCCATTTAGAGATAGTGGATAACCCTGTGAAGAACTACCTTGGGGTCTCAACTTCAGGAGAGAAATCAGCCCTCCACAATGATGCAAGTAAGGACAAGGTAACTACTGGGGTTACAACATCAGAGAATAGACAGACTCAAATCGAGGCACAGACACATCTGATAGCTATACTTCGAGGAGAGATCCCCATGTGTAGCCCCTCCAAGTGGCCCCCCCATCTAAGAGAGAGCATTCAGTTAGCACAGACAATCGCAACAAGTGCAATGGGTGCTATTGCTTCCCAACCCGAGATGACCCCAGAAAAGATTGAAGTTGAGCAGAAAAAATTGGCCAGCAAGCTAGAAAATGACATGCTTGCCAATGGGCTTGTTGCTAGTAAAACGGAAATTGCGACCGCCAAAAAGGGGCTTTTCGAGGCGGCTCCTCCCGATATCATGGCAAAACGCATCACCACTATCGCTCAAAAGCATATCGATAATAATCCTCTTGATAATCTTCAAGCGGGTCAACTGGTGAAGCTCTCACGAAAACTTGTGAAGGGGGGAGAAATCTTGCCGAAATCTGTCTTCATCTTCAGGCAGGAACCAAATGGACCATTGCAGTATGTGGTCAAATACCACAAAACGGCGACATCTACTGTGCAAGGGGAACGAGCGAGAGGAGATTCTAGCGAGGTTATAAAAGCCGAGCTTGGTAAAGGAGCAAGTAATGTGGCAAAACGTACTGTCGATTCCTCTAACAAACCTCACGTACAAAAAGAAAACATTTCCGAAGATTCTAACGCCAGGTCTGAAAATCGCAATGAGCGCAATGCCCTTTCCAAATATGCAACTGCTGGGGCAGCTCAGACTTCCCACATACTGTTACCTGAAGCGCAAGGATCGCTTGCTACCGGTGAAACGGCACTACCAAAAGGGGCCCTCAAACAAGTAAATAGCTTTCTCTATCCCTTTGCTGAGGGTGGGGAGTTGAAGAAAGTACTCGCAGGATCTACTGCCTTTGTGCCTCAAAAGACAAACCAAGAAATGAAAAAGCTCATGCAAGATGTGGCAACTGGTGTCTCGCAAATACATGCTTTAGGGCTTGCTCATAGGGATTTAAAGCCAGAAAATGTTCTCATTCATCAAGGGGTTGCCAAAATAGCGGATCACGGAAATACCCTAGATCCAAGAAATGCAGCTCACAATGCAAAAGCACCTGCAAAGTATAACCCCTTAAACCAGGCGGTTCCTTTTGGAGGTACTGTGCTCTATATGGCTCCAGAGATGCTTGCAGGGCGCTATCATAACGATCTTGAAGGGAATTTTCAAGCAGTGTCCGATCCTGCAAATAGAGCAGAACTTGCCATTCATAATAACCAGCGCGTTGATCTCTGGGCAGTGGGAATGATTCTTTTCCAGATGATGAACACTCCAACGACCGATTCGCCCAATTTTTCGGGAGGACCCTCGCTCTTACAGAAAGAGTGCGAAGCGACTTCTGAGGGGTTGGCTATAGGTAAGCTGATCCCTGAATTTGACCCGGAAAAAGACACGTATGCTGCAGATTTTGCACAATTCAGAAAAAATTGTAAGGATCGCTTTGATCCAGCGCTTGTTGAAGCGGTCATTGCCTGTTTCACTGTAGATCCTGAAGAACGTGTGGTTAATGTGCTTATGAACAGTCTGGGTGTGTCTGAGGATGAGGCACGCGATCTCATAGCTGACAATAAGAATATCAGCCCTACTTCAGCTTTGTTAGAGCGAATTCAGTCAGGAATGGAAATGAAACAAGCCAGTCAAGGGACTTGACTGGCTTGTTGGGGTAAGCTTGAAAATTACACTGTGGTAACTTCGATTTCCCACGGTTGGTTGTTTACCCACTCATCTTGGTTCATGGCGATGACGCGGGGGCCTATATTGGGAACGACATTAAAGGTGATCTTCTGCGCAATTGGATCTGGATAGAAGCAGAAGCTTAAAACTGGGTTTTTAATTTTCTCATCTTTTTTATCGCCCTCTTTGGCATTGGGAGTTTCAAGTTCCCGGTTGGTGTTGGCAAAGGGCACGACAAACCTGCTTAAGCTAGTTTTCAACTCTACTGGGAGCCCTTCAGAGAGTACGTAGCCCTTTAATGCGAGAAGAGCACTCTCTTGCCCTGCTTTGTCTAGAGTTTGAATGTAGGGCTTGATGCGCTCAACAAGCTCGTTGTAGAACTTGCTTAGCTTTGCTCTTTTGTCGATGCTTTCAATATCGGCAAAGAAGGCAACCACTACCTCTTTTTCAGGAATGAGGTTGTCAGCTACCCACTTGACGATCTTGTTCTTGTCTTCAACTTTAAGTGGTGCTTGCTTCCAGGCATCATTTGCAGCTTTCAGATACTGTTTCATGAAGGCTTCTACTCCGCCTGCTTGTTTTACACCTTCCAAGCTAGCTTTAAATTCTTTTGTATTTGGTGTGAATTCAAAGGCATGCTGTGGGGAGCAGAGAATGACGCGAGTTGGCTTCGAATTTGGTGCCGCTTGTAGTCTTTCTACTTCATACTGAAGCAGCGTGCCAAAGAGCGCTGAGGCATCTTGTGGCTGGAATTCAACTACCTGTTGCTTTTCTTCGTAATAGACACGCAACACTTCGAATGGATCATCACCGTATGGAGCAACCCAAGGAAGGCTGACTGGATCTTTTCCAGCAACATTATTTGGGTCAAATAGTCTCACAGCGAGACTTAAGAAGGTTTTATCCATCACGAACTTATTGAGTCTTTCGGCTGATTGGGTAAGAAAGGCTTTGCTATTTTCTTTCGCTACCGTTGCAAAGCTGTCTACTGAGGTTTGCAATGCGGTGACGACAAATTTTTGGAACTCTTCACCCGAGTTTACGCCTTTGATGATAAAGGCTCCACCCGCTGTCGACTTGCCATCAGCGCTTACTTTAGTAGCGTTTTGTACATTGGCATTGGGGCTATACTCGATGACAATGTTCTTGTTCAAGTTTACCATGAATTGCTGGAAAACCTTTGATAGCAGGGCATCTTGGAAGACATTTCGTGTCTGAAACTGTTGCATGAGGACTGTTTGAACGCACTGCAAGATTTGGCCACGAACAAGTGAGCGTGGGCGCAATTCTGCCATTGCTGCCAAAGTGTTTTCCCAGGAGCGTTGCAGTGGGTTTTCGCGCAAGGCGGTAAATCCAAAGTAGCCAAGATGGGCTTTTGCTTGATCGTTGCCGGCAAGCTCTAAGATAATCTCTTGAGCAGAGGTTGTGAATTTGTCACTTCCCTTGTTCTTCGAAAGGGTTTCTACGGCCTTTTTCATCGACTCTTCATACTTATCGCTAGGGATGCCCATTGCGTTTGCAGCCAACTTAAACCCATGAGATTGCCATACAAAATAGGTGCCCCAGAATTGCTGGAAGGAGCCATTTTTGCCGATCTTGACCGGATTTTGCAGATCGCTGTTGTTGCCATTGAGCTCGAATTCTACAGTTTTTTCTTTGCCATTTACTTTGCGCTGCAATTTTGAATGTAAAATAAGGGCATTGAGGTCCCCTGCATAGCGGCTAGGATCGAGTTTTTTGATCAACTTGCCTGCAGAGTCTGCAAAGCAGTTGCCAATATTTGTCTGCACAAGAAGTGTTAGGTGAGCCGAAAGTGCAGCTCTCTTGGCATCGACATCTGTTACTTCATGATCGACCGGAAGATCCAGTGTAGCGACGATTAAGACGCGTGATGGCGCATCCTTGGCGGCTGGGGCTTTTTGCTCTTTTATTGCGTTCCAGCGGGTATTTTTTTTCTCTAGGTCTTTAAAGACTTTGTCCATTTCTTTTTGCTGAGCCACATCACCTGGAAGAAAGAGCGCTTTTTTGAGCCCAGAAACTATTCCTAAGTTGATGAGACCGGTTGAGGTGACCATTGCCTTGGCAATTTCTTTTGGAACGAGGCCTGCATAAAGGGCCGATTCGTTGCAAATACCCAGGCTTGCCTCATTCTTCACGAATGCGTCAATACTGGTTTTTAAAGCTTTCATTTCAAGCGTAAAGCAGAGCTGAACGGCTTTTTTATCTGCCTCAAAATCTTTTCTGTTGATGAGGTTGGCGCACTTGACTGGGTCACGATCCGCGATAAAGAGGAGCTGTCCGAAAAGCTCGCGTGAGGCTATTTGTTCTGGCGTGAGGCCAATTGCAGGAGCGGCTTGGCTGGCTTGTGCCGGTTGGCTTTTGGCAACAACTTCAGCAGAGAATTCAAGCAATTTCTTCTTTTCAGCGCAATCTTCTGGATATTTTTTGTCGACAATAGCTTTAAGGGCAGCTTGTTCCTCACTAAAGAGGGGGGCGATAGCAGGATTTGCTGAGCTTTCAGTTTTATTTGCGGCGTTGATGCGCTCTTTAAACTGAATTTTAATCGTTGGTTGGCTTTTCAGAGGGCTGCCAACAGGAATTGGCTGCTCTGTTTCAAGGCGAAGTGCTTGCCACTGAAAGCGCCTTAATGCGTAGGATGTACCCACGGCAATAGCTTTCTTGACCGAGTCAAAAGCCGCCGAGAGGCTCACAGCCGGTTGGCTATTTTGGACTTTATTGGGTTCTTGTACTGGTGCTGACATTCTTTACTCCTTTGGGCCTAAGCCCCCTAGATAATTTTGTAACCCTTTTCTTTAGCGTTAGCAAAATGATCTTTTTACAATCAAGGATTTTTTTCAAGAGGTCATTCAAAAAATGGTGAATTTTGCATTGATTTAAAAGAATTATTTAGTGTATAATTATTATCAAAAATTAATTTAAATTGTTTTATAGAAGAGATTTAAATGAAAAACCGGCTAGCGCTCTTTTCTGTTGGAATGGCTATGTTTTCCATGTTTTTTGGGGCAGGCAACGTTGTTTTTCCTTTAATTGTTGGACAGATTACTACAGATAAAAACTTTTGGGCTCTGTTAGGTCTCTGTATAACTGCCGTCGGCGTTCCCTTTACGGGACTCTTTGCCATGACGCTCTATAACGGCGACTATCGCGAATTCTTTTCTCGCCTGGGTAAGTGGCCAGGCTTTGTCATTGCGTTGATTATAATGGGGCTGATTGGTCCATTTGGTGCCATTCCGCGTTGCATTGCCCTTTCGTACTCCACAACGAAGATGTTTTTTGGCTCAATCTCCATCATCCCTTTTAGTATCTGTGCCTGTATCGCAATCTTCCTTACCACCATCAAAAAAAATCGCATCATGGACGTGGTCGGATGGATTCTTACCCCCTTCTTTTTGCTTTCCATCGGTTTAATAGTCTGTGTGGGTATTTTTAGTAATCCCGGCCACATCCAGCCCTCAGCCTACAGCATGACCGATTCATTTATCTACGGCTTAAAGTCTGGCTACAACACCATGGATCTCTTGGGCTCCTTTTTCTTCTGCGCGGTCGTCATTCAAGCGCTGAAAAATGTATCGCTGCAAAATGGAAGGCTCAACCAGGCGCTCTTACTAAAGAATGGGCTTGTGGCAAGTCTTATTGGGGCTGCCCTCCTTGCCGCTGTCTATATTGGGATGAGTTATGTGGCAAGCCTGCACTCGAGCAATTTGGGCGATGTGCCTGCAGATGTTCTTTTGGGAACAATTGCTTTACAGGTGCTCGGTCCTTACGCAGGCATCACCACCTGCCTTGCCGTTATCATGGCCTGCTTGACAACAGCCATTGCTTTAGCCGCTGTCTTTTCCGAATTTATCTCCAACGATGTCACCCAAAACCGCGTAAGCTACAAGATGGCACTCATTCTTACACTTGTGGTCACCTTTTTTGTCTCCACACTTGAGTTTAGCGGGATTGTCAGGATCTTGGCTCCCTGCGTGCAGGTGCTCTACCCTGCCCTTCTCATCTTGAGCATGGTCAACATCGCCTACAAGGTTTGGGGCTATGACCGCGTAAAATTCCCCGTCGTCGGCGCCTTCAGCCTCTCCCTCCTCTTTTCGATCTAACCCTTGGCCTCAATCTTGATCTTAATCTTGCCCAGGAATCCGAAAGATTAAGATCATGATCAAGATTGAGATTAAGATCTATTAACTCTTAGTTACGAAATATAGGGGCACTGGGGTATAAGGGAGGGGAAAAACCCACTGGGGAGTTGTTATGAAAAGATTTTGTATAAATACAGTAGTGTTTCTTTCGGCACTTTGTGCCACTTGTGCATGCTGGGCAGAGGCGCCATTTTTTCCGAAGCTGGTTGTAAGCGGTTCGGCAGTACTGCATAAACCTGCAGATCAGGTCTCTTTGAGCATTAGCGTGATCACGCAGGCACCAAGCGCACAACAGGCTTTGTCAGATAATAACGACACCATGCAAAAGGTGTTGGAGAAAATATTGAAGACCGGTCTTCAAAAGGGTGAGTATCACACAGACCAGTTTTCTATCCGCCCTGTCCATTCGCTTCCACCCAGAAACCCGCCGAGTGACTGGAAGGCAGAAATTTTGGCCTATGAAGTAAGCAACAATTTGCAGATAAAGACCAAACAGATGGATCTTGCTGCCAAAATTATCGACGCTGCTGGAAAAGCTGGAGCCAATCAAATCACCAACATCAGCTTTAGCCTTAATGACCCACAGATGTATCGCAGCGAAGTCATTGCCCTTGCCGCGACAAACGCTATGCGCGATGCTCAGGTGCTAGCAGATGTGGCAAATCTACAGCTGGTAAGAATTGTCGATGTCAAGCTCGATCAGCCACAGATCTATCCAAGACCCGGCCCGAACATGTACTACATGGCAAAGGCAGAAAGTATGCCGCTAATTGAAGCGCCTGACGTAGATCTCAGCGCCAATGTCACTGTGACCTTTGAAATTTCAGGTAAGTAAGGGATCCAAAAATTTGGCCATTTGCTCTGAAAGGTGGGTAAGTTTTGCTTGTATCTGGCTCACTGACTTTTCGGAGCAATGATCTGACACAATTTTGTAGAGTTTACAGGGGATTCCCTTCATCTCAGCGGCAATTGCAATGCCATAGCCTTCCATATCCACCAGATCAAATTCCTCTGCAAGAGGCCCTTTTGCTATATATTGCGGAAAATCGACCGTGACGAGCTCTAAGCCCTCATTGGCAAGGGTGAGGGGAGCAAAGCTTGCCGCAGCACTGATTAAAGAGGCCTCTTTTCCTTTTGGATGCCAGAGAAATTTGCTGCAGCGTCTGATTGGATGGATGGAGCCAATTTCAAGATCTTGCCTATATGAGCCTGCCAGGCCGATATTGATGATCTCGTCGATATTTTCAGAGAGCGCCAGGGTGATGATGTGCGAAGCAAATGGCCCAATGCCAGTAATGGCAAACAGGGCGCGGCTTGAGGAATAGAGGCCTGAATTTACCTTCTGGGGGCAAAAATGGTCCAATGTCCCTTTGGCTTCTTCAAATGTGGCAAAGCAAACCAGTTTCATCAAAATGTAGACTCTTTTTTGTGAGTAATCCCTTTTCTATTGCCAAAGAAAAGAGCGAATGTATGGCTTTTTGGCCGTTGCTTGAGATCTGCAAGGTCTCTTGTGTCACATAGGCCTCGATGTGTTTGGCGATAATGTCTGGATCCTTTTCCTGGCTGTTGTAGAGCACATAATCTTTTGAGCTCGTGGGGTTGTCAAAGGCAAACTGGATCGAAGCTTTTAAGGCTTTTGCAGCCTCATCATAAACCTCTTTTTTGGCCACGACGACACCAAGTGGAAGGAGGGTGCCAAAAGTTTTTGTAAAACATTTGCCAAGGTCCAAAATTTGGTGAAAGCCTGCCTTTTCGAAAGCAAATCGGGTTTCGTGGATGATTAAAGCGGCATCAGCTTCATCGGCGTTAAGCTTATCGAGCATTTGATCAAAGGGCACAATGCCAATTTCTAAGGGCTCAGGACAGAGGCATGAGAAGAGGAGGTAGGCGGTGGTGTCAAGGCCAGGCACGAGCACGCGCTTGTTTTTTAGCTCTTCAATAGTAAAAGGAGTTTTTGAAATGAGGACCGGTCCTTCATTGCCAATGGCTGCGCCTGATGGAAGCATCTGGTATTTGTCGGTGATTTTTCCAAGGCAAAAGGTAGAAACTTTGATGACAGGATAGCGACCTTCGTAGGCCCAGGCATTTAACTGTTGAATATCTGCCACAATTGGCTCTGGGCGCCGCTTGGAGGCTATTTTTCCGTGAACCCAGGCATCGAAAGCAAATGTATCGTTGGGACATGATGAGTAGGCGATTTGAAGTTGTTTCATGAATCGATTTCCTTATTAAAAGAGGTTCAATACTGTATCCACTGGTTTTTTTTGCAGTTCAGTTGTGGCAAGTTCCGGAACAGAAACTCTATGTAAGAGGGTAGCGATTTGCTCGCACGTAAGGTCATCAGTCATTGCTTTAAATACTTCATAAAGCACCATAACGTCATTTAGAGCTCGGTGGGCTTGATTTGCAGGAATGCCATAGCTTTGTCGCAAAAATTGCAAGCTGTGGCGCGGCAGGTCCTTGCGATAGCGCCTTGACCATTTGAGCGAATCGATAAAGAGCCACTCACTTGGAAAATCAACGCCGTTTCGCTTAAATTCAGCGCGCAAAAATGGTGTATCAAAGCCATCTGCGTTGTGTGCGATGAGGGCAATATCGCCTTGGCAAAACTGACAAAACTCTTTGGCCACTTCATCAAAGGTTGGGGCATCTTTTACCATCTCGTCGCTGATCTGGTGCACCATCATGGTTTCAGGGGGGATGGGGATCTTGGGATTGATCAAACGCTCAAACGTTTTTCCGGTATCGGCATCATAAGCTGCAAGCTCGATGATGCGATCGGCGTGCGGGTTTGTCCCAGTCGTTTCTGTATCAAAAAAGATGGCTCGCTTGCTCATGAATCTCTTATTGCTGCAGATCGCCTGCTTTTTTGATGATTTCTTCTAGAGTCATTGCACCAGTGGACAGAGCAGTGATAACGGTTGCAAAGGACTTACAAACAGTTTGTGAGGTGTTGACATAGGCCTCAAGTACTTCGGGAGCATATTCTTGGCGCAGTGTGGGCATCATGAGACGGTAAAATACCGTTGATGAGGTTTCGTCAAGGCAAAAACCGGGCATGTCGAGCTCTTTGTTCAGCATATGCAAAAAGCGGCTTAAGTCATTTTCGCACTTGGCTTCAATCCGGCATGGAACAAAGGTCAGAAGCTGGATCAGCTCTCCCTCATGAAGCAGACGAATGAAAAGAGGGAATTCTTGCTCTTCATGCTTAAAAAGAAAGTAGATCTGGTTAGTCTCTTTTTGCACTTTGGCATCAATTTTCAGCGTTTTGAGGGTTTCGAGGAGGTTGTGTTCGTTTACTTTCATTGTCGTATCCTTTGTTAGTACTCGATGCCTGGCATCAAGCTAGGGTTCTTTTGCCTGGTGTTGGTGGGATTATTTGTGTTGGGTACAGTACTCACTTCTCCCTCTTCAGGCATTCGATAACAGCTGGTGAGATGAAAGACAAGCAAAATTAGCAACAGATAAGGTTTCATGGCCAATCGCCTCCCTAAATTGCCATCTATGATGCGCCATTTCCCCATTATTTGCCAGTGGCGTGAAATGAGAAGGATAATCTCGGCTTTGCAAATTTCCTCTCAAGTCTTGAGTGCGGTAGTGGTAATGATGCGGAGATTAGCTGATGCTCATGTCAGGAGGTAATACTTTCCTTGCGGCGAAAAATTGCATTGTCGCCTAATTCTGGAATTTTTTCTGGAAAGTCGCTGCGAATGTGATGTGCAATCACTGTATCATCTGGAAAACTAGCAAGTACCTCCGTTGCAACACATTCAGACTCCTCTTGATCGTCTTCAGAAATTTCGCCGTCGTAAAGGAAATAGATATCGATGTTATTTTCATCCCAACCAACGCTTACTGAGCGTAAATGAGATGTGATAGAACCTATCAGAGCTTTTTGAAGAGAGAGAAGGATCCGAACTCTCCTTAAAGTTTCGTTGTCAAAATATTCATTCATGAATCAGGCCTGTAATTGTTTGTCAGTTATGTCTTGAGTAATGAACGAAGCAGCTGTTCTAAGTCGGTGTGGCGGAAGGGGTAGTGGGTTTGTAAAAGTTTTTCGGGGGAGATGTGTGAGCTGGCAAGGAGGGTCTCTTCTGCCATTTCGCCAAGGAGAAGGCGCAGGATGGGGGCGGGGACGTGAAAGACGGCCGGGCGCTTGAGGACTTTGGCAAGGATGTGAGTAAATTCTTTATTGGTAATGGGGGTGGGGCTTACGACATTTAGGGGGCCGGAAATTTTCTCTTGTCTGAGAGTCATTAAGATAATACCGAGAACATCCTCAAGGCCAATCCAGCTCATCCACTGGTTGCCAGAGCCGAGGTTGCCTCCAAGGCCAAGTTTGAAAAGTGGGAGCATTTTTTTTAAGGCGCCGCCCTGGGGGGTGAGAACGATGCCAAAGCGTAAGAGCACAACGCGTAGCCCGAACTTTGTTGCTTGCATGGCTTCATGTTCCCAGGCAGTACAGACTTCGGCTAAAAAACCACTTCCGGCCGGGTGATCCTCAGCGATGTTTTGATCTTGCGAGTGGCCGTAGAGCCCAATTGCAGAGGCAGAAAGAAAAACCTTGGGGGGATGTTTTAGCTTTTTTAGGCTTTCAACCAACAATTTTGTGGTCTCAATGCGGCTCGACCAGATTTTTCTTTTGGTCTTTTTGCTCCAGCGGCCACTGGCCACTGAGTGGCCTGCCAAGTTGATCACTGCATAAAATCCCTCGAGGGAGCCTTGAAGAATGCCCTGTTCAGGATCCCAAAAGTAGGGCTTGTCGCGGCTCTTTCTTTGCAGAGCCACGACCTCATATCCAGAAGCTTGCAAAAATGAAGCAAGGGCCGACCCTATTGTTCCTGAAGCGCCTGCAAGTAAGATTTTATTGGCCATTTTTCATCTCCTGAAAGGCCTCTAGCGCCCGCATCCGACCAAACTCAAGGTCTATGATCGGGGTTGGATAGCCTTTGATGCCAGCTTTCCATGGCGTATGCACCAACTCGTTAGGAAGGCTTCTTATTTCAGGGATCCACTTTTTCACATAAAGGCCTTCAGGGTCAAATTTTTCACCTTGAAGCACCGGATTGAAGATGCGAAAATAGGGCGCAGCATCGGCGCCACAACCAGATACCCACTGCCAGCCGAGGGTGTTGTTGGCAAGGTCAGCATCAAAGAGCTTTTCCCAAAAATGCGCCTGGCCCTGTTGCCAAGAGAGGAGTAGCTGCTTGACTAAAAATGAGCCCACAATCATGCGTACACGGTTATGCATCCAGCCAGTAGCCAGAAGTTGTCTCATGCCTGCATCGACAATAGGATAGCCTGTCATGCCCTCTTGCCAGGCTGTAAGCTGTTCTGGATCGCGCCTCCAGGGGAAGTTTTTAAACGGCGCTTTCAATGGCTCACCTGGTGTGTTAGGAAAGTGATAGAGCAGGTGTATGGCAAATTCGCGCCAGATCAGCTCTCTTAAGTACCACTCTTTAGCGCCTTCAGGAAGGTGCTGCACGATCGAGCGCACTGAGATTTCACCAAAGTGAAGGTGACTTGAAAGCTTTGAGGTGCCTTCAAGGGCAGGAAAATCGCGATTTACCTTATAATTGGCAAGGCCCTCTTTTAAAAAATGATCAAAGGCAGCTAGAGCACCCGTCTCGCCTGGCTGCCAAATATCTAGAGGGGGATTTCTCGTAAGTAGCCCAAGTCCTGATAGAGTTTCTGAGGCGATCTCGCCTGTATAGAAGTTGAGCTTTTTTGGCGTTTGGACTGGCTCTGGAAGCGGCAGCTTCAAGCAGCTTTTACAATAGGATGTAAACACCTTGTAGGGTTTGCCCTCCTTTGTAGCTAGCTCCCAAGGCTCAAAAAGTACATTGCCTGGGAATGTTTCAATTTCAATACCCGCAAGGGAGAACAGCTTCTGAATTTCTTGGTCCTTGGCGCTGAGGTGGGGCTCGTAGCAACGGTTCCAGTAGATGCTTTTGGCTTTTGTTTCTGTAATGAGCTGTTCAAGGACGCTTAGGAAGGTGCCCTTGCGCAAGATGAGCCTATTTTGAATGCTGTTTGCAAATTCGATCAGGGAATCGTGCAGCCAGGCCCTACTTGCTCCTCCCGGGATAAAGGGCTTATGCTCCTCTTCCGACCAGATGTAGCAGATGATGAGAGGTCGTCCAGTAAGGCTTGCAGCCAATAGAGCGGGATTGTCGTGAAGTCGTAGATCATTTCTTAGCCAGACGATGCAGGGACTCATGACTGCTTATCCTCTAAAAAGCTTTCGTTACAAGATAGGCCACAATCCCAGAAAAAGGGAAGGTAATGATCCATGTAGTAAAAATTTCTCCTGTAACTCCCCAACGCACGGCAGAAAGGCGACGAGTGGAGCCTACGCCCATGATCGCAAAGTTGATGGTGTGTGTTGTGCTTAAAGGGATACCTAGGCGAGAGGCCAGCTCTATCGTGCTTGCGGCGCCCATTTCTGCAGCAAAACCTTGCGAGGTATCAAGATGGGTGATGCGAAAGCCCACTGTCTTCATGATCTTCCAGCCCCCAAAGAGAGTTCCTAAAGAGATCATGCAGGCACAAAGCAGCATGACCCAGAAGGGCACATAAAAGGAGGGGAGGATGCCTTGTATCACTAATACGAGGGTGAAGATGCCCATTAGCTTTTGCCCGTCGTTGGATCCATGGCTAAAGGACATAAAGGCGGCAGATAGTACCTGCAAAAAGCGGAACTGTCCCTTTACTTTTCCAAGGGTGGTTTTACGAAAGAGCCAGTAAATTGACGTCATGATAAAAAGACCGCCAAAAAAGCCAAGAAATGAAGAAAAGATGAGACCAAGAATGACCTTTTGCCAGCCTTCCCAAACAAGAGCGTCAAGCCCGCCTGTGGCAAAACCTGCGCCTGTAAGGCCTGCGATGAGCGCGTGACTTTTGCTGACCGGCATGCCCCAGCGCGCATTGAGGATGCCCCAAAAAATGAGCCCAATGAGGGCAGCGGCTACTGTCTTGAGGTTGATCATATCGCTTTTTACAAAGCCTGTGCCGATGGTTTCGGCAACTGCTGTGCCTGACAATGTTCCTAGTAGGTTAAAGATTGCGGCCAGCCAGACCGCCTGCAGGGGGCTTAGGGCTTGCGTTGAGACACTTGTGGCGATCGAATTTGGGGCATCAGTCCAGCCATTGACAAACTCTGCGATGAGCACTAAGGCTAAAACGACGATGAGCCCCACACTATCCATACTTTACCACGATGCTTTCGAGTGTGTTGGCAATATCTTCGCATTTGTCTATGCCATCTTCGACAGAATCATAGAGCTCTTTCCATTTGATCACTTCGAGAGGGTTGGTCTCGTTGTGAAAGAGCTTTGAGATCGCCTTTTCGGCGAAGCGATCGCCTGAATTTTCGAGGCGATTGATCTCTACGCAGTAGTCTAAAACTCGTTGGGGACGATTGAGGTGGCGAATGCTCTCGATCGCCTTTTCCACAACTCCTGAGGCTTCATGCATGATTGCGGCGAGGTCACAAAGCTCTTGTGTGGTCTCTTTGATGCCAAAGAGGTCCATGCGGTGCACCACGCGGTTGGCAATGTCAATCACATCGTCGAGCTGTTTGGCTAAGGTATGAATATCTTCGCGATCGATAGGGGTGATGAAGGTGCGATTGAGCTTGTCCATGATTTCGTGCGTGGTGATGTCGCTTTCATGCTCAAGCTCTTTCATGCGTGAAAGACGCGGATCTGCCGGCTGCCAGCTAGTGACAATGTCTAAAAAGAGCGAGGTGCCAACTCGCACCCCTTTGGCATGCTCCTCTAAAAGATCAAAAAACTTCTCCTCTCGCGGAATAAAAGAAAAGCGCATGATTTCCCACCTTTCTTTTACCCTGCCTTATCTATGAAATATTGTAAATTACTTGGGTGGAGCTGGGTTTCTTTTTATAAAGAGCTCGAGCGTGTCAAAGATGAGTTCGAGTTGGTTTGGGTACATCACAGAACCTGGGCGTAAATGTCGGAGATCTACAATTTCCTTGCTGATATCGACTTCTTGAGGCGCAATTCTTGTCTTCAGGTAGCTCATGATAGCAGAATAGAGTACACCAAATGTGCCTGCCCGGCCGAGCCCGGCACTGCAATGCACGGTACACTTTGTTTGAACTGATTCAGCAATGAGTTTTTCAAATAACGCTACGAGAATTTGTGGGTCGCAAGCTGAATGGTCCATCCAGTTTATGTAGTGCCAATGCTGAACAGTAACCGTATTTCCTTTAATTGTGATGGCAAAAACCTGCTTTCTCACAGATTGATTGCCCCCTTGGAGGCTATGGATGACCACTTCAGGTATCTTGATAAGCATGACCTGCACTACTTCTGATTCAAAAAGAAGCTGGTCTTTTATTGGCATCCAATAGGGGAAGGTTTTTTCCTTTTGCTCAACATGATTGGTCAGGCAGATGAGATTGGAAACTTTTTGTTCAAAGAGCATCACCCAAAAATCTTCAAGGGTATCTTTAAGAGGGCCTTGAGTAATGATAAGATCTTTAAACTGGTTGGCGTTGATATAGCCAGTTCCTGTAGAGACTTTGACAAGGTGCTTATCTGTTGGAAAAACATTATCGTAGCGATTTTTGGTACGATTTTCAAATTTCATGGACTGAGAACATAATGCGAATCGTTGTGCAAAAGTAGGAAGAGGGGTCACCATATCGATACGTTTGAGAAGCGAGTCGCAGTCTGGCTTTGTAACAATAGAGACGGGAAGGGGCACGGCTGCTGCCGGCAAGAGTTGCATAGAGGGCAGTGCGGCGGGAGTTGGGGAGGGAGTTCGGAGGAGAGTTGATACGCTAGTAATTACACTATCAAGAGAAGAGGAAAGAGAATGACGCGCAAGTGGATCTTGCGCAGGCAGCACCAGGCATGGTCCATCAGAATCATTTGAAGTGCGCAAAGCATCTGTAGAGTTTCTAAAACTCATCTCATTTTCCTCTTTTTTTGAATGAAGCAAATATTGAGATAAATTTATTAAAATTTAATAAAGACTGATTATATCCTATTTCTTAGTTTTTAGAAAAGCTTCCAAATTTAGGCTGTACCAACGTAATAAGATCTTGCCCTTTCATAATTATTGATTCTGTGGGCATGCCGCAATTAAAGGCCACTTGGTTTAATAATTTGATCTGTTCGTCAAAAAATGTTTCCAATCGCAAGAGGTCTCCAAAAGGAGGCACACCGCCTACATTCAAGCCAAAGCATTCAAGGATCACATCGGGCGACTCAAACTCGCACTTTTCACCTGTCAACTCCTGTACGGCTTTCATGTCGATCTTCAGGTGAGAGGGCACATTGAACTGGTAATTCTTTTTTGTGCTCTTGCCCTTCAAAATTAGAGATTTAATGCCCTCTTCGAGCTTTGTGCCGCGAACGCGCGCCGAATCCTCAGAGGTGGGGGTGGGATCGTGCGAAAGGTGGCGATATTCCATCTCATTGTCGCGCAATTTGCGGATAATTTCGTTACGCACGCTTTCAGAGCCAAAAAATAATTTTGCCTTGATGCGGGAGCTAGCGATCCGTTTTGTGTCTGACGGAAAGAGCGAGGTTTCGCGAATGTTTTTGAGGCGCAGGAGCGTCATGGTAAGTCGTTCAAGCCCCATGCCAAAGCCGCCGTGGGGAGGCATGCCATACTTAAAGATGCTCAGGTAGTCTTCAAAATCTTGCGGATCCATCTCCTTCAACTTAATACCCTCGAGCATTGACTCGTAGGTGTGGCGTCTTTGCCCGCCTGAGGTAATTTCTGTGCCCGCGCAAAGAAGGTCGAAGGTGTTGGTAAGTTCAGAATTGTCCTCTTTGGGATAGGCGTAGAAGGGGCGTTTGGAGGCGAGCCAGTCGATAACAAAGACCAAATCACAGCCAAACTTTTCTTGCGCATAGGTGCAAAGCTCGCGCTCTGCGGCAGGACTTAGATCTGGCTCGTTGCGCTCGTCGATGCCTGTTCTTTGGAAGAAGATCTCTTGCGCCTCTTTAAAGGTAAGCCTGGGAATGGCCACATCCATCGGAGCACTTACAAAAGGAGTCTTTAGCGTCTTTAACTCCTCTTGGCAGTGCTCTTTTACGTACTGGATCATCAATTTGATGCAGCGCTCTTGGACGTCTAAAACTTCGTGCCAGTGATCAAAAAAGCCCATTTCAAATTCGAACTGCTTGCCCTCAGTCAGGTGGCGCGTGGTGTGGGATGGTTCTGCGCGGAAGAAGGGCATAAGAGCAAAGACGCGCTCATTGACACCTACCATGATCTGCTTGTAAAGCTGGCTACTTTGGGCAAGGGTTGCCTGATAGCCGAAGTAGTCAACGCTAAAAAATTCAGCTCCGCCCTCTGATGAGGCTCCGATGAGGTTTGGAGCAAAGTATTCGACTGCACCCACTTCATTCACCATAAAGAGGCGATAGGCGTGCACCAAAGCGGCCTGAATTTTGAATATGGCCTGCAGCTCGCGATTTCGCAGGCTCATGGCGCGATGGTCCAAAATAAACTCAAGCTGGCTTGGAATTTCTGGCTTGTAGTATTCGATCGGCGGGGGATTATTGATTGCTACTTCAACATCAATTGTAGGGCTCACAACTTCTACACCAAGCTCTGCTTGGCTCGAAGCTGACACTTTGCCAGTCACGGTAAGGACCGTTCCGGGCGCAAGGTGCAAAATCTTTTGTAGCTCTTGTTTGTCGCTGATGACCACCTGCACTAAGCCTGTGCGATCGCGAAGTATCAAGAAATTTAATTTTCCCAATGGCCGCAAGTTGTTCAGCCATCCGCGCAAGCGCACCGTTTTATCAACATGTTGTAAAAGTTGAGAAGCAAGTATCCGTTCCATAAACTAATCCCTAAAAATAAAGCACAAGGATACACAAAACCGCATTTTTCTGTTGGATTCTGATCGGGAATTCGGTAAATCGAGAGTAGTGAGTGCAATGATGAGGTGTGAGTATTCAACAGACAGCGTTTCGTGATCTTTTTGAGAAAGATTTTGCCAAAGATACATTTAATGAGGTTGCGTTTCAAAAAGCGCTCATTAAGGCACTAACACTTGCCTTTCGCTATCCACCTTCGCTGCAGGAGACGACAAGTCGCGCTGTAGAGATTTTGGATCAGCTCTTTTCATCTCTTGTCACCTCTTCTCATTTTTCTTTTGCGAAATTTATTCAACGCTATTTTCACGACCAAGCAGAGATAAAGGCTGTGGCATGCGAACTGCTTTATGGGCTCTATTATGGCGATATCGATCTTTCCTTGTTCCGGACGCATGAAGAGTCGGTAGAATATTTCATCATCCAAACCGTTGCAGAAAAGGTAGGTGGGCAGACGCTTCGAGCTATCTTAAATGAATTTTCGTTAAACAAGACAGTGCGGCTCATCGCTTTTTGTGCCTCCTTTTATCGCGAAGGCTCTTTTAAGCTTTTTAATACTCTCTCAAATCTTCGTGCAGGCACATCTATACAGAAGCTCATTTTCTGGCTTAAACGCAACTACATTGATCGAGACAAGCTGGCAAATCTCCTCAAAAGATACATGGTAAAAGATGAAGAGGCAGTAGACCAGATGCTAAAGCATCTTGAAAAAGAGGCGCAACACGAAGTAGAAACCATTCACACGCTTTTTAAAGAGCTGATCGATTTGATGCTGGATGCCTTTACACGCGCCTACAATGCCGCTCATGCCCCATTTCGTATGAGAAGCGATAGTTCTTCTGATGCGCAGCTACACTATCAGAGTTTTCTTCCGCGACAGTTGCAATCTTTCATTGAACGCAACTACTCGGTAAAAAATTTTCAGGAATTTTGCCGATTCTTTGGTCTGTGCGGCTATGCACCTCTCTTTATGGGAGGAAACCTAGAGGGTGATACCCTCCTTTCGAAGATAATCTCTCTTCATCGCATTTTTACTAATCGCCTGACCATTGGGGCAATGAGTTCTGATGAGTCGTACGAAGCCTATTCTTTTGTGCTTTCGATTCTTCATTGTCTTGAAGCGATTGTCGACAAGCCAATGCACTTTAAAGAAGGCCTTGAGCTTTTTTCTGTCTCTCTTGTTACCTCGGGAAAAACTCTTAGCCAAACTCCAGCCCTGCTTACACTATTGCAAGGCTATAGTTCGCTTTTTGATTTTCTTCGTCCAAAATGCGCTGAGGAGCTATCGCTCAGAAATTATCCCATCTTCGTCTTTGACCAATCAGAGAAGGAATTATTTACTAAAAATCAGGCCTACATCGAAAAACTCAACCAGCACCACGAAAGCCGCATCGTGCATGTCTCACAAAATGAGGCGCTAGAAGTTGCTCAAAAGCTTGGAATTGAGGGTTTATTAAATACCACCAAGCGCGAAAACTTTGGCTATGGGGGAGCAAGAAATTGCCAATTTTTGCTCACCGGCATATTGCGAGCCACTATTTGTCAGAAGAAAATGGCTCTAAAAGAAGTTTTGGCAATGAAACAAACTGAGCTTGTACAGATATATAACGAGCATGTGTTAGGTGGCGTTGCGAGTAATCCTGCGGGAGATTCGATCTATTTGGTCGATGATGATGTTGAAATTCCTGCTGTCAATCTCTTCACAGCCGCTCTCTTTGCAAAAACAAACCAAAACCAATACGTTGCAAGCAATGGCTTTCAAACAGGAAGGTACACAAAATCGGGTTTACGCTATTGGGGATTGCAAGAGCTTTTAGAGTTTCCAGAAAATCTAAGGCTCTTTCCTGAATGGTTCGAACAACCAATACCTGCAGGCCTCTCAGAGCAGATTGGCAAGCCAAAATTTTGCCTCAACATCCCACATGGTGGTGAAGAGCGCCACCTTGGGATCCAAGCCAAGTTGCACGTCTTTATGCAGGCATCAAAGCACCTTTGTGGCTCGCGCTACCCAACCAAACAGATACCCACAACCTATTTTGTGGGCCTACAGGAGTACTTGAAGGGGTATATTCCCTATGTCTTCCTCGTCATGATGAGCACCGATCTTCTCGACAGCATGAACAAAGCAGGGCACTTGGCTCTACCCTGGAACGACAAGTCTCAAATCGGAACATTTTCTTCGCTTCGACAGGTCTTTCACTCAATCAAAAATGTAGCAACACAGCAAGAGATGAAAGAGCGCTTTTTAAGAAATGTACGCACCTCCTTCGACGAGGCTAAAAATGCGACACCCCTTCCTTATACCTTGGGAGGTGCCTTAAAGCTGCTCATCGATTCGGATGTCTCGAAAGTGACCGACGCCTTCTTGCAAAATACGCGACTTACGCCAGATGAAAAAGAGCATCTCATGCAGATCGCCCAGCTCTACAGCACCTGGCAACAAGATGCAAAACTCCTCTGGCAATTGGGCACAGCCCTCGTCACCTCGATGAATGCCAAACAAGATCCCACACTCGCTCTCGCCCAAATCAAAACCAAACTCGAAAAAGAGTCACAAAAACCTCTCTCTGAAAGCCCCCTCACCGAAGGCTTCTACCTCCTCTCCTCCACCATCCTCACCGGCGAATTTTGCAAAATCGTGGGGTTAGACCCCACAATCCCTACTTTTGAATGAAGAGTTGATAGATCTTAATCTCGATCTTGATCATGATCTTAATCTTTCTCCTCACACGCTTCGCTCGGAGTTGGCACGTATCAATCCGATCAACATTGAAACAATCTGGTACAGTTGAAGAAAAGCAAGATTAAGATCAAGATCGAGATTAGGATCGAAATTGTGAGGTATGACCCCACAAGCCGTTGACACAATCCGAGTACTTCACTATAGAGAGCCATTTATCGTGAAGTGACAGCATGTGGATTGTACGACTTGCTTTAAAGCGGCCCTATACCTTTGTCGTCGTGGCTTTGTTGATTTTGGTCATTGGCGGGTGGTTTGTGGTCCGCACGGCCAAGGATATTTTTCCCTTTATCAATATTCCTGTTGTGAGCGTGATCTGGAACTTCCAGGGGCTGTCTGCGGAAGAGTTTGAACAGCGCATCACCACCTATAGTGAATACACGCTGTCAAACAACGTCAACGACATTGAGCGCATCGAGTCGCAAACGCTGGATGGCGTTGGCATTGTGCGGCTCTTCTTCCATCCAAATGTCGAAATTGAAGCTGCTGTTGCTCAGGCGTCGGCAAGTTCGCAGTCAATCTTAAAGCTCATGCCGCCAGGCGTGCAGCCACCCATCATCTTGCGCTACAACGCCAACACAGTACCGCTCGTACAGATGGTGCTTTCTAGCCGTACCTTAAGCGAGCAGGAGCTTTATGACTATGGGATCTACCGCATTCGCCAGTTCATTTCCACAATTCAGGGAACAACTCTTCCAGCACCATATGGGGGCAAGACGCGGCAGGTGATGGTCGATTTGGATCCAGCCAAACTCCAGGCAAGAGGGCTTTCACCGCGCGATATCAATCGTGTGATACTCAATCAAAACATCATCTCACCGACTGGCGATGCCAAAATTGGCCCGTACGACTATCGCATAAATCTCAACAACACCCCAGATTCTATCGACGAGATGAATAGCTTCCCGGTAAAGAGTATCGATGGCCAGATGGTCTTTGTGCGCGATGTGGCCTTTGCGCACGATGGCTACATTCCGCAAACAAATATTGTGCGAAACGATGGGTTGCATGCTGTGTTGCTCGTGATCCTAAAAAATGGCGCCACATCCACGCTCGACATTATCAACAGCGTCAAAGAACTGCTGACAACGATCCGAGAGGCAGCTCCCAAGGCGATGAACATAGATCTTCTCTTTGATCAGTCAATCTTTGTGAAGGCAGCCATTGAAGGCGTATTGAAAGAGGGGGTGCTTGCTGCAATTCTTACTGGAATGATGATTTTACTGTTTTTGGGCAGTTGGAGAAGCACCATCACCGTCTGGGTGTCAATTCCACTTTCGATCCTTGCCTCCATCATTTTTTTAAGCCTTTTTGGTGACACGCTCAATTTGATGACCCTGGGCGGGCTTGCCCTGGCTATCGGTATTTTGGTCGATGACGCCACCGTGGCAGTAGAAAATATTCATCGCAATCTTGCCCTTGGAAAGCCGCTGAAAGTCGCTGTGCTGGATGGTTCCTCACAGGTCACAATTCCAGCCTTTGTCTCAACACTTGCCATCTGTATTGTCTTTTTGCCGGTTTCCTTGCTCGTCGGTCCATCAAAATTTTTATTTATTCCATTTGCCAAGGCGGTGGTCTTTGCGATTTTTGCCTCCTACTTTCTTTCGCGCACGCTCGTTCCCGTCATGCTCAACTACCTCATGACAAATGTTGTAAAAGAGGAAAAAAAATCGTGGCTCGATCGCTACCAGGAGCGCTTTGAGACGGCCTTTTCAGCCCTTCGCTGTCGCTACCGACAGGCACTTTCCTGGGCGCTGCACAACAGAGGCACAACCTTGCTCCTCTTTGTCATTGTCTTTGCTAGCGCCAGCTTTATCATCCCTAGCATTGGCGAAGATTTTTTTCCTGCAGTAGATGCCGGGCAGATTCGTCTTCATGTCAGGGTGCCAAGTGGCACGCGGATTGAAGTGACCGAAGAGATTTTTGGTGCGGTCGAAGATAAGATCAGAAAAGTGATCCCCGATAATCAGATCCAGCAGATCATCGACAACATCGGCATACCCACGCAAAGCTACAACTTGGCCTTTGGCGATATGGCGACAATTGGCGTCTTTGATGGCGAAATATTGGTGTCACTTACTCCCAAGCGACACCACTCGACGCAAGAGTATATAGAAAAGTTGCGCCGAACTCTTCAAGCAGCTTTTCCTAATCTGCTCTTTTATTTTCAGCCAGCTGATATGGTAAACCAGATTTTGAACTTTGGTCTTCCCTCACCCATCGATGTCAGGGTGATTGGCTATGATAAAAAGGAGAATTTAGCTATTGCCCGCGAGCTTGTAGAGCGCCTAGCGCACGTTCCAGGAGCGGCCGATGTGCACCTGCATCAAGTGATTGATAGCCCCGAGATTTTCTTAAAATCTGACAGAATGCGCCTTGCCGATGTGGGCTTGACGCAACAGGATTTGTCAAGCGATGTCTTAGGCACCTATGGTACGAGTACGGCGGTCACACCTAACTTTTGGCTCGATCGCAAAATGGGAATCCCTTACCAAATTGCCGTTCAAGCTCCAAAGTATCGCACTAATGACCTCCAGACACTTCTCAGAACGCCAATCTCGAGCCCCTTTACCAAACAGTCGCAGCTGTTGGGAGATCTCGTCCAGTTAGAGCGAAGAAGCACTCCAGGCGTGGTCAACCACTTCAACATTCAACCAGTGTATGACATCTTTGCCAATGTGCAGGGACGAGACCTTGGAGGAGTTGCCCGCGATATCCAAAAAATCATCGAGGAGTACAAGCCCAAACTAAGTCCTGGCAATAGCATTGAAATTCGCGGCCTTGTGTTGAACATGCAGACAGCTTTTACAAGGTTGGCTATTGGCTTTATCTTTGCCATTATTTTGGTCTACAGCATCATGGTGATCAATTTTCAGTCCTGGCTCGATCCATTTATCGTGATTATGGCCTTGCCAGGAGCGATCTCTGGGATTATCTGGATGCTCTTTGTTACTGACACGACTTTCAATGTGCCATCATTGATGGGAGCCATCATGAGCGTGGGCGTAGCAAGTGCCAATAGCATCTTGCTTGTGACCTTTGCCAATCGCTTTTTAAAAGAGGCAAATGATCCCATACGCGCCATGCTCGATGCGGCCACAGCGCGTCTCAGGCCTGTGTTGATGACAGCTTTGGCGATGATCGTTGGCATGCTGCCCATGGCGCTCGGCTTGGGAGAGGGGTCCGAGCAGAATGTTCCACTTGGTCGCGCGGTGATTGGAGGTCTTGCATTTGCAACCGTGACGACGCTATTTTTTGTGCCGGTGATATTTACGTTGCTTCGCAAAAAGGCAAATCCCTATATAGCCACAGAAGAAGAGATTGACGAGCATGAGCCAAACCAATAAAGATGAGCCTCCCTGCAAGGAGCTTACAGCAAAACAGCTGACGAGTAAATCTACCAGGCTCATACTCGTGATTGGCCTAACTTTCGTTGTCATCGGCCTCTTTTTCTTTGGATTTTTTCCGCGCTTTTTTCAAACCCGCGAAAATGAACGCCAGGCAGAGCGGCACCTTGCTGTGCAGGTTATAGCAATGGTTGCTAAGCCTCAAGAGAGCCTTGTAGACCTTGTTTTGCCAAGTGTCACCCAAGCCAATCACGTCACTCCCATCTGGGCAAGAACCAATGGCTATCTCGTAAAATTGTGTGTCGACATTGGAGATCAGGTAAAAAAGGGACAGCTTTTGGCACAGCTTGACACCCCCGAAGTGGACCAGCAGTATGAACAGGCAGTCTTTGACTACAAAAGTACCAAAGTAAGACGCGATCTTGCCAAGATCAATGCCAAGCGGGCCAAAATGGCCTACGAGGCTGATCCTGGGACAATTTCAAAGCTCGATAGAGACCAATTTCTTGCCAATTACGACGCGGAAGTTGCTGATCTTTTGGCACAAGAAGCAAACATGAAGCGCTACAAAGAGCTGGTCGACTTTAAATACATCGTTGCGCCCTTTGACGGCGTGATTATTGAACGCGATATCGATATTGGCTCATTGGTTTCTGCCGGAAGTAACGGCACGCCCCAACAGCTCTTTGTAATCGCTCAAACAGATATCATGCGCCTCTTTGTAAGTGTTCCACAAACCTACTTTCAGTCAATTCAAGAGGGTGTTGAGGGCATTACTACCATCCGCGAATTTGGCAACAAGGCATTTACAAGCACCGTGGCACGGTATGCCAAAGCTCTGGATCAAACGGCCCACACGATGCTGACCGAACTGCACATCGACAATAAAAATGGAGAGCTTCTTCCGGGACTCTATGCCGACGTTACCTTGCGCATCAAGCCAAGGCTTGCCTATTTCATCGTCCCAACACCAGCTGTGATCATCCGTGCTGGCGATCCAACAATTGCCGTACTTGACGATCAGGATGTGGCGCATCTCAGAAATGTAAAAATTGGCCTCGATTACGGAAAAACCCTGCAGATTGTCTCAGGTATTGAGCCAAACGATCGTGTGATCATTAACCCCACCGAGAAGGTGCGGGAGGGGGTTGCCTGCCACGTTGTGGAAACCAAAGACAATGCCAAGTACTTTTTGTAATTGTAGTAAATTTCCAAAAAATCTATATATAAATTTTTGACGAAATTCGAGGCGGAGATATTCATATGTTAGGGAAATTTGTGTTGTGCACTTGGCTAACATCCTTTGTTGGATTGTTGTCACCACTTTCAGCAGATCAACAAGAACAGTCGCAAAATGAAAATTTCGGGTTACCTAGGGAATTTGAAATAGACTACAACGGGCCTTTGAAAGCTTCAGTTAAACAAGCGATTCCGAGCAAATCTTCAGACAAAAAGAAAAATTGTAACCGTATTAGCCGCTGTCATGATTATGTTATCGTTGGTCTTGGCACTTCGGGAGCAGTTCTTGCGCGCT
>Ga0187893_10004479_pt1 | contig 26519 bp, 22 predicted proteins | sample MA1701074metaG_FD_139574 | JGI IMG/M metagenome (GOLD analysis project Ga0187893, IMG submission 139574) | White microbial mat communities from a basaltic lava cave in the Kipuka Kanohina Cave System on the Island of Hawaii, USA - MA170107-4 metaG ... | reverse complement strand
TACGCATCGACGACGACCTTGACCGAGTTCCGGATGTAGTTCGCGTTCCCGCCGAGCCCGGGGGCGTCGTCCTGCACCGGCTGGGTCGAGACCTCGGACAGCTCGACGAGATCGGAATAGGGGTACTGGTCGGTCGTGGTGTACGCGTCCCAGATCCACACCAACCGCCCGTCGACGACGGCCGAGTAGGGGTCCGCGTCGAACCGCAGGAACGGCGCCGCCTTGGGTACGCGCTCGGTGATGTCGCGGAAGATCATGATGCGGCTGTCGCCTTCGATCAGGCCGGAGATCAGCAAGTTCACGTCGCGGAACCGCCAGGCGAACAGGGCACGTTGGAACAGCCCGCCGATCGGGATACCGCCGTCGCCGTCGTACTCGAAGTTCACCTGCTCCTGGTCGTCCGTGGCGGTGCCCTGGTAGTCGAGCTCCCTCGCTCCCGCCTTGACCAGGACGAACGAGGCGTCGCCCGCCGCGCCCTCGCCGTAGTACACGCGCTGACCGTTGCCCTCGAACGCCGGTTCTCCGATCGGCGGGATGTCACGAAGGGTGAACAGCGGCTGCCCCTCGAGCGTCGAGGTGTTCACCTGCGAGGCCACCGCCCCGAACCCGTGCGTGTAGACCAGGTGCACGTTCTGCCAGGTCCTGCCGCCCTCCGGGATCCCGCCCTGGCTCACCTCGCGGGCCGAGACCATCAGCACGCGCGGCTCCCCGTCGATCACGTACCGGTCGACGTCGACGTCGTTGAACTCGTAGTACGAGCGGAACCGCTGGAGCGACGTGTAGTTGTCCGCGAGCACGTCCGGTCGCCACAGGCGGATGTTCGAGATCGTGGCGTCGTTGGCCTGGACGTCCTCCGCGGTGACCTGTGGGCCCAGGGGGCGTGACGTGCTCACGATGCCGTCGAGCGCGAACGCGCGCTGGGTCGCCTCGATGTTGTCCACGATGAACGGTTGCTCCCGCTGGAACTCTTGGGGTGCGACGCGGAACCGCTGCACGAACGCGGGGAAGGCGGCTCCGGCGATGATCGAGACGAGCGCCAGCAGGCCGACCGCGATGACGGGCAGCGCCCACCCACGCAGCCGGATGTTCACCAGGAACAGGATCGCGCACGCGAGCGCGATGAACACGAGGATCCGAAGCGCCGGGAGCTGCGCGTTCACGTCCGTGTAGGAGGCGCCCACCACCACGCCCCGCGTCGAGGTCAGCAGGTCGAACTGCCCGAGGTAGTACCCCCATGCCTTCGTCAGCATGATGAGCCCGAGCAGCACGGAAAGATGCGCCTTCACCTGCGGGGTCACCTTCTCGCCGAGCCCCTGCGCCTGCGGACGGATCCCGCCCCACAGGTAGTGGGCGAGCGCGGTGAGCAAGGTCACGCCGACGAGCGCCGAGAAGAGCCACCCCTGCATGAACTTCAACCACGGGAGGCTGAACACGTAGAACGCGGGGTCACGCCCGAAGAGCGGCTCGGCCGAACCGAACGTCAGGCCGGAGCCGTTCCGCCATAAGAGGAAGGACTGCCACTGCGTCGACACCCCGATCCCGACGAAGAAGGCGATCACCAGCGCGAACAGCGGGAGGAGCCACTTCGCGTATGGCTCGAACTGCATCCGGTAGCGGTCGATGATCTCCTGCTCGGGGGTCAGCGGCCGGAACCTCGGGGTGATGCGGCGAACGATCCACAGGTTGGCGAATAGGAGCGCGAAGAACACGAGTCCGAACACGAGCCCGAGCAGGACCCTCGTCCGCAGCACGGTCCAATAGACGTCGGAGAACCCGACCTCGCGGAACCACAGCACGTCGACGAAGAAGCCGGAGAGCGCGGTGAACGCGACGACCAGCGCCGCGAGCACCGCGGCGATGATGATGATCAGCCGTCGGCGGCGCGAGATGGGGTTGCTGGTTGGAACGCGTACGACCATGTGTCCGTATCCGATGGGGTCCGGGAGCCGCGCAAGCGTATCATCGGCCCTGCCGGAACATGGATCGACGTGGGGGCGCCGGAGCCGTCTAGGTGCCGAGGTACTCGAGCGCCTCGTCGAACGAGGCGACCGGGATCAGGTCGATGCCGTGGTCTCCGGCGGCGCGGGCGCCGGGCAGGTTCGCTTCCGGGAACAGGAAGACGGTCGCGCCGGCGTCGGCCGCGGCGGCGATCTTCTCGCCCACACCGTCGATCGCGAACACGGTTCCGTCGACGCCGATGACGCCGGTCCCGGCGATCGTTCGGCCGCCGGTCAGGTCCCCCGGGGTGAGCAGATCGTACAGACCGAGCGCCCACATCAGCCCGGCCGACGACCCCCCGACGTCACCGCTCGAGATGCGCACGTCGAAGGGGAAGCTGTTGATCATCGAGACCCCGACGAGCGGGTCCTCGCTGCCGCCACACGGCTCGCGCACGAGATCCACCGTCTCGGGTTCCCCGTCGACCGACAGCGCGAAGGTCAGGGTCGCGCCCGACGGAGCTGCCTGGATGGCCCGGCTCGCCTGTCGATACGTGTCCACATCCTGGCCGTCGATCGAGAGGATCCGGTCACCGGGGAACAGCTCCCCGTCGGCGGCGCACCCGCCGACGACGCTCTCGACGAGCACGCCGTCACCGTGCTCCTTCGGGTAGGCCGAGAGTTCCTTCAGCACGACCGCCGCGGCGTCGAGCTTGCTGGTGTCCATCTGGGAGACGGCGCGCTCACGTTCGTCCTCAACCTCCCGGCCCGGCGGATACAGGTGCTCCCGAGGGACGATGCGTCGGTCGGGATCGAGCCACGCGAACAGCATCTGCAACCCCGTGAGCTGCGCGTAGTGGACGGTCGTCATCACGAACCGCCCTTCGGACTCGAACCGGGTCCGGTCCTCGAACCGGATCAACGGCTGGACGGCGCGAGCCGGGCCCGGACCGAGCGAGTACCACGGCAGGTACAGCGTCGCCGCCGCGAGCACGATCGCGGCGAGCGGCACCAGGAGCGCGAGGCGCCTCCACCGGAACCCACCGAGCCCCCACATCCCTCGATGGTACGGGGAGTGCGTGCGTACGAAGGGGAACCGGGGGTACGCTCGCCTCGCGATGGCGTACCTCATCGTGGCGGCCGTGTCGCTGCTGGTCGGCGGCGTCGTGTTTCTCGTGACGGTGCGTGCCTCGGTGAGCGCCAGCTCCGCGGTGGGCTTCGGCGACGAGGAGGGGTTCGGGTCCGCCGACCCGGATCCGAACGATCCGGGGGACGCCCCGCCCGGCTACGCCTACCTCCAGGTCTCGACCCAGGGACCCGCGGTCCAGGACCGGATCGTCGGTGCGCTCGTCCTCGTCCTACTGGTCGGCGTGTCCGCGGCCGTGCTCGCGCTGGCGATCTACCAGGCCGGCCACCTGATCAACCAGACGATCCAGGCGTTCCTCGAGTAGGCCCGGTCGGCGGCTATGGGCGCCGGACGAGCTGGAACGATGAGCGATAGTCGTCGAGATGTTCGAGCATCGCGCCCAGCCCGAGCACCACGGTCTCGAGCGGGCGCTCGGTCAGGTGCACGGGCACCTCGCACTCCTGCGACAGCAGCAGGTCGAGTCCCCGCAGCAGGCCGCCGCCGCCGGTCAAGAACATCCCTGCTTCGAGCACGTCGTGCGTGAGCTCGGGTGGCGCCTCGGCGAGCGTCGTCCGCGTGGCCTCGACGATGCGGTTGACCGGTTCGGCCATCGCCTGGCGGATCTCGTCCTCGCCGACCGAGACCTCCCGCGGCGCGCCCGAAGTGAGCTCGCGGCCGACCACGATCGCCGCCTTGCTCCGGGGGCCCGGGAACACAGAGCCGATCGCGATCTTGATCTCCTCGGCGGACTTCTCGCCGATCGCTACGCCGTAGGTCGTTCGGATGTGCTCCTGGATCGCGGCGTCGAGATCGAACCCCCCCACGCGGATCGAGACGCCGGAGACGATCCCACCCATCGACGCGACGGCCATCTCCGTGATCCCGCCACCGATGTCGACGATCAGGTTGCCCACGGGCTCGTGGATCGGGAGCCGCGCGCCGACGGCCGCGGCCAGCGGCTCCTCGACCAGGACGACGCCTCGACCCCCCGCGACGCGGATCGCCTCCTGGACCGCCCGGCGCTCGACCTCGGACGACTGGCTGGCGATGCAGGCGAGCACGCGCGGCTTGGGGAACCGGCCGACGCCGACGCGTTGCAGGATGGTTCCGATCATCCCCTGCGTGATGTCGAACTCCGTCATCACGCCTTGCCGAAGCGGACGCACGGCCAGGACGTTGCCCGAGCGACCCCCGATCATCTGCCATGCCTCCTCGCCGATCGCCTCGACGGCGCCGGTGGACGCGTTCATCGCCACGACGCTCGGCTCGTCGAACACCACGCCATCGCCCTGGCGATACACGAGCGTGTTCGCGGTGCCGAGGTCGATCGCCAGGTCCCGCCCCACGTCAGCGCGCCCAGGACGAGGCGATCACGAACCCATCACCCAAGAGGAGGCGCCGGAGCTCAGATGCTCCTTCTTCCAGATCGGGACGTCGTGCTTGAGTCGCTCGATCCCGTGCCGGCAGGCCTCGAACGCCTCGGCCCGGTGCGGCGCCGAGCACGCGACGACGACGGAGACCTCGCCGATGACGAGCTCGCCGGTCCGATGCAGCAGCGCGACCTTGCGCAGCGGCCACCGCTCGAACAGCTCGGCCGCGAGCTCCTCGAGCCGGCGCGTCGCGAGCTCGTTCCACGCCTCGTAGGTGAGCCCGATCACGTCGCCGGCGTCGGAGTGCTCGCGAACGGTGCCGAGGAAGACGCACGTCCCGCCCGCGCCGGGGTCCGAAACGAACGCGACCGCCTCATCCGCGCCGATCGCCTCGTCGCTGACGCGCACGAGCCGCTGGTCCGACATGCGGCTCATGCTATCGAGGAGCCGTGATCCCAGACCTCCCTCACTCTCCCGAACGACGCCGCTGAACGGATGCGTGTCTCGCAGGCAACCGCGGACGCGAGCACCCGCCGTAGGATGGCTCGGTGAGCCAACCGACCGACCCGAACCCGTTCGGCGCCCCGCCCGGAGACATCTGGAACGACGTGCCTCTGTTCCGGGAGATCCAGCGCGTCCTGCTGTCCTCGAGCGGACCGGTGAACTGGGAGCTCGCGCGCCAGGTCGGGATCGCGTCGGCGTCGCTGGGCAAGGACGACCTTGCCCCGACGAACGAGGACCGGACCGACTTCGACGAAGCGGTGCGCGTCGCCGAGCTCCACGTCGCGAACTTCACCGGGCTCGAGCCGCCGACCGACCTGCCGAAGGTGCAGCCGGTACGCCGAGCCGAGTGGGTGCAGGCGAACCTCGAGAGCCTGCGCGCCGTGCTCGAGCCCGCCGCAGCCAAGATCGGCGAAGCGGTCACCGCCGCCCAGCGAGAGGCCGTCCCCGAGCAGGCGCAGCCTGGGATCACGCAGCTCCTCGGGCAGCTCTCGCCGCTGCTCATCGGCGCCCAGGTGGGCAGCGTGTTCGGGGCACTCGGACAACAGGCGCTCGGGCGATACGACATCGCGGTCCCGAGGTCCGACGGACCCGGCGCCCTGTTGTTCGTCGTTCCGAACATCGTGGCATTCGAGAAGGACTGGAGCCTCGACCGCGTGGAGTTCCGGACCTGGATCGCGGTCCACGAAGTGACCCACCGGTTCGAGTTCGCCAGGGCCTGGGCCCTCGCGCGGTTCCGTGAGCTGCTCGAGGACTTCACCTCAACCGTCCGGATCGACATCGAGGGACTGCAGGCACGGCTCGCCTCGATCGACCCTTCGAAACCGGAGGCGGTGCAAGACATGTTGGGTGGAGACGAGGGTCTGTTCGGTGCGGTCCTCGACGACGAGCAGCGGCTGAAACTCGGGCGGATCCAGGCCTTCATGGCGTCGGCCGAGGGCTACGGAGACCACGTGACGCATTCGCTGGGCGCACAGCTGCTGCCCTCGTACGCCCGGATCGACGAGGCGATGCGCCGCTATCGGGAGAGCGAGGACACCGATCCGGTCCTGGAGCGGTTGCTCGGGATCGAGGTCAAGCGCGAGCAGTACCGGCTCGGTCGCGCGTTCTGCGATGCCGTCGTCGAGGCGACCGACGAGGCAACGCTCGCCCGCATGTGGGACTCGGCCGAGGCGCTCCCCTCGCTCCCCGAGCTCGACGAGCCGCGGCTGTGGCTCGCGCGGACGGTCTGATCCGCGGACGCGGACGCGTGCGGGGGTCGGGTATCCTCTCGCGGCGATGACGGTCGGCGAGCTCGTGTTCGCGAACGTGGTGGATCGCCGCGTCTGGGACACGTACGGGTCGCAGGGGCCTAGCGGCATCTACCTGCTCGGCTCGCCGGGGACAGCGTTGCCCTTCGAGGTCTACCGAGCCTGGAAGATCGGCACCGGCGTCGTCCGGGAGGAGGTCCACTTCTACGGGCCGTCTGGCCGACTCGTGTACCGCCTGGGACCGGTCGCCCGAAGGATGCTGGGGACGATGGACCTCACGGTCCAGACCGACTCGGTCGAGGATGCCCGCTTCGACGAGACCGGGACCTTCCTGGCGTCGTTCGTGATCGACGACGAGATCGTCGGCGAGATCGAGGTGCCGGTGCTGGTCCAACTCGCGCCCGCGAAGCTCCCCAAGGAGTTCGAGGACGGCCTGCGCAAGTCCGACGTGATCTGGGCGGGGGTCGAGGCGAACGGTCGTCGCAAGCTCATCCCCGCGTGGTTCGCCTACAAGGACGGGAGGATCCTCCTGCTGTCCCAGCGAACGCCGGGCCCGGAGGAGCAGACGATCCCGGGCATCCCGAGCGCGCCGGAGCTCCTGGTCGTCACGCGGCGCAAGCTGCGCGATACCGCGCTGCACGAGTTCCCCGCCTCGATGCGGATCCTCGCAGGCGCCGAATGGGAGGCCGCCGCGAAGCTCCTTGCGGACAAGCGGAAGAGCCGGGCGGGCGCCCCGGGAGATGCGATCGCTCGCTGGCGCGGGAGCTGCGACATCGCCGAGCTCACGCCTGTGATCTCGGCCTGACCGGGCGACCCGGAGGCGAGGGGGCCGTCGCAGGCCCCCTCGGCTCCACCCTCGAACCGCTACGGTGTGACGACCGGGCAGTTCGGTGCGGTCGCGCCGTTCGCGTCCGTGCACACGATCCGACCTTGGATCGAAGGCGAGATCGGCGTGTTCGCCGTGATGTAGTCGGCCAGCACCTCGTCCATCGTCCTGATCTCGGGCGTGTTGAGGACGCTGACCAGGTTCAGATACCCGTCACCTCCCATCGCCATGAAGTCGTTGATGGCGATCGTGTACGACGTCGTTCCGGGCACGAGGTCAACCGCCACCCCGGTGCAGCTCCCGTCGGGCGCCTGCTCCACCGCGCTGGTCACGCGGCTGCCAGCAAGCGCGGTGATCTCGTATGTGAAGCACAATCCGGACACTTGCGGGAAGCGACCGTTCGCCGCTGGCATCAGCGATACGCCGTTCTCGAGCATCGTCTTCACCTGAGCGCCCGTGACCGGTGCCGTGGCGACCACGTTCCCGAACGGCAGCACCGTCAACACCTGGCCAAGCGTGATCGGGTAGTTGGGCGGCGTGTACGCCGGACAGAAGTCGCTCGGGTTATCGGTGGTCGGACATGTGAGATCCGCCCGCAGGCCTCCCGCGTTGGTGATCGCGAAGTCGACGTTGAACCCTGGGAAGCTCAACTCGAACGCCGTGCGCATGGAGTCGGTGACCGCATCTCCGACCAGGGACTCGCACAGCCGGCCGTCGGAACGGCCGCAGGAATCCGCCCGAGGGATGAAGACCGTCGATTCTCCGATCACCGGGCTGAGGATCGGTGCGAGCACCGCGTTGAGCGAGTCGATCTCAGCCTGGATGGCCGGATCCGGCGTCACTCCGATGTTCCAGGGCTTGTGGAAATCGGCGGTCTTGTAGATCACTGCCTTCGTACTCGTGTCGAGCACGAGGCGAACCCGTGTGAACCGGACCCCCTTGCTCAGGTTCTCCGCAACGAACACTCCGTTCGGCCGTGTGGCCACCACCTGGAAGTTGGTGTGGTCGCCGATCACGGCGTCCACGTTCGTCACGCCGTCCGCGAGGTCGATCAACGGCCCCGTCGGGGCCGTAGGGGTTCCGGCGGTCGCGCCGAGGTGGCCCATGGCCACGATGACGTTGATCTTCTCGGCCTTCAGGGCCGCCGCTTCGGCGTTGACGGCTGCCGTGGCGCCAGTGATGTTGAACGGCCCGAGAGCGCCGGGGAAGGTGAGCTGTGGGATGTCCTCGTTGGAGAACCCAATCAGCCCGAGCTTGAACCCGTTGAACTCGAAGACCATCGATGGATCCCACTCGGCCGGCGTGTTGCCGCCGGCATCCACGATGTTCGCGGTCAGGTAGGGGAAGTTCGCGAGCGGGATCAGCGTGTTCCGCAGGTACGCCTCTCCCTTGTCGAAGTTGTGGTTCCCAAGCCCGTCCGCCGAGAAGCCCATCATATTCATGAGCTCGATCGTCGGTGTATCGCCGAAGAAGCTCGAGATGGGCGGGGTTGCTCCTACCGAGTCCCCGGCGGCCACCGTGATCGAGCCGTTCGGCGCTTCGGATCGGTAGAGGTCGAACCATGGTTTCAGGAAGGCCGCTCCACCGATCGCGAAGGACGGGTTCGCCGAGCCGCCGCCTGAGAGGGTGTCGGCTGCCTCAGAGAGGGGCACCAGCTGGCCGTGGTAATCGCTGATGTCGAGGATCGTCGCGGTCTTCCACCGGCCGGGCTGAGGGAATAGCTCCGTCAGGATCCGCCCGCGGGCGTTCTGTGGACCGGGGATGTTCATCAGGAACGAGATCGTCGGCGCGACATCGACCGCATGGATCCCGCTCACTGGACCGCGCTTGCGGATCCCGGGCCCTGCCGTGACGAACACGCCGTGCATGTTCACGTTGTGGTCGAGGGCGACCAAGCCGGGCAAGTACCCGTGCTGGCCGAAGAACTGCGAGAATGCGATCGTCTGACCGGCCGTCGCCGCGTCGAACTGGTAGGGCGGCCGGAGCACGACCACGACGTCACCGCTCCGGTTCGGGTGGAGCGAGTCGCTGCCGTCGACGTCTCGCAACTCCTCCTTCAGAAAAACGTCGTCGACGACCTGCGCCCCCGGGTTCGCGTGGTCGGTCAGATCCTCGAAGGCCTGGACGATCTGGCTCCGGACGAGGTCGAAGTCCGCGGCCGCCACCTGGGGCTGGTTGATGCATGGGCAGGCCACCCCGCTCGCCGGCGGGCCGACCGGGTCGCGGCCGGCGAGGTTGATGTAGATCTGTACCGTGCCGCCCGCGTAGCAGGCTTTCGCGAGCGTGGCTCCCGAGGCCGCCTTACGGCAGTTGCCGGTCTGCTCGGCTCCCTGCAGACCCGCATCGACCAGCACCTTGCTGGCGTTCACCGCGTACCACTGCGGGGCGAACCCGTGGTCTGAGGAAGCGAACACGGTCGTTTCCTCCTCGCCCATGAGGCTGCGACCCAGAGCGAGCGTGACGTCGGCTTCCTCGTACGCCGACCGGATATACCCTTCGCGGATCGCGATCCGGCCGTCCGGGATATCGTCGTTGGTCAGGTCGTCGAAGTATGGGTTCGTCTCGCCGTCCATGTCGGTCGGCGTGACCAGGCCCATGAACTGGTGGGAGAACTCGTCGGTGAGCGGGCTGCCCAGGAGCAGCAGATCCGTCTCCGGCTGGACGACCGTGAGGATGTACTCAAGGGCAGGGAAGTGGAAGTCGGCCCACATCAAGCCCTGTTCGACGTAGGTGTCCTCGTCGATGATGCCCGCCTCCAGGGGTGCGAAGTCGGCGGCCGTGCTCGTGGGGAACATATCGACCAGCGTGCTCTCGAAGTTCGGGTCGCATCCGCAGGCGGCGATCGCGCGGGTGACAGAGGTGAAGTAGAGCTTGAATGCGTCGACAGTGCCAGCCTCACCGTCCAGGCCAGTCAGTTTGACGTAGAAACCGGCGGTCTGGCCGGCTCGGGTGCCGATCAGGCCATCAGCACCGACGAGCCTGACGTCCACCCAATCCCCCACCCCGAGGTCGGCGGCGGCCTGGCCGGCATCCTTGGCCACGCCGGTCCGAGCGAGTAGCACGCGGTCGTAGGCGGACACCCCGTTCACGAGGCCGTCGTAGATGTAGACGTCATACGTGCGGGTCGGGTTCTGGGTGCTGAACGTCGTGTCCACGGTCAGCACCGTCTGCTGCGGAGGACTCACACCATCGTCACCAGCGGGCGTGTTTGTCCAGCCCGAAGCGGGAGCGAACGAGGCCACCTGGTATGACAGGCCGAAGGTCGTGGCACCCGCCTGCTCGCTCGCGCTCAACGGAAAGGTCAGGACGCCGCGGGTAGAGAAGAAGTTGCGGAAGTCGATGACCGGTCCTGCGAGCGCGGGCGAGATCGTGCGCGAGCCCACCCATTCGACCGACACGATCTTCTTCCCCGCGCGCTCCGCGGCCTGCTGGAGGGTGTCGGCCTGCAGCAGGCCGGTCGTCGCGAAGCTCGTCCGATTGTTGAAATTCCCCTCACCGACACGGTGGAACGTGTTGTTCGTCGACCCATGTTCACCGGGATACGCGCCCGTAGCGAGCGTGGACCACCCGACACCGGTGTTGGGCGGGAACGCCTGGATCAGCCCGTTGTCGCCGCGAACCCCGTCCGCCATGAGATCGGCATACGTCGGCATGAACCCACCGGCGGCGTAGTCCTCCATGAGGTCGGGACGCATGCCGTCGGAGGCGAACAGGATGACCTTTTCGGCCCTCGGCGGGCCCGTCGGCGGTACGTTCGGCTTGGCGGCCCCCGCCGGGACCGTGGAGACGAGACCCGACACGAGGGCGAGCGCGATGAGGATCGAGCGGTTCCGAGTGAGCACGACGGCCTCCTTCGAGCCCTGAGGACCTACCTACCACCCACAGGCGCACAGGTTGACAGGCTCACGCGGCCGTTCCGCGACGGCCGCGTGAACGCGGAGCGTAGCCTAGGACAATGCATCGCCCGGTGCGAACCTGGGAACCCCTATCCGGCGCGATTGAGCGGTCGTCCCAAGACGACCGCAAGGCGTTCGATGTCCCGCCCCAGGTCGAGCATCTCGTCGGGCGTCAGGGCCTGCGGTCCGTCGCACAGGGCGCTCTCCGGATCCGGATGCACGTCGATCATCACGGCGTCGGCCCCGGCCGCGACGGCGGCGCGGGCCATCGGTGCGACGAGGTGCCGCTTGCCTACCGCGTGGGATGGGTCAACGATCACGGGCAGATGCGACTCGGCCTGCGCCACGGCCATCCCGGCAAGGTCCAACGTATTTCGGGTCGAGGGCTCGAACGTTCGGATCCCGCGTTCGCACAGGATGATGGCGGAGTTGCCTCGCTGGGCGACGTACTCGGCTGCCTGCAACCATTCGTCGATCGTCATCGCGAGACCCCGCTTCAACATCACGGGTTTGCGGGCTAGACCGACCTCCTTCAGCAGCTCGAAGTTCTGGGCGTTGCGGGTCCCCACCCGGATGCAGTCGGCCACCTCGGCGACGCGTCCGACGTGCGACACGTCGACGACCTCGACCACGATCGGGAGTGCCGTCTGCCGCCGGCACTCCTCGAGCACTTCCAGCCCCCGCTCGCCGAGCCCTTGGAACGAGTACGGCGAGGTGCGCGGCTTGTAGACGTCGCCACGCAGGATCGTCGCACCGGCTGCCTTGGCCGCCTTGGTCGCGAGCAGCGCCTGCTCCTCCCCCTCCACCGCACAGGGTCCCGCGATGATCGTGACGGTCCCCCGCCCAACCGCCGTCGAGCCGACCATGACGGTGGTCGGCGTCGGATGCAGATCCGCCGCGACCATCTTGTAGGGCTTGCCGATCTGGATGACCCGATCGACCCCGGCCATCTGACGCCAATCGATCGCCTGGAACCGGTCCGTGTCCCCGACGAGGCCGACGATCGTGTGGACGGCGCCCCGGGAGACGAACGCCTCCCCGCCGGCGGCCCGGACGCGCTCGGCGACCGCCTCGACGTCGGCGTCGGTGGCGTCGCGCTGCATCACCACGACCATCGCGTTCCCTCCCGTTCGGCGCCGCGTGCGGAGACGAAGAACCCCGGGCCCGGGCCCGGGGTCCCCTGCTCCGTTCGGCTCAGGCGACTACCCCGGGCAACGCCCGAAGTAGAACCCGAAGTCGAAGGACACTCGCATCCGCCGCGCCATGGTGCCAGTCCTGTCGGATCCTGGCAACCGGGAGCCCGAGCGGCGCTCGCGCGGCGCTGGGTAGGATGCCCGCCGTGTCCGTCACGCTCGTGGATCACCCCCTGGCAGGGCATCTGCTCGCGCAGCTCCGCTCCGAGGAGACGCCGCCGCCCCTGTTCCGAACGCTCGCGAAGCGGCTCGCGCTCGCGCTGACGCTCGAGGCGATCCGGGATCTCCCGACGACCGAGATCTCGGTCCGGACACCGCTGGAGTCCACGAGCGGCCGCATGCTCGGTGACCTCGTCGCGGTGCCGATCCTGCGAGCCGGCTTGGGGCTGCTCGAGGCGGTGACGGAGCTGTTCCCCGAGGTCGCGGTCGGCTACATCGGGCTCGAACGGGACGAGGCCTCGCTCCAGCCGCAGTCCTACTACCGCAAGCTCCCGCCCGTGCAGGGCCGACACGTGCTGGTCCTCGATCCGATGCTCGCCACGGGCGGATCGGGGTCGGCGGCCACCGCGGCGGTGAAGGAGGGCCGGCCCGCCTCGATCCGGTTCGTCTGCGTCGTGTCGGCCCCCGAGGGCATCTCGAAGATGGAGGCCGATCACCCGGACGTGCCGATCTTCACCGCGGCGATCGACCGGCAACTGAACGAACGCGGCTACATCGTTCCTGGACTCGGCGACTTCGGGGACCGCCTTTACGGGACCTGATCGCCGAGGCTAGGTCCCGCCCCCGCCCTCGTACGCCTTCCCCGCAGCTGCTGGGGGACGCACCCGCCCGACGAACCCAGCGATCGCGACGATCGTGACGAAGTACGGGATCATGTTGATGAACTGCGGCGGCAGCAGGTTGATCACCGGCGCTTCGTCCAGTCGCAGCGGGATCGCGACGGTGAACCCGAACAGCCACGCGAAGAACATCAGTCGGATCGGGTTCCAGTTCGAAAGAATCAGCGCCGCGAGCGAGATGAACCCCAGACCGAGGGTCTGCCCTTCGCGCCAGTTGCCGATGATCTCCGACGCCAGGAACGCTCCCGACATCCCGGCGAAGGCGCCCGAGAGCATGACGCCTTGGTACCGGTACAGGGGGACGCTCACCCCGAGGGACCGCGTGGCCTCGGGGTTCTCCCCGCACGAGCGCAGACGGAGCCCCCATCGCGTTCGGTTCAGCACGTACCAGACGGGGATGACCATCAGCGCCGCGACGAACACGATCGGCGACAGGTTCTGGAAGGCTCGGCCCACACCCCCCCCGATCGATGAGAGGCCCGGGATGTCGATCTCGGTCAGGTGCGGGCCGCCGGGGTCGGACTGCGTCGACTGACCGTCGAAGAACATCTGAGAAAGGAATCGCGCGACGCCGATCGCCGCCAGGTTGATGACCACGCCGGAGACGATGTGATCGACACGGAACGAGATCGTCGCCACCGCGTGCACGCCGGCGAACACCGCGCCGCACAGCGCACCGAACAGGAGGCCGAGCACCGGGCCCCACGGCAGGCCGAGCTCGAGCGTGTCCGTGAAGAACCGGGCGCCGAACGCGCCGGTGACGGTCCCGATCACCATCAGTCCCTCGAGCCCGATGTTGACGATGCCCGACCGCTCGCTGAACAGCCCTCCCAGTCCCGTCAGGTAGATGATCGTGAAATAGATGAGTGAGATCTGGATCGCGACGGCGATGTCGGTGAACGGCATCAGTTCCCCGTGTCGTCCGCGGGCTCGAACGCCTCGGCCGCAGCGCTCTCCGGACCCCGCGGCCCGGCGCTCTCGCCCGGCGAGGCAGAGTCCTCGAGCGCGCCGGCCGCACCCGCGCGCTGCAGCTGGCGGGCCGCGAGTCGCCGCTTGGCGATCTGGTACACGATCACGACCGTCAGGATCAGGATGCTCTGCAGGATGATGATGAACTCGCGCGGGACCTCCGATCCGATCTGGAGCGAGACCTCACCCCGGGAGAGGATGCCCCACAGGATCGCGGCGAAGATGATCCCGATCGGGTTGTTCTGACCGAGGAAGGCGACCGCGATCCCCGTGAACCCGAGCTGGGTCTGGTAGGCCTGGCCGAGGTACCCCTTGTCGGCCAGGATCTGCTGCATGCCGACCAGCCCCGCGAGGGCGCCGGAGATCAGGAACAGACGCAGCTGGATCGACCCGATCAGCACGCCCCCCGACCTGGCCGATCCGGGCGAGGAACCGACGGCCCTCGCCTCGTAGCCGAGTCGCGTCCGGCGAAGGAGGAACCAGACCACGATCGCGGCCGCGATCGCCACGAAGAGCAGCCACGACAGGTGCGCGCCCGGCGTGACACCGAAGAACTGGCCGATGTCGCCGATCAGCCCCTTCTGCGAGAACAGGTCCGTGCGCAGATCGACGTTCTGCCCCTCGGGGCGCACGGTGAACTTGAGCGGGAAGTTGATCGCCCACGCCAGGAGGCTGACGGCGACCAAGTTCAGCATGATCGTAGTGACGACCTCGTGCGCGCCCGTCTTGACCTTCAAGATCCCGGGGATCGCGGCCCAGGCCATCCCGCCGAGCATGGCCGCGATCAAGATCGCGACGACCAGGAGCGGTCCGGGAAGGAAGTCGAGCTCGAGGGCCGCCCACGAGGCGGTGACCATCGCGACCAGGTACTGCCCCTCGACCCCGATGTTGAACATCCCGCCCTTGAAGCACACGCAGACCGCCAGGGCGGAGAAGATCAAGGGTGTGGCGATCGACAAGACGTACCCGAAACCGTCGACCGACCCGAGCGATCCGTCGATGATCGAGGAGTAGACCTGGAGCGGGTTCTCGCCGTACGCGACGATCAGGACCGAGCCCAGCACGATGGCGATCGCGAGCGAGGCCAGCAGCGCCAGGAGCTGGCCGACGAAGCGCTCCACCCACTCCGGACGCGCCTCGGGCACATCGACCGGACGCTCGAGGACCGGGGGGCTCTCGACGGCCATCTAGGCGACCTCCGCCGTCGCCCCGCCCAGCATGCCGACCCCGATGTCCTCGGGAGCCGCATCGGGCGCGAACTCGCCGGTGATCCGTCCCTCGTACAGGGTCACGATCCGGTCGGACAGGGCGTAGATCTCGTCGAGCTCGGCCGAGATGAGCAGCACTGCACGGCCCGCGGCCTTCTGCTCGAGGATCTGTTTCCAGACGAACTCGATGGCGCCCACGTCCAGGCCGCGGGTCGGCTGCGAGGCGATCAGCAGCTTCGGGTCGGTCTCGAGCTCCCGAGCCAGGATCAGCTTCTGCTGGTTGCCGCCGGAGAGCGTCGAGGCGGTGACCTCGATGCTGCGGGTCCGCACGTCGAACAACTTCACCAGACGTGCCGTGAGCGCCTTGATCTTGCGGATCAGGAGGACGCCGAGACCGCTCGAGAACTCGGCATCGTCTTGACGACCGAGCACCGCGTTCTCCCAGAGCGTCATCGACAGCACGAGCCCCTGCTCGTGCCGGTCCTCAGGGATGTACGCGACCCCGGCGTTGCGGATGTCCCCGACCGAACGGCCTCCGATCTCCTGGCCGTCGAGCGAGATCGTGCCGACGGTCGGCTTGCGCAGTCCGATGAGCGACTCGGCGAGCTCTCGCTGCCCGTTGCCCTCGACGCCAGCGATCCCGAGGATCTCGCCCGCTCGAACCTCGAGGTCCACGCCGTTCAGCTTGCCCTCGCCGGTGAGCGACTCGACGCGAAGGACCGGCTCGCCGATCTCGACCCGCGGCTTCTCGAGGCGGAACAGCACGGGACGCCCGACCATCATCTCGGCGAGCTTGGCCTTCGACGTCTCGGCAGGCCTGGTTTCGCCGACGACCTTGCCCCGGCGCAGGACGGTGATCCGGTCCGCGATCTGGAGGACCTCGTCGAGCTTGTGGCTGATGAACACGATCGTCCGCCCGGCCTCTCGGAGCTTGCGCAGGTTCTCGAACAGATCCTGGGTCTCGCCGGGTGTGAGCACCGCCGTCGGCTCGTCGAGGATCAGGATCTCCACGCCCCGGTACAGCGCCTTCAAGATCTCGACCCGTTGCTCCTCGCCGACCGAGAGGTCCTCGACGACCGCAGAGGGAGCAACCCGGAACGCGTACTGCTCCGCGAGCTCGGCGACGCGCTCCTGGGCCGCATCGACGTCCAGCACGGCCCCGCCCTCCTCGCCCAAGATGATGTTCTCGGTGACCGTGAACGGGTCCACGAGCACGAAGTGCTGGTGGACCATGCCGATCCCGAGCGCGATCGCATCGCGCGGCGAGCCGATCTTCGTCTCCTGTCCCCGGACGAGGATCCGGCCGCCCTCGTGCGGGTAGATCCCGTAGAGGACGCGCATGAGCGTGGACTTGCCGGCGCCGTTCTCACCGATCAGGGCGTGGACCTCGCCCGCCCGAAGCTCGAGGTCCACCTCGTCGTTGGCGACGATCCCTGGGAAGCGCTTCGTGATGCGCTCGAGCACGACGAGGGGCGGGGAGCCGTTGCCCCCCGCCCCGTCGACGCCCGTCACAGTGCCGCCGTCCCCGACGATCAGGCCGGCGTGTCCGGTACGACGATCGTTCCGTCGATGATCTGCTGCTTGAACTCGTCGAGCTGCGCGACGATGTCGTCGGTGAGCTGGTCGGGGTTGGACTGGGAGTAGTCGAGCCCCTCCTCCGCCATCCCGAACACGAAGCTGCCGCCGAACGTGCCGGCGCCGACCGCCTCGATCGAGTTGTACACCGCGGTGTCGACCCGCTTCAGCATCGAGGTCAGGATCAGTGGCTGCTGCTCGGGGCTCGCCGTCAGGTACTGATCGGAGTCGACGCCGATCGCCAGCTTGCCCGCCTCGACGGCGGCGTTGAACAGCCCGGCGCCCGACGCACCGGCCGCGTGATAGATGATCTCGGCGCCGTCGTCGTACATCGAGGTCGAGAGCGCCTCTCCCCGGACCGGGTCGTTGAACGCGGTCACGTCGTCGCCGATGTACTCGACGAGCACGGTGATGCTCGGGTTGATCGCCTGCGCGCCCGCGATGTACCCAGCCTCGAACTTCTCGATCAGCGGTCCGGTCTGGCCGCCGAGGAACCCGATCGTGTCGCACCCGCACTTCAGCGCGGCGGCCGCGCCGACCAGGAACGAACCCTCATGCTCCTTGAACGAGTAGTCGGCGACGTTGGGGATCGCCTCCGCGTCGTTCGTCAGACCACAGGCGGTTCCGCAGGTGGCGAACCCGTCGACGATCATGAAGCTGGTGTCCGGGTAGTCGGGCGCGATCGTGTTGATGCCGGGCGAGAACGCAAACCCGACCGCGACCACGAGGTCGAAGCCGGCGTCCGCCAGCGCCTGAACGTTCTGGTCACGGTCCGAGCCGGTCGAGTTCGCCTCGTTGACGCTGGTGTTCTCCTCGCAGACGAGGCCGTCCGCCAGCGCCGCCTGGAGACCCGCGTTCGCAGCGTCGTTGAACGACAGGTCGCCGAGGCCGCCGATGTCGAACGCGACGCCGACGCGGATATCGCCGTTACATTCCGCCGGCGCACCGGTCCCGGTCTCTGCCCCCGTCTCACCGCCCTCGTCGTCGCCGCCGCACGCCGCGGCGACCACCGAGAGGATCGCGATGAGGATCAGGGTCTTCGCTCTCCAAGAGCGCATGCCTTCCCCCCTCCTGTTCAGTTCGCGCCCCGTTTCCGAGGCACGGCCGTAGATTCTCCCGTCGCCGGGAGGAGGCCGTCAAACGACGGCCCCACTCCAGGTACGGTGGCGGGCCGGTGTCAGGATGGCGGCGCGTCAGTACTCGACGTCGATCTCCTGCATCTCCCGGGCGAGCTCGGAAAGCGCCCCCTGGAGCTGCATCAGCAGCATCATGCTGCCGTTGATCCGGATCTTCCCCGTCATGAAGGCGGTCACCGGGTTCAGCTCGCTCCTGGCCAGGGCCACCGCCGTCTCGTAGTCCTGCTCGATCGTCGCCTCGGGGTTCGCCGCATCGCCCGGACCCATCGTGACCGCACCGGCCTCGAAGCGCATCCAGTAGCGCTTCACACCGTCGGGGGTGCTGATGACGTTCTGGATCGTGACGTTGGTGCCGGCGGCGGCCGTAGCGAACGCCTCGTTGGCGTTCAGCCGCCGCTCGAGTTCGGCCGTCCACTCCTCGGATAGGAACTGCACGGGCATCGGTTCCTCCTGATGGGCTCGGTCGGAACAGCGGGGTGTCCGGGCGGCAGTCTAGGCGGGCGGCCCCGAAGCGTCCGCGAACAGCTGGGGCTCCGTGAGGTGCCGGGCATCGTTCAGGAAGCGCACGACCCGGCGGTCGCCTTCCACCGCGAGCACGTTGATCGAGGTGTTCTCGGGCACGAAGAACATCTCCTGCTCGAGGCCGAACAGCGGTGCGACGTAGGCGTTGACCACCCCGCCGTGACAGAACACGTACAGGTTGCCCTCGGGATTGCGGGCGAGGGCGCGTTCGATCCCACCGGTGACCCGTTCCCGGAACGCGTCCAGGTCCTCCGCCCCCGGCGCGTGTCGCCAGAAGGCGTCGTGCCTGCGGAACCTGGCCAACATGGCCTCGTCCGTCGCGATGATCTCCTCGAACGACCGGTTCTCCCAGCCGCCGATGAATGCCTCGGCCAGGTCCATGTCGTACTCGGGTTCGATCCCCGCGGGCTCGGCGTAGGCGATCGCGGTCTCGCGAGCGCGACGGAGCGGTGAGCTCACGACCGCGGTGGGTGGGTCGGACAGGAGCAGCCGTCTCGCGAGGATCGCCGCCTGCTCGCGGCCGGCGCCGGACAGCGGCGGGTCGTACTGGTGTCCCCGCGGTGTCTGTACGAAGTCGTCGTTGTCGTAGTTGGCGCGGCCGTGTCGGATCAGGTACAGGAACCGCTCGGTCACCGAGCGATCCTGCGGCGTGGGCGACGGGCACGGTCGCGGCCGAACGCCTCAACATCCTCACGCCGCCAGACACGTCCGGAGGCGAGCGAGGCGACCGGGGCGGGGAACGCCCCGCGGCCGACGTAGGTCGCGACCCGACGCCGGTCCCAGCCGAGGAGCGCCGCGGCCTCGCTCACGCCGACCAGCTCGGGCGTGAGCTCGATCACGAGGTGGGCATCTCGCCCGGCGACTCGCCGAAGTCCCCGCACGCATCCTTCGCGTGTGGTCGTCCGAACCTCGCGGCTCCCGACGCGGCCGACCCAGATCTCCGGGTCGCGGCGCATCGTCGCTCGAACGTAGGAGCGGGGCACACGCGGATGATAGCGGCGGCGATCCGGCGCCCCCGCCCCGACCGTTACCAGCCGCAGCAGGGAAGGATGTAGCCGCAGGCCGGGCACCGATGGTGGGCGTGCTCGGGCTCCATCGGATGCCCGCAGGCCTCGCACGTCGGCCGCCGGGACTCGAGCGGTGGGGCGCAGATGGTCAGAAGAGGATCGAGATCGTCGGACCCCACGGAGGGATCGTAGTCCTGGCGATGAGCCCGTTCAGGGGTTCCGCCTGCGACCGCGCGTCCTGTTGAGCTCGACCCGCCAACAGCCCTCGTGCCAGTGACGACGCTCATCCGGCGCATCCTGGGGAACGACGACCAGGTGCCACACCCCGGGCCGCACCTCGAGATCGCATCCGGGACAACGGTACGGCTTGTCGCTGGTCAGCCTCCGTGCCTCGAACCCGGGAACGAGCGCCCAAGCCGGCGCCTCGGACTGCGGCCTTCGCAGCGGCTGCGGATCCTCGTCCGGCGCGCGTCGGTTCTTCCTCGGCATCAGCGCTTCCCGGCGACGCGCTCGACGAACGGCACGACGTACGCCGCGAGCCCGGCCCCGATTTCGCGCGGATCGGCGCGACGGCCCCGGACGTTGAACGAATGGTCCCCACCCTCGATCGTCTCGAGCTCGGCGCGGGAGCCGAGCTTGCGCACGACCTTGGCAAGCAGCTTCGGATCGGCGAACGGATCCCTCGAGCCGTGCAGGAACAGCATCGGGACCTCGATCGCGTACAGGTGCTCGTCGCGGATCCGTTCCGGCTTGCCGGGCGGGTGCAGGGGGTAGCCGAGGAACACGAGCCCGGCCGCCGGCATCCCGTCGGCGACGCACATCGAAGCGATCCGTCCGCCGAGCGATTTGCCCCCCGCAAGCACCGGCCGCCCGCGACCAGCGGCCGTCGCGGCCTCGGCGGCAGCGAGCCAGGTCTCGCGGAGGACGCGTTCGGGGTCTGGTGAGCGCCGGCCGCGCTCGATATAGGGGAAGTTGAAACGCATCGTCGCGACGGCGCCCTCCCCCATCGCGCGGCAGAAGCCGGCGAGGAACGGATGGTCCATGCCGGCGCCGGCGCCGTGCGCGATGACGAGGGTGGCGACGGCGCCCCGGGGGACGATCCACGCCGAGCTCACCGCGCCCGCAGGCGCGGTGAGCTCGGCTCGGGTCTCGGGGACAACCATGCCTAGAATCCTGGCAGATGGCGGGAACGCTCTACCTCGGGACCTCCGGGTTCTCCTACGACGAGTGGAAGCACGGCGTCTTCTATCCGGAGGGGCTGAAGAACCGGGAGATGCTCTCGTACTACGCGAGCCGGTTCCCCTCGGTGGAGATCAACTACACGTTCCGCCGCTACCCGACGCAGAAGACGCTCGAGACGTGGAAGGCCGAGACCCCCGAGACCTTCCGATTCACGTTGAAGGCGAACCAGCGCATCACCCATTGGAAGCGTCTGACCGACACGGACGAGGATGTCCGCGACTTCCTGGATCTGGCCGGCCTGCTCGGCGAGCGCCTCGGAACGGTCCTGTATCAATGCCCGCCCACGTTGCAGTTCGACCGCGCACTGATCGAGGCCTTCGTCGGGTACCTGCCGCCCATGCCTCGGACCGCGATGGAGTTCCGCCACCCCTCGTGGGTGGAGGCACGCGAGCTGCTTGCGGCCCAAGGCGTCGCGTGGTGCGTCGCCGAGACCGACGAGAAGGACCCCGGCCCCGACGATCTATCGTGGGAGCCGTTCGGGTTCCTGCGTCTGCGCAAGACCGAGTACACGGACGACGAGCTCGCCGCCTGGGCCGAGCGCATCCGGCCGGCGCTCGAGGCCGGGAACGACGTCTACTGCTACTTCAAGCACGAGGACGAAGGACAGAGCACGAGGATGGCCGACCGTCTCCGGGCGATCGTGTAGGTCTCAGGAAACTCAGTGATCGGGCAAGCGGCTTGAGACCTGACGGGGGATTCTCGGGTAGGAAGCATGCGGAGCGGACGCCTCAAGGCGCCCGCTCCGCAAATGACGTTACTGCAATGAGTTCGAGATGTGGTCTCTTTCCGCAGGAGTGAGCTGCTCCCATGCTCTGTCGAGCTCATCTCGAAGATCGCGGGCCTCCGTGCTTTCCAGAGGTGCATAGCCCAGAAGGGTCTGGAGCCTCAGAACAGCTAGCTCCGCGTTGCTGAATGTGCCGCCATCGATGAGCCGCATGGCCGCGATCCGAGCGGCGGCAACCGATTCCGGGTCGGACCTGTCGATCGGCTCGATGCAGTACGCAGTTCCGGCTGGAGCCAACACGAGCATCGAACCCTCCCAAAGCCCGGAGCCGCAGTCCTTGAGGCGGTCGCTCTGGCCCGGGCTCACGATCAGCGTCTCCTCGCCGCTTCCGGAGGCCGACTCCTCCCATCCGAACGTCGAGATGTTGAAGTCGGTCGCGCCCGATGCCGGAGGGGCGTCTTGTGCACGTCCGACCGATTCACGTCCGACCGACTGCTGGCCTTCAGCGCCTGTCGCGATCGACACATACGAGAAAGTGCCGACGACTGCGGCGCAGGCCAATAGGAACCCGAGGCGCCCGAAGGCGATGGCCTTGGATCGGAAGTTCACTGGGACCTCCTCCTTCGATCGATCACGCGTGCTCGCACGACATCTGCACTTCTACGTCAGCAAGGCAAGAGTCAGAGCCAGTCCCACCATCGCCGAAGTCACTACTACCGGTTCCCCCTACGAGGAGGTCGTTGTCGTTGTCGCCGAACAGGTTGTCGTTCTGAGCCCCGCCGTCTAAGTCGTCGTTCTCTGATCCGCCGTGGATGATGTCGCTGTCCCCTCCACCTGCAAGGTAGAACGAGGGAGAGGTGTTCGTGCCAGGGTCACGGCCTTCACCGCCGTTGATGTAGTCGTTCCCGGCGTCGCCGACGATGCTGTCTTGGTCGGGGTTGCCGCAAAGATCGTCTGCGCCACCGTTGCCATCGATGTCGTCGTTCCCTGCATCGCCGGCGAAGATATCGCGCAGACTCGTACCAACGATGTTGTCTGGACCTGTGGTTCCACCATTGTCAACGGGGTTGCCGTTACAAGTGCTGGTGGCAGCAGCTGGAGTGTTCAGACCGATCGCGAGCGCGATCACAAGAATTGCTGGAGCACATATCGAATGCGGGCCTGCTCCTTCTCCTTCCGTCTACATCGGCTATCGGCTTCCTGTTCTCCTCACCTCCTCCGATCTGGCGGTCCCTTCCTGATATCCGCCGAAGCCGCGCATGGTACCACCCATGCTCCTCGCGACAACCGTGGCAAGCAGAGCAGCAGCCGGGGGGATCGACGAGCGAGGACCATCGAGGCTCTCAGCCGGAGGATCCCTGCAGCCGTTCCCGGAGCGCATGGTCGAGCTCTGCAATCCGCGCCGGATCCTCGAGCCTGCGGCCGAGATCGTCTCGAACGTAGAAGGCGTCCACGACGTGCTCACCGTAGGTCGCCACCTTCGCGACATGCACGTCGAGCCCCTGCTCCGCCAGCGCACTCGTCACGTCGAAGAGCAGCCCGATGCGGTCCGGCGCATCGACCTCGATCACCGTGAAGAAGTCCGAGGCCTCGTTGTCGACGCTCACGCGGACGGCGATGTCCACGCGCCGCACTGGGTAGTGACGACGCCTCTCGCGAACGCGGTGCTCGAGCGACACACGACCCTCGATCGCACGCCGAAGCGTGGTGCGGAACTCGCGCCACCGCTCTTCGCGGATCTGCGGCTCGAAGGCGCCCTCGACCTCGAACAGATCCACCGCGACGCCGTCCTCGGTCGTGAAGACCTGCGCGGACAGGATCGACAGTCGCGCGAGCGAGAGCGCCCCCGCGATCAAGGAGAGCAGCCCGGGGCGGTCTGCAGCCACGACCGTGACCGCATGGGTCCCGGGGCGCGAACCCGGGACCGAGACCGACCGAACCTCCTCCGCGCCGATGGGCGGGGCTACGAGCGCGAACTGCTCGGCGATGCGCTCGGGCGGGACGCCGAGGAGGTAGCCGACGGGCATCCGCCGAAGGAACCCGTCGACGGCCTCGGGGACCTGCGCGTGGAGGGCGGCTCGCACGGCCTGGGAGCGTTCGGCGACGCGCTCGGCGGTGTCGGCGCCCGCATCCCCACGCTCGAGGACGCGCTGAACCTTCGCGACGAGCTCACGCACGAGCGTCGCTCGCCACGGCGTCCACGCGAGCGACCCGGTCGCTCGAGCGTCGGCGATCGTGAGCAGGTACAGGGCGGCGAGTCGTTCGGGGGCACCGACCCGCGCGGCCACGCCGAGCACCAGCTCGTCGTCATCCAGGTCGCGCCGCGTTGCGGTGTCCGAGAGCAACAGGTGCTCGGTCACGAGGAAGACGACCAGATCCGAGGTCGGGTCGGGCAGGCCGATCCGATCGACGGTCGTCCGGGCGATGCGCGCCCCCGCTGGGACGTGGTTCCCCTCACCGGTCTTGCCGATGTCGTGGAGCATCGAACCGAGCAACAGCCCGTCGCGATCCGAGATCCCCTCGATCGCTCGCGCCGCGAGCACATCGTCGTCCCCCTCGTCGATCAGCCGCGAGGCGTTCGCGAACGTCTCCAACAGATGCACGTCCACCGAGGACCGGTGATACGGGTCGCGCTGCGGACGGCACCGGACCCGGGTCCACGCCGGGAGGTACCGCGCGAGCAGGCCGAGGCGGTCGAGCACTTCGAACGCGGGGGCGGCCGCCGGACCCGTGCGGAGTAGCTCGAGGAACGCCTCGCGGACGTCCTCGGTCCACTCGACCTCGACCGGGACGGTCGCGGCATCGACCGCGTCCAGCGATGCCGGGGAAAGGACCTCCCCCGCCCGAGCCGACACGGCGAACGCCCGCAGGACCCCCGCCGGCGTCGGATCCACGCGGAGCGCCCCCGCGGCGCCGCGCAAGAACCGGTCGAAGACCGAAGATCGCACGTGCTCGAGCTGCCGGGCGTGCTCGAACACCGATCGCATCAGCCCGTCCACCGCGATGAGCCCCGGCTCGTCCTCGAACCCCATCGCCGAGGCGATCATCGGCTGGAGTTCGAGCAGCAGGCGGTGCGCCGGCCGTCCGGTCTCCAGGTGCAGCGCGCTACGGACCCGGACCAGGAACTCCTCGGCGCCGGCCACCACATCCCGTTCGCTGGGTCGGAGCAGCCCTGCGTCCTCGAGCGTGGCGCCGATCGCTGCCTCGAGCCAGCCCAGCGCCTGGGCGTCGCGCAGCCCACCCGTCCCGTCCTTCAGATCGGGCTCGAGCAAGGAGGAGACCGCTCCATGCCGTTCGGCCCGCGCGGCGGCGTCGTCGGTCAGCCGATCCGCAAAGGCCCGCGGATCCGCGCGCACAGACTCGAGGATCGGCTCGCGCGCGGACGACCACACCGCGCCGTCGCCGGCGAGCGGGCGGCCGTCCAGCATCGCCGTCGTGACGTCCAGACGCTCGGAGGCGATCGCCAGGCACTCCGACGCGGTTCGAACCGCGTGTCCCACGCGGAGCCCCGCGTCCCATAGGGGGTACAGGAGCCCCTCGGCCAGCGCGGCGACCCGCTCGGCGTTCGCGCCGTCGTGGACGACGAGTAGGTCGATATCGGAGCCGGGCGACAGCGCCCCCCGCCCGTACCCGCCGAGCGCCACGAGCGCCACACCCCCCGCCGGTTCGGCGGCGCCGAACAACTCTTGCAGGCACCCATCGACCAGCTCGGCGCGACGGGCACCCGACCAACGGCCGTGGTGACCGAGCGAGTACGCGCGATCCAGCGCTTCGAGCTCTTGGAGCAGGCGGACGACCGGCGGAGAACGCTCCGTCCCCGAGCCGGCCACGGGCTCGGCCACGATTACAGGGCGTCCGGGCCCATCTCGCCGGTGCGGATCCGGACCACCTGCTCGATCGGCGTCACCCAGATCTTCCCGTCGCCGATCTTGCCCGTTCGGGCCGCCTTCGTGAGCGCGTCGACGACGCCGGTCACCTGGTCCTCATCGCAGAGCACCTCGACCTTGACCTTGGGGACGAAGTCGACCTGGTACTCGGCGCCCCGGTAGACCTCGGTGTGCCCTCGCTGACGGCCGAACCCTTCCACGTCGCTCGACGTCAGGCCGTTCACGCCGATGTCACGCAGCGCCTCCTTGACCTCGTCGAGGCGATGCGGCTTGACGATCGCGACGACGAGCTTCACACGTCCTCGCCCGCCGAACTCACCCGGCGGCAGCCTTCTTGCGGGCGGGGGCCGCTGCCTTCGGCGCCGCCGGCTTCTTCGGAGCCGCCTTGCGCGCGGCCGGCTTGCGGGCGGAGCCCTTGGACGCGGACGGCGTTTTGGCCTTGGCGGCCGCGACCGAGGCCTTGAGCGCCTCCATCAGGTCGACGACTCGGGCCGGAGCCTCCTCGGTGGGCGCCTCGATCGGGACGCCCGCGAGCTTCTTCTCGACGATCTCGAGCAGTGCCTCGCGATACGCGTCGGTGTACGCCTCCGGGTTCCAGGGCTCGCTCAAGCTGTCGATCAGCGACCTGGCCATGTCCACCTCGTTGTCGCGGACCTTCTCATCGGACCCGAGCGTGTCGAACTCAGCCGCGCGCACCTCGTCCGGCCAGTACATCGTTTCCAGGACGAACACGTCGTCCTTGAACCGCAACGCCGCGAGGTGCTCCTTGTCGCGGAAGCTCACCTTGGCGATCCCGACCTTGCCCTGTTCCGAGAGCGCCCGACGCAGGAGCGCGTACGCCTTGGCCCCGGTCTCGTCGGGGATCAGGTAGTAGGACTTCTTGAACAGGATCGGATCGATCTCCTCGAGCTCGACGAACTGCTGGATGTCGATCGCTCGGCTCGACTCGACGGGGACGGCGTCGAGATCGTCCTCGGTGATCATCACGTAGCGATCCTTCTCGACCTCGTACCCCTTCACGATGTGCTCGAACTCGACCTCCTCGCCGTCGACCGCGCACACGCGCTTGTAGCGGATCCTGCCCATGTCGGCGTCGTGGAGCTGGTTGAACTTCAGGCTCTTCTCCTCGGTCGCCGGATAGACCGCGACCGGGATGGTGACGAGGCCGAACGAGATGGCCCCCTTCCACATCGACCTGGGTGGCATGGCGACGCTCCTTCGGAGTCGGCGAGAGCCTCGATTCTAGCCGGGCCCCCCGACGTGCGGCCCCGCCCGACCCACCCGCGCGGCGCGTCTACCATCTCGAGCATG
>Ga0187893_10004478_pt1 | contig 26530 bp, 18 predicted proteins | sample MA1701074metaG_FD_139574 | JGI IMG/M metagenome (GOLD analysis project Ga0187893, IMG submission 139574) | White microbial mat communities from a basaltic lava cave in the Kipuka Kanohina Cave System on the Island of Hawaii, USA - MA170107-4 metaG ... | reverse complement strand
GTGTGGATCATCAGAACCCCGAGCGCTCCCCTCCGCGTCGCCTCCTCGAGCTTGTAGGTCCAGCGGCCGTAGTACGTCAGCACGCTCCCCAGAAAGACGCTCGTGTCCTGCAGGCCGGGATCGTTGACCAGCATCAGCAGGATCTTGCCGCGCAGCGACTCGCCCTTGTAGTCGTCCCACTGCCACTCGGGCGCGCTGATCCCGTAGCCCACGAACACGACGTCGCCGTCCGCGCTGACCCGCTCCTCCGGACGCTCGGCCCAGGCGACGAAGTCGTCCCCGTAGGCCAGCGCCCGACCGCCGCCGGCCGGACCCCAGGCGAGCGTCGCGCTCGACAGCAGGCCCACCAGACGCACCGGCTGCGCATACGAGCCCCCGGGGCCGGCGGGCTCCAGCCCCAGCGCGGCGAGTTGCGCGGCGATGTAGCGCGTGGCGGCGCGCCCCCCCGGCGTCGCGGGTGCCCGGCCGCCGAGCGAGTCGGCGGCGAGGACACGCAGATGCCCGCGCATCGCCGCGGTGCTGACGTCGGGGAGAGACGATGCCGGCGGCTCGGCCGGCTGGTACGCAGGGCCGCCGCACGCGACGGCTCCCAACGCCATGGCGAGAGACCACTGACGACGCATCACGGTGTCTTTCCTCGGGGATCGGGGGACGGGGTGGGTGCGGGTCCCGCGGGACAACGCACCGTGTGGATCGCGGCGCGGCGGCCCCGCACGCGCTCGCTCGTCAGCACCAGCGTGGAATCGTCCACGAATGCCACGGCTTCGCCCTGTGCCTGGAGTCCGTCGAGGCGGCACGGGGGGCCGCTCCTCGGCAGGAGCGCTCCGTCCCAGCCGGGAGTGAAGAACAGCACCTCGTCGGGCACCCGCAGCGCGACGAGCCGGCCGTCGGCGCGGATCGCGGCACCGGTCACCGCCCGGCCCCGCCGGATGTGCAGCTCCTGCACGACGACCGCCGTCACCACCGTGTCGGCGGTCCAGCGCACACGATCCACCCGGTACAGCCGGGCGGAGCCGGAGCGCACCTTGGAGATCAGGAACAGGGCGCCGCTCGCGGGCGCGACGTACAGCGCCTCGACGTCCCGCGGGCCGCCCGGATAGCGCAGCCGGAGGCGGCGCGCCGTCGCGGTCAGCGTATCACCGCCGGCCACCGGCGGGGCCGGCTCCGGCACCGCGTACACGCTGACCCAGCGGCGCCCGTGCGCGTTGTCGCCCGTGTCGGCGATGTAGAGGCACGCCCCGGCGCCCGTGGGGCAGGGCCCGGCGGCCAGGTCCTCCCAGTCCACCGCCGTCGCGCCGGCCACGCGCAGGCGGCGGCGGTCGGAGCCGGACAGGTCGGTCGCGTACAGGTACGGCCCGTCACCCGAGTCGTTGTGGCTCCACAGCACGCCGCGGTGTGCCCGGCTCACGACGACGCCCGACGTCTCCTGCAGCCGGCCGCTCTGGATCGTCGCCGCGCGCAGCACGAGCGGCGCCTGCAGCAGCAGCACGAGCGTTTCGATCATCGGGCACCAAGCAAACCGGGTTGCCCGGCTTCCGGCAAGGGGTGAAGTTTCGGCCCATGCTCGAGGTGTTGCGGGGGCGCGCGGTGACCAGGCTGCCGGACCGGGTCCGGCTGCCGGGGCGCATCCTGTACCTGACCGAGGATGCCGCCCTCGTGCGGCGCCAGCTCGGCGGCGAGGATCTCGACTGGACGCCCGCCATGAAGCTGCGCGACGACATTTCCACCGACGAGATCACGCCCGCCTACATCTGCTACTACTACGACGAGACCCTGGGGGCCTTCCCCTACCTCGGTCTCAAGTGCGGTGACGAGTTCCCGATCGCCCGCGGGGCCGTGCGCCGCGGCGGCTTCGTCGCCTCGGTGAGCGGCAAGCGCCGCGGCAAGGGCTCGTCGCGCGAGCAGTCGCCCTACGCCGAGCTGTGCGCCGGCATCCGGCTCGTGGTCGCCGAGAACATCGAGCGGATCTACCGCGAGAACTGCCAGAACCTCGGGCTCCTCGCCACCACCGACTTCTCGATCCTCGACCGGGTCCGGCGCGGCGAGGAGATCCCGCTGGCGGCGTTCACGGCGGGCGAGGGGGAGATCACGCGGGGGATCGTGGAATACGGCGGGCTCTTCAACTACAACGTCGCCCGGCTCCAGGGTCGGGTGGCGCCCACCCCCCCGGCGACCGGGCCGCGCCCCATGACGCTCGGCGAGAAGATCCTGGCACGCCACTGGATGGTCGATCCGGCGCGCGGACGCGTCGGCGTCCCCGCGGTCAAGCCCGGCGACGAAGGCTTCGTGGCCTGCGATATCCGGTTCAGCCACGAGTACGTGACGCCGATGGCGGCGATCTTCTTCGAGCAGCTGGTGGGGCCCGACGAGCGCGTCGCCGATCCCCAGTCGGTCTTCCTGTTTCGCGACCATCTCACCTTCCTCGACCAGGCCATGACGCCGGAGCGGGTCAAGGAAGGCCTGCTCGACGTGGCGCTCGAGCTCGAGAAGAAGCAGCGGGCGTTCGCGGAGAAGCAGGGGATCAAGCTGTACGGCGAGCTGCGCCTGGGTCACCACGGCTCGGAGGCGATCTGCCATTCGAAGATCCTCGAGGCGCACGCCGAGCCCGGCCAGGTCATCATCGGCAGCGATTCGCACACGCCGCACGCGGGCGCCGTCGGCTGCGTCGCCTTCGGTGTGGGGACGACCGCCATCTTCAACTCCTGGATCACGCGCGACGTGCGGGTGACCGTGCCCGAAACCGTGAAAGTCGCCGTCCACGGCCGCCCGCGCGACAACGTGACGGCCAAGGACTTCATGCTGGAGATCCTGCGCCACCCCTACGTGAAGAGCGGCAAGGCCATCGGCAAGCTGGTGGAGTACTGCGGCGGCGCGGTCGAGGCGCTGTCGGTGGACGAGCGGGCCACGATGACGAACATGACGGCCGAGGTGGGGGGCTTCACGGGCTACGTCGCGCCGGATGCGCGGACCGTGGACTACCTCGTGGCCTCCCGCGGCCTGAGCCGGCCCGAGGCGGAGGCGCGCTGCCGCGGGCTGGCCAGCGACCCCGACGCCCGGTACTGCCAGGTGATCGAGGTCGACGCCGCCGCGATCCGGCCGATGGTGGCGCTGCCGGGCGACCCCGGCAACGGCCGCCATATCGCCGAGCTGGCCGATCGGGTGCGCGTGGGCATCGCCTACGCCGGGTCGTGCACCGCGGGCAAGAAAGAAGACATGGACATGTACGCTCGGGTGCTGCGCGACGCCGTCGGGCGCGGCCAGCGGGTGGCGCCCTGGGTGCGCTTCTACATCCAGTCCGGGTCGCAGGAGGTCAAGCGCTACTGCGAGGAGCGGGGCTACCTCGACATCTTCCGGCAGGTCGGCGCGACGTTCCTCGAGCCGTCGTGCGGGGCCTGCATCAACGCCGGCCCCGGCGTGTCGCAGACGAAAGACGAGGTCACGATCAGCGCCATCAACCGCAATTTCCCGGGCCGCTCCGGGCCGGGGCAGCTCTACCTCGCCAACCCCTACACCGTCGCGGCCTCGGCCATCACCGGCTACATCACGGCATGGGAGCCGGGCGAGGCGTTGGCGGCGACGCCCTAAGGAGCACGGAGCACAGAGCAGTGCTCGGCGGTGCCGATCCGGGGCTGCGGTGGGCACCGTCCAGTACTGCTCCCCGCTCCCTGCTCCCACAGTGTAGCGCTCCCCGCTCCCCGTTTCCGGTGAGAGGGGGTGGGGGCGGGGTCGTGATCGAGTCCACGTGCATCACGATCGAGTCGGCCGTCGTGCCGAGCGCCGACTCGCCCCAGAAGATCACGCGCCAATCCCCCGGCCGGAACAACACGAAGATCGCCGCCCAGTGCCCCACTCGCGCGGCACCCGTGTCCGCCAGCGCGAACGTCTCGGTGTTCGAACAAAGGCGCCCGCCCGTTTCGGGGAGCCAGCACAGGTCGGCCCGGACGAGGCGCGTGTCACGGTAATAGGCCCAGGCGCTGTAGCGCTGGTCGAGGACGACGTCGGCCGGGTTGATTGGGCCGAATTCCTTGGACCCCGGCGAGCGCACCCAGAAGCCGTTCACGTTCTGGAGCAGGCCGCAAGCGATCTGGAACGGATAGTTCTCGTCGCAGCGGAATAGCCGGACGCTGTCGATCACGGGCAGGCGCTGAGGGTCCACGGCCGGGGCGCCCACCTCCCCGCAGGCGAGCGTCGCCGCCGCCGCGAGAGCGAAGAGGTCCCACCGTGCGCCCGCCACCATGCTCGTAGTACCCTTCCCCCTTCCCTCTTCCCCCGTCCCCGAATCTAGGGAATCTCCCCCCGGATCTCGATCCGCACCGCCTGTGCTCCCGCGCCGTAGTCCTTGAGTGACGAGACGGTCGTGGCGGAATCGGGGACCAGCTTCGCGGTGATCGCCGCTTCGCCCGCCACGGAGCCGCGCCGCGGCGTCAGCCGCAGCGCTCCGATGACGGTCGTCGTGCCGCTGCCGAAGCTGCTGGTGGTCCCCCGCAAGTGTCCCGCCCGGGCCTGCCAGGTCGTCAAGGTCGAGTCGATCGCTTCGTGGATCACGACGCCCGTGCCGGTGCCCGCCGTGTCGGGAGAAAACGACGCCCGCAGCGAGTCGTCCATCGGGGCCCGGCCCGCTCCCAGCACCAGAAAGACCGTGTCCACGGTGCGGCTGGTCGGCCGGTAGTCGGTCCACGCGAGCACCGTCGTGAACACGGCCACCACGGTGTCTTTCCCGCCGGAGATGGTGTCGTCGGTCGTGGCGTTGATGTCCAGCTCGACGGTCACGAGCCGCGTCGTGTCGCCATCGGGGCCGACGATGTGGGACGCCCGGTCGATGAAGAGGAACACGAAGGGACCGAGCTCCTCGTACAGCGAGTCGCCGGCCAGCGCCTGGTCCAGCGCGTAGCGCACCGCGGCGAGCTCCTGCGAGTCGATCGCGTCCGGGTCGACCCCGGTCGCATCGGAGGAGCAGGTCACGGCCGCCCAGCCGGCGGCGAGGAGCACGAGCGATCGCAGTCGCGTCATGCCCCCCAATGTAGCGCCTAGGGAGGGCTCCCGGTCAGGGTGACGGGTTCCACTGTTTCACGGTAGGGCCGGAGCGCGTCGCGCTGGTACACGCTGCGCGGGTTCCACAGCACCCAGGAGCGGATGCCCAGCTCCTCGGCGGCGCGGATCTGGGCCCGGATCTCGTGCGGCGTGTAGCGTGGCCGCCGGCGTCCCAACGTGAACGCCTGGAGGTACGGACGGATCTCGGCGGCGCCGGGGTAGCGCGATCGTTCCAGTGCGGCACGCAGCGTCGCACGCACGACGCCGTACGGCTCCCCGTTGGGCCATGCGTACCCGAACGCCCCGGGCGCGTAGTGGCTGGGATACACCATCGGCAGCACCGCGTCGGCCACCATGATGAAATCCTCCCACACCTGACCGATGCCGAGATCGCCGTCGGCGGTCGCCGTGAGCCCGAAAATATCGAAGGTCACCGGCGCCCCGATCGGCGCGAGGCGCGCCGTCGTCATCCGGACCTGGCGCCGCACCGCGTCGCGCCAGGTCTCCCGGCCCTGCCGCGCGGCGAAGATGGCGCTCGCGCGGTGCTCGGGCGGCTCGTCCGGGAAGCGGACGTAGTCGAACTGCACCTCGGCGAACCCGAACCGCACGGCCTCCTCGGCGATCTGGGTCGCATAGATCCAGACCGAGTCGTGGTGGGCGTCCAGCCAGGGACTCCCCAGCCGGTCGCGCCACAACCCGCCATCGCGGTGTCGCACCGCCCAGCCGGGCCGGCCCGCGGCCAGCAGCGGGTCCTTCGCCACCACGATGCGGGCGATCGGATAGATCCCGTGCGCCCGCATCGAGTCGAGGCGCGCCCGCGCGTCGGCCAGGCCGGCGCGGCGGCATGCGCTCGCGCCGACGGCGGCCGCCGTCGGCACCGACATGGGGAACAGCAGGCAGCCGGTGTCGTCCTTCACGTCCACTACCAGCGCGTTGATCTCGGTGGAATCGGCGAGCCGGATCAGGTGCCACACCTTGGGAGAGCTGAACGCCCAGGCGTTCACGTAGAGGCCCTTGACGGGCGGCCGGGCGGGGGCGAAGCGGAGATCGGGCTGGGCGAAGCGCACGTCGGGCCGCCGCAGCGCCGCCGTCAGCTCGGCCGGCGTCGTGGGGATCGCGACCGCCTCGATGTGCGGGTGCTGCGCGAAAAGGCCGCGACTCGTGAAGAGCGCGGCCCAGAGCAAGAGGGCGCTTGCTCGCCGGACCACCCGCATGGTGCCTACGATAGGATTCCGCGCCGCCAGCGACAAGGCCATGGCTCACGCCGCTCCAACTGCATGTGGTCCAGCGAGTTGCCGCTCAGCGCAGCTGTAGCGCGTTGAACAGCAGCGGGAACGTCGCCTGGCTCTGGCCGCGGTACTGCGGCTTGAATCCGAACAGAATCGCCCTTCCGGCCCCGTGGCGCACTTCGACGAGCGCGGCCCGGCCCGCCACGCGCTCCGGATGCAGCACCCAGCCCGACAGCAGGAGCCGGGCGGGCTCGCTCGGGTAGCGGGCGACGACGCGGACCCGCGCGGAGTCGAGCACGTCGAACGCCGGGCCGCTCTCGAACCAGGCCGGCCCGGCATCCCGGTTCCCGCGGGCGAGCGGGTGCGTTTCGTCGAGCTCGATGCGGAAGATGCTGCCCGGGGCGTAGAACTCTTCGTCCGGTACGCCCTCGAGCACGTTGCGCACGGGCAGCAGCAGCGCCTGGACGACGAATCGGCTCGCGGCGTTGAGCGCGACCAGCGTGCCACCGTCGGTCACGAACTGGTCGAGCGCCTGGGCGCCGACCTCGCCCAGCCCGCCGGCGTACGGCGCGGGGTAGCGTGACGGGAGCCCCTCGAGCAGCTCGCGCGGCGACTGATCGGGCAGCACGATGACGTCGAACGTCTCCCTGAGGCGGCCGGCGCGCACCACCGAATCGACGAGCGACAGGAAGGGGATCTTCCAGGTGTCCAGCACCCAGCGGGTCCAGCCGTCGTCTTCGGTCGGCTCGTAGGAGCGGTACACGCCGATGCGCGGCGCGTCGCCCTGCGCGACACCTGGGGCCCGCGGGGTGACGCGAGGCGGCGTGATCGGGGCCGAGAGCGACACGCGCAGCGAGTCGCGGACCTCGACCGCGGTCACGCCGAGCAGCAGCGGCAGGGTGTGGGCCGTGACGTCGTAGGGGGGCTCGGGCGGGCCGTCGGGGTAGCGCCGCCGGTCCGGATAGCGCTGCACTTCGAGCAGCGTTTTGGCAAACGCGGCGTACGGCTGCCGCAGCACGATCACGTAGCTGCCGGCGGCGAAGCGCTGGCCAGCCGCGGTGAACGCCTGGTCTGCCGTGCGGACCTCCACCTGCCCGCGATGCAGGATCCCGAGCAGCGTGGCGAGCGCCACCGTGTCCCGCCCCTGCCGCGGGAGGACGAAGGCGTACGGCCAGTCGCGCCAGCCGCGCACGCCCCGCCAGCCGACGGCGAGGAAGCTCTCGAGCCAGTGCTCGCGCTCGCTGGCGGCGTGGTGCAATACGGCGTAGGCGGCCGCGGACTGATACCCGACGATGTCGCGCAGCGTCCAGCGGCCCCCAGGCCACGGGGCGGTGAAGTTCCACGTCCGGCGGCGCGGGTCGGGTCCCCGGGGGCCCTCGACGAGCCGGTCGAACGCCACGGTGACGGGCGACGCCAGGTCGGCGCTGGCGGTCTCCGAGAGAATGCGGACACCACCGTGGTAGTGGGAGTACGCCCGTGCCGGCGTCCACGCGTCGAAGGTCGTCGCCAGCGTGATGCCCGTCTTGCCCTGCGCGGCCAGCTCCCAGGCGACGGCGGTCCCCAGCGCGTTGACGCCGCTTACGAGCAGGGGATCCACGTTGGGCTCGATCGGGTCGTTGTAGGGCGGCACGAAGAGGCGGGCGCCGGTGCTGCTCATCTGATGGATGTCGTGCACGATCTGGGGGTGCCACACGTTGTGCAGCGAGTCCACCACGAGCTGCGTCTCGACCTGGGTGAACGCGTACCAGTCGCGGTTGTTGTCGTGTCCCGTATAGTGGTGGTAGAGCTGCGGCGGATCGGTGCCCTCGGCCGGCGTGCTGAGGGTCCGATTGTACCACTTGGTCACGATGGACACGCCGTCGGGGTTGAGCGACGGGACGAGCCAGGTGACGACGTTGTCGAGAATGGCGCGGGTCGCCGCGCTCGTGTCCGTGGCGAGCCGGTGGGCCAGGATCGCCGGCGTCAGGCTCCCGCCGACCTCGTCGGAATGGATCCCGGACGTGATCAGCACGACGGCGCGGCCCTGCCGCAGGGCGTTCAACGCCTCGCGGTGCGTGCCCAGGGTGCGCGGGTCGGCGAGGCGGGCGTTCAGCGCGCGCAGCTGCTCCAGGCGGCGCAGGTTCGCGGGGGAGGAAATGACGAGGGCCACGAGCGGCGCGCCGAGCGTCGTCTTGCCCAGCTCGCGGTAGCTCACGCGATCGCTCGCGTCCGCGAGCGCCCGGTAGTACCGCAGCAGGGCGGGCCAGTCGGCGAGCCGGCGGTCGTCGCCGGGCTCGAAGCCGAGGCTGGAGCGCGGCGTCGGAATGACTGCGGGGGCCGGCCTGGCGGGGCGGCGCGCCGGCGCCCGCTGCGCCCCGGCCGGAGCGCTCAGGGCGACGACGAGGAGCGCGAGGAACCCGCGGCATGCGCCCAGCGGCATCGGATCCTGGGTGAAAAGGGGGGGAAAAGATACGAGCCCCGGCCGCACTCGGCGACCGGGGGTTAACCCACCTGGAACAGCGTCACGGGAGCTTGACCAGCTCGACGCGCCGGTTCTGCGCCCGGCCCGCCGCGGTGCCGTTCGTGGCGACCGGGCGCGCGGGGCCGTAGCCGCGCGCCACCATGCGGTCGGGACGGACGCCGCGGCGCGCCAGATAGGCCCGCACCGCCGCCGCCCGGGCCAGCGAGAGCCGGCGGTTCACGGCGACCGAGCCGGTGTTATCGGTGTGGCCCGCGATCTCGATCCGGACCTCGGGATGCGCGACGAGCGAGCCCGCCACCTGGTCCAGCACAGCGTACGACGTCGTGGTCAGCGCCGAGCGGCCGGTCTGGAAGGTCACACCGCGCAGCACGAGCGGCGCCACCCGCCCACTCGCTTCCTCGCGGAAAAGAATCGGGCAGCCGACATCGTCCACCCGCGTGTTGCGCGGGGTGTTGGGACAGCGGTCGCGCCGGTCTTCGACCGCGTCGCCGTCGGCATCGCCCACCATCGGGCAGCCCTGCGGGTTCACCGGGGTGCCGGCCGGCGTGCCGGGGCACTGGTCGATGCCGTCGTGCACGCCGTCGCGGTCGCTGTCGCGCGGGCAGCCGGTCGCGTCCACGGCGAGCCCCGCCGGCGTGTCGGGGCAGCGGTCGAGGCCGTCGAACACCGCGTCGCCGTCGGTGTCGAGCGCGCAGCCTCGCGCGTCCACCACCGCGCCGGCGAGCGTCTCGGGGCAGACGTCGATGCCGTCATAGACCTTGTCGCCGTCGGAATCCGAGGGACACCCACGGACGTCCACCGTCGCGCCCCGGGGCGTGTCGGGACACTGATCCACGCCGTCGAGCACTTTGTCCGCGTCGCCATCGGCGGGGCACCCCTTGATGTCCACGCTCGCGCCCGCGGGCGTGTCGGGGCACTGATCGAGGCCGTTCCATACGCGGTCGCCGTCGGCGTCCGCGGGGCAGCCCCGGGCGTCGACCGTCGCGCCCAGCGGCGTGTCGGGGCAGGCGTCCTTGCGGTCCTCGACGCGATCCTGGTCGGCGTCGGCCCGGGGCCGCCGCTCGCCGTGAAACAGGGAGATGCCCGCCGTCGCCAGGAAGTGCGTCGCGCTGCCCCCCACCGGGGCCTCGGTGCTCGGCACGTAGATGAAGCGTCCCTCGAGGCGCAGCGCGGTCCGCTCGCCGAGCAGGATGCGATCGCCCAGACCGACGTGCAGCCCGTGGTCGGTGACCTCGAGCGGCGCCGTCGTCCCGAAGTCGAGCAGCGAGTATCCGGCCAGGAGAAAGAAGCTGTTCCGCGCGAGGGGCGGGAGGTTGATCCCCACACCGGCGTCGAAGATCAGCGGCTCGACGCCCACGCTCGTTCCGGACACGGTCTGGCGCGGCTGGAACACCGCGTCGAGCTCGAGGCTGAAGCGCTCGCTCAGCAGATAGCCGAAGCGCACCCCGCCGCCGAACTTGTCGTCCAGGCCGAAGGCCTCCTCGTAGCTCGTGTACGAGCCGAACGCGCCGATCTCGAAATGCCGGGCCCGCTGGCCGTCGAGCGGCAGCACCGCGCCCGCAAGCAGCGCGACCGCCGCGAGCGCGGTGTGCGCGAGAGCCATCGCCCGACGTGTCCCGCCCATCGCTCTGTCCGTCAGAATCCCCAGCTCCCCGCGCGCCGCTGGCGCGTGATCAGGTCCATGCCGCCCACGATCACCCCGTGGCGGCTGCCGTCGGCGTCGCGCCAGCGCGCTCCCGCCGGCACGACCAGGGTCCCGCCGCCCAGCGCGGCGATGGTGTTGAGCCCGACCGGCCCCGCGAAGGCGCCGAGTGCATCGCCCGTCACCACGGCCGCGATCGTCTCGGCGCTGTTGGTCGCCGCGCCGCCGTACATGCCCCCAACGGCGAGGACGACGTTGCCCAGGTCCAGGGTCGCGAACTGGGAGCGCCCGTCGGGCAGGGAGGGTGGGCCGGCCCCCCAGCCACCCGCGAAGAATCCGGAGAGGAGGCTCACTGCCGCCGTGTCGCCCGTCACGAGGCGGGGTGGCGCCGCATCCAGCCCGCCACCGGGGGGCACGCTGTCGGCCACGCCGCCGAACGCCGCGGCGTGCTCGTCCAGGACCACGGCGCCGCCGTAGGCGCGGGGCAGGGGGAGGGGCGGTTGCGCATACCAGCCGTCGAGCCGGCCGTCGGCCCGCACCCGGGCGACCAGGACACGAGTGAGCGGCCGTCCCACCGAGTCGGTGCCGCCGACCAGGTAGATCCGCCCGCGTTTGATCACCGCGCTCGCGCCGGCCACCGGCTCGGGGAGCGGCTCCAGGGCGACGAAGGGGCCGACGACCGCGTCGCCGGTCACCGTCGCGCCCAGCACACCGGTCTGGGCGCGGCCCGCGGCATCGACACCGCCGATGACGTACAACACCGCGCCGCCCGAGGGCGAGTTGTGTGGCGTCGCGACGGCCGCCGCGGCGAAAGCACGCCGCACCGGCAGCGCGGAGCCGTCCGGCTGCCGCTGCCACGATCCGAGGATGCCGCCAGGGGCCGCACGGGCGACGTGCATCGCGGAGTCGGGCGCCATGACCGAATCGCCCCCGATCGGCTCGGCGCCACCGGCGGCGTAAACCGTGGCATCCAGCGATCCCCCGGGGCCCGGGAACTCGGCTACCGCCAGCGCGACACCGACCGGCGATCGGGGAAAATCCGACCGCGCGCTCCAGCTGAGCGACGCCGGATCGAATGCCACGAGAGGCAGCACATGCACCGTGGCGGTCAGCCGCCGGCCGGTCGTCGTGACGACCGCGAGCGTGCCGGAGACGGCGCCATCGGGTACGATCGCGCGGACGCTGAGATCGTGCCAGGCGGTCGAGTCGATCAGTCCAGGCGTCTCGGCGGCGCCGCCGGCCGGAAACAGCACGGTGCCGGGGAGGTCGCCGAACCCGAATCCCTCGACGATGAGTACCTGGCCGCGCACCAACACCGGCGCGACGGCTCCATCCACGAAGTCGATGCGCGGCGTCGCGGTGGCGGGCCCGCCCGTCTCCCCACAGGCCGGCGCCGCCAGGAAGGCGGCGAGCGCGAGCCTATGAGTGGCCGTTCTCACCGCGGACGAATCGGAGGGCTCGCGAGAGGTCGTCGGCCAGGGAGGCCAGCCGGGTGGCGCCCTGCGTCAGGGCGTCGATGGCGCGGAGCTGCTCGGCGGCGGCGGCGGCGACCGCCTCGGCCTCCTCGGTCGAGGTGCCGGCGGCCGTCTGCGCCTGGGTCAGCGCCTGCGCCATGCGGGCGGCGAGATCGGCGTTGGCCCGCGCGACGTCGGAGACGCGGGTGCCGGAGCGCGCGGTGGCGTCGGCCGCGGCCGCGATCCGATCGAGGTCCGCCACCCAGGCGGCCGAGCCCCGGACGACCTCGGCCAGATCGGCGTGCACGCGCTCGAGCAGGTGCGCCGCCCGGTCGAGGGCACGCCGGGTGTCCTGGACCGCGCGCGCCACGTTGCGGGCTTCGCGTCCGCTCTCTTCGGCGAGCGTGTGGACTTCGTCGGCCACGACCGCGAAGCCCCGGCCCTGCGCGCCGGCACGCGCGGCTTCGATCGTCGCGTTGAGGGCCAGCAGATTCGTCTGGTTGGCGATGAACCCGATGGTCTCGGAAAACCGCTCCACCTGGGCCGCGACGTCGCGCAGGCGGTGCACTTCTGCGGCACCCTCTTCGGTCGTCGTCCCGAGCCCGGTCAGCCGGTGGGCGGCGGCCTGGGTGCCCGTGCGCACGCGGTCGGTCGTCGCCGCCATTTCCGCCGCCGTGGTGCGCGTCTCGTCGCCCGCGCCGGCGAGGTCGTTCGCGTTCTTCTCGAGCTCGGTGGCCGCTCCCGCGACCCGGCCCACCAGTGCCGCCGCCTCCGCGGCGCCCTGGCTGGCGCGCCGCGCCGACGCGGCCACCTCTTCGCTCGACGCGTGGATTTCCTCGGTCGTCGCGCCCAGGCTGCGCACGTCCTGCGCCGTGCGATCCGAGGCCCCGAGCACCGGCTGCACCGAGCGGTCGATCGCGAGCATCAGGGCGAGCTGTGGCGCGATCAAGTTCAGCAGCGCACCGTCGGATTCGCGGTACATGAGCGCATCGGAGTGCCGCAGGCTCCACAGCCCGACCAGCTCGCCGGCGTGGTACAGCGGCACCAGGACCTCGGCACCCGGCGCCGGCCCCCCGGGCACGATCACCTGGTCGGGACGCAGGCGGTGGGCGACCACGGGCTGCCGCAGGCGGACGGCCTCGCCCGTGAGCCCTGCGTCGGCGTCGAAGCGGAACGGCGAAGCCGTCGGCGCCGCGCGGGCCGTGTCGACCACGAGCTCCATTTCATGCACCCGCGGGTCGTAGCGCGCGAAGCCCATGTGCTCGACGGGCACGAGCCGGCGCACCAGCGCCTCGATCTTGGGAAAGCTGCGCGTCAGGCTCACTTCGGCCGCGATCGCCTGCGACAGGCGGTGGATCAGCTGCAGCTCGTCCGCGCGGACGCCGAGCCGGATGACGTACGTGGTCCCGGCGGTCGCGCCGAGCAGCGCGACGCCGAGCAGCAGGCCGGGCCCGGCGGGCATCCGCGAATGGACCAGCCACAGCCAGGCGAGCGCGAGCATGATCGAGGTCAGATACACGATCGTTTCCCAGCGGGCCGTCAGCTCGGCGTCCACCCAGGTCACCGCGCGGTTCAGGGCCAGCTCGAGGTAGTAGGTGCCGTTGATGACGGCGAACACGAGCACGACGAGCGCGGCGAGCGGCCAGAAGTTGTCGCGGCTGAGGGCGTCCGGGCCGATGCCGCCGCCGAGCGCGACGTACGAGGCGCCGACGGCCGCGGTGCCGGCCGTCAGGTGCGCCGCGTTCCCCGCCGCGGCACGCAGGGGCAGGCGCCGCAGCACGACGTCGCCCACGCCGGCGCCCAGGGGGGCGAGCAGCACGGCGAACGCCCAGCCGCGCTCCAGCAGCGTGAACACGGTGACGCCGAGGATGTAGGAGGCGAAGCCGTCGCCCGGCAGCGGGATCCCGTAGCGCCGGGCGAGCGCGGCGGCGAGGAGAATCGGCAGCGCCACGAGGCCCGCCGCCGCCGGCGCGCGACCGCCCGCGTAGACGGCCAGCGCCCACGCGTAGGCGACCAGCGCGGCGAGCGTGACGACGCCCCGTACCACGCGGTCCGGCGTGATCCGCGCCTGAGCCATGGAGTTCGTCGCGCAAGCTCGGCACCGTGGCGCACGGTGTCAAGCGCGGCTATCGTTGGCCCATGCGCGTCCTCATCTCGTACTGTGTCGTCTGAAGCTACGAGCCGCGGGCCGCCGGTCTGGCGGCCGAGCTTGCACAGGCGTACCCCGAGGCGGATGTCCGGCTCGTCGAGTCGTCCGGGGGCCGGTTCGAGGTCGAGGTGGACGGCCGGCTGATCTTCTCGAAGGCCGCCCTGCGCCGACACGCCGAGCCGGGCGAGGTGTTGCGGCTCATCCGCGAGAGCCGGTCCCCGCAGTGAAGATCGCGATCTCGACGGGCGGTGGCGACGCGCCGGGCCTGAACGCCGTCATCCGCGGCGCCGTGCTCGCCGCCGAGCAGCGCGGCTGGCAATGCGTGGGCATCCGGCGCGGCTACGCCGGCCTGCTGGGCGAGGACCGCCTCGTGCCGCTCACCGCGGCCGAGGTGCGCGGCATCACCCACGTCGGCGGCACCATCCTCGGCACCACCAATCGGGGAGATCCCTTTCGCTGGCGCGAGCGCGCCGCCGATGGCTCGTGGACCGAGCGCGACCGCTCGGCGGAGCTCGTCGCGGCGTTCCGTGCGGAGCGGCTCGATGCCCTCATCGCCATCGGCGGTGACGGCTCGCTCGCCATCGCCAAGCGGCTGATGGACAAGGGCATCCCCGTGGTCGGCGTGCCCAAGACGATCGACAACGACGTGGCCGGCACGGTCGTCACCTTCGGCTTCGACACCGCGGTCTCCGTCGCCACCGAGGCGATCGACCGGATCCATACGACCGCCGAAGCGCACGAGCGGGTCATGGTCGTGGAAGTCATGGGCCGCCACGCCGGGTTCATCGCCCTCACCGCCGGGATCGCGGCGACCGCCGACGTGATCCTCATCCCCGAGATCCCATTCGAGCTGGAGAAGGTGTGCGAGAAGGTCCGGCAGCGCGAAGCCGCGGGGCGTCCGTTCAGCATCGTCGTGGCCGCCGAGGGCGCCTCGCCCAGGGGGGGCGCCCTCTCCTTCGTCGATGCCGAGCAGGATCGCCTGGGCGGGATCGGCGAGAAGGTGGCTCGGGCGATTCAGGAGATGACGGGCAAAGAGACCCGCTCGCTCGTCCTCGGGCATTTGCAGCGGGGCGGGACCCCCACGACGTTCGACCGGCTCCTCGCACTGCGCTTCGGGACCGCCGCGGTGCGGTTCGTCGCCGAAGGCCGCTTCGGCATGATGGTCGCCCTCCGGCCCCCCGACATCGTGCCGGTCCCGCTCGAGGAAGCGATTCGCGCTCCGAAGCAGGTGCCGCTCGATTCGGACACGATCGCCACGGCGCGGGAGCTGGGGATCAGTTTGGGGGACTGAGAGGGACGGAGAGGAACGGGGAAAGACAGAGGACGACGGAGGAGGTTGAACGCCCCTCCTGACGTGAGGCAGTCGTGCGGCGCAGCGACGACAAGTCCGTCGGTAGCGAGCCCGCACTTCAGCGCTCCCGGTTCCATCATCCAACGCCTCAACGGGTTATGCCGCGCGAGGCGGGGCCGGACACCGGCACAATCCCTGCTCGCTCCCAGCCGCCGCCCAAAGCGTGACGGCTGCCCTGGTGTCACGACAGCGGTCTTGCCAGGATGATTGGGAGGAGCTTCATGCACCGCTGTGCGTTCGCTCGGCGTCACTCAAGAGCGGAGTTCGCCATGCCTTGCTCGTCGACCCTCTATCTCCTCGTCGCCACCCTCGGTCTCGGCATCGGGGGCTGCGACCGGGACGTCCCGCTCGCCGTCGAGCCGCAGGCGCAGGTGCCGCCACAGGCCCAGGTCACCGCGCTGCCCGGCTGCGCCACCGTGGAGTTTCAGGTGAGCGGCAGCGATCGGGTGACTGCGACGTTCCCGGACCTCTCGCGCTGCCCCAGTGGGCTCGTGCTCGTGCCGGGTGATCCCGCGGCGTTCGACCGGCCGGGTGGGGGGCGACTCAGGCTCTCGGTGCACGTGGTCAACCGGAGCGCCGAGGCGATTACGTTGCCCGTGCGGCTGCTCCTGCATCCGGACTCGGCGGTGGTGCTGTTTCCACCGGGCTTGGCGAGGAACGGCAAGAAGGGGGTGACGCCGCAGAACGCCATGGGCACCATCCCGGCGGGCGAGCCGCACGCGGGCGCCTGGTTCTGGAATGTCGGCACGGGCGTCGAGCTCACGGCTGGCGCGAAAACGCACGCTGTGGAAGTGGTGTTCGTCGTCGAGTCAGGGGTGCAGCGGATGCGGTTGGGGTTTGGGGCGGAGGCCGCAGTCTTGGACACCGGCCGGCCACCGATCCCGCCGGCTGTCTTTTTCTTTCCAGCGGAGACAGCATATGCGGCCGTGTCGCCCGCCGACACCATGGCCATCTACTACCGCAGGGTTGTGGGGATCCGGTTCGACGATTCGACCAGCGGTTCCACGGTGCGTGAGGTTCTGACTCGCTACCAGGCGACGATCATCGCCGGATCCCCGAATGTCGGTGCCTACATCGTTCGCGTGCCGGACCCTGGACCGACTTATCAGGCCCTTGAGGCGCTTGTCTTGCGATTGAGCGTCGAGCCTGGAGTTGACTTTGCGTTCGGCATCACGTTTCGGGGGGCCGCGAGTCCCCAGGCGCGGTATCCGACCGACGGCCCCGGGGCCAGGCGAGGGGCGTGGCTCCAGAGTCCCCTGGGCACCGCTGTGCGGGCCTGGCAGACGGTTCGTGCACCCCTGGCTTGGGGTTGCGAGACCGGTGCGTACGGCTCGGACCTCGTGCGGGTTGGGGTCGTGGACTTCTTCTTCGATCCGCAACATGACGATCTACGTGGCAACTTTGCGGGAATGGTCACGCCGGGGCAGCTTGGGCTACCGCCCGACGCCCGGCTCCAGAATCCCGGTTTCCGGACACATGGGACCATGGTGGCAGGGATTCTGACTGCTGAAGGGGACAACAGCCTGGGAATCGCCGGGATCGTCTGGGCGAGTCGCCTGCATCTCTTCGCTCTCAGCGACGGCGTATCGGTCGCACCAGACCCCGCATGGTTCTTGGCCGAGACGATTCTGCCTTCTGCGAAGGCTGCGGGCGTTCGCGTGCTGGTCAGTTCTGTGTTCGTAGGGTCGGCCGAGCCCGCCCAGGCGGCGCTAGTCGAGAAGGGGCTTCGAGACTACCTCGACGCGGGCACTGGGAATCTGTTCGTGCAAGCCGTAGGGAATTCAACGGTTCAGATGTCCGTGCAGCAGCTCCTCAACGCACGCAAGGGCGATCTGGCTCTCTTGCAAGCTGCGGCGCGACTGGTCACCACCACCCACAGCGATCGTATCCTCCTGGTGGCTGGTGCGGACGACCAGGGGCAGTTGTGGAATGATCAGACCACAGGACTGGGGAGCAACGTAATCAAGGGCGCGACGGCGATCGCCGCTCCGGCGTCGCGCATACGCTCGATCGCGGTGCGCGGCCTCTTCCCCGGCGATGTCTATGACACTTCCGGCACGTCCCTGGCAGCGCCGTTTGTCGGTGGTGTGGCCGGGCTGCTCTGGGCCATGGAGCCCAGCCTCACTCCAGGCGAGGTCAAGCGCTATATCCGTGATGGTGCCCGCGAGCCGCGCGTGAACCCGCAGTCGGGGCTTCCCGAGCCGCCCAAGAAGATCGGTGGTACCACTGAGGAGATTTACCAGCTCGACGCCTATGGGACGCTTGCTTTGCTGTCGCGCGAGCGGTCCGGCGTCGATCTCCTCGGCGTCCCGATCTGCGCGTACCCCGTGTCCGCCCGTGTCGCGTCGCCGGAGGGCGTACTCCTCGCCCGCGCGCCCGGGGATACCGGCCTGATCCCCGTGCCCGGTCTGCTGGCGCTCGCGTCCGTCGCCCAGGGTGGACGCCAGCTCGCGGTCGTCGTCCAGAACGCCTCCCTCAACGTCGAGACGCGTGTTATCGACCACCGCGGGAATCTCCTCGCCATACTCCCGCCTGACGTTCTGGAGCGCCACTTCCTCGAGCGGGACACGGCGGATCTCGTCCGAGGCGACGTTGTGCTGCCCGATGGGTCCGTGTTCCCCAAGCTCCGACTCTGGCGGCATGGTGGAACGGACACCACGATTCAAGTCTTCCAGAACCTGCCCCCCGACCTGCAGCAGGTCTTCATGACGTTCGTGGCAGCGTCGCCCGCCGGGGATGCCGCGGCCACGGGCTGGAGTGGTGTGACCGGGGCGGGGGTTGTGATGCGCTGGGACGTCGTGCCGCTCGGCGCGGGAACGCCCACGCGCGTGCGCGATGCGAGCCAACCGCAGTTCGTGCCGGGCCAGAACTACACCAACGTGGCCAGCGTGCTGCTGAGCCGGGCGGCCTGGAGCCACGACGGCCGCCGCGTCGTGTTCCCGCTCCTGCGGCAGGACCTGGACTGGTTCGGCGATTTCGAGTGGATCACCGTGGACGGGAGCACCGAGATCCTGACCTTCGTCGGGGGCCAGAGCACGCAGGGAACCGTGGACCACTGGGCGGTGCTGGAGCCGCGGTTCTCACCCGACGACGTGGTGCTGCACACCCGGGACCAACGGTTCGATACCGGCGCGTGCCGGTTCACGCGGCGCAGTGGGCTGAATGCAAGCCAGGAGCTCACTTCTTCGGCTGTCGATTGCGGGTCGTTCTTCACCCCGCCCGAGATCTTCCCCAACGTCCGGCAGCGGCCACCGCCCGTCCCCGCCGCGGCCGATACCGCGGGCGTGGCACTCTCGAGTGGCCCGTCAAGAGAGCCTCTGTGGCGGCGGGCGGGCTGTGTCCAGGCGCACTGAAGCCGAGAGGGACGGAGGAGGACGGAGGGAGACGGAGGAGGTTGCTCCCTTCCCCCTCTCCCGTGAGGGAGAGGGGTCAGGGGGTGAGGTCGCTTATAATTCGCCCCGTGCACCCCCACCGCGACCACTTCCTCCCCCCCGATCGCCAGGCCTTCCTCGCGGCCGAGCCGCCGACCGGCCGCGTCATCGTGATCGCTCCCACCCGCGCCGCCTGCGAGACCATCGAGCTGGCCCTCGGTCTCCAGCTCGACACTCTCCTCGAGCGCGAGCACGGCGACGACATCCGCCGCCTCGCCGCCTCCGGGCGGGGCTTCGGCGTCGTGGCGGGCACCGGCACCGGGAAGACGCTCGCCATCCGGCCCATCGCCGAGACCATCCTGAAGACGCCGCTCAAGGTCGGCGTGGTGAACCGCGAGCGCGAAGCGACGCCTGAGACGCCCTCCTGGAACGTCGTGATCGTCACCACCGGCATCGCCCGCCGCTGGTTCCAGGCGGGCCTGATCACGGCCCGGGACACACTCGTCGTCGACGAGATCCACCAGACCTCGGCCGAGCTGGAGCTGTGTCTCGCGCTCGGCAAGCGGGTCGGCTGCCGCTACATCTGGCTCTCCGCCACCGTCGACCCGGCGTTCTACGCCCGCTACCTCGACTCGGCCGAAGTGCTGGAGACGCAGGCGTTCGCCCCCGAGCGGGCGGCCACGGTACGCGTGGTGGCCGAGCAACCGCTCGAGTTCCTGGGCGAGCCGTTCGTGCGCCGCCTGGTCCGCGAGCGCCGCGGCGTCGCCGTCTTCGTGCCGACGCGCGCCGAGGTGGAGCAGATCGCGCGCGAGCTGGGCGACCGCTGGCAGCGCCTCGCCACGGCGTTCTATCATGGAGGAGAGCCGATCCGCGTCATCCGGCCGTTCCTCGACGGCTCCGTGGGTCGCCCCTTCCTCCTCGCGATGACCGCGGCCGGCCAGTCGGCCCTGAACATCCGGGGTCTCGACACCGTGGTGATCTACGACGCGCGCTACGCCAACGTGGTCCAGCGTGGTCGCAACGTGCTCACACGGCTGTACCTCGGCGCCAACGAGATCCTCCAGATGGCGGGCCGCGTGCACGGCCGGGTCGAGGGGGGGGAGGTGTATCTCCTGTCCGACCGGCCCCTCGACTTCGATGCGTTGCGGCCTGGGCCGCCGGAGTTCCAGCTCGCCGGCGACGCCGAGCGCGTCGCCATCACCTGTGCCGCACTGGGCGTGGACGCGTCCGAGCTCGATCTGCCCGTGCCCCTCGATCGCCAGGCGTACCGCGGCGCGGTGACGCTGCTCGAGCAGCGGGCGCTGGTCGAGAGCGGGCGGCTGACGACGTACGGGCGGGAGGTCGAAGCCATGCCGGTCGAGCGGCCGTGGGGCGAGCTGCTGGTCCACGCCGAGCCCGACGTCGTCCCCATGGTCGCCGTGGCCGCGAACATCGAGTCGCTGCACCGCATGACGCGCGAGGAGCGCACGCTCGAAGGCCTCGTCGTCCCCGGCAGCGACCACCTGACCGCGTACAACCTCTACGCCGAGGCGGTCAACCGCTACGGCCATGTCGGTGAGGTGTACGGGCTGCCGCGCCACCTGTTCGCCGAGCAGATCGACGCCTGGGCCGACGACCGGGGCGTGCTCGTGAAGGCGATCGAGGACGTGGCGCTCGGCACGGCGTCGGTCTATCGGCAGCTCGAGCTGCCGTTGCCGGCCAAGCTGCCCCATGCCGACGCGCGCGCCCGCGAGCGGTTCGCGGACCTCGTCGCCCGGATCATGCCGTTCGAGCTCGTCATCGAAGAGGAAACGGCCGAGGGCCGCGAGGCTCGCGTGAGCCGCAGCTCGGTGTGCCGCAGCTGGGGAGCCGTGGCCGGAACGCTGCGATACTTCGCCGACCGCTTCGGCGTGCCGCGGGCGAGCATCGAAGGTACCGAGATCCCCCAGCGGCTGATCCGGCGCTACGCCCAGCGTGACCTGCCGGAGATCGCCTACGAGACGCAGCGTCGCCGCTCCGGGCTGGTCGTCTCGCGCACGGTGCGCTACTTCGGCTTCACGCTCGAGCGCGACACGACGCCGCTGGTCGCACCATTCCCGCCCGAGCTCGCGCCCCAGGCGCGCGCGGCCCTCGTGGCGGCGTTGCTCGCCGGTGAGACCCCCCATCCCGACCAGCCCGCGCTACGGCGTGCCCTCGACCACCTCGGCTCCTACTGGCGCCGCTCCGGTGGACAGCTCGCCCGGGCGTCGAGCGAGCAGTCGGCCGAGCGGGTCGCGACCCAGCTCGCCGCGGTCGGGTCCTGGGACGAGTTCATCCAGACCCGGGTCAGGCTCGACGTCGAGGCCGTGGTCCCCGCGGAGATGCGGGCCAGGCTCGACGCGCTCCCGTCGTCCGTCCCGGTCCACGGCGACCGTGTCCCGCTGGAATACGGCGTGGAGCAGGGCATCGGGGTCGTGCGGCTGCGCCTGCGGGAGGGCCAGGCCCGGCGGCTCCAGCCCAGGGACCTGCCGTCCCTGGACCGCCCCCTCCGGTTCACGGTGACGCGGGGCCGGCATGACGCCATTCGGGCGGACTCCCTGGACGACCTCCACCGCCAGCTGGCTACGCTCGGGCGGCAGGAGCGGCGGCACGTGGCTCGCCCGGGGCGCCGCCGTCGGTAAGGGGAACGGGTCACCACGTCCACCTCCTCCGTCCTCCTCCGACCCCCTTCGCCCTCCCCCGTCCTGTCGGCCCAGCAACCCTCCGCCCCCTCCGGGCGTCTATTCCTGAGACGTGACCCCCAGTGAGCGCGGGTGCGGGATGAAACCCGCGCCTCCGCTCGACGGTAGAAGGCAGGATCGAACCCATGTCCGTACCCAGCATCACACCGGTTCCGGTTTCCCTTCCGCCGCTCGCTCGGGCGGTGCTCGACGCCTGCGCCGAGGGTGTCGTCGTGCTGGACGCCTCCGGTCGTGTCGTCTACGCCAACACGCCGGGTCGGCACGCCCTCAGCCTCGACCGCCAGGATGCGCGCCGGCTCGAGATGACGGGCGCCCGGCGCGTCCCGTTGCGCGTGGGCGCGACGCAGGTCGGTGAAGCCCTCGTCGTGCCGGCCGAGAACGGTGGCACGCTCGCCGACCAGGAGCGGCGCGCCATCCTCGACGCGCTCGAGCTCACCAGCGGCCGGCTGGCCGAGGCCGCGCGGCGTCTCGGCATCAGCCGCACCACGTTGTGGCGGCGGCTCAAGTCGTACGGTGTCGCCGTCCGTTCTGGCGCCTCCCACTAGGCTCGTCTAGCTTCCCCCGGCATGCAGCCGGGGCCCTTCGTCGTCGAAGAGTACGTACGGTGGTCCGACGTGGACTTCGCGGGGATCATCTGCTACGGTGCCTACCTGCGCTTCTTCGAGATCGCCGAGACGGAGCTGTTCCGCGCCGCCGGCCTCGCCTTCGCCGACGTGTTCGATCGATACGACGTCTGGTTTCCCCGCAAGGCGATCCACAGCGAGTTCCATCGTCCCGCGCGACTCGACGACCGGCTCCGGGTCGCGGCCTACGTCGGGCGCGTGGGCAACAAGTCGCTGACCCTCAACTTCGACGTGGTGCGTGACGACGCGCCGCAACTCGGTGCGGCGGGGTGGCAGGTGCTCGTCTGCGTCGGTCGTCGCGACCTTCGGCCGCGGCCGCTGCCGCCGGAGATCGTCCGCGCCCTGGCGCCCCACACCCTCACGCCGGAAGCCGCTCGCAGGTGCCTCGGAATCCCCGCGGCCTGAGCGTCGGGGTTCTCGTCGTCGGCTGGGCCGCCGCCTGCGGGCGGGACGGCGGCAGCGCGCGGTTGTGGGTGTCGGTCGCCGCGCCGGGCCGGGACACGGTGCGGTTCACGGCGGCGGCGATCGCCCGGCCCTGCCGGGATGACGGAGGCGGCGTCGTGCTCGAGGGGCTCGAGAGCGGCAGCGGCATCATGGTGTGGCTGCGGCCTCTCCCCGGCGACCCCAGGCTGGCGGGATCGTTCGGGTTTCCGATGGCTGGCGACACGGCTCCCCGTCGCCGTGCGAGTGTCGGCGTGCGGTTCATGTCCGGCGCGGCGGCGTACGGTGTGACGCTCGACAGCGGGCTCGTCACCGTGCGTGAGATCGATCATGGGCTGGCCGTGGACGTGCGAGGTGCCGGGCTGCAGCTGCCGGGAGCCACGCGGGCGTTTGTAGAAGCGGGCTTCGAGGGCGTGCGCGTGGGCTCGGACAGCGTCCCCTGCGAGCCGGAGGGGTCGTGACGGTCCGGGTCGGGGTCATCGGGACAGGTTTCGGCCGCCGCGTGCAGCTGCCGGCGCTGGCCCTCGTGCCCGGAGTGCGGGTGACGGCGGTGGCGAGTGGCCGCCGCGCCAGCGCCGAGGCGGCCGCACGCGAGTTCGCCATCCCGCATGTGTTCGACGGCGGCGCCGACCTCGCCCGCTCCCCCGAGGTGGACCTCGTGCTGGTGGCCTCGACGCCCGACACCCACGAGGCCTACACCGTCGCGGCGCTCGAGGCCGGCAAGCACGTGTTGTGCGAGAAGCCCATGGCGCTCGACGCCGCCCAGGCCGGACGGATGCTCGCGGCGGCCGAACGGCGCCCGCGGCAGCTCGCGTGGATGGACCACGAGCTGCGCTACGAGCCGAACCGGCGGAAGGTGCGGGACCTGATCCGCAGCGGCGCGATCGGCGACGTGCGGCACATGGAGCTGACGTTGCGACCCTACCTGCGCGGAGACGGCCGGCCCCAGTTGACCGATGCGCTGTGGAGCTGGTGGTTCGATGCGGCTCGCGGCGGCGGCCTGCTCGGCGCCGTGGGCTCCCACCTGATCGATCTCTGCCGGTTCTGGACGGGCAGCGAGGTGGTAGGGGTCTCGGGGGCGGTACGCGCGTTCGTGGCGCAGCGGCGCGACGAGCCGGGCGCCCTGCGGGCCGTCACGGCCGACGACTTCACCAGCTTCGTGCTCACCCTGGCGAGCGGCGTCGTCGCGACCATCACGCTGACGGCCGTCGCGCACCACGGGCCGGGCCATGCCGCTCACATCACCGGGTCCGAGGGCACCCTGGTGATTACGGGTGAGACCCGGCTCGAGATCGGCAGGCCGGGGGCGCCCCTGGAGGACATCAGCGCGCCGGACGACCTGTGGGACAAGGTGCGTCCCAACAACATGTGGGCTCGGTCTTTCGTGCGGTTGATGCGCGACCTGGTCGGGGCGCTCGAGGGGCGCGCCCCCGCAGGCACACCGGCCGGGTTCCGCGAGGGCCTCGCCGTGCAGCGCGTCATGGACGCGGTGCGCGCGGGCTCCGGGTCGCTAGATTGACCACGTGGAGCAGACCTACTTCCGCAAGGGATTCGGGCTTCGCAACACGATCGCGGGGACCCTGGCGGCCGACTACCACAGCCGCGTGGTCGACGCGGTGCGCGCCGCGGGGTATCGGCTCGAGGTCGGCGACCTGACGCTGCGGCTGGCGCGCGAGTTCGGGTTCTGCTACGGCGTGGACCGCGCCGTCGAGTACGCGTACGAGACGCGCACCAAGTTCCCCGATCGCCGGATCTTCCTGGTCGGCGAAATCATCCACAATCCCCACGTGAACTCCAAGCTCGAGGCGCTGGGCGTGCGGTTCCTGCACCGGCCGGAGGGCGCCGAGTTCGACTTCACCGGCGTGCGTCCCGACGACGTCGTGATTCTCCCGGCGTTCGGCGTGACCGTGCGAGACTTCGAGCGGCTGCGCGCGCTCGGGTGCGTGCTCGTGGATACGACCTGCGGGTCGGTCCTCAACGTCTGGAAACGCGTGGAGTCATACGCCAAGGACGGCTTCACGGCGCTGATTCACGGGAAGCACTATCACGAGGAGACCAAGGCGACGGCGAGCCAGGTGACCAAATACGGCGGGGGCAAGTACCTGATCGTCCGGGACATGGGGGAGGCGCGCGACGTCTGTGCGTACATCGAGGGAGCGGGGAGCAGGGAGCAGTTCCTTCGGCGCTTTGCGGACAGAGCCTCACCGGGCTTCGATCCCGAAGGACACCTGGCCCGCGTGGGCGTCGCCAACCAGACCACGATGCTGTCGAACGAGTCGCTGGCCATCGCCGAGGAAGTACGGCGCAGCATGACGCGCCGCCACGGCGAGGCGCATGTGGCGGAGCACTTCCGCACGTTCGATACGATCTGCTCGGCGACCCAGGACCGTCAGGACGCCGTGCTCAAGCTCATCGCCGAGCCGCTGGACCTCATGGTCGTGATCGGTGGCTACAACTCGAGCAACACGACCCATCTCGCGGCGATCTGCCACGAGCGGGTCCCGACCTACCACATCGAGGACGCCGCCTGCATCGAGTCCGAGACCAGCGTGATCCGCTATCGCCCCGTCGGGGCCGAGGCCGAGACCCGGCGCGAGGCTTGGCTCCCGGCGGGCGCCGTCGTGGTGGGACTCACGGCCGGCGCCTCGACGCCGAACAACAAGATCGGCGAGACGATCCAGCGGATTCTGGCGACGCGCGGCGTGTCGCTGGACGCCGCGGTCGGCTAGCTCAAACTTTCGGCGGGATCTGCGCGCGATTGCGCACGTCGGTCAACGCGCGCTCGGTGAAGTCCAGACGTTCCTCGATGTCCCCCAACCGCGCCTCGAGATCCGCCAGCTTATCCGGCAGCTCGGGTGTCGCCGCGGGCTTCTGACCGATCCTCTTGAAGCCGAAGCCCGCGGCCACGATGATCCCCATGAAGCCGCCGAAGAGCACCAGGAACTTGAAGATCGTCTCGAATTCCGGCATGGGCACGAACCTACGAGGCTGAGGCCGCACGGCAAGCCGCTATATTGCCTCCCATGCCCCTCTCCGGCTTCCATCCCGCCGTCGCCCGTTGGTTCGAGTCCCGATTCACCGCACCCACCGAGCCGCAGCAGCGCGCGTGGCCTCTCATCCGTGATGGCCATGACGTCCTGATCGCCGCCCCCACCGGCTCCGGCAAGACCTTCGCCGCGTTCCTCTCGGCCATCGACGGGCTGCTGCGCGACGGGCTCGACGGCAGTCTGACCGACGAAACGCGGGTGCTCTACGTCTCGCCCCTCAAGGCGCTCTCCAATGACGTTCAGAAGAACCTGTCCGAGCCCCTGGCGCAGATCCGCGCCAGCCTGCCGGGGCTGGGACTGTCGGACGTGGAAATCCGGACCCTGGTCCGCACGGGCGACACGCCGCAGCCCGAGCGGCAGGCCATGGTCAAGCAGCCGCCGCATATCCTCGTCACGACTCCCGAATCGCTCTTCCTGATCCTCACGTCCGAGCGCGCACGCAACATGCTCCGCACCGTGCGGACCGTGATCGTGGACGAGATCCACGCCGTGGCCCGCGACAAACGCGGCAGCCACCTCGGGCTCTCGCTCGCACGCCTCGAAGCGCTGGCGGGGCGCCGGCTCCAGAAGATCGGTCTGTCGGCGACGCAGAAGCCGATCGAGGAGATCGCGCGCTTCCTGGTGGGTAGCCCGCCGAGCCTCGATCTCACGCAGCACCATCAGGTACTGCCCGACCGCTCCCTGCTCCCTTCGATCATCGACATCGGCCACGCCCGCACGATGGATCTCGCCATCGAGATCCCTGACTCGCCGCTCGAAGCGGTGATGTCCGCGGAGGTGTGGGAAGAGATCCACGAGCGGCTGGCGCGGCTCATCGCCGAGCACCGCACCACGCTCGTGTTCGTAAACACCCGGCGCCTGGCCGAGCGCCTCACGATGCATCTGTCCGAGCGGCTCGGCGCCGAGCACGTCACGTCGCATCACGGCAGCCTGTCGCGCGAGAAGCGGCTCGAGGCCGAGCAGCGACTCAAGGCGGGACAGCTCAAGGCGCTGGTCGCGACGGCGTCCCTCGAGCTGGGGATCGATATCGGC
>Ga0187893_10004476_pt1 | contig 26535 bp, 22 predicted proteins | sample MA1701074metaG_FD_139574 | JGI IMG/M metagenome (GOLD analysis project Ga0187893, IMG submission 139574) | White microbial mat communities from a basaltic lava cave in the Kipuka Kanohina Cave System on the Island of Hawaii, USA - MA170107-4 metaG ... | reverse complement strand
GTGATTCTGCGGAAGTTCTGGAGCGTCCGGCACCGAGGGCTCCACTCGATCCGGTCGCTTTCGACGTTCGCGCGGCGGAAGGCGGGCCTATTCAGGGGGGGCGACGCGGCCGTCTTCTTCCCGGGGGGCTACGGGACGCTGGACGAGCTGGGGGACGTCCTCGCGCTCCGCCAGACGGGGTTCACGCGGATGCCGATCGTGATCGTGAATGTAGCGAAGTACTTCGACGCCCTCCTTTCGTGGAACCGTCACGCCGGGCGGGAGGGCTTTCTCTACGGCCCGCGGCTCTTCGAAGTCTCGGCCTCGCCGAGGGCGGCGGTCGGGCGCCTCCGCTCCCTGCTCTAGCAGGGACCCGGCACCAGGAATCCAGCCAGGCTGGATCCCTGGCAGCTTGTAAGTTGCAAATTATAAAAGACAAAATCGCTTCAAGTTTCTGCGCTAGGGCCGTCGATACATCCCCTTGTCGAACCCGCGTCGGTCCCCGTGCGGTCCGGGAAGGACACCGGGGGCCCGCGGAGGCGGCCGCGGCCCCGTTGTGGGGCCCGCGCCCAGGCCCGTGTGGGCCGGGGGCGGCGAGATCTTTGAATCTCGGGAGTGTCGGGAAAGCTTGGGCCAGACCCCAAGGCGTTCCTCTCAAGCCTTTGTGAAAGGAGGTGCTGGGGGAAACGACGCCGGCAGTACCCGCCTTCGCACGCGGATCGGTTCGTGCTTCGGCGGGCAAGCCCCTCCCCGGGTGGGAGGGCAAGGAGGGCCCCCGCCGTGCGGCGAGGGTCCCAGGGGAATTCAAGGAGGAAAGTGATGATTCAGGCGAAAAGATCCCGGGTCGGGATCGGCGCGACGGCCCTGATGGGCCTCGTCCTGGCCGCCGCCACCGCGGCCGCCCAGGACCGGCCGGTCACCACGACCAAGGACGCCGGCAGCACCGTCAAGGTGAACGTGAGCGGCGACATGGTCATCGAGTACGTCGGCCGGAGCCGCGAGGTGACGGCGTTCACCGAGAGCTTCAGCAATCCCTCGGTCTTCCCGACGGGGAGCCCGGTGACCTCCGAGCCCGAGACGACGTTCGAGGGCCACGTGGCGATGCGGATCACCGCGGAGCTCTCCGAGAAGATCGGGGCCGTCATCGAGTTCGGCACCCGCCGGATCGACGACGGATTCATCCTCGAGCACGACGGCGAGGCTGCCCAGGCCGTTCTGCTGCGCGAGGCCCACGTGATGCTGAACGAGCTCTTCACGCCCGAGCTCCGGGCGCAGCTCGGCATGACGACCTGGAGCTTCAACGTCCGCGGCCATGGCGGGTCGCTCGCGTTCGACCCCCGGCATTCGCAGACGATCACCCGGAACTTCGACAGCAACTTCACCCTGAACGGGGCCGAGGCGATCAACGAGCGCCTGGCCGGAGCCGGGTTTCCGGACGAGCTCCAGGCGATGGGCGCGGTCCTGACGTACACCTCCGGGCAGGTCACGGTCGACCTGGTCCTGCTCCCTGGCATCGTCGAGGGCGGATCGCCGAACGACGACGAAGCTCTGTACGCCCTGGACGTCATGCTCAACCTGGACAACAGCGTGAGCAAGGGGAGCCGAGTGGGCGTCATCGCGGCCCTCTCCTCGTTCGAGACCGGGGGCAATGACCACGCCCGGGTCTATACCATCGGCGGCGGCGGCTCGCTGCGCTTCATGGACGGCGCGCTCGAGGTCTACGCCGAAGGCTACGCCCAGTTCGGCAAGGTCGGAGTGGACGGCACGGCGGCGGCGGACGACGTGGACGCCGCTGGCACGGCTTTCCAGGTCGGCGCCCAGTACCGCCACGCGGTGGGGAACCCCATGCCCATCTGGGCCGGGGTCAACTTCACCGTGATCTCCGGCGACGGGGACACCGCGGCCAACGACGACGAGGCCAACCGCTTCTCCGCCTACGAGAGCGTGAACGACCTCATGATCCTGGAAGACCCCTACTACGGGTACGACTGGGACTCGAACATGTCGATCTTCAAGGTCAACGCCGGCCTGGCCCTCTCGGTGGGCGGCGGCAAGGACAACCTCGAGATCTCTGCGATCGTGGGGATCGCCGAGGCGGCCGAGGAAATCGGCGCCTCTCCGAACGAGGAGGACAAGATCGGCAACGAGATCGACGTCAAGGTCAAGTGGCTCATGAGCAAGCAGGCCTCGATCTCCCTCGCGGTCGCCTTCCTCTCCGGCTCGGACGTGCTCGAGGCGGCGATGGGCGGCGCGGCGAACCCCCAGGCCGAGGACAACGCCTACATCTGGTCTCTCGGCGCGAACCTGAAGTTCTAGGGTTCGGTCCCGAATCGTCTTCGCAAGAAGACCCGAGGGGCCCCGGACGCGAGTCCGGGGCCCTTCTTTTTTCCTTGGCGATCCCGGCCCCCCGCCCATAATGCTCCGATGGCCGCCGCCCTCCTCCTCCTCCTCGCCGTCCAGGAGCCGGCCGAGGGGCGGGTCGGGACCGGGGACGACCGCCACAGCGCCCTCCGTCTCCAGGTGACCGGCGGCATGGACCTCCACTACCTCCACCGGCACGGCGCCGTGAACGAGGCGGGCGGCGGGCTCTCGGCCGTCGCCCCGACCGACGCCTCGACCAACGCCTGGGCCGGCCGCTTCTCCCTGCGGCTCGACGCCCAGGTTCGCGACCAGGCGGTCGGCGTCCTCGAGCTCGAGAACCGGAGCTTCGACGAGGGCGCCAACGAACCCTTCTCCGCCGACCCCGAGACCGGGGAGCTCCGGATCAAGCAGGGCTACGTGGACGTCCCCTCCTTCCTCGCCGATCGCCTCGACCTCCGGGTGGGGATCCAGGACGTCACCTTCCGGAACCGCCCCCACGACGAGCCCTTCTTCATGGACCTGGGCGAGGTCGAGGGCTTCTTCGAGGGATTCTCCGCCGCGGGGAGCCACGTCCGGAACACCGTGGACCGCGACGTCCGGGAGGCCGCCGGCGTCCGCCTCCGCTGGTCCCCCTACGAGGTCCTGACCCTCCAGGCCCTCGCCCTGGTCTACGGCGAGGCCGGTGAGACGCAGGACGACGAGGCGGTCTACGTCGTGGCCGCGAGCGCCCGGCCTGCCGAGGCGGGGGCGGCCTGGGTCCTCCTGGCCCTCGTCTCGGGGGGAGACGCGGGGCCCGACTTGAAGCAGGTCTGGACCGCCGGGGCGGGCGCGGACTGGTATTTCGGGCGCGAGCGCCATCTCGAGGCCTTCGCCGAAGGCTACGTCCAGGGAGGGACGGTCGTGGAGGAGCCCTCCCGGGTGAGGAAGGAGGCCTACGCCTTCAACCTGGGCGCGCGCTGGCTGGGCTTCTTCGAGGGACTCCTCCAGCTCGAGGCGGCCGTCTCCCACCGGAGCGGGAACAAGCGGGCCGGGGACCGCACGGACGAGTCCTTCCAGTCCTACGAGAACGAGAACCGTTTCCTCGTCTTGCAGTCGGCCGAGTTCGGCCTGGACGTGGACACCAACGTCTCCCTGGCCCGGGGCTCCCTGGGGGCGGGACCCTTCGATCTCGGCGGCCGGCCGCTCCGGGTGCGGGTGGACGTGGGCCGCTTCGAGGCCGACCGGGAGCTCCGGGATGCCGCCGGAACGGTCCTGACCCCCGACGACGAGTGGGGCGTGGAGACCGACCTCCTGGTCACCTGGACCTGGAACGAGTCCCTCCACTTCCGCCTCCACGGCGGCTGGCTGGCGGGCTCGGCGATCCTCGAGGACCTCACGCTCGACCGCTGGACCGACACCTTCGCGGCGGTCGCGGGGCTCGACTTCCGGTTCTGAGGCGAGGTCCGTCGGGAGCCCATTCCTCGGAATCGCTCGTCGTTCGGGGTTCGTGCGATTCCGAGAGGATTCCCGGCATTCCCTTCTACGCCGCGCCTTTTTCTAAAGTCGCGGGTTCCCCCGGGCCGAAGAAACTATGCAACCCATTCAACCCCTCTCCTATCCGTGGGCCCCCGCAAGGGGGCCCACGCTGTTTTAAAAGAGAAAGGGCCCCGGCCTTGCGGCCGGGGCCCCGTCGCCGTCTTCAAAACGAAGACCGGTGAAACTGGCTCTGCTAGAAGCGGACGTCCGTCCCAACCATGAAGAGGATCGCGCTGTCGTCGGAGTCGGGGTTGGCGCTGCCGCCCATCGATTCCTCGAGCACGTCGGACCCCATGAGGAGGGCGATCCCCGCCCGGAACGAGACCTGCTTGTTGAGGATCCAGCGGGCCTTGACGTCGAGCTCGTTCCCGAGCGCGTCCTCGCTCACGCCGCCGCCGAACTCCACGTCCTCGTTCGTCCGGGTGATGCCGATGATCGCGGAGAGGACCAGGTTGTCCTTCCCGCCGCCCACCGAGAGGGGCAGCTCGCCCCAGGCCTTGAAGGCGAAGTAGTTGCTGTCCCAGTCGAACCCGAAGTACATGTCCTCGATGATCATGAGGTCGTTCACGTTCTCGTACGAGAGGAACGTGTCGACGTCGTCGTCGGTGCCGACGGTGTCGTCGTCGCCCGAGATGATCGTGATGCTTCCGCCGACCTTGATGTTCTGGGGCGAGAGGGTGTACTCCGCGCCCGCCGTGAAGGCGATGCCCCCGGCGTCCAGGTCGTCTCCGTCCGCCTGGTTGATGCCCGCGTCTCCGAACTGGAGGTAGATCTCGCCGAAGATCTCGAGGTTCTCGACGAAGCCCTTCAGCGAGGCCCCGCCGCCCAGGGTGATGACGGAGGTGGTTCCGCCGCCGCGGGTGGCGCCGTCCTCGTAGGAGACGACCGCCAGGATCGCGCCGACGCGGCTGCCCTTCCCGTCCAGCCGGTACCAGAAGTCGGCCGCGTAGAGCGCCTCGTCGTCGGAGGCGGGGCCGGCCTCGATCACGGCCGGAAGGAGGACGAGCTCGAACGTGAGCGCGTCGCGGGTGTACGTCAGGACGCCGCCCACGGGCTGGAGCTCCTCGGGGGCGTTCGTCAGGCTAGCCCCTGTGTCCGCGGTGGTGCTCAGGTTGCGCGTGAAGCTCTGGGAGTGGCGGGGGTCGAAGGCGAACGAGCTCCCCTTGCCCCGGACGTCGAACGACCACGTCCCGATGCCGATCTGCGCCGAGAGCGCCGGCGTCAGGAAGTCGCTCAGGCGGATGTGGGCCTCGCGCAGGACGATGTCCTGCGAGGTGCTGCCGGTCACGGGGTCGGTCTGGCCCCAGGCCAGGATTCCGCCGCCGGCCACGCGCTCGTTGCCCACCTCGAGCACGGCCGCCACCTTGTCGGACAGCTCGACGTCCAGGCGGAGCGCGGCATAGCCCTCAAACGTGTTCTCGGACTCGCCGGTACCGTTCGTGCCCAGGGTCACCACCGCGGCCTCCATCTCCTTGCTCCGCCAGACGTAGTCGAGCTGGACGGTGCCGCTGACGTTGACCTTGACCGTGCCCTCGCTCTCCTTCTTCGTGGTCAGGGGCTTCTCCTGGGCCCCCGCGCTGACCGCCAGCGCCAGGATGAACGCCGGGGTCGTCAACAAACCGAGCTTCCTCATCGAATACCCTCCCTATCTATCCCTTACTGCATTGTCAACCGGGTTAACGGCTGTTCGTTCGAACCGAGCCAGGGGAATGGCGCTCCGGACGTGCCCGCCCCGGCCTTGCGCCGGTGCCTATTCCTCTTCTCCCTGCCGTCCGGAACCTCTGTCGCCCCTCCCCGTGTCCCTCGGGCCTTGCGGGGACCCCTACCCACCTCCTTTCCCGCTAGTTATAAGGGGGCAAGTATAGCCACCCACTATGCACTGTCAAGGACTTTCTCCGCCCGGGCCAGGTCCTCCGGGCTGGTCACCTTGAAATTCGAGGCCGTTCCGGGCACCACGACCGCCCTCCCCCCCATCCGCTCCACGAGCTGGACGTCGTCCGTAGCCGCCCGGCGACCGTTCCGCCGGTAAGCGGTCTCGAGCACCTCTCGGCGGAAGCCCTGCGGCGTCTGGGCGTGCCAGACCCTGGAGCGGTCGGGCGTCTCGACCACCCGGCCTCGGCCGTCCACGATCTTGACCGTGTCCACCGCCGGGGAGGCGAGGACCGCGGCCCCGTGGCGGGCGGCCGCCCGGGCGACCTCGCGGACGGCGGCGGCGGTGACGAGCGGCCGGGCGGCGTCGTGGACCAGGACGAGGGGCGAACGCGTGGCCTCGAGTCCCGCCCGGACGGAGTCCTGCCGGCGGGAGCCCCCCGGAACCAGGGCGGTCACCTTGCAGCGGGCGAGCGCGAAGCCGTGGCGGCGCCGGACCCGGTCCACCCACCCGGCCGGAAGGACGAGCGCGATCTCGCGGACGAAGGGGAGGCGGGCGAAGGTCCGGACGGAGTGGAGGAAGAGGGGGAAGCCGGCGAGCGGAACGAGGGCCTTGGGGAGCCGGGACCCCAGGCGCCGGCCCTCGCCCGCCGCCGCCACGATCACGGCGGTCGGGGGGATCGCGGGCATGGGGCCTATTGATAGGAGAAAGCGCCCCGGACTTCCAGAGAATCTCCCGACGACCCTCCGACGAGGTTTCGCGGTCCGCGCTTCGCTTGACAGGTCGTTTCGCCGTCCCGTATCCTCCCTTCCCGCCATGAAGCTCAAGTTCTGGGGGGTCCGCGGGTCCATCCCCTGCCCGGGCGACGCCACGACGAAGTACGGCGGGAACACGTCCTGCATCCAGGTCCTGGGGGGGCAGGAGCTCGTCGTCCTGGACGCCGGGACGGGGATCCGGGAGCTCGGGCAGCAGCTCACGGCCACGAAGAAGCCCCTCCGGATCCACCTCCTCCTCACCCACACCCACTGGGACCACATCCAGGGCTTCCCCTTCTTCACGCCCATCTATTCCCCGGGGAACGAGCTGTTCGTCTACGGGCCCCGGGCCCTCGAGAAGTCGCTCGAGGAGGCCCTCATGTTCCAGATGCAGTACAGCTACTTCCCGGTGCGGGGCGTGGAGCTCGCGGCCAAGGTGAAGTTCACCGAGCTCGGCGAGGAGAATTTCTCGATCGGGGACCTCGAGATATCGACCAAGTCCATGAACCACCCGATCCGGGTGCTCGCCTACAAGTTCGCGCACAAGGGGAAGACCGCCCTCTACACGGGCGACAACGAGCCCTACTTCGACGTCCTGGCCGACCGCGCGACCCGCGTGGACACCGGGATCCACCGGCGGAGCGAGTTCATCACCGAGTGCAACCAGCGGGTGGTGGAGTTCTGCCAGGGGGCCGACGCCCTGGTCGCGGACGCCCAGTACACCGACCAGGAGTACGAGACGAAGCGCGGCTGGGGGCACAGCTCGACCGGCCAGGTCCTCGCGCTCGCCCAGGCGGCGGAGGTGGGCACCCTCGTCCTCTTCCACCACGAGCCGACCCACGACGACCGGACGCTCGACCAGATCGAGAAGGACGCCCGCGCCCAGGCGCGGAAGATGAAGGCACGCTTCCAGGTGGTCACCGCGCGGGAGGGGCTGACGGTCGACGTGTGATGGCCGATTGCCCGTGACCCGGGGGAGGATCCGGTCTGATCGTACCGCATGCGAAGGGTAGGGGGAAGTGCCGGGGGGCCGTACGGGAAGGTAACTTCATCGCTATTTTCATACCCCCGGGTAGGAATCCGCGCTCGCCGTGCGGCGGCCATCCCCCCGCGCTTCGCGTGCAATCCGCTCGCCGGCAACGGGATGCGAGGCCGGCCGGCGGTTTGGCATCGCGCTTGCTCGAAGGGTAGCCGCATCGCCGGGGAGGGGTCTGTTTCACGCGCCCGGGGTGAGGGACGATTTCAAGGATAGGGAAAGGAGAGCCTTCATGAGGCGGATGGTGGCCGTGGCCGTGATGTTGGGGATTTCGGCGTGGGCGGCGGCGCCCGCGCTGGCGCAGCAGGAGTCGAAGGACGATCTCCGGAAGGAGGTCGAGGCGCTCCGGAAGGAAGTCGACCAGCTCAAGCAGGAGAAGGAGGCCGCCCCGGCCCCGGCGCCCGCTCCCCAGGAGGAGCGGCTCATGAAGCTCGGGGACGACTCGACGATCCTCGACATCCTGCTCCGGGAGTCGTCCATTTCGGGCTTCGTCGACGTGGGGGTCGTCTGGAACCTCGACCGGCCGGACAACATCACCAACGGCAACCTCGTCGAGCCGGGCGCTCCGGCGGACGGCTCCGTCCGCGCCTTCGATCGCCGGAGCCGGAGTTTCTACCTGCACAACGCGCAGCTCAACCTGTCCCGGGCCGCGACGAAGGAGCTGATCACCGGCTACAACGTCGAGCTCTCGCTGGGCAGCGACGCGAACATCATCGCCCCCGGCCCCTCGGCCGCGTTCCCGGACACCGACTACTTCGACATCCAGGAGGCCAACATCCAGATCCTGGCCCCGATCGGGAACGGCCTGGACATCCGCGTGGGCAAGTTCGCGACGCTCGCCGGCGGCGAGGTGATCGAGAGCAAGGACAACTTCAACTACTCGCGGTCGCTCCCGTTCATCTTCGCGATCCCGTTCACGCACACGGGCGTCCGGGCGACCTACTTCGTCGACACGGAGAGCAAGTACAGCGTGAGCCTGGGCGTGAACAACGGCTGGGACCTCATCGAGGACAACAACGACGCCAAGACCCTCGAGGCCCAGTTCTTCGCGAACCCGCTCCCGTGGCTCAAGTTCTACGCGAACCTCTACTACGGCGCGGAGAAGCCGCCAGGACCCAACTTCGGCGACGACAACGGCGACAAGCGGATGCTGGTGGACCTGGTCCTGGCGGTCTCCAACATCCCCGGCCTCGAGAAGCTCTCGGCGTACATCAACCTGGACATCGGCGAAGAGGAGGAGTCGTCGAACGTGCCGACCACGGGAGCCACGCCGGACGATGCCGAGTGGCTGGGCTTCGCGGTGGCCGCCAAGTACCAGCTCAACGACCAGTGGGCCATCGCCGGCCGCTTCTCCATGATCGACGACGAAGAGGCGTTCCGGACGGGCGGTTTCGACCCGGTCGGCGCCGAGCCCCTGGACGGCATCGAGATCACCGAGGTCACCCTGACCCTCGAGTACCGGATCAGCAAGGACACGATCGCGCGCCTCGAGTTCCGGCACGACATGTGCGACGAGGACATCTTCCTCGACCACGGGAGCCCGGATGACTCGCAGAGCACCCTCGGCGCGGAGTTCATCATCACGTTCTAACGCTCCCTATCTGTCCGTTCGCGAACGGGCCAGGGGGGCTCCGGCGGGCGCCGGGGCCCCCCTCCCTTTGGCGCGCAGATGCCGCAGAGATCGATCCTCCGCGGCCTCTGCCCCCTCTGCGCTCTCTGCGGTTTCAGCGCTCCTCGTCGGGGTCGGGAGGCTTCGCGGTGACGAAGTCGTTCAGGCGCTGCGCGGAGAGGAGCTTGAGGCCCTTCTGCTGTCCGGACCCGCCGCGCTCGACCACGTAGACCCAGGCCTTCTCCACGTTCCCCACGCGGCTCCGCGCGCGGATCTCGAACGTGGAGGACTTCACCACGCACGCGTCCTTGATCGAGGTCCAGGCGGCGGCGGAGAGGCCGGGCACGTTCTTGACCTCGTCCAGGCTCGCGAAGGGCTTCGGACGCCCGTCCGGCCCCGGCTGGAGGCGGGCGGCCGCGATCGCCTGGGCGGCCTGCGGGGTCATCTCGTCCGAGAGCGCTTCCAGCACCTCGACCGGCGCGGTGTTGACGTTGATCCGGGCGGGGGCGAAGGCGCCCGGGGATCCCTCGGGAGGGGCGGGCGGCGGGGCGCCTCCCGGATCGGGCGGCGGCGCGGGCGGGGGCGCGCCTCCCGGGGGCCCCGGAGGGGCGGGCGGGGCGAGCGCCATGCGCGGCCAGACCGTCACGAACTCGAGGATCCCCTTCCGGGGCTCCCCGGCCACGGTCCCGCCGTAGAGGACCTCGGGCTCGATGCCCTCGACCCGGAGCAACTCCTCGGCGTTCATCAGCCGGTCGTTCCGGGCCCTCGACTCGAAGCTCCCCCGGTTGTCCGCGTCGACGTAGTCGATGATCCGGTCGGCCGTGTCGGGCGGGTGCCGGAGGATGCGCACGAGGCGCCGAAGCTGGGCGGCGACGACCGGATCCGGCTCGCCCTTGTCGTTGACGAGCTTGGCGAGGCTGATGAAGCGCTCGCTGTCCTGGATGGAGACGGCGACTTCCGCCGTCCCGAGGGAAAGCCCGAACGGGGACGCCCAGCGCTCGCCCAGCGAGTCCAGCTCCGCGGCGCGCTCGGCGTCGTCCTCGAGGTAGAGCAGCGCCTGGTGGTATCCCGACCGGGCGCCGTACGTGTTCTGGAGGTCCGCCAAGTGGTTCTCCGCGATCGTCCGGTCGTGGAGGGACGTGACCGTCATCTGGTTGACGAGGAGGATGAGGATGACCAGGACCAGGAGGGCCAGGAGGAGCGCCACGCCCCGTTCGCCGCTCCGCCGCATGCCCTTCTAACGCCCGCCGGCCGCCCGGGTTGGCCCGCCGGACTTTTCGTTGACAGGAGGGGGGGATGTGCTAGAGTTAGATGTCTCGAAAACCCCATCCGCATGGAGGCTTGACCCATGACCGTGTCGGTCCTGCGTACGTTCGCCGCCCTCGGCCTCGCGGCCGCGCTGGGCGCCTGCACCCACTGGCCCACCGACCTCGACCGGATCGTCGACCAGAGCGGGCGGGACTTCACGTTCGACCCGAGCTCGAACTACAAGCACGTCGACCTGGGCGACGTGGCGGCGAACCCCTCATCGTACGTCCTGATGCCCGTGCAGTTCGACCTGGTCTTCAACCGCCACAACGAGAAGATCTTCGTTCCCTTCTGGACGACGATCAAGGAGGAGGACTATACGGCCTTCTCGGGCTGGCCCGCGTCCTACCGGCTCTGGGACGGGTCGGAGCGGAAGTCGGTCCCCACCCTCTACATGCACAAGCGGTACAACCCGAACCTCCAGATGCTCCTGGACACCGAGCGGTACTCCCTGGTCCGGATCAAGGGCTATGTCATGTGGGAATTCGACGACCGGCCCTTCATCGAGGTCCGCCAGTACGAGATGCTGTCCTCGGCCGTGTACGACGACCAGTCCCTTTCGGACATGTACTCGGGGCTCGAGGCCGTGTCCCAGAAGCGTCCCGCCGTGGCGATCGAGAAGCTGGAGGCCTCGCTCCGCGGCGTCTGGACGCGCTCGGGCCGCCTCCTCGTCCATCTCCGGCTGGGCGCGCTCTACTCCGAGCGGGGCGACTGGGAGGCCGCGGCCACCCACTACGAGGCCGCCCTCCTGAACGATCCGGCCAGCGTCGAGGGGCAGGCGGGCCTGGCCCGGGCGCGGAAGGAGCTGGAGCGGAAGGCGGCGATCGAAAGCGGCGGCGCGACGAACTAGGCGGCCGCCCCGCCGACGGTCGATGCCGTTCGGGACCGCGCTCCTCCTGGCGATCCTCCTCGCGGCCCCCGCCCTCGCGTCCCTGGCCGCCGCCTCCGCCGCCTTCCACCGCGTCGCCCGCCGACGGCGCTGGATCCCCTCCGACCGGGTCTCGTGGGTGGAGCGCCGCTGGGTCGTCCGTCCCGCCGCCGGGGTCCTCGTCCTCTACGCCGCGGCCTTCGCCTGGGGCGCCTGGGTCGAGTCCGGGTGGATCCGGGTCGCCCGAACGGAGCTGCCGGCCCGGGCCCCGGTGCTCGGCCGGGCCCGCTTCCGGATCGTCCACCTCTCCGATTTCCACCTCGAGCGCATCGGGGCCCGCGAGCGCCGGATGGTCGAGCTCGTGCGCGAGGCCGAACCCCACCTGGTCCTCCTGACCGGCGACTACCTGAACCGCCGGGAGGGCGGCGCGGCGCTGGCGGAAGTCCTGGAAGCGCTCCGCGGGATCGCCCCCCCGCACGGCATCTTCGCGGTCGGGGGCCACATGGACGAGAAGTTCATCACCCGCGAGATCTTCCGGCGGGCCGGGGTGGAGTTCCTGGAGGACGAGAGCCGCGTCCTCGAGGGCGGCGGAGGCCGCCTCCGCCTGGCGGCGCAGGGCGTCTGGCCCCGCGAGTCCCTCCGGGAGATCCTGCGCGGGCTCGACCGGGACACGCCCACGATCTTCCTCCGGCACGATCCCTCCGGGGCCGCGGAGCTGCGGGCGCTCCGGGAGGGAGAACGGGTGGACCTCTTCCTCTGCGGCCACACCCACGGCGGCCAGGTCTGCCTCCCCTTCCTCGGGGCCCTGGTCCCCTCGACCGGGGAGGCGGGCCGCTTCGAGCGGGGCCTCCACTCCGTGGGGGAGGTGCCGATGTACGTCAACCGCGGGATCGGCCTGTCGCCCGGGCTCCCGCTCCGGATCCTCTCCCGGCCCGAAGTGGCGGTGATCGAGCTCGTGGCGAAGTGAGGGGCGCTCCGCCGGGACGGGCTACCGGGCCGCCGGGGCCGCCTGGCGCGCCTCGACCATCTGGAGCCGGAGCTTCTCGGCCCGGTACTGTCCGTAGGCCTCGCGGAGCTGCTCGCGGCGGCTGAGCTCGTCCTGGCCCAGGAGATCCCGGATCCGGCTCTCGATCGCCTGGATCCGGTGGATCGTCCAGGTCCGGAGCTGGACGAGCGTCGCGGCGTCGGCGGAGGCCAGGACCGTGTCCCGCCAGGCCTCGAGCTCCGGGAGCTTGAGCGGCTCGGGGCTGTGCTGGGGGGGGTGCCAGGGCTCGGACACCTCGAGCTCGAGGTCGGCCACCCGCTTCTCCTCGAGCTCCTCCACGTCGTCGGAGGTGTCCCACGGGTTGGGCCGGTCGTAGTAGCAGCCGGCCAGGAGCGGCGTCGACGCGACGGCCAGGAGGAGAACCGGGAGCTTCCTCATGCCTTCCCCTTCCTCATCATCATCTCGTGCGCCAGGTTGTACGAGTCGATGTCCCCGATATCGTACCACTCCCCTTCTATGACGTATCCGGCGACGTCGATCCTTGGATGGACCCACTGGAGGAAGTACCCCGGGGCGTCCTTGCTCCTCCCCTCGTCCAGGTAGGCCTGGAAGAGGGGCAGGTGCTGCTTCCCGTAGTAGTAGACCCCGATCGAGATGAGGGTCGTCCGGGGCTTGGGGGGCTTCTCCTCGAAGTCGACCACCTTCCCCTTCTTGTCGATCTCGACCGCGCCGTAGAGCGAGACCTTCTGCTTCGACTTCAGGTCCTTGAGGCAGACCGCCGCGCCGCGGGGCCGGGCGAAGGCGACGAAGTCCTGGAGGGGGAACTCGAAGAGGTTGTCCCCCGCGATCAGGAGGAGGTCGTCCTCGATCTTCGCGTTCTTGACCACGAACTGGATGTCGCCGATCGCGCCCAGGCGGTCCTCGGGCGTGTTCGTCAGGTCGTCCCAGATCTCGACGGGCGCCGGGAGCGCGCGCTGCTGCTGGTAGTCCCGGAGCCAGTGGTAGTAATGGGCGGCGAAGCGGTGGTTCGTCACCACGTAGATCGCGTCCACGCCCTTGACCTTGTAGACCTCCTCGCAGATCCGCTGGAGGATGGGGACCCCGGCGACCGGGAGGAGGGGCTTGGGCCGGTCCTTGGTGAGCGGGTAGAGGCGCGTCGCGTAGCCCGCCCCGAGGAGGAGGCACTTCATCGCGCCGATTATGGGAGCGTCCGGCGCGGCCGTCAACAGATCCCGGGGGGCCGAGGACCGCGCGGGCTCGCCTTCATTGACCCTTCAGGAAGCCCCTGCTAGGATCGCCCGCATGTCGCGCCTCGCGGCGGCCCTCGCGCTCGCCGGCCTCACCGGCTGCGTCGAGCGCCTGGTCGCCGTCCGGAGCGAGCCTCCCGGCGCGGCGGTCTACCTGGACGGCGAACCCAAGGGCGAGACCCCCCTCGAGATCCCCTACACCTGGTACGGGACCCGCGAGCTCGTGCTCGAGAAGCGCGGGTTCCGGGAGGTCCGCCGGGAGCTCGCCCTCGCCATGCCCTGGTGGCAGGTCCCGCCCCTCGACCTCGTGACCGACGTCCTCCTCCCCTTCACGATCACCGACCGGACCGAGGTGGCCGTGACCCTCGAGCCCGCTCCCGTCACGCGCGAGGAGCTCGACGATGTCCTCAAGCGCGTCGCCGAGGCGCGCGAGAAGGCCGGCGTCCCGAAGTGACCCTGCCCCTCCTGCGGGAGCTCCCCCGGCTCGAGGGCCGCAAGGTCACCGTGATGGGGCTGGGCCTCTTCGGGGGCGGCCTGGGCGTGACCCGCTACCTCGTCAAGGCCGGCGCCCGGGTCAGCGTCACCGATCAGAAGACCGCCGAGCAGCTCCGGGAGCCGGTCGAGGCGCTCCGCGGACTCCCCGTCGAGCTCCGCCTGGGGGGCCACGACGAGCGCGACTTCCGGGACGCGGACCTGGTCGTCGCCAACCCCGCCGTCCCTCCGGACTCCCCCTGGCTCGCGCTCGCCCGCGCGGTCGAGACCGAGATGAACCTCTTCTTCAAACTCTGCCCGGCGGAGACGCTGGTCGGGATCACCGGCTCGAACGGGAAGACGACGACGACGACGCTGGTCGGCGAGCTCCTCAAACGCCACCTCCGGAGGACGTGGGTGGGCGGGAACATCGGGGGCTCGCTCCTCGAGCACGCGCACGAGATCCGGCCGGAGGACTTCGTGGTCCTCGAGCTTTCGAGCTTCCAGCTGGAGCACCTGGGCGCGCTGGGGCGAAGCCCGAGCGTGGGGGTCGTCCTCAACCTCTCGCCCAACCACCTGGACCGCCACGGGACGATGGAGGGCTACGCCGCCGCGAAGCGCCAGATCGTGGCCCACCAGCGGGAGGGCGACGCGAAGGTCCTGAACGCCGACGACCCCCTCGTTTCCGCCTTCCGCTCGGCCTCGCCGTCCCGGACCTGGACGTTCTCCGCGCGGGAGAAGCCCGCCCGCGGCGCGCTCGCCCGGGACGAGCGGATCGAGTTCCACACCACGGGCGCCCGGTTCACGATCGACGTCTCCCGTCGCCGGATCCCGGGCGCCTTCAACCTCCAGAACATGGCCGCGGCGGCGACCGCCACGTTCGTCGCGGCCGGGGGCCGCTGGGAGGAGTGGCGGGAGGCCTGCGAGGACGTGTTCAACTCGTTCCCCGGCGTCGAGCACCGCCTCGAGTTCGTGGCGGAGAAGAACGGCGTCCGGTACGTCAACGACTCGAAGGCGACCGACGCCGAGGCGACGATCGCGGCGCTCGGGACGCTGCCGGGCCCCTTCGTCCTCGTCCTGGGCGGTTTCGACAAGAAGATCCCCTTCGACGCGCTCGCGCGCGCGGTCTCGGAGCGGCCCGTCCGGGCCTGCCTGCTCCTCGGCGAGACCGCTCCCGCGATCGAGGCCGCGCTCCGCGCCCAGGCCCGCGTGCCCGAGATCGCGCGCGTCGAGTCGGTCGAGGAGGCCACCCGCTTCCCGGCCCGGCCGGGAGAGACCGTCCTCCTCTCGCCCGCGTGCGCGAGCTGGGGGATGTTCCGCAACTTCGAGGAGCGCGGCCGGCGCTTCAAGCAGGCGGTCGCCTCCCTCCCGGGGTGATCTACTCCCCCGGGGGGAGTGGATGCGGTCAGGGGCGAACGCCCCGTTCCGCCAGGATCTCGGCCAGCCTCTCCCTGGGGTCGCCGCCGTACCCGTAGTGTCGGAGGTAACGTCGCTCCTGCGCGGAGAGGTTTCCGCCGATCTCCGCCAGAGCCAGGAGGGCGTCGTCGAAGCCGCCGTCCGTCACTCCCAGATGGGGGGGAATCCGCCGCAGAAGGGTGCTGGGCCTCGCGGCGTCGAGGCGCAGTCCCAGGGTCGACGGGAGCCAGGGCGCCTGTCGCTCCTGCGCGACCCGCAACGCCCAGGCGAAGCGCGAGCCCGCGAGGCCGGGCTCGGAGAGGATCGCGTCGCGGGCCAGCCGGTGCCAGTCCACCGACTCGAGGGCGCGAAGTCGCACGAGGGACTCCTGGGCGTATCCCTGGACGATCCCCGGCGGTCCCGCCAGGATCCCCTGGAGGATCCCGACCGCCTCGGGATCGGGCCAGTGGGAGAGCGCCTCAGCCGCAGCCCAGTCACCCTCGCGGGCCAGATCCCGGTAGAGGGTCCGGTGCGCTCCCGAGCGGTCCGCGCGAGACAGCCACCAGACGGCGACCGATCGAAAGTACCCCGTCGAGTGCCGGCCGAGTCGGGCCAGGGTCGATTCCGCGGACCCGAGATCTGCTTCGGCCAGGATGCCGAGCGCATGGAGGGCGCGGGAGCGCTCCCACCCCGGCGAAACGGGATTCTCGGCCGCCTGGAGGGCCCAGGCCTCCGCCAAGTCCGGATACCCGAGGACGAACAGGCGGAACCCCGTGGTCCCCGAGTCCGACTCGTTCACGAAGCGGCCGGGCCGCCGGGTGCCGCAGTCCCGAATGCCCGCGGGATTCGCGGTCTCGCTCACGGTGGACTGCCAGGCCCAATCCGCGAGCCAGCGGTTGAGGAGCGACTGCGCCTCGCGACGGGAGAGGGGCGGATGGCGCGGTTCGCGCGCGGCGGGCGCAGGGGGCGCAGGGGGCGCGGCCTCGCCCTCTTCCGACCGGCCGACCAGGAACGCCGCCCCCGTCGCGACGAACAGGCCCAGGCCCGCTCCGAGGCCGACCGCTCCCGCGAGCCGCATCCAGAAAGGAACGGGCCGGGGGGCCGGAAGGTTCGCCGCGCTACTTCAGGCCGCGGAAGACCTCGGTCACGCGGACCGCGAGGCCGAGAAGGACGTCGCTCTCGAACGCCTGGCCCGTCTGGAGCACCCGGAGCCTGGGAGAACGACCGAAGCCGTGGACCTCGACCGTTCGTGCGTCGCGGTCCACGATCCAGTATTCGTGAACGCCCGAGTCCTCGTAGGTCTTCAACTTGCGGCCGCGATCCAGCGAGGCCGTCGAGGGGGAGAGCACCTCGATGAGGAGGTCGGGCGCCCCGTGGACGGCGTCCCTGCGGACGATCGACTGCCGGGACTTGGCGACGAAGAGCAGGTCCGGCTGCACCACGCGAGTCTGGCCGAGAACGACTCCCACGGGGGATGCCAGGAGCAACCCGAGCTTGCGCCGCCTGATGTGAGCGCTCATGATTTCGATCAGGTTCATGATGATCCGCTGATGATCGGTCGTCGGAGGAGGGGTCATGATCCACTGTCCATCCAGGATCTCGTGGCGGTTCCCGTCGTCGGGGAAGCGGAGGAAGTCCGCGTAGGTGTAGCGCTTGCGCGCGGCGAAGGACATGGACTCATCCTACCCGCGGGGCCGGGGCGAGTAAAGGCGGCCGCCTATGCGAGATCGATCGGGCCGCCCGCCGAGAGGGTCTTGTTCCCGAACGTCTCGATCCGGTGGCCGAAGCCGTGGGCGAGCGAGAGGAGGAAGCGGTTGTGGGGCTGGCCCTTCAGCTTGAGCGAGCGGCCCGTCTTCCAGCCCAGGCCGCCGCCGACCGTCACGTAGGGGATGTTGTTGTGGGTGTGGGAGTTCCCCTGCCCGAGCTCGTTCGTCCAGACGATGGTCGTGTGGTCGAGCATGCTCCCCTCGCCGCCCGGCTCGGGGGTATCGGCCAGCTTCTTGCAAAGGTACGCCAGCTCGCCGCAGAACCACTTGTTGATCCGGGTGAGCTGCTCCTGTGCTTCCTTGTCCTTGTCGGGCTTGTGCGAAAGCTCGTGGTGGCGCTCGTCCACGCCCACCCACTTCATCCGGGCCTGGCCGACCGAGGCCGTGTACTGGAGGGTCGCGATCCGGGCGAAATCGGCCTGGAAGCCGTGGACCAGGAGGTCGATCTGCATCCGGGAGAGGCGGGGCATGTTGTCGTTCTCGTCGCGCACCCCGGCCGGGAGCTCCGGCGCGGGCGGCCCGGACTTCGCCGCGGCCTGGGCCTTGAGCTGCTCCTCCATCTCGCGGACGAACGCCTCGTGCTGCTCCAGGAGGCGGCGGTCCTCCGCCCCGAGCTTGGCGCGCGCCTTGGCGAGGTCCTCGCGGACGTCGTCCAGGATGCTCCCGAGCGCCTCCCGGTCCTTCGCCTCGCCGTAGTACTTCCGGAGCACCTGGTAGGGGTCGCTGAGCGGGGCGATCGGCTTGTTGGGCCCCGCGTACGACATCCGGGTCCAGGTGTCGGCCCGCTCCGGGACCTGGACGCCCAGGACGAGCGAGCCCAGCCGGGTCCGGGTTTCGGGCTTGGACTGGAGGACGTTGGCCAGCTCCTGGTCGATCGACAGCCCCATCGACCATCCGGCCGGCGTGTGGGAGCCGCCCAGGATGTTGCCCGGGAAGAGCTCGATGCCCGTGAGGAGGCAGCCGATCCCGCGCATGTGGCCGTCGCCGTCGCCCTTGACCCGCTGGTTGAGGCCGTGGAGGACGAGGGTCCGGTCCTTGAAGGGCGCGAGCGGCGTCAGGATCTCCTTGAGCGTGTCGAGCGGTCCCTCGGCGTCGGGCCAGAAGTTCCAGGGGACGGTGCCGTTGGGGCTGAACATGACGACGAGGCGCTGCCGTGCCGGGGCCGGCGACCCGAAGGCGAGGCCGGAGAGGAACGGGGCGGCGGCCGCGCCGATCCCGAGGTCGCGGATGAACTCCCGGCGGTTGCGAAGCATCGTCATCGAGCGGTCCCCTTCTCGCCGCCCCGGGCGGCGGTCACCACGATCCGGGCCAGCAGCTTCCGGATGCCGGTCCCGTTCTCCACAAAATACTTACGCAGGATCTCGGGCCGATCGGGCCCGAAAGCGCGAACCGGCTGCTGCACGAAGAAGTGGAAGAGGTGCTCGACGAAGGCCCCCTGGGTCTCCTCGCTGCGGGCGAGGAACTCCCCGAGCTCCCGGGCGCCGTCGAACTGGACGGCGTCGCCCGCGATCGGGGCGTAGCTCCCTTTCGCGTCGATCGGCCGTCCCTTCTCGGTGGCCCGGAAGCGGCCGAGCGGATCGTAGTGCTCGAGGGCGAAGCCCAGCGGGTTGATCATCGCGTGGCAGGACATGCAGGCCTGCTCCCGGGTCTGGAGCGCGATCCGCTCCCGCGTCGTCAGGTCCGGGTGGAGCTCCGGGCTGAGCGGCGTCACCGCCTCGGGCGGGGGCCGGAGGCGCCGCCCGAGGAAGCTCCGGGCCACGAAGAGGCCCCGGTGGATCGGCGACGTCGTCGCGTCGTAGGAGAAGCCGGCCATCAGGAGCGGGTGGGTGAGGATCCCCGCGTGCTTCTTGGGGTCGAGCGCGACCTTCCGGAAGGGCGCGTCCGCGGGGAGCTCCGCCCCGTAGACCCGGGCCAGACGGCCGTTCAGGTACACGGAGTTCGAGAGGACGAGCTCGCGGAAGTCGGACGTCCCGCTCCAGACCACGTCGTCCAGGAAGAGGTCGAGGGAGGTCCGGAGGTCGGCTTCGACCTCGGCGCTGAACTCGGGGAAGCCCTTGGGGTCCTTCGTGATGTCCTCGAAGCGGTCGACGTGGAGCCAGTCGTGGAGGAAGCCGCGCATCTTGGCCCGCGTCCGGAGGTCGGGGAGCATCCGATCGACCTCGCGCGCGATCCCCTCCGGGGTCCCCAAGCGGCCCGAGCGCGCCGCCTCGAGGAGGGCCGCGTCCGGGATCGAGTCCCAGAGCCCGAACGAGATCCGCGACGCCACGTCGTAGGGGTCGTTCCCCGATCCCCCGACGGCGGGGTAGAGGAATCGCGGGGACTTGAGGACGAGGAGCACGGACTTCTTCGCCGCGGCCTCCGCGTCGCCGCCCTCGGCGAAGTGGCGGTCCACGAAGAACGCGCGCTCGGCCTCGGCGAGCGGCCGACGGAAGGCGCGCTCGGCCAGGCGCCGGACGGCCTCGCGGTCGCGCATCCGGGGATCCGCGGCCACGCGCCCGGCCACCTCGAGCGCGGCGGCCGTGGCGGCCTCGTCCCACTCCTTCGAGACCGCGACCGCCCGCTCGTAGCCCATGCTCCGGTCCTCGGGAGGGAAGGGGGCCCTGAGGACGAGCACCTCGGGCGCCCGGACCGGCGAGAGGTGCGTGGCCGGAACGAGCTCTTCGACGCGGTGGGGGCGCTTCCACTTGAGGGCGACCGAGGCCTTCTTTTCCTGCCGGGCCTTGTAGAACTCGATCCGGACCGGGTAGATCCGGCCGCCCAGGAGGAACGTCGACTCGCGGTGAGCCTTCTCGGTGCCCGAGCGCACCCAGCCGTCCACGACCGGCCGGACGGGGTCGTTCACGTAGAGCCTTGCGCCGTTGGCGGACTCGAGGTTGAACTCGTAGGTCCCCGTCTCGGGCGCGAAGAGCGAGCCCGTCCAGCGGATCGAAAACTCGTCGGCGTAGATCCCCTCCGCGGGGCTCCACTCGCCGAAGTCGAAGTCGACCACCGGGTCCAGCCGCTCCAGGACGACCTGCTCCTCGCGGAAGCGCCGGCTGCCCCGGAAGTACTCCCCCGCGAGCCCGCGGCGCTCGTCGCTCGCGGCGGCCTCGAAGGACCCGATGAGGTCGGCCACGGCGTTCCGGAACTGCCGGGCGGTGAGCCGGGAAAGCTCGACCCGGAGCGGCCGGAGGCGCGCCTGGGCGGCCCGGGAGTAGAAGGCGTCGTGGATGTAGGCCGCGACCTTCCTCGCGTCCTCGCCCGTGACCGTGCCGGGCTTGTCCTCCGGCATGTTCTTCTCGACGTAGCGGGCGAGCTTGTCGAGGGGCCGGTCGCCGGCGAGGGGCTCGGGGTGCTCCTTCGTGCCTTCGCCCGCCGGACCGTGGCAGGAGGCGCAGCGCTGCCGGTAGATCTGCTCGCCGCTGCGGTCGTCGGCCGTCGACTGCGCCGCCGCGAGCAGGAGGGCGACGAAGGCTCCCATTTCTACTATGGTTACACCCCCCGCGGCCCGAGGAGGGATGAAAACGCACGGGATCCGGGCCGCTCCGCCCCCTGGACGGGACCCGAGGGTCAGGCTACGATGGGGGCCCGTGGGCCTGACGGCGACCTTCGGGGTGTTCTCGACGCTTCCGCCGGACCGGCGCGCGTCGCTGGCGGAAGCCGCGATCCGCGAGCCGTACGCCGAGATTCAGGCGCCGGCCCTGGCCGCCCTGGCGGCGCTCGGGCGGCACGACGTCGCGATCCGCCATTTCGCTTCCCTCGCCCCAGCCGTCCGGGACCGCATGCTGGCGCGGGCGGGGCCCTTCACGGAGGCGGCGCGCCGCGAGGCGAAGTCCCCTCGCGAGGGCGACCGGAGGGTCGCCCTCGAAACGCTCGCCCACCTGGGCGGGCCGGGAGCCCTTCCGGACCTCGATGCCGCGCTCCGGGACCCGGCCCCGGCGGTGGTCGCCGCGGCGGCCGGGCTCCTCGAGGCCGTCGGGGCGAAGTACCTCTTCCACGCCGTCTCCTTCCGGATGTACGCGGACGCGGAGAGCCGTCTCTTCCTCGAACGCCACGGCGCCGCGATGGAAGGCGCCCTGGGCCCCCTGCTCCGGGACTACGCCGCTCACGGGAAGCGGGCCTTCCTCGAGATCGCCCTGGAGACGGTCCCGATCCCCGAGGCGCTGCTTGCCGAGACGGCGCTCTCCCGCCGCGACCAGCCGGCCTGGAAGGCGCTCGTGCAGGCGCTCTCGGAGTCCGCGAGCGAGCGCGCCCTCCGCTACGTCCTGGCCCTCGCCTTCGACTCCGTCCCGCGCCACCGGGCCGCCGCGGAGGAGGCCCTCGCGCGCCGGCGCGACCCCGGGTTCCCGCGGCTCCTGGCCACGACGCTCTCGCGCATGGACCGGGAGGAGCGGGAGGCGCTGGCCGCGAAGTTCCGCGAGCTACCCTTCTGGCCCGCCCTCGAGGCCGCTCCCGACCTCGAGACCGACGCCGCCCGGTGCATCCTCGACTTCCTGGCCGCCTCGGGCCTTCCGGCGGAGGCGCGGGACGAGCGCCTGGCCTTCTACGGGCGTTCTCCCTACCCCGAAGTCCGGCTCCGCGCGCTCGCCCTCCTCCAGAACCTGGGGAGCCCCCGCGCGCCCTCCCACGCCGTCCGCTGCCTGGGCGACCCCTCGGACGAGGTCAAGCTCGCCGCGGCCCGCGCGGTCATCGCCCAGGATCCGCCCGACAAGGCGCGGCTCCTCCTGCCCCTCCTCTCGGCGGAGAGCGAGGACCTCCGCCGCCTGGTCCAGCGCGAGATCGCCGCCTCGAGCTTCGACCGCTTCCTCCGCGGCTTCGACCGCATGGAGCCCGGGACCCGCGAGACGGCCGCGCGCGCGCTCGCCAAGATCGACGCCCGGATCCTCGACCGCCTGGCGGACCAGGTGGCCTCCCTCGATCCCGACCGGCGGCTCAAGGCGCTCCGCATCGTCGACGTCCTGGACGCCGAGAAGGAGCTCCGGGAGACGCTCCTGGCCCTGCTCGAGGACCCCGACCGGAGGGTGCGCGCGACGGCCCTCAGGATCGTCCGGCTCACCGAGAGCGAGGCCGGGATCCGGCTCCTCACGGCCGCGCTCTCCGATCCCGACCGCCGGGTCCGCGCCAACGCGATCGAGGCGTTCGAGGACGCCCGGGACCCGAGCTGCATCCCCGTCATCCTCCCCTACGTCTCGGATCCGGACAACCGGGTGCGGGCGAACGCCGCCAAGGCGCTGGCGGCCTTCGGCCGCCCGGAGGGGAGGGCGACGCTCGAGGCGATGCTCCGCGACCCCGAGGAAGCGATGCGGCTCTCCGCCGCCTGGGCCCTCGGGCAGGCCGCCCTCGAGGGCGCCCGCGAGCTGCTCCAGGCCCGGGCCCGAGAGGAGCGGAGCACGGCCGTCCGGCGCAGGATCGCGGAAGCGCTCGCCCTCCCGGCGCCCGCGTCGGAGGAGCCCGCGTGATCCCGGCGCCGCGCGCCCAGGCCGAGCCGGTCGAGCGGATCGGGGAGGGCTTCCGAGTCCAGACCGCCGAGGGGCAGGAGGCATGGACGGTGCTCGCCGTCCTCGGGGCCGTCCTTCTCGCGGCGGGCGCCCTGGCCCTCGTCCTCGCGTCCCGGCGCGAGCGCCCCGGCCGTCGGCTCTTCCGCGAACTCGCCCGCGCCAGCGGCCTGACGGGGGCCGAGACGAGGCTCCTCCTCGCCCTCGCCCTCGCCGTCCAGCCCGACGACCCTCCCGCGATCTTCGTCCGGAGGAGCGCGTTCGAGGCCGCCGCGGAGGACTCCGCGGCCGACCCCGCCCTGATCGAAGCCCTTCGCCGGAAGGTCTACGGGCCGTGAGCGCGCGCGAGGAACTCGAAGGCCTCCGGCGGGAGATCGAGCGCCACAACCGGCGCTACTACGTCCTCGACGACCCGGAGATCTCCGACGCCGAGTACGACCGGCTCTACCGCCGCCTCGAGGAGATCGAGCGCGCCCACCCGGACTGGGTCACGCCCGAATCCCCCACGCAGAAGGTCGGGGGAAAGGCGATCGAGGGGTTCCGCAAGGCCGAGCACCGCCTCCCGCTCCTCTCCCTCGAGAAGGTCTACGACGACGAGGAATTCCGCGGCTGGCTCGACCAGATGGCCCGGGAGCTCGGCCGGCCCGTCGAGTCCGCTTTCTCCGTGGAGCCCAAGATCGACGGCGATTCGCTGGAGCTGGTCTACGAGAAGGGATCGCTCGTCGCCGCCTCGACCCGGGGCGACGGCCGCGTGGGCGAGGACGTGACCCACACGGTGCGGACCATCCCGTCGGTCCCCCTCCGCCTCGAGGGCGCCCCGGAGCTCCTCGAGGTCCGGGGCGAGGCCTTCATCCGCCTGGCCGACTTCCGCGAGGTGAACCGCCGCCAGCTCGAGAAGGGCGAGCCGCCCTACGCGAACCCCCGGAACCTGACGAGCGGCTCGATCAAGCAGAAGGACCCCGCGGTGACGGCCTCGCGGCCGCTCCGCTTCCTAGCCCACGGCCTGGGCGTCGTCCGGGGCCTCCGGTTCGAGTCCCACGACCGGGCGATGCGGGCCCTCCGCGACCTGGGCGTCCCCGTCGTCCCCTACGAGGTCGCGCGCTCGCCCGAGGAGGTCTCGGGGTACTGGAAGCGGACGCTCGAGGCCCGGGAGACGCTCGACCACGAGATCGACGGGATCGTCGTCAAGGTGGACGACCTGGCCCTCCGCGAGGCGCTGGGCGCGCGCTCGAAGAGCCCCAAGTGGGCCGTCGCCTGGAAGTTCCCCGCGCGCGAGGAGAACACCGAGGTCCTGCGGATCGACTGGCAGGTGGGCCGGAGCGGGAAGCTGACCCCCGTCGCGAGGCTCCGGCCCGTCCCGATCTCGGGGGTCACGGTCTCGAACGCGACCCTCCACAACCCCTCCCAGCTCGAGAAGCTGGACGTCCGTGCCGGCGACAGCGTGGTGGTGACCCGCTCGGGCGACGTGATCCCGTACGTCGTCAAGGTGATCCCTTCGAAACGCCCGCCGGGGGCGCCGAAGACCCCCGTCCCCGAGGCGTGTCCCTCCTGCGGCGGCGGGGTCGAGCGGACCGAGGCCGACGTCTTCTGCGCGAGCGGCCTGAGCTGCCCCGACCAGCTCAAGGGCGCGATCGACCACTTCTGCTCCCGCGCGGCCATGGACATCGAGGGGATCGGGCCCGAGTGGATCGACCAGTTCGTGGACCGCGGCCTCGTCCGCTCCGTGGCGGATCTCTACGCGCTCACGAAGGAGAAGCTCCTCGGCCTCGAGCGGATGGGCGACAGGCTCGCCCAGAACATGCTCGACGCGGTCGAGGGGTCGAAGCGGACGACGCTCCGGCGCTTCCTCAACGCCCTCGGCATCCGGCAGGTGGGCGAAGCGACCGCGGGCGCGCTGGCCGACCACTTCGGGGGCCTGGAGGAGATCGAGAAGGCCGCGCTCGAGGAGCTCCAGAAGGTCCAGGACGTGGGGCCCAGGGTCGCGGAGTGCATCCGCGCCTTTTTCGACAGCGAAGGGAACCGCGCCGTCGTCCGCGGGCTCCTGGGCCACGGGATCGAGTTCGAGGCGCCCGGGCGGAAGGGCGACGCCCTGGCGGGAGAGGTGGTCGTCTTCACGGGCGGCCTCGAGGCGATGACCCGCGACGAGGCCAAGGCGCTCGCGCAGGCGCACGGCGCCCGGACCGCCGACGGGGTCTCCAAGGGGGTCACCCTGGTCGTCGCCGGCCCCGGCGCCGGGAGCAAGCTTGAAAAGGCGCGCAAACTTGGTATAACGGTCGTGGACGAAGGGGCCTTCCTGAGGCGCGTCGGTCGCTGAGGGAAGCCCCCGTTTTTTTAGGGCGGAGGGGCGCCGGGAGGCGCGGGTCGAACCGCTTTCGGGAGACGGGCCGTGGTGGACAAGCTGAAGTTCATCTGGATGGACGGGAAGCTCGTGGACTGGGACGACGCGCAGGTCCACGTCCTCACCCACACCCTCCACTACGGCCTGGGCGCCTTCGAGGGCATCCGCTCCTACGAGCTCTCGGACGGGCGCTCCGCCGTCTTCCGCCTCGCGGAGCACGTCCGCCGCCTCGCCGACTCCTGCCACATCGGGCAGATGAAGCTCCCCTACTCGCAGGAGGAGATCGCCGCCGCCTGCAAGGAGACGCTCGCCGCCAACGGCCTCAAGGCGGGCTACATCCGCCCGGTCGCCTACATCGGGACCGGCGTGATGGGCGTGCATCCCGCGGAGAATCCCGTCCGCGTCTTCATCGCCACCTGGAGGTGGGGCGCCTACCTGGGCGAAGAGGCGCTCCAGAAGGGGATCCGGACCAAGATCTCGAGCTACACGCGCTTCCAGCCCAATTCCATCATGACCCGGGCGAAGCTCACGGGGAACTACGCGACCGGCATCCTCGCCAAGCGCGAGGCCCGGGACCTGGGCTTCGACGAGGCGATCATGCTCGATTCCGACGGCTTTTGCGCCGAAGGCTCGGGCGAGAACCTCTTCATCGTCCGGGACGGCCGGATCAAGACCACGCCGCTCACCTGCGTCCTCCCGGGGATCACGCGCGACACGATCCTCCGGCTCGCCCAGGACAACGGCATTCCGCTCGAGGAGCAGCGCTTCTCGCGGGACGAGCTCTACATCGCCGACGAGGCCTTCTTCACGGGGACGGCCGCCGAGGTGACGCCGATCCGCGAGGTGGACGGCCGCGCGATCGGCCGGGGCGAGCCGGGCCCGATCACGAAGAAGCTTCAGGACAAGTTCTTCGAGGTCGTGAGGGGACACAATCGGAAGTACGCCGACTGGCTCGACGTCTACGAGGCGGGCGCCGTCCGGGAGCCCAAGAAGCCCGTCAAGGCCAAGGCCTGAGCGTCCGGCAGCTCGAAGTTCGAGGTTGGAAGTTCGACGCGGTCGACCCTCGAGGTTCCAACTTCAAACTCCGGGGCTTCTCCATGGCCTCCGCCAACCCGCTCCGCTGCTCGAAGTGCGGCGAGGGCCTCCTCAAGGAGGCGTTCTACCCCTGGAAGCGCTCGCTCGCGCCCGTCATGCTCCTCTCGGCGCTGGCGGTGCCCGCGGCCGCGCTCTTCCTCGGATTCAGCCTCCTCCTGGTTCCCGTGGCCGTCTCCGCGGCGATCGTCTGCGGGATGGGGCTCTACCTCCGGATGAAGCCCGACTGGTACGAGTGCCCGCAGTGCGGCCACAGGAAGGGCGCGCTCTGGATGTAGGGGCGATCGGAATCGGGAATCGGGAATCGGGGATGTCGGGGGCGGCTCCGCGGAGGTATAACGGAGCCATGGCGCGTCCTGTCAAAGCGCACTCCGACTTGCGGGTGAAAGTCCCGCACGGGCAAGCGCCGGTGCCCCCGGTAGCTGGCTCCAGTGCAGGGCCGAGATGCCCTGTGCCGAGCGGAGCG
>Ga0187893_10004475_pt1 | contig 26543 bp, 30 predicted proteins | sample MA1701074metaG_FD_139574 | JGI IMG/M metagenome (GOLD analysis project Ga0187893, IMG submission 139574) | White microbial mat communities from a basaltic lava cave in the Kipuka Kanohina Cave System on the Island of Hawaii, USA - MA170107-4 metaG ... | reverse complement strand
CGGCGGGCACGGCGGCGGGCGGGGCGAGCTTCAAGCGCGGCCGCGGCTGCTCGCATTGCAACGGCACCGGTTTCCTCGGGCGCATTGGCGTCTACGAGATGCTCGAAATGACACCGGAGCTCGTGCGCGCGGCGTCGAGCAGCAATACCAATCTCTTTACCGAGGTCGGCAAGCGGCAACTCGAGGGGCGCACGCTCGGACACAATGCCTACAAGCTGGCGGCTGCAGGGCGTACCACGCTCGATGAGGCGATCCGCGTCGCGAGCGCCCAGGAGGAGTAATTGCCCTATTTCAATTTCAAGGGGCGCAACACCCGGGGCGAACTGATCAGCGGAACCCTCGAAGGCGGAGACGCTGGCCTGATCGCCGACCAGCTCATGAACACGGGCATCACGCCTGTGGATATCCAGGCAAGCCAGCGCATTGCTGGCGACCAGCTGCCGGATTGGTGGCGCAACCTTGGCCGCCGCGAAGTGACGCTACTCGACCTGATGCTCTTCAGCCGCCAAATGTACACGCTGCTCAAGGCCGGTGTGCCGATCCTCAAGGCACTGGCAGGCTTGCAGGAATCGGCCGTCAACCCTACTTTCATCGAAGTGATCAAGGACCTGCGCCAGAGCCTGGACAGCGGCCGCGAGCTGTCGGCTTCGATGCGGCGCCATCCGCAGGTGTTCTCGTTCTTCTACGTCAGCCTGGTGCGAGTGGGCGAGCTGACGGGCCAACTCGAGGATGTGTTCCTGCGGCTCTACAACCACCTCGAGTTCGAGAAAGAGATCCGCGAAAGCATCCGTGCCGCGGTCCGGTACCCGATCTTCGTGCTGTGCGCGATGGCGGGGGCGATCGTGATCATCAATCTGTTCGTGATCCCGGCGTTTGCCAAGGTCTATGCCGGCTTCAAGGCGGAACTGCCTTACCTGACCAAGCTGCTGATCGGGTTTTCCAACCTGATGGTCGAAACCTGGTACCTGCAGCTTGCAGCACTGCTGGTTGCGGGCCTGGGTTTTCGCGCCTGGATCGCCACCCGTAGCGGCAAGTACAAGTGGGACCGATTCAAGATGCGGATCCCGATCGCGGGCAAGATCATTCTGAAGGCGACGCTGGCGCGCTTCGCGCGCAGCTTTTCACTGGCGCTGCAGAGCGGCGTCCCGGTGGTACAGGCGCTCTCGACGGTGGCTCTGGTGGTGGACAACGACTATATCGGCCAGCGTATCGAGCAGATGCGCGATGGGGTGGAGCGCGGCGAAAGCGTGCTGCGCACGGCGGTGGCGGCGGGGATCTTCACCGCGGTCGTGCTGCAGATGATCGCGGTCGGCGACGAAACCGGCGAGCTCGACAGCCTGATGCGGGAGGTCGCGGATCTTTACGAGCGCGATGTCCAGTATGAAGTGAAGACCCTGTCGCAGCAGATCGAGCCGATCCTGATCGTCGGCCTGGGCGGCATGGTCCTCGTCCTCGCGCTCGGCGTCTTCCTGCCGATCTGGGACCTCGGCAAGGCCGCAATTTCCAAGTAGAGGAGGTTTCGACCTGACCCGCTTGCGCGGCTTCAGCCTGCTCGAGTTGGTGCTCGCGCTGCTGCTCATGGCGGTGCTGGTCGGCGTGTTCCTGGACCGGGCCCTCTACTACCGGGAACTCGCCGAGAAATCCGCCATGGAGCAGGTCGCGCTGGACTTGCGCTCAAGCGTCAACCTAAGCGTGGCCGAACTCGTATTGAAGAACCGATTCACCGACCTGCCGGGCCTGGCAGCCCAGAATCCGATGGATCTTCTGGCAAGCAAGCCACGGAATTATCTGGGAGTCCTGGGGGGTGGCGGGGTGCAAGAGGTTGTCACGGGGAACTGGTACTTCGACGTTACATCAAGAGAAGTCGTATACTACGTTGAATCAGGGCGGTATTTTGCCCCCGACGAACAGGGCCGCATGCGTGTGGCCTGGCGGGTGAAGCTGGTACAAGGTGGGGGCGGCGCCGCGGCGCCGCAGTGGGCCCGACTGGAACTGGTGCGGCCGTATCGTTGGTTTTGAGTGGGCGCGAGACGCCCGGGAGTCTGAGCATATGCGTGCATCGAGCATTGAAACCGGGTCGGCCCGGTCCTGCAGCGGATTCACCCTGATCGAACTGGTGGTGGTGATCGCGATCGTGGGCATACTTGCCGCGGTTGCGCTGCCGAGGTTCATCGCCATGCAGAATTCAGCGCGCGTGGCGAAGACCCAGGCGATGTTCGGCGCGATTCGCTCCGCCTCAGTGTTGGCGCATGCCGGCTGTCTGGCGAACGTTGGCGGGACGTGCACCCAAACGGGAGGTTCCGTCCTCATGGAAGGCGCGATCATCAACATGGTGAACGGCTATCCGGCTGCCAACGTCGCGACGACCACGCCGGGCGGGATTATCCTTGCCACCCAGATCAACCCAACTTCCGACACGGTTACGGTTGCGGTGGTCGGTAATTCGGTGACCATCGACATCGATGGCGGCACGGCACCGAATTGCCGCGTGACCTACACCGAGCCGGTCGCGATCAACACCGCCCCTGTCGTCGTGATGGACGTGAGCGGTTGTTGAGCGGGCAAAGAGCGCGCCTGTGATCAGAATCGGTGAAATGCGTGACAGGTTCCACACTTCGGCGAAACCTCTCCCGCTTGCCCGCATCAAACTGTATACATTGCCCCGGGTTGGACGGCGCGCTGCGGCGAGCCGGGTAAGCAAGCGCATGGTTGAAGAAGTCAAAATCCGCTTTCAAGATCCCGCTGCGGCGGGCGCGAAAAAGCTCACACTAGGAGACCGGCAAATGGTCAGAACTCAGAAAGGCTTTACCCTAATCGAACTGGTAGTGGTCATCGTGATCCTCGGCATTCTTGCCGCAGTTGCGTTTCCAAAGTTCCAGGATCTCTCCGGAGACGCGCAGGCGGCGGTCGTGAAGGGCGCCGCTGCCGCGTACGCATCGGCCGCCGTCATCACGTTCGCGAAGAATAACGGTACCAAGCAGAGCATCGCGACGATCCGGGGCCAGATCACCAACACGGACGCCAATATTGTCTACGGCGGAAGCTGTGCCGCTGCGACGGTCACCTATACCGGCAGCACCGCCTCGGCGACCATCGACCTGACAGACTACTGCACCTGATCCGCGCCGGAATCGTGCAAGCAGGGAAAGGGAGGGCCGCAGAGCCCTCCCTTTTTTTTGTTTTTGCGGCCTTGCTATTGCTGCTCGCAGCGGCGCTTCTTCCGGGCAACGCCTACCGGTTGGGCGCAATCGTGCTGCTGGCATTGGCCTGCGCGCCCTGGCGGGCGTTGCCGTTGAACGCTATTAGCGCCGTTACCGTGCTTTATTGCGCCTGGCTGCTCGGTTCTGCGGCCTTCGCCACGCCGGCGTATTCGGCGGAAGGCATTTATCGGCCGCTGATTCTTATGGCGACGTTCGCTTCCGTCGCGATCCTCAGCGCCGAATCCAGAATTCAACTCTTTCGCGCTGGCGTGGCCCTGATCGCAGCTCTCGTCCTGCTCGGGCTGCTGCAATACCTCTTCGGCCTGTGGCGGTTTGTCGATAATGGGCAGAGGGCGGCGGCGACATTTACCACGCCGAATACGTTTGCCACTGCGATCAACCTTTTTCTTTTGCCATTGGCCGCGGCGTACCTTTCCGGCGTTGGCTCCGCGCGCGTCTTGAATCCATTGCTATGGTTGTTCGCGGGACTGGTGGCGAGCCAGAGCCGAGGAGGCATGCTCGCGTTTCTGGCGGGGCTTGTCTTCATTGCCTGGTGTATCGGGTGGCGCGCGCTGTGGCAGCACCCAAGGCGCGGCTTGGTGCTGGTTGCCGGATTGGCTGCGGTCTGGTGCATGGTCGTCCTGGCGCCCAGTCTGCTCGCGCTTTTCGGCGGCCCGGATTCTGCTGCGACGTCCTCAAACGCCGGCGGATTCGACATCGTCGCGGGGCTGTCAGGCGCGACCCGGCTCGGCTTGGGATCCCCCGACCGTCTTGAAATCTACGCCGAAACGCTAAAGTTGATTTTCGCGCATCCCTTTTCTGGCGCTGGCGCCAACACGTTCCATGCGCTCTTTGAGGCCGTCAAGCCAGAATCGCTCCAAAGCGCCGTGTATGTGTTCGCGCACAATGACTATCTTCAGCATTGGCTCGAGTTTGGCGCGCCGGGGCTGGCACTTCTCGCAATTGTCGTTGCGGTGGCGCTGGTTCTCGCGTTGCGAGCACACAGGCTGGCCGCGAGCGATCCGCTCCCGCTCATGTGCGGCGCCGCGCTTGCATCGTGTTTTGCACATGCGATGGTGGATTTTCCGCTCTACGTCCCATGTATCCTCATGCTCGTCGGCGCCTATCTGGGGGCGCTCGCGGCGCATCTCGGCGACACTCCTCGCGCCGCCAGGATAATGCGCAGGGGCGCTGGCGCCGGCGCGGCGATCTCGCCGACCATTCGCTGGATGCTCGCGTTATGCGCGCTGGCCTGGATTTCACAACCCCTGCTTGCCGAAGTAGCGGGCCGGAATGCGTTTGCCGAACTCCTGTCGGGCCGCGCCGACAGCGCGTTGTACTGGCAATCGGTGGCGCGTCGCCTCGAGCCGCGCAACGGAACACAGTACTGGAAGGAAGGCGTAATCTTGCGCGATCAGGCGGTCGCGGCGCAAGACAGGGCGCTTGCCGCAAAGGCTGATGCAATTTTCAGCCAGGGCATGATTGCCGATCGGTATCAGCCTAGCAATTACCTCGAGCGCGCCCGGACATACAGGCTGCACCCGGAACTGTTCGATGCGGCGGAGGCGGGCAGCAAGGCTCTGGTGCTGACCGGCAAAGCGCTGCTGCTGCGCCCGCGCTCGCCCGCGGTAAAGGCCGAGCACGTGCGGTCGCTCGCATTCGCCGGGCGTACAGTGGAAGCGAGGCGTATCGTAGAGGCCATGCAAGTGCACAATCCCGAATCGCGCCTTGCCCGCGGTCTCGCGCTGGAGCTCAATTTTGCACCGCCAAATGTGCGGACCCGATGATTGCTGCGCGCCGAATTGTTGCAGGCTTCACGTTGCTCGAGCTGGTGGTGGTCATCGTCATTGCGACGATCCTGTCGGCATTTACGATCGCACGCATCAATACCCAGAGCTTCGACACCGAAGGCTTCGCCAACCGCGTCGCCGCCATGGTGCGTTTCGCGCAGAAGCTCGCGATAAGCCAGCGACGCGCGGTGCACGTCGTCATATCCTCGAACAAGGTTTCCCTTTGCTACGTTGTCACAAATTGCGGCACGCCGACGGCCGTGAGCCCGGTCCATGAGCCGCCGGGAACGAACGCGTTCTCGTACAGCGCCCCCTCAGGTGTCATGCTTGCGGATCTAACTTTCTCCTTCAACGCACTCGGCAGGGCATACGACTCGCTTGGCGTGCCGATCGCCGGCGCGCTCACGATTGCCGTGACCGGCGACGGCACCAAGACCATCACAATCGCCGAGGAAACGGGGTACGTGCAGTATGTTCCCTAGACATTGCCGCGGCGTCACGCTGGTCGAGTTGATCGTGTTCATCGTCATCGTCGGAGTGGCGATGGCGGGCTTGTTTGCCGCCTTCAACACCATCACCGCTGCGAGCGCCGACCCGCAGGTGCGCAAGCAGGTGCTGGCAATCGCCGAATCGCTGATGGAGGAGGTGCAGCTGATGCCTTTCACCTATTGCGACCCGGACGATGCAAACGCGGCGACCGCGACAAGTGCAACCGTAAGGACGTTGCCGGTGGACCCGACGAAGTGCGACACGACCGCCGAGGTCGCGGCGGCGCTTGCCACCGACCCCGCGACGAACGAGGCCGGCGAGACTCGCTACCACGCGACGACCCCGTTCGACAATGTCAACGATTACCATAGGTTCTCGATGGTCTCCGGCATCCAGGACATCACGAACTCGACTATCGGAGGACTGGGCGCGTACTCGGCGAGTATCACGGTCACGCGGGCTGGCCTCGCCTCCGGCGTGGATGCAATCGCCGCGGACGAAGCGCTCCTGATCAGCGTGACGGTGACCGGACCGGGCGGCATCTCGACGACGTTCGAGGGTTACCGCGTTCGCTACGCGGCGAATACCTTGCCATGACCGTGCTGCCGCCGCCGGCGCGTTCCTCTCGCAGTAGCGGCGTTACGCTGATCGAGCTTGCGATCACCATTGCGCTGGTGGGGATTCTGGCCGCGCTCATCGTTCAGTTCGTCGCGCCGGTGCGCTCGTACATCGATTCCAGCCGCCGCGCGGCGCTTGCCGATACCGCCGACACTGCATTGCGCAGGATCGGGCGCGACGTGCGGCTCGCGCTGCCCAACAGCGTGCGCGTCGATGCCACCAGTAAATTCGTCGAGTTCTTGCTGGTACGCACCGGAGGGCGCTATCGCTTCGAGGCGGGAGCCGGGACCGACTGCGGCGGCACTGCGGCGGATGACGCGCTTACATTTGGCGCAGCGGACACCTGCTTCACCACAATTGGCAGCATCCCGAACAGCGGCGATGTGACGAGCAACGATTATGTGGTCGTCTACAACCTGCCGACCGGAACCGACAAAGCCGATGCGTACCAGCCAGTCTCTTCCTGCGGAGCAGCATGCAACAAGAGCCAGATCACCACTGCTCCGCTGCCGGCCGCCACGGGCGGGCACAGGATAGATTTCACGGGAGGCAATACCTTTACCTTCGAATCTCCCGGGAGGCGCTTCTTCATCATTGAAGGGGCGGTCACTTATGGCTGCACGGGAACGGATCTGGTGCGCTATTCGAACTACGGCATCAACGCGACCCAAGTCGCGCCGCCAAATGGCGTCGGCATGGTCGAAACGAAGCTCGCGACAGGGGTAGACATAGCCAACTGCAGCTTCAACTACGACGGCATCGCGAGCGCGGCGGCGCAGGGGGCCGGACTGCTCACGATGTCGCTGGGTCTGAGAATGCAGGATTCGCGCGGCGACACGGAAAACCTCAACCTCTATCACGCCGTCCACGTGAATAACGTGCCATGAGGCAGCCGTTCGGCGCGCGCCGGCAGGTCGGTTTTCTTGTCATCGCGGCGGTGTTTCTGCTGGTTGTGCTCGCGGGGCTGGTTGCCTACTTGACCACCGTATCCACGACCTCGCAGTCGGCCTCGGCCGCCGACTATAATGCCGCGCGCGCTTATCAGGCTGCGCGCGCGGGCATTGAATGGGGCACCTACCAGATTCTGGTCAATCCGGTCGGCGGCACATTCAAGACCGCCTGCGAAACCGGGCCTGGATTTACCGCAACGCGCCACCTGACTTTCGGCTCGACACTGTCGCCCTTCACTGCCAGCGTGACCTGCACGAGCGTTAGCATCACCGAGGGTGCTGCGGCGGTGATCAGCTACTCGATCGTGTCGAACGGTTGCAATGAGCCGACGGGCGGCGCTTCCTGTCCCAACTCGGCGTCGACCTCGACTACCTACGTCGAGCGCGAATTGCGTCTTGCAATTGCTAACTGAGCGGATGTGACCGAATGCCGATGACATGCGCGGACCCTGCGCTAGACTAGGCGCAAGACCCGTGAAACTCTTCACCAGGCAGCTCAGGAATATTCTCTGCGTCGCAATCTTTGTCGTTGCGTCGCTCGGCGCGGGCAGCGCCCATGCCCTCGCGATCAGCAGCGCAGGCGCGAGCGGCAACTGGAACGCGGTGGCGACCTGGGCAATCGTGACCGCTGGCATTCCCGGCACGATCTCGTCCAGCACGGCGAGCACGACCGTGACGGGGACGGGCACGTCCTTCACGCAACTGCGGGCCGGCGACCAGCTCCTGACAACGGGTAACGTGCTGATCGGAACTATCCTGACGACCCCTGTGAGCGATACGTCACTGACGCTGACGGCGAATGCGGCGGTCAACCTGACGAATCAGGCATATCGCATCCGCAAGGTGCCGAACACCAACGACACCGTGACCATCATCAATGCGGCCCACACCATCCAGGTCACGGCCAATGCGTCGACGACGACCGTAAGCTTCACCCAGGGCGCCTCGAACACCACCTTGCAGGTAAATACCGGCTTCCAGCTGACGATCACGGGCCTGACCGTCAATAGCAGCACTAACAACATCGTTAAGCGAGTCGACCTGCAGACCAATAGCACTTTGACCGTCAACGGCAACGTCTCGCTCGTTGTCGGCGGGGGCAACGCCAGCACCTTCGCGGAAATCCGGCTCGGCAGCGGCGCCAGTACGCTGGTGGACATATCCGGCGACCTGACCGCCAATTCGGTTCAGGAGAGCATCAGGTTCTCGGGAAACGGCACCCTGAGGGTTGGTGGCGCCTTTAGTGCGGGGGGGCTGCTTACTGTGGGCACCGGTACCGTGGATTTTGACGGCACCGCCGTCCAGGCGATTCCGGCCTATACGTACAACAACCTTACTGTTTCGAACACCACCAGCCCGGCATCGGCGACGGTGGCGGCGAATATCGCGGTGAACGGCAATCTGACGGTGAATGCAAACGCGGTGCTGCAGCCTGCTGCCGGAACGATCATCAGCGGAACCGGAACGCTTACAGGCAACGGCACCGTGCGGGTCACGCGTACCGCAGCGACGCCCGGCTTCCTCAACCAGTACACGATCACGAACAGGACGCTTACCAACCTGACCGTCGAATATTTTGCGGGCGCGGCCCAGACCATGAGCGGCACGACGTATGGCAACGTGATCGTCAATCACACCGCCGCGGCCACCACCGTCGCCGGAACGGCCACGGTGAACGGCACGCTCACGCTGACAGCCGGGACACTTGCCGTGGCGGGCAATACGTTGGCGCTGAACGGCCCGACCACCGCGGGGACGCCGGCCAACCTGACGACCACCAACGCGTCCACGCTGTCCTTCGGCGGGAGTTCGATGGGCGTCAACGTGCCGAGCAGCGTGGCGCAGCTCCTCAACCTGACGGTGAACAACACGAACGGCATCACGCTCAACAGCAGCCCGACCATCAACGGCGCTCTGACCTTCACGCAGGGGAATATTGCGGCGGGCGCCAACACCGTCGTCATTCCCGCCGCGGGGGCCGTGTCGCGCACGAGCGGCCACGTGATCGGCAACCTGCAGCGAGCCTTCAGCGGCGCGGCGCTCACGCGAACCTTCGACGTCGGCGACGTCAACGCCTACGCCCCCGTCACCCTCCAGTTCGCGAGCGTGACCGTGGCGGGAAGCGTGATCGCGAAGACCGTTTCCGGCTCGCATCCCGATGCGGCGGGCGCGGGGATCGAGTCTCTAGAGGACGTCAATCGCTACTGGACCATGACCCAATCCGGCGGGACTTTCGGCAACTACACCGCGACCTTCAACTATGCGCAGGGCGGCTACAGCGCGGACGTGGACTCAGGCGCCGTGCCGGGCGTGACCACGTTCCTCGCCGGCAAGACCTCGACCGCCGACTGCAATTCTGGGTGCACCTGGTCGTTTCCGACCCTCACCAGCTCGAACGGAACGCAGACCGTCATCAGCCCCGTCAGCACCGGTTTCGGCAGCGATTTCGCCATCGGCAACCGCAAGATCGCCAATTTCCTGGTCGAGGCATTTGGCGGCGGCAGCATTCCGGGCCAGACCCAGAACGTCTCGTTCAATATCCGCATTACGGCGCGCAATGCCCTCGGCAATACGGTCACCAGCTTCACTGGGACGGTCGACGTCACCTCGGGCTGCACCCTCTCGGCCGGAGGCGGTAGCACCGCGGCATTCGCCGGCGGCGTGCTTGCTTCGCATTCTGTCACCCTGTCCAGTATCGGCTCCTGCAGCATCACGGCGACACGCTCCAGCGGCGGCTCGCAGACCGGCACCAGCAACACATTCACTGTCGCGACCGAGGCGATCGCCTTCAACGGCTGCGAAAATACCAGCCCGCAATGCACGGTGGGCGGGCTGAACTACGACCGTCTGTTCACCAAACTCGCGGGCACCGGCTTCAACATCGACCTCATTGCCTTGAAAAGCGGCGGCACGCTGGCGACCGGATTCGCCAGCACGGCCGCTGTCGACTTGCTCGCGAACTCCACTCCGCAGGGCGTGGGCGCGGACAATTGTCCCGCCAGCCAGACCGCGATCATAGCCCTCGGCAACCAGACGTTTGCGGGAGGAAGAAAGACGGTCACAGTGGCGAATAACGCCTTCAGCAGCGTGGCGCCCAATTTCAGTGCCTATCGGGACGTCCGGGTTCGGGTAAGTTGCGACGCGGCCAATTGCCCGCCGAGCGGGCTTACTTTTTGTTCAGCGGACAATTTCTCGGTTCGGCCGACGAATCTCGTGCTCAGCACTGCAGTCCTGACAAACACGGCGCAGACTGGAACGCCGAGCGCAGCCGCGGGTTCGGATTTCACGCTGACGTCGACCGCAGTGCCCGGCTACGCCGGCGCACCGGTGATCAATCGCACCGTAAGCAAAATCTACACGCATGTCGGCGTCGGCGACTTCACCACGCGCCTGCGCGACTCCGGCGGAGGCAACACGATTACGTTCCCCGCGGCGGCAATTGGCACCGGCGTTTCGTCCAAGACTGTGCAATATCACGATGTCGGCAACGTCGGTGTCCTGGCGGGCGGGATCGTGGACAGCGGATTTACGGTGGACGACCCGAGCAAGGGTGAATGCGACCCAAGCACCTCGTCCAACTCCGACAATGACGCCAACGCCAACAATGGGCTGGTCTATGGCTGCAATATCGCGAACCAGAGCAATAGCAGCCTGTTCGGGCGGTTTTACCCGGGCAGCTATGCGCTCGGCAGCCCCACGGCGACGGCGGCCTGCGCGGCAGATGGCTTCAGCTACATGGGTCACGCGGCGATGGGGCTTGGCTACACGCTCAGCGCCATGAGCCTGGGCAACCCGACCGCGGGCGACAGCCTGAAGCTGACCAAATACACGTCGGGCTACGCCACGCTCGCGACAGTGAGCGTGCTGGCGCAAGACGGCGCGACGGCGGTCGATCTTTCGGCGAACTTTTCGCCCTCACTTGCCTACAATCCGAGCACGTGGTCGGCGGGCGACTATGCCGTCACCGGCAGCAGCTACGCGTTTGCGCGGCCGGCGTCCACGCCCTCCGGGCCGTACGACACCCTCTTCATCGGGGCAGGCGTAACGGATGCGGACGGCGCTGCGCTTACCGGCCTGGATTTCAAGCTCGGTGATCCGACCTGCACCGTCGCCTGCACCCACAAAAAGCTCTCGGCAAGCGCAACCAAGGTGCGTTTTGGCAGGCTACGCTTGCTCGGCGCAGTGGGTTCGGAGAGCCTGAACCTGCCGATCCCGATGCGAACCGAGTACTGGACCGGAACCGGTTTCCAGACCAATACCCTCGACAACTGCACCGCGCTGGCGCCGACGCCGCCCAAGAAATTCGTGCTCTTCGGCCACCAGGGAGGCATCACCACGGGCAACATGGTCACGCCCACGGCAGGCACCGACGGCAATGTCGACACGAGCGGTACCTTTGTCAACGGCGTCGGCAGCCTCAAGCTGCTGACACCGTCCCCGGCCGCGACCACGCCCGGCAGCGTGCGCGTCTGCCTCGATCTGGATGTCGGGGCCGCCGGCGATACGAGCTGCCAGGCGGTGTCGCCGGCGAATCTGACCCACCTACAAGGGAAATGGTCGGGCAGCAATTACGACAAGGACCCCAGCGCCAGGGCCGCATTCGGCCTCTACGGTTCGCAGCCCCGGCAATTCATCTTCTTCCGCGAATCTTACTGAGAACTCGTACCTCCGCCTTGCAATCCATGACGCCCAAGCGCGAGCGTCGTGCGACGACTCACAGCATTTTTCTGCAGTGGCCCATAGCATGGCGGCCTTCGCGCTCCGCGGAATTGATATTTGGTCGTCGAATTGGATAAGCGGATAAAATCTACGCCACTTCTTTGTCATTCATTCGAATAACGAAAAAGCCATTGACAACAAAGTGTTACTAGTTTAACTTAAAGTCGGGTCAATATCCGCGCAGGACGCAATGAACTGGTTTCGGGCGTCGAGGAAGGAGCCTGGCTGGCTGGCCATCTCGCTGGAGGAGGGCCGGCTTAGCTACGTCCACGGCCACTACGCGCCTGCGGGCAAATCCAACATCGCGCGTTACGGCACGACGGAGTTTGCCGCGAACTCCAATGCGGCCGAGAAGCTCGCGAAGGACCTGCATGCGGACCGCTACAACTGCACGACGCTGCTGCGCACGGGCGAATACCAGATGCTGCTGCTCGAGGCGCCTGCCGTGCCCCCTGCGGAATTGAAGAGCGCCATTCGCTGGCGCATCAAGGACATGCTCGACTACCACGTCGATGACGCGACCATGGACGTGCTGGATATTCCGCCCGAATCCGATCAGCCGGGCCGCAGCCATTCGATGTACGCCGTGGCGGCGCGCAACGAAGTGATCCGCGGCCGCATCAAGGCCTTCGAAGAAGCACGAATCTCGCTCGGCGTCATCGACATCCCGGAGACAGCTCAGCGTAATATTTCCGCCCTGCATGAGACCGAAGGCCGCGGCGCGGCGCTGCTCTACTTCAACCAGGAATTCGGCTTGCTGACGATCACCTGCCGCTCGGAGCTCTATCTCTCGCGGCGCATCGATATCGGCCTCGGGCAGATTCTTGGCGCGGCGGCGCAGGCGCGCGAGCAGTTGTTCGGCCGCGTGGTGCTCGAGCTGCAACGGTCGTTCGACCATTTCGAGCGCCAGTTCCAGCACGTGCCGGTCGCCCGGCTATTGCTCGGGCCCGAACCCGGGGACACAGGCCTATCTGCGCACCTCAAGGCAAACATGGATATAGCGGTCGAGCGCGTGGATCTGCTCGGGCGCCTGGGCTTTGACGGCGAAGGTGCGCCTGACCCGGCGCAGCAGTGGCAGCTGTTTCACCTGATTGGCGCCTCGCTGCGCCACGAAACCAAGGCGCTCTGAGCGCGCAGCACCGCCGATCATTCCATGGCCCAACAGATCAACCTCTTCAACCCGATCTTCCTTAAGCAGAGGAAGCACTTTTCCGCGGCAACGATGCTGCAGGCGCCCGCGCTGCTGCTTGGCGGCATCCTCGCGTTTTATGCATATACGCTGTACGAGACGCAATCGCTGTCCCGGGTGGCGGAAGAGACGGGGCGGCAGTTGAAGGCGCAAAGCGAACAGGTGGCCCGCCTGACGCAGGAATTCTCGCCCCAGGGACGCAGCAAGATGCTCGCCGACGAGGCCGCGCGCCTGACCACGCGCCTCAAGCAGCGCGAGGACATGCTGGGTGTGCTGCGCACGGGCGGGCTGGGCAACACCGATGGATTTGCCCGCTATCTTGGCGCCTTTGCGCGTCAGTCGATGGCCGGGGTCTGGCTTACCGGATTCACGATCGGCGGCGACGAAGTCGAGCTCCAGGTCATGGGCCGGGTACTGCAGGCCGATCTGGTCCCAGCATACATCCGCGCGCTGAACCGCGAGGACGTCATGCGCGGGCGCAGGGTTGCCGAACTGCGTCTCACCGCGCGCGAGGAGCGCGACGCGGCCGTCACCGCAGCGCCCGGTGCTGGCCCGGCGGCGCCCGCGGTGCCCGCGGCGGCGCGCCGCTATGTCGAGTTCAGCGTCAGCGCGGTGCGCGGCGGCGCAGCAGGCGTCGCCACGGGCCCGGCAGTCGTCAAGCCGGATCCGGGCGAAAAAGCTGTCACCAAATGAAGCGGCTCTGGCAACGCTATGTGGAGAAGATGGACGGTGCCTCGCTTCGGGAACGCACCATGGCTTTTGCCGCATCGGCGGTAGTACTGATAGCCGTGCTCAATGCCCTGCTGATCGAGCCGCAGCTGGTCAAGCAGCGCCGGCTGTCGACCGAAGTCGCCGCGCGCCAGGGCGAGATGCGCAGCATGCAGGAAAAACTGCAGGCGCTCGCGCTCGCGCGCCAGGCCGACCCGGACCGGGACATCCGGCGGCAACTCGACGCGCTCAAGCTCAAGGTCTCGGAGACCGAGGCGAAGCTGCTCGAAGAACAGCGCAAGTTCGCGCCACCCGAGCAGGTCGGCGTGCTGCTGGGAGAAATGCTCTCGCGCAACCGCAAGCTGCAGCTGGTCGACCTGAGGTCTCTACCCGTGGCGAGCTTCGCTGGCAGCGCGGCCGAGGCGGACAAGGCCGCAGCGCAAAAACCGGTGCCGGCGAAGCCCGCCGCGCCTGCCGGCCCGGGCCAGATCTACCGCCATGGCGTCGAAATCACGCTGAGCGGCAGCTATCTCGATCTACTCGCTTATTTGAGAGATCTTGAGAAGCTGCCGAACCAGCTCTATTGGGGCCGGCTAGAACTGGCGGCCGCAACCTACCCCCAGGTGACGATAAAGCTTTCGGTGTACACCCTCAGTCTGAACCTGGCGTGGCTGGTGGTATGACGACAAGCGCACTTGATTGCCTGATTGCGGCAGCGATGGTTTTGGCAGCGGCAGGGGCTCAGGCACAAGCCATGAAGGACCCTACCAAACCGCCGGCTTCGCTCTCCGCGCCAGGCACGCTGGCCGTGCAGGAGGAAAACGTGGGCACGCAGCTGCAGAGCATTCTCATATCCAGCGGGCGCAAGCTTGCCGTCATCAACGGCAGCATGGTTCCCTTGGGCGGAATGGTCGGAGAGGCGAGGCTGGTGGCAATTTCCGAAACACAGGTGGTACTCAAGAATGGGGACGAAACCGAAATCCTGAAACTGTTTCCGGGTGTGGACAAAGTGCCCTCCAAACGGCGTCCAGCACGCGCCGGCGCCAGGGGCCCAGGACCGGATTCCACCCGCCAGGGAGGTTCAAAGTGAAATCGCAACTTCCGATACTGCTGATTCTCGCGCTTGCGGGTTGCGCGCTGCCACCGCCGATGAAACCGGGGCTCGATCCCGGCATCATGGCCGAAATCAACAGGACGGTCGCGCGCAAGCCGGAAGCCCGGCCCGAGGCAGTCGACAAGGCCTTGCTGCCGCCGCTGCGCATGGAGATGCCCTCGGCGCGGGGCCAGCCGATCGATCCGCGCTTCGATCTCTCGGTGAGCAACGCGCCCGCCGCCCAGGTCTTCATGTCGCTGGTGTCCGGAACCCGCTACAGCATGCTGGTGCACCCATCAGTGGGCGGGAACATCTCGGTCAATCTCAAGGATGTCACGCTGCGCGAAGCGCTCGATTCGATACGCGAGCTCTATGGTTATGACTACAAGATCGAGGGCATGCGCATCCTGATCCAGCCAGCGGGGATTCAAACCAGGTTGTTCCAGGTCAACTACCTGCTCGGGCAACGGCAGGGATCGTCCGACTTGCGCGTCCAATCAGGGTCGGTGACCGATTCCCAGGGGGGGGCGGCCCCCGTCGCCGCAACCGCGCCAGGGGTTGTGCCGCCAGCAGGCGGCACGCGCGGGCTTGAAAGCAGCCGCATCACGACGCGGATCCAGAACGATTTCTGGACGGAGCTGCGTGCATCGCTGCTTGCGATCATCGGCACGGGTGAAGGCCGCAACGTGGTGATTTCACCGCAGTCGGGCGTAGTTCTGGTGCGGGCGCTGCCTGCGGAATTGCGTGGCGTCGAGGACTACTTGCGCGCAACGCGCCTGGCGGTCGAGCGCCAGGTGATGCTCGAGGCAAAGGTGATCGACGTCGAACTGAGTGATGGCTACCAGTCGGGGATCAATTGGGCGCTGTTGCCCAACCGGAACCTGGCGGTCGGACAGATCGGAAGCGAAACAAACCTCTCTACGACGCCGCCGTTCACGACTCCAGGCCTGAGCATGACCCCGGGAGCAGCCATCTCCACGGTGGGCGGTGCGGGCCTGCTCTCGGCTACTCCGGCCGCCGCCCTGTTCGGTCTCGCGCTGCAGGTGCAGAACTTTTCCGCGCTGCTCCAGTTCCTCGAGACGCAGGGCAAGGTCCAGGTGCTTTCGAGCCCGCGCGTGGCGACGATGAACAACCAGAAAGCGGTTCTCAAGGTCGGGACCGACGAATTCTTCGTCACCAACATCCAGTCGGCCACTACGGTTGCGACGGCCGCCGGCACCACTACCGGCACCCCGGTGCCGACCGTGACCGTGCAGCCGTTCTTCTCCGGCATCGTGCTCGATGTAACCCCGCAGATCGATGAGAACAACCAGATCATCCTGCATGTACATCCGTCGGTCAGCCAGGTCAGCACGGACAACAAGGACATCAGCCTCGGCGCGGCAGGGACCCTGCGGCTGCCGCTCGCGAAAAGCACCATCAATGAGTCGGATACGATCGTGCGTGTCACCGATGGCAACATCGTCGCACTCGGCGGCCTGATGAAACTCGACCTGCGCGACAGCCGGGGCGGCCTGCCGGGCACGGGGGACAGCGCCATCGGGAATTTTCTGCGCAATTCAGGCACGCAGGTCGTGAAGAAGGAAATGGTCATCCTGATCAAGCCGACGATCATCGTCGGCGACCGCAGCTGGGATGAGGACCTCGCGCAAACGCGCAATCGCATCGAAACGCTGCGTGCGCCGGCGCCAGGCGCGCAGCCGGGGGCGCAGAGGCGGTGAACTACGTAACCTACTTCGGACTGCGCGAGCCGCCGTTCGGCATTACGCCGGACACAAGTTTTTTCTACGCCTGCCGCAGCACCCAGGAGGCGCTCAACACGCTGCTGGTCGCGGTCTCCAATGGCGAGGGCTTCATCAAGATTACGGGCGAAGTGGGCACGGGCAAGACGCTGCTGTGCCGGAAGTTTCTCGCCACGCTGGACACGGGTTGGGCCAGCGCCTATATCCCGAACCCGACGCTTGATCCGCGTGGCCTCCTGCTCGCGATTGCCGAAGAACTCGGGGTACCGGTCGATGTGGGTGCCGATCAGCACCGGTTGCTGAAAGGCATTGCAAAATGCCTGCTCGACCTTGCACGCCTGCGCAAGCGCGTAGTCCTTTGCATGGACGAATGCCAGGCGATGCCCATTGAAACACTGGAAGCTGTACGCCTGCTGACGAATCTTGAGACCGAAAAACGCAAGCTGTTGCACGTGGTGCTTTTCGGACAGCCGGAACTCGATCGCCGCCTGGCCGATCCTTCGATACGGCAGTTGCTGCAACGGATCAGCTTTCAGTACACGTTGAAGGGGCTTGCCGAAGAGGAGGTCGGCGCTTATATCGCGCACCGGCTCGCGGTGGCCGGGTACAGCCGCGGCGCGATGTTCAGCGCTGGTGCAGTGCGCGCTCTGCATCGCGCCGGCCGCGGCGTACCGAGGCTGATCAATATGCTCGCGCACAAATCGCTGCTGCTGGTTTTTGGCCAGGGCGCAAGCCGCGTCGAACGCAGCCATGTCCATGCCGCGGTCGGAGATACGCCAGCAGCCGCACCCCTGCCTCGCGCCTGGTGGCCGAGATTCCGGTTCACGCGCGCGGCGGATTGACCCGCCGCTCCCGCCCATGAGCATCATCAACAAGATGCTGCAGGATCTTGATCGCCGCCAAGGGGCTGCGGATCCGGAGGGCACGCTCGTGCAACAGGTACGCAGCGTGCCGCCTGCGCGCGCGGACCGCGAATGGTTCTGGCGCATCATGGCGGTGCTGCTGATTGCCGCCGTGGCATGGGTGGCGTGGCTTGTCTGGCAGCTGCAGCCGCGCGAGCCGATTGCGACCGCGCTGGCGTTCAAGGCGGCGCAGAACGCGACGCGTGTCCCGTCGCCGGCGGCTGCGCCCGTATCGGCTGACCCCAAGCCCGCAGTCCGGGAGCCGCAGATACAGAAGCCCGTTGCCGAACCTAAGTCTGGCGCGCAAGTGGCCGCTGTCGCGGAATCAAAGCCTTCCCCGGACGCGAAGCCACCCGCCCCGAAAGTGTCGGCCGCAGCAAAACTGGCGACGAAGGCGCCGGCCGAGAAAGCGGAAACGCGCACCCCGCCGGCAAAGACGCTCGGCCTCGATGTTCCCCCGGCGCGCATCCTGCAGGCACCGCAGGGCCTAGCGCGCGTGGAGAAGCGCGACCGCACGCGCTCGGCGGAAGATCGCGCGGAGAGCGAGTTCCGGCGCGGCGCCACATTGCTCAACGGAGGCAGGGTCGCCGAGGCGGAAGATGTTTTCGCTGCGGCCCTCGGCATTTCTCCTACCCATGAGGCGGCGCGCCAGGCGCTGGTAGCTCTGCATCTGGAACAGGGGCGGATCGACGAGGCGCGCCGGCTGCTGCAGGAAGGCGTGGCATTGCATCCGGCAAACACCCGTTTTGCCATTGTCCTGGCGCGGGTCCATATGGAGCGGCGCAATTTCGTGGCGGCGCTCGAAGTCTTGGACACCGTCAAGGGTCCCGAACAGGCGGCCGCGGATTTCCTCACGATGCGCGGCACGGCATTGCAGCAGCTCGGGCGGCACGCTGAGGCGGTCAACGCGTTTCAGGGTGCTCTGCGCGGGGCGCCGCAGAATGGCGCGGCATGGCTGGGCCTTGCGATCTCCCTCGAATCCAGCGGGAATAAACCTGAAGCGGCGGACGCATTCCGGCGAGCCGCTGCGACCGGTACACTGGGCGCTGAAACGCAGGCCTACGCCGAGCAGCGCGCGCGGCAACTCCGCTAGGCCGCACCCTCGACGTTGATCTGCTCCAGCCGGTAGCCGTAGTTGTAGACCGGCACCACCCTGAAGCCGGTTTCCGAGCGCAGGTCGAGCTTCTTGCGCACCTGGCTGACGTGCGTATCCACGGTGCGCGTCGCCAGATCCCCCGAACGGCCCCAGACCGATTCCTGCAGGTGGCCGCGGGACATCAGCCGGCCGATATTGCGGAACAAGACCACCGCCAGGTCGAACTCCTTGGGCGTGAGCTCGATTTTCGAGCCGGCGCGACGTATTTCGCCGCGCTGCGTATCGATGTCGAAGGGTGGAAAGGACAGCTGCTTGTTTTCCACGCGCGGGTAGGCGCGCCTGAGCAGCGCGTGGACGCGCGCCAGCAGCTCATTCTGCCGCGCCGGCTTGATCATGTAGTCGTCGGCGCCGCTCTCGAGCGCGAACACGATGTCCTGTTCGGAGTCGCGCACCGTGACGAACAGCACCGGCACCGTTTGCGAGACATTCGTGCGCAGCCACTGCAGCACCTCGGTGCCCGAAACGTCGGGTACCTGCCAGTCGAGAATGAACAGGTCGAAGCTCTCCCGCGTCGCGCGCGTCATGGCTTCGCGCCCGGTCAGGTAGCCGTGGATGTCGTGCCCGTCCTGTACCAGCCAGCGTTGCAACAGCGCGAGCTGGTCAGGATCGTCTTCGAGGATCGCGATGCGCATGGCGGGATGATAATGCCCCTGCCGAGGGAACGATACTGGGTCCTGACGGCACTAAATTGACCTCGATCGCCCATAGCCGCTCCCCATGGATTGGATCTTGCCTAACTGACGGAAACAAGACATAATTTCAGGTTCCGCCGGAGGGGTGCCCGAGCGGCTAAAGGGGGCAGACTGTAAATCTGTTGGCCTTGCGCCTACGTTGGTTCGAATCCAACCCCCTCCACCAGCAATCTCGGGCGCGCAGCGGACAGGAAAAATGGGTGAAGTGGTGTGGCAAGTAAACGAAGAGGCGGGTGTAGCTCAATGGCAGAGCAGAAGCCTTCCAAGCTTACGACGAGGGTTCGATTCCCTTCACCCGCTCCAAATGTGTTTCGCACAATGCTTTACGGCAGTCGTTACGTGGATGGGCCCATGTAGCTCAGTGGTAGAGCACTCCCTTGGTAAGGGAGAGGTCATGCGTTCAATCCGCATCATGGGCACCAGAATTTCCAACATTTTCAACTGATAGGCGTCTGTCATGGCAAAGGGCAAATTTGAGAGAACGAAGCCGCACCTGAACGTGGGGACGATAGGACACGTGGACCACGGCAAGACGACGCTGACGGCGGCGATGACGCACATACTGGCGAAGAAGTACGGCGGGGAGGCGAAGAACTACGATCAGATCGATGCGGCGCCGGAGGAGAAGGCGCGCGGCATCACGATCAACACGGCGCACGTGGAGTACCAGACCGAGAAGCGCCACTACGCGCACGTGGACTGCCCGGGGCATGCGGATTACATCAAGAACATGATCACGGGGGCGGCGCAGATGGACGGGGCGATCCTCGTGGTGAGCGCGGCCGATGGGCCGATGCCGCAGACGCGGGAACATATCCTGCTGGCCAGGCAGGTGGGGGTGCCCTACATCGTGGTGTTCCTGAACAAGGCCGACATGGTCGATGACAAGGAGCTCCTGGAGCTGGTGGAGGTGGAGGTGCGGGAGTTGCTCTCCAAGTACGAGTTCCCGGGGGACAAGACCCCGATCGTGATCGGCTCGGCGTTGAAGGCCCTGGAGGGGGAAGACAGCGACATGGGGGTAAAGGCGATCCTGAAGCTGGCCGAGGCGCTGGATGCCTATATCCCGCAACCGAAGAGAGCCATCGATGGGCCCTTCCTGATGCCGGTAGAGGACGTGTTCTCGATCTCAGGGCGCGGCACGGTGGTCACCGGGCGGGTGGAGCGCGGCGTGATCAAGGTGGGCGAAGAGATCGAGATCGTGGGCCTGAAGGCGACGCAAAAGACGGTGTGCACGGGCGTGGAGATGTTCAGAAAGCTGCTCGATGAGGGCCAGGCGGGGGACAACGTGGGGATCCTGCTGCGGGGCACCAAGCGCGAGGAAGTGGAGCGCGGCCAGGTGCTGGCGAAGCCCACCTCGATCACGCCCCATGCCAAGTTCGAGTGCGAGGTGTACATCCTGAGCAAAGAGGAGGGCGGGCGCCATACGCCGTTCTTTAACAACTACCGGCCGCAGTTCTACTTTCGCACCACCGATGTGACCGGAGCGGTGGAGCTGCCCAAGGGCACCGAGATGGTGATGCCGGGGGACAACATCAAGATGGTGGTGACGCTGATCACGCCCATCGCCATGGAGCAGGGCCTGCGCTTTGCCATCCGCGAGGGCGGCAAGACCGTCGGCGCCGGCGTCGTCACCAAAGTGATCGAGTGAAAATGGAAAGCCAGCGCATCCGCATTCGCCTCAAGGCGTTCGACTACCGGCTGATCGACCAGTCGGCGCTCGAGATCGTCGACACCGCCAAGCGCACGGGCGCGGTGGTGCGCGGTCCGGTGCCGCTGCCGACGCGCAAGGCGCGCTTCGACCTGCTGCGCTCGCCGCATGCCGACAAGACCTCGCGCGAGCAGCTCGAGATCCGCACGCACCTGCGGCTCATGGACATCATCGATCCGACCGACAAGACGGTCGATGCGCTGATGAAGCTGGATCTTCCCGCCGGCGTGGACGTCGAAATCAAGGTCAAGTAATACCGAAGTACAAAGTGCAGGGCCGGCCAACAGGAGCCGGCGCCCCGGAAGATGGGGGTCAATCATAAGGATGGAGAAGTAGTCATGACGATAGGACTGGTCGGCCGCAAGGTCGGCATGATGCGCATCTTCACCGGCGAGGGCGATGCCCAGCCGGTGACCGTGCTCGATGTCTCCGACAACCGGATCACGCAGATCAAGAGCGCCGACAAGGACGGCTACGCGGCCGTGCAGGTTGCGTTCGGCAAACGGCGCGCGAGCCGCGTGCGCAAGCCGCTCGCGGGGCACCTCGCCAAGGCGGGCGTCGAAGCTGGCCACGTGCTGCGTGAATTCCGCGCCGAGGCCAAGGATCTTGCCAACCTAAAGGTCGGCGGCAAGATCGGCGTCGAAATTTTCAAGGTCGGGCAGAAGGTGGACGTGCAGGGCACGACCATCGGCAAAGGCTTCGCCGGCGTCATCAAGCGCCACCACTTCTCCTCCAACCGTGAAACGCACGGCAATTCGATCACCACGCGCGCGCAGGGCTCGACCGGACAGCGCCAGGATCCGGGCCGCGTGTTCCCGGGCAAGCGCATGGCTGGCCACCTGGGCGACAAGCAACGCACGATCCAGAACCTGGTCGTGGTGCGCATCGACGCCGAGCGCCAGCTCCTGCTAGTCAAGGGCTCGGTTCCGGGATATGCCGGTCGCGACATCGTGGTTCGTCCTGCGGTGAAGGCCTGACCATGGAACTGAAACTCATCGACGACAAGGGCGCAGCCGGAACGGTGGCCGCGAAGGATGAAATCTTCGCCCGCGATTTCAACGAAGCGCTGATCCACCAGCTTGTGGTCGCCTATGAAGCGAACGCGCGCCTCGGCACGCGCAAGCAGAAGGACCGCGGCGAAGTGCGCCATTCGACCAAGAAGCCCTGGCGCCAGAAGGGCACCGGCCGCGCGCGCGCCGGCATGACCTCGAGCCCGCTGTGGCGCGGCGGCGGCAAGATCTTCCCCAATACGCCGGAAGAGAATTTCTCGCAGAAGGTGAACCGCAGGATGTACCGCGCCGGCATGGCCTCGATCCTGTCGCAGCTCGCGCGCGAGGACCGTATCCGCGTGGTGGACGAATTCAAGCTCGAGCACCCGAAGACGAAGCTCCTCGCGCAAAAGGTGAAGGCGATGGGCTTCGATCAGGTGCTGGTGATCACCGACGAGCTGGACAACAACCTGACGCTGTCTTCGCGCAACTTGCACAACGTCGAAGTGATCGGCGTGCGGCAGGCCAACCCGGTGTCGCTGGTGCGCTACCCGAACGTGCTGCTGACGAAGAAGGCGGTGGCGCGCTTCGAGGAGATGTTCAAATGACCGCGCTGCGCAAGTACAACGCGGAGCAGCTCATGCAGGTGCTGCTCGCCCCGGTGGTGTCGGAGAAAAGCACGCGCGTCGCGGACAAGAACCGCCAGTACGTGTTCCGCGTTGCGGATGCCGCCACCAAGCCCGAGATCAAGGCCGCGGTGGAGCTGCTGTTCAAGACCAAGGTGGATTCGGTGACGGTGAGCCGCGTGAAGGGCAAGAAAAAGCGCTTCGGCCGCTTCATGGGCCGCCGCAACCACTGGAAGAAAGCCTACGTGCGTCTGGTCGCCGGCCAGGAAATCAACTTTGCGGCGACGGAGTAAATCATGCCATTGATGAAAGTAAAGCCGACCTCGCCGGGCCGGCGTTCGCTCGTCAAGGTGGTGACGCCCAATCTGCACAAGGGCGAGCCGCACTGGCCGCTGGTCGAGAGCCAGAACCGCGGCAGCGGCCGCAACAACCACGGCCGCGTCACGATGCGGCACAAGGGCGGCGGCCACAAGCACCATTACCGCATGATCGATTTCCGCCGCGACAAGGATGGCATCCAGGCCACCGTCGAGCGCCTCGACTACGACCCGAACCGCAGCGCCCACCTCGCCCTGCTCCTTTACGCCGACGGCGAGCGTCGTTACATCATCGCCCCGAAGGGGATCGCGGCCGGCACGCAACTGGTGTCGGGCGCAGAAGCGCCGATCAAGGCCGGCAATACTTTGCCGCTGAAGAGCATTCCGGTCGGCACTACAGTGCATTGCATCGAGATGCTTCCCGGCAAAGGCGCGCAACTGGCCCGCTCGGCCGGCGCCTCGGCGCAGCTCCTGGCGCGCGAAGGCTCCTATGCGCAACTGCGCCTGCGCTCGGGCGAGATCCGCAAGGTGCATGTCGATTGCCGCGCCACCATCGGCGAAGTCGGCAATGAAGAACACAACCTGGAGTCGATCGGCAAGGCAGGCCGCAAGCGCTGGCGCGGCGTCAAGCCGACGGTGCGCGGCGTGGCCATGAACCCGATCGACCACCCGCACGGCGGCGGCGAAGGCCGCACCTCGGCGGGGCGTCCCCCGGTATCGCCCTGGGGCGTGCAGACCAAGGGATTCAAGACGCGGCGCAACAAGCGGACGCAGGTCATGATCGTCCGCGACCGGCGCACGAAATAAGGGATAGGCCATGTCTCGCTCAATCAAGAAGGGTCCCTTCGTGGACTACCACCTGATGCAGAAGGTCGACAAGGCGCGCGGCGGCAACGACAAGCGCCCGATCAAGACCTGGTCGCGCCGCTCGACGGTGATGCCGGATTTCGTCGGCCTGACGCTGGCGGTGCACAACGGCAAGCAGCACATTCCGGTCTACGTGACCGAGAACATGGTCGGGCACAAGCTGGGCGAATTCGCACTGACGCGCATTTTCAAGAGCCACTCGGCGGCAGGAAAGCGCACCGCGGAGGCGGCGCTGGCGGCGAAGTCGCCGCCCCCGGGCGCTCCCGGCGCACCAGTCGCTGCAGCACCGGCCGCTGCGGCGCCGGCCGCGCCTGCGGCGCCGGCCAAAAAGTAGCAATGCGGACGTAAGGAGCATTCATGGAAACAAAAGCGAGCCTGCGCGGTGCGCACCTTTCGGCCCAGAAGGGCCGGCTGGTGGCGGACCTGGTGCGCGGCAAGAACGTCGACCAGGCGATCAACATCCTCGCCTATTCGCCCAGGGCGGGCGCGGCGCTGATCAAGAAACTCCTCGAGTCCGCGATCGCCAACGCCGAGCACAACGACGGCGCCGACATCGACGCGCTCAAGGTGAAGACGATCCACGTCGAGCGCGGCTCGTTCCAGAAACGCTTCCACGCGCGCGCCAAGGGGCGCGGCACCAGGGTGCTGCGGCACTCCTGCCACATCTACCTGACGGTCGGAGATTAGAGGGATACCCATGGGACAGAAGATCAATCCGACCGGTTTCCGGCTTGCGGTCAACCGCAACTGGAGCTCCAAGTGGTATGCGAACAACCGCAGTTTCGCGCCGATGCTGGCCGAAGACATAAAGGTACGCTCCTTCCTGAAGAAGAAGCTCGCGCACGCCTCCGTCGGGCGCGTGCTGATCGAGCGTCCGGCCAAGGACGCGCGCATCACCATCTTCTCGGCGCGGCCGGGCGTGGTGATCGGCAAGAAGGGCGAGGAAATCGAGGCGCTCAAGGCGCAGCTGCGCCGAATCATGGGCGTGCAGCAGGTGCACGTGAACATCGAGGAGATCAGGAAGCCGGAGACGGACGCGCAGCTGATCGCCGACTCGATCGCGCAGCAACTCGAGAAGCGCATCATGTTCCGCCGCGCCATGAAGCGCGCGATGCAGAACGCGATGCGCCTGGGAGCGCAGGGCGTCAAGATCATGAGCGCCGGGCGGCTGAACGGCCACGAGATTGCGCGCACCGAGTGGTACCGCGAAGGACGGGTGCCGCTGCACACGCTGCGCGCCGACATCGATTTCGGCATGGGTGCGGCGAAGACCAGCTACGGCGTGATCGGCATCAAGGTCTGGGTCTACAAGGGCGAGGTCATGCCCAAGGGCGAAGCGCAGGCCGCGCTCGCGACCACGACGGCACCGGCGGTCGCGCAGCCCGAGGCGCCGGCCGAACCGAAGCGCGCCAAAAAACCGGCACCGAAGGTTGGAGCCAGGCGCGCCCCGGCGAAGAAGGCCGGCGGCGCGAAGGCGGACGGCGAGAAGAAGCCAGCATCGAAGAAAACCGAGGCCGCGGCGCCCAAGACCACCGTCAAGCGCGCCAGGAAAATCGTCAAAGACGACGCGGACAAGAAAGACTAAGCCATGCTGCAACCCGCACGCACCAAATACCGCAAGCAGCAGAAGGGCCGCAATACCGGCATCGCCACGCGCGGCAACCGTGTCTCCTTCGGCGAGTATGGCCTGAAGGCGCTCGGCCGCGGGCGCCTCACCGCGCGCCAGCTCGAGGCGGCGCGCCGTACGCTTTCTCGCCACATCAAGCGCGGCGGCCGGGTCTGGATCCGCGTCTTCCCGGACAAGCCGATTTCGCGCAAGCCGGCCGAAGTGCGCATGGGCAACGGCAAGGGCAACCCGGAGTATTTCGTCTGCGAGATCCAGCCGGGCAAGATCATTTTCGAAATGGATGGCGTGGATGCGGTGCTGGCGAAGGAAGCCTTCGCGCTGGCCGCGGCCAAGCTGCCGTTCAGGACCGTATCGGTAAGCCGGTTGCTGGGATAAGGGGCAAGACATGAAAGCCAGTGAACTTCGCGCCAAGACGGGCGACGAGCTGCAGAAGGAACTCGACGAACTGCTCAAGGCGCAGTTCGGCATGCGCATGCAGCACGCGACGCAGCAGCTCGCCAATACCAGCCAGATAAAGAAGGTACGCCGCGACATCGCGCGCACACGCACCGTCATCAAGGAGAAGGCCGCAAAATGAACGCAACCGCGACGCTGCAGGCGGCCGCCCACGTCAAGAACCAGCGCAAGCTCGTGGGCCGCGTGGTGAGCAACAAGATGCAGAAGACCGTGGTAGTGCGCGTCGAGCGCCGCGTCAAGCATGCGGAATTCGGCAAGATCATTACGCGCTCGAGCAAGTATCACGCGCATGTCGCCACCGGCACGTTCCAGGAAGGCGACCTGGTCGAGATCGCCGAGGGCCGGCCGATCTCGAAAACCAAGTCCTGGACCGTGACGCGCCTTGTAGAGAAGTCGAAAGCCGTTTAAAATTAAAGACTTTTCCCCCTGAGAGGTTAACTGCGGGGACCCAAAACTGCCGATCCCAGATCGGCAAGTTGGAGAGGAAAGCAAAGCTATGATTCAGATGCAGTCCGTGTTGGATGTCGCCGATAACACCGGCGCGCGCGCCGTCATGTGCATCAAGGTGCTGGGCGGCTCGAAGCGCCGCTACGCCTCGATCGGCGATGTGATCAAGGTGAGCATCAAGGAAGCGGCGCCGCGCGGCCGCGTGAAGAAGGGCGAGGTCTACGACGCCGTCGTGGTGCGCACCGCCAAGGGCGTGCG
>Ga0187893_10004474_pt1 | contig 26544 bp, 26 predicted proteins | sample MA1701074metaG_FD_139574 | JGI IMG/M metagenome (GOLD analysis project Ga0187893, IMG submission 139574) | White microbial mat communities from a basaltic lava cave in the Kipuka Kanohina Cave System on the Island of Hawaii, USA - MA170107-4 metaG ... | reverse complement strand
CGGGGTGATCCTCGGCGCGCTGCTGCTCGCCTTCGTCCCTGAGATCCTGCGCTGGACGGTGGAGCCGGTGCAGCATGCGATCTTCGGCAAGATGCTGGTCGAGCCCGAAGTGATCCGGATGCTGATATTCGGCTTGGCGCTCGTCCTCGTGATGTTGTTTCGCCCTGCCGGCCTACTGCCTTCTGCGGTTCGCAAACGTGAATTGACTCATGACCGTACTGATTGAAGCGCTGGGCATCGGCAAACGCTTCGGCGGCGTACAGGCGCTCTCCGGAGTGTCGTTCACGATCTCGCAGGGGGACGTTTACGGGCTGATCGGCCCGAATGGCGCCGGCAAGACGACACTGTTCAACCTGCTGAGCGGCATCTACCCGCCCGACAACGGCCATTTCGTCCTCGGCGGGGAAAAAATTTCAGGTCTGAAGCCCGATCAAATCGCGCGCAAGGGCATCGCGCGCACGTTCCAGAACATCCGTCTCTTCGCCAGCCTCTCCGCACTCGAGAACGTAATGATCGGCCGCCACGCGCGTACGCGCGCCGGCGTGCTTGGCGCGATTCTGCGCAATCCCGGAACCATGCGGGAGGAAAAGGACACCGAGCGGCGCGCGCTGCAGCTGCTCGACTATGTCGGCATCCGCGGCCGCGCCAATGACGCCGCGGGAAACCTGCCCTACGGCGACCAGCGGCGCCTGGAGATCGCGCGCGCCCTCGCGGCCGAGCCGAAATTGCTGGCGCTGGACGAGCCGGCAGCCGGCATGAACGCTTCGGAAACGCAGTCGCTGCGCCGGTTGCTGCAGGACATACGCAAGGACGGAACCACGATCCTGCTCATCGAGCACGACATGCGCCTGGTCATGAACATCTGCGACCGGGTGCTGGTGCTCGACTATGGCGAGAAGATCGCCGAAGGACCGCCCGCCGACGTACAGCGCGATCCGAAGGTCATCGAGGCCTATCTGGGCGTGCCGAATGCTGCTTGAAGTCAAAAGCCTGGAAGCGGGGTACGGTGGCATCCGCGCGGTAAAGGGCATCGACCTCGAAGTGGCGGAAGGCGAACTGGTCTGCCTGATTGGCGCCAACGGTGCGGGCAAGAGCTCAACGTTGCGTGCGGTGTGCGGTTTGCTGGCAGCACGCGCGGGGAGTGTCCGCTACGCGGGCGCCGATATTGCCGGCACCGCGGTGCACGATCTGCCGCGCAGGGGCCTGGTGATGGTGCCCGAGGGCCGCGGCATCTTTGCGCAGCTCACGGTCGAAGAAAACCTTGCCATGGGTGCATTCACGCGGGACGACGCCGAGATCGAGCGCGATCTGGAGCGCAGATACGAAGCGTTTCCGCGCCTGAAGGAGCGGCGCCGGCAGACAGCGGGAACGCTCTCGGGCGGCGAGCAGCAGATGCTCGCGATCGGGCGCGCGCTCATGGCGCGCCCCAAACTGCTGCTGCTGGACGAGCCTTCCATGGGACTCGCGCCGCGGCTGGTGGCAAAGATATTCGAGATTGTCCGCCAGATCTCGGCGGAAGGCGTCACGATCCTGCTCGTGGAACAGAACGCACGCCTAGCGCTCGAAGTCGCCTCGCGCGGCTATGTCATGGAATCGGGCAACATCACGCTTGCGGGTCCATCAGCGCAACTGCTCGCCGACCCGAAGGTGCGCGAGGCTTATCTCGGCGAGATCACGGCCTAGGGCGTCGCGGCCGCGTCCGCCTGCGTGGTGAAGATGTCGGCGTAGAACTCGTCCTCGGGAAGCCCGCATTGCGCGATGAAATCACGCTTCGCGGAATCCACCATGATCGGCACGCCGCAGGCATAGACCTGGTGGCCGGAGAGATCGGGAAAATCCTGCATCGTGGCGCGGTGCACGAATCCGCTGCGGCCGCCCCAGTTGTCTTCCGGCAATGCCTCTGAAATCACGGGCACGTATTTGAAACCGGTGTGCCGCGCGGCCCAGGAGGTCGCGAGCTCGTTCATGTAAAGGTCTTTCGGCCGGCGCCCGCCCCAGTACAGCGTCATCGGGCGCGCGATGCCCGTGTGGAACATGTGTTCTATCACCGCCTTGATCGGTGCGAAACCGGTACCCGATGCGACGAACACGACCGGCTTCTCTGCTTCCTCGCGCAGGAAGAACGTTCCCATCGGGCCTTCGCAGCGCAGAATATCGCGCTCCTTCATCTTGTCGAAGACATGATCCGTGAACTTCCCGCCCGCGACATGCCGCACGTGCAGCTGGATCAGTTCGGCATCATGCGGCGGATTGGCCATCGAGAAGCTGCGCCGGGCGCCATCCTTGAGCAGGAACTCGATATATTGCCCCGCGAGAAAAACCAGCTTCTCGTTCGCCGGCAGCTTGAGGTGCAGGACCATGACGTCATCCGTCATGCGCTCCATCTTTTGCACGCGGCAGGGAAGCTTCTTGATCTGGATATCCTTCGCCGCGCCGATGGTGCGCGCTTCGAGCACCAGGTCGGAGAGCGGCCTGGCCTGGCAGAAGAGCGCTTTGCCCTGCGCCTTTTCATCGTCGGTGAGCACTTTGTGCTGGTAGAGGCCATAGTCCACTGAGCCGGAGAGGATCTTGCCCTTGCAGCTGCCGCAGGCGCCGTTCTTGCAGCCATAGGGCAGGATGAAGCCCTGGCGCAGCGCCGCAGCGAGCACGGCTTCGCCGTCCTCGACCTGGAACTGGAGACCGCCCGGCTGCAGGGTGACTGAGTGCATGGCGCTACAATGACTCCGATGAGACGCCTGTTGATCGCCGGTTATGGCGACATCGCGCGCCGTGCCGCGCCCTTGCTTGCTTCCCGGTTCGAACTGCGCCTGGTTTCGCGCTCGAACGGCATGGACCTGGATCGGCCAGAATGTCTGGCCCCGCTCGAGCCGGCGGATGCGGTGCTGCACTGCGCGCCGCCGCCGCAACGCGGTACCGAAGACACCCGCACCGCAAACCTGCTTGCGGCGCTCGAGACGAGCCGAATTCTACCAACCCGATTCGTCTACATCAGTACGAGCGGTGTGTACGGCGATTGCGGCGGAGCGCTGGTGGACGAATTGCGCGCGGTGAATCCGCAGAGCGCGCGGGCGAGACGCCGCGTCCACGCCGAGGCGCAGCTTGCACTATGGTGCACGCGGCATGAGGTCGCGCTTGTGGTGCTGCGGGCACCAGGCATCTATGCCGTGGACCGGCTGCCGCTGGAGCGCTTGCGCGCGCACACACCTGTCTTGCGGGACGAAGACGACGTCCATACCAATCACATCCACGCCGAGGACCTGGCGCAGATCTGCGCGCGTGCGCTGCAGGATGAGGCGCCGCCCGGCAGCTACAACGCGTCGGACGACACGCAGCTCAAGATGGGAGCGTGGTTCGATCTGGTCGCTGACTGGGCCGGCCTGCCGCGCCCGCCGCGAATCGCCAGGCGTGAGATGGCGGCGCGCATCACGCAGGAGCAGCTCTCGTTCATGGAAGAATCCCGCCGCTTGGACAACAGCCTTTTGAAGCGCAAGCTGGGCGTGCGGCTGCGCTACCCGACGATTCGTGAAGGACTGGCGCATGAGCACACTATTGGTGTTGACTAGCCTGCCGGACCGGGCCGCTGCGGAACGGCTCGCCGGCTTGCTGGTCGACAAGGGTCTCGCCGCCTGCGTCAATATTCTCGCGCCCTGCCTTTCCGTGTACCGGTGGAAGGACGTGATGCAGCGCGACGAAGAGCATCCAATGCTGATCAAGACCACGGCCGAGCGCTATGCCGCGCTCGAAGGCGCAATCCGCGACGGTCATCCCTATGAACTTCCCGAAATCATCGCGGTCCCAGTCGAGCGCGGCTTGCCTGCCTATCTCGACTGGGTTGCAGCGCAGACCGGGGCGCTGCGTGGCTAGATTCCTTTCCTTCCTGCTGATGCTTTTCGCCGCTGCCGCCGCGCCGGCGGCGAGTACCGACAATCTGCTCGAACCTGAGAAAGCGTTTCGCATGTCGGCGCGCGCGCTCGACGCGGGCACTGCAGAAGTGAGCTTCGTCATCGCCGATGGCTATTACATGTACCGGGAGAGGTTCCGCTTCGCCGTGGATCCCGGCTCCGGGGGCACGCTCGGCGCGCCGCAGTTTCCGCCGGGAACGCGCAAGAAAGACGAATTCTTCGGTGACGTCGAAACTTATCGCAAGCAGGTTGTGATCCGCCTGCCGGTATCGGAACTGACCGGCGCCGACGGCATGCTCAAGTTCACAGTCACCTCGCAAGGTTGCGCGGACGTCGGGGTCTGCTACATCCCGATGGAGAGCAAAACATCGTTGCGATTCGCGGCGTTCAGCGCAGGTTCGCCCGCCGGGGGTTCCGTTGCGGCGGGTTTCCCGCTCGAGCTTTCGACGCAGTCGAGTGATTTCGAGATTGCCCGCCTGTTCGAGTCGGGCGGCGCGATGGTAGTGCTGGCAAGTTTTCTCGGTTTCGGCCTGCTGCTCGCGTTCACGCCTTGCATGCTGCCGATGATTCCGATTCTCTCCGGCATCATCGCCGGCGAGGGCAAGGAGATCGGCAAGCTGCGCGGCTTGCTTCTCTCGCTTGCATATGTACTCGGCATGGCCGTGGCCTACGCGGCCGCGGGTGTGGCTGCAGCCTGGTCGGGTACGCTGCTCGCATCGGCGCTGCAGAATGCCTGGGTACTGTGTGCATTCGCGCTGGTATTCGTCGTTCTGGCGCTGTCGATGTTCGGCCTGTACGAACTGCAACTGCCGGGATTCCTGCAGCAACCAGTCTCGTCCGCCAGCCGGCGTTTGCCCGGTGGCAGGTTTGCCTCGGTCGCAGGGATGGGTGCGCTCTCGGCAATCATCGTAAGTCCCTGCGTGGCTGCGCCGCTCGCGGGCGCTCTGCTCTACATCAGCCAGTCGCGAGATGTCGCGCTGGGCGGCCTGGCACTTTTCGCGATGGCACTCGGCATGGGCGTGCCGCTGCTCGTGGTCGGCGTATCCGAGGGCGCCCTGCTGCCGAAGGCGGGGCCGTGGATGGTACGGGTGAAGCAGGCCTTCGGCGTGCTGCTGCTCGCGGTGGCAGTCTGGATTGTCTGGCCGGTGTTCGGAATCCCGGGCGGCAATACCGCCTTTATCCGCGTGGCGTCGATCGCCGAGCTTGAGCAGAAGCTGAAGTCTCCGGGCAAGCCGGTGATGCTCGATTTCTATGCCGACTGGTGCGTTTCCTGCAAGGAGATGGAGGCACTGACTTTCAGCGATGCGCGTGTCAAGCCGAGACTGGACGCGATGCTGCTGTTGCAGGCTGATATCACCGCCAACAGTGCAGAGCACAAGGCGCTGCTGAAGTACTTCGCCCTGTTCGGTCCGCCCGGAATTATTTTCTTCGATGCACACGGGCGCGAGATCAAGGGTCTGCGCGTGATCGGCTATCAGAACGCCGAGCGCTTTCTGAAGACGCTTGAACTCGCGGGCGCGCCCTGACGTTCCGGTACATCCGCGGCATCGACCATGCCGTGCTCCTGGTGCGCGATCTCGACCTTGCGCGCGACAGCTGCGCGCGAATGGGCTTCACGCTCACGCCGCGCGGCTTCCACTCGCTGGGCTCGCAGAACCACTGCATCATGTTTGGGCGTGACTATCTCGAATTGATGGCGGTTCCCAGGCCGCATCCATCGATCCGGTATTTCTCGCAATTTCTCGAGCGGGGCGAGGGCGTGGGCGGGCTGGTGCTCGCAACCGACGATGCAGCCGCAGCGCACGGCGAACTGGTCGCCGCCGGCATCCCGGCCGAGCCGCCGCTTGCGCTCTCGCGGCCCGTCGAAGGCCTCGGCGAAGCGCGTTTCAGCCTGGTGCAGCTGCCGCCCGCGTTGACGCCGGGATTGCGCACGCTCGTCTGCCAGCACCACACGCGCGACATCGTATGGCGGCCCGAATATCAGCGGCATCCAATCGGCGCTACAGGAATCGAATCGGTGTCGATCGCGGCTCCCGATCCCGATCTCTATGCCCGCCTGTTCGACAAACTGCCTGTCGTTTTCTCGCGAGCGCCCGCGCCGGCGGTGACGGCGCTTCGCATCGGTGTCACCGATCGCGCGCGCGCGGCAGAGATTCTCAAGCGCGGCGGCTTTACGCCGGCAAGAATTGGGAATGGTTCGCTTGCCGTGAGCGCCGCCGAGGCGCACGGCGTCGCGCTGGTATTCGGCTAGGCGGCTAGCGCTTCAGCGCGGCCGCGGCTTCGAGGGCGAAGTAGGTCAAGATGCCGTCGGCGCCGGCGCGCTTGAAAGCAATGAGCGATTCCATAATGCAGGATTCTGGCAGCCAGCCGTTCGCGATCGCAGCGCGCAGCATCGCGTATTCCCCCGACACCTGGTAGACGAAGGTCGGCGCCTTGAATTCGTCTTTCACGCGGCGCAGGATGTCCAGGTACGGCATGCCGGGCTTCACCATCACCATATCGGCGCCTTCTGCGAGGTCGAGGCCCACTTCCCACAATGCTTCGTCGGAGTTGGCCGGATCCATCTGGTAGGTTTTCTTGTCGCTCTTGCCGAGATTCTTCGCCGATCCCACCGCGTCGCGAAAAGGCCCGTAGAAACCCGAGGCGTACTTTGCCGAGTACGCCATGATCTTGGTGTGGAAGTGGCCCTGCTTCTCCAGCGCCTGGCGAATGCGCCCGATGCGCCCGTCCATCATGTCCGAGGGCGCGACGATATCCACGCCCGCCTGCGCCTGCGCCAGCGCCTGCTTTTCCAGGATCGCGAGCGTGACGTCGTTGATGATGTAGCCGCGCTTGTCGACAACGCCGTCCTGGCCGTGTGAGGTGTAGGGGTCTAGCGCGACGTCGGTCATGATGCCCAGTTCCGGAAAGCGTTTTTTCAGCGCGCCGACGGCGCGCGGAATCAGGCCTTTCGGATTGAATGCTTCGCGACCATCCGGCGTCTTGAGCTTCTGCTCGATGACCGGAAACAGCGCGATCACCGGAACGCGCAGCTTCATGCAGCGCTCGGCTACCGGGAGCAGCCGGTCCACCGACAAGCGTTCCACACCGGGCATGGAAGCCACTCGGTCGGTGCGGTTTTTCCCTTCCTGGATGAAAACCGGATAAATCAGATCGTCGGCCATGAGTAGGTTTTCGCGCATCAAGCGGCGCGAGAATTCGTCGCGCCGCATGCGCCGCATGCGCACAGACGGAAAGGAGCCGTAGATATTCATCTGATTATTAGGCAGGTTTTCGAAGCCATCGACCCGCCAGGAACTTTTTCCATTGTCGGCAATCTTACCTGCAGACGATGCAAGTCGTCTCCCGCTTCTCCTCCCTGAGCGGGTTGCCTCGGCCCCAAGCCGGGGCGTTTTCCGCCCCCGGTTTAGTTCCCCTTTTCCGGGGGTTTTTTATTCCCGCTCCGTAATGCGGGTTTCTTCACGCGAGACGCGGAGCCAGCCTTCCAGCAGCGCACGCGCTTCGGTCACGCCTTCCGCGCTTTTGCTCGAGAACAGCAGTACATCGGACCTCATCGCTGCTGCGTCGAGTGCGGCGCGCGTGTCCGCAAGCGCCTTGAGGCGTTCCGCGCGCGACAGCTTGTCCGCTTTCGAGAGCAGCACCAGGCGCCAGGCTTGGACCGGCCGTAGCCATTCCAAGAAATGCCGGTCGTTGGCTGTCAGCGGGCGGCGCGCGTCGGTTAGCACCACCACCGCCGCAAGGCTGCGCCGCTCAGTGAGGTAGCCGCCGATCAGCGCATCCCAGGTCGCGCGCAATGACCTGGGCGCAGCGGCGTGGCCGTAGCCGGGCAGGTCGGCAAGCCGGGCTCGCGTGCCAAGGTTGAAAAAGTTGATGGTCTGCGTGCGGCCCGGAGTTTTGCTGAAAAATGCCAGCCGCTTGCGGCCGGTGAGGGCGTTGATCGCGCTCGATTTGCCGACGTTCGATCGCCCCGCGAACGCGACCTCGGGCCCAGCCTCGGGCGGGAAATCGCGCGGCTTGGCAGCCGAGGTGAGGAAGCGCGCTTGCAGAAACGCGGACAAGTGGCCGATGGTATGCCTGAAACGGGGGAGGGGCCCTGTTTTCCCTCCTGGGGGGAGGGGCCCTGTTTTCCCTCCTGGGGGGAGGGGCCCTGTTTTCCCTCCTGGGCGGAAATTCTAATAAAATCGCGACTTTCCGTCGCAGGGTCCAGGGAGCAGCCGCATGATTCGACAGTTGGCGTACGCCGCCAGCGCCGCCGTGATGTTGTGCGCCGGGGTCGCTGCGGCCCAGGGCACAGCCAAGCCCGATGCGGCCAAGGGCCAAAGCATTGCGGCCCAGACCTGCGCCGCCTGCCACGCCGCCGATGGCAACAGTCCGGCGTCGGCGAACCCGAAACTCGCGGGCCAGTTCTACGAATACCTGCACCGCCAGCTGGTGCATTTCAAGCCGCAGTCCGGCAAGAAGCCGGCACGCGACAATGCAGTTATGGCCGCAATGGTGGCAAACCTCTCCACCTCCGATATGCGGGACGTCGCCGCCTACTACGCCTCCCAGAAGCTCAAACCCGCAGCGGCAAAGGACAAGGAACTCGCCGCGCTCGGCCAGAAGATCTATCGCGGTGGCAACGCAGCCACTGCGGTGGCTGCCTGCGCAGGTTGCCACGGTCCCACCGGGGCGGGCATGCCGGCGCAGTACCCCCGCATCTCCGGGCAGTTCGCCGAGTACGTGGAAGCGCAGCTCAAGGCATTCCGTTCCGGGGCGCGCGCAAACGATCCGAACGGCATGATGCGCGGCGTCGCCGTGCGCATGACGGACCGCGAGATCCAGGCGGTCGCCGAGTACGTTGCGGGCTTGCGCTGACCGCCCTGCTGGAGCGGCACGGAATAAGTCGCCGGAGCGGGCTGTTAAACGGGGATGGAGAGAGCGTTGCTGCGTGTTCGAGCGTCACCTTCAACCGAGTGAGGAGAACCGAATGAAAAAGAGCTTGTTGGCGACCGGCATGGTCCTTGTACTGGGGGCAGGGTTCTCGGCCACGGCCGTCGCCCAGGTCAAACCCGAGGTACTGGTGAAACAACGGCAGGCGGCGATGGCGCTGCAAGGCAAGTATCTGGGCCCGATCGGCGGGATGCTGAAGGGAAACATTCCATACAACGCCGACATCGTCGCCCGCAATGCCACCTTCCTGGAGAATCTGTCGAGGATGGCTTGGGACGGTTTTGATCCGAGCACCCAGAGCGTGAAGAGCGCGGCGAAGGCCGACATCTACAAGGATGCGGCCAAGTTCAAGGCTGCCGCCGACAGTTTCGAAGCCGAGGCGTCGAAGCTCGGTGCCGCCGCGCGCGCCAAAGACGAGGCTGGGGTGAGGGCCACGTTTGGTGGTGTCGCCAAGTCCTGCGGCAGCTGTCACGACGCCTTCCGCGAGAAGCAATAAGTAACGGCGTTTGCCGGGGCACGCAGCGGTGAGAGTGCTGGTGCGTGTGTGGTGCTCCGTCGTACTACTCGTGCTGCTTGCGGTGGAGCACGGCGTTGCGTCGGCGCAGGGCGACGCCAAGCGCGGTGCATACCTCGCCAAGGCGGCGGGCTGCGTCGGTTGCCACACGGAAGCGAAGCAAAGCGCGGTGCCCTACGCGGGCGGTCGCGCGCTGAAGACCCCGTTCGGCACGTTCTACGGGCCGAACATCACGCCGCACCCGAGCGCGGGCCTGGGCCGCTGGAGCGAAGCGGATTTCTTGCGCGCGATGCGTCTCGGTCTGCGGCCGGACGGCGCGCATTATTTCCCGGCGTTTCCCTATCCGTCGTTTACGCGCATTAACGATGCTGACCTGCGTGACCTCTGGTCCTATTTGCGCACGCTGCCGCCGAGTGCGCGGCCCAGCCAAACCCACGACCTGCGTTTTCCGTTCGGCTGGCGCTTCCTCGTCGTGGGGTGGAAATGGCTATTCTTCACACCAGGTGCTTTCAGCGCAGATGCGAAGCGAACGCCGCTCCTCGAGCGCGGAGCCTACCTTGTCGAGGCGCTCGGCCATTGCGCTGAATGCCATACGCCGCGCAACTTTCTCGGCGGACTGAAGCGCGACCGCTGGCTTGCTGGAACGGCAAAAGGGCCGGACGGCGATCCCGTGCCGAACCTTACGCCAGCCAGGCTCAAGAAATGGAGTGACGGCGAGTTGAAGGATTTTCTGCAGACCGGGATGACGCCTGATGGTGATGTGGCCGCCGAGTCTATGGGAGAAGTCATCCGCAACACCACTGGCGAACTCACGCCCCCAGACCTTGCGGCGATGATTGCCTACCTGCGCGCGCTTGCGCCCATCGCCGACGAGCCCAAATGACGGGCTGAACGCGCCGTAGCGGTGTTCTTGCATTAGTTGACGGAATAGGGCGGCGAGTAGACTGTTATTCCCTGTGAGCGACGCTGAGGACATCGTCGAGCTGATTCCGCGCCTGCGGCGGTACGCGCGAGCGCTGGCCGGTGAGCGCAGTGCGGCCGATGACCTGGTGCAGGACACGCTCGAGCGCGCCTGGTCCAAGCTGCACCTGTACCGGCGCGGCACCGATCTCAGGGCGTGGCTGTTTACGGTGATGCACAACGTTTATGTCAATCAGCGCCGCGCAGCGCGCATCAGCGTGCCGCTGGACGAAGAGATGCCGGAACTCGCGCTGCCGGTGCGTGAGACCGATACGCTGGTGCTGCGCGACCTCGATGCCGCGATCCGGCGATTGCCGCCGGAACAGCGCGAGGTCCTGCTGCTGGTGGCGCTGGAGGACATGAGCTACGAGGTAGCGGCGGACACGCTCGGCGTACCGATCGGTACCGTGATGTCGCGCCTGTCGCGCGCCAGGGAAAAACTGCGCGCCATGCTCTCTGGCCTGCCGGCGGGCGGCAAGCAACTGAAGATCGTGAAATAGATGATGGATGGCAACCCGCAAGACGATGCCGAGATGAAATCGCTGTCAGAGGCGTTGCACCAGCTCTACGACCCGGTTCTGGAGGAACCGGTGCCGGAGCGCATTTCGACGCGTGTTCGCGCGCGCCGTGCGAACTGGCGCACGCCGGCGATTGCGGCCGGCTGGCTGCTGCTTGGGATCTGCGCCGGCGGCGTCGCAGGCTGGCAGCTCCATGACAGGCGTCCCGGCGCGCCGCCGCAGGCAGAGGTGCCTGGCTTCGTCAAGCGCGCGGCCGTCGCACATGCGGTTTATTCACCGGAAGTGCGCCATCCCGTCGAAGTCGGCGCTGATCAGGAGCAGCACTTGGTTGCCTGGCTTTCCAAGCGTCTGGGTGCGCCGCTGCGCGCCCCCAAGCTCGAAGATGTGGGGTATTTCCTCGTCGGCGGCCGGCTGCTGCCCGGTGAGAGCAGCGTTGCCGGCGCGCCGGCGCCGGTAGCCCAGTTCATGTACCAGTGCAAACAGGGTACGCGAGTTACGCTCTACGTACGCACCGATGCAGTCGGCAACCGAGAGACCGCGTTCCGCTACGCGGCCGAAGGCAACGTAAAAGTGTTTTACTGGATCGACCGCAAGCTCGGCTACGCGATTTCGTCCGCCGACATCGGCAAGGATGCGCTGCTGACCGTTGCCAACGCCGTCTATCTGCAGCTCAATCCCTAGCCGGTCCTCACTCGCGCGCCGCCGGGCGGATCAGGTAGCCACCGGATTTCTCGTCGCGCTCAAGCACGACGAGCTTTCTTTTCTTGGCTTCTTGGAGCAGGTCCGAAAACGCGCGGAAACCATAGTAGGACTCGTTGAAGCCCGGTTTGCGGCGCTTCAGGGCCTGCTTCACCATCGAGCCCCAGATCTTCTCGCCTTCGCCACGCTCGGCGATCAGCGCCTGCAGCGTCTCGATGACCAGATCGAAGGCTTCCTGCTGCTTCTCGCCGCCGGCCGGCGTGGCGGCCGTTTCCTTGCGCTTCTTTGCCGCGCGGCGCTTGGTCTCCTCTTCGCGCACCAGGTCGTCGTAGTAGATGAATTCATCGCAATTCGCGATCAGCAGGTCGGAAGTGGAGTTCTTCACGCCGACCCCGATCACCACCTTGGCGTTCTCGCGCAGCTTGGAGACCAGCGGCGAGAAGTCCGAGTCGCCGCTGATGATGACGAAGGTATCGACGTGGCCCTTGGTGTAGCAGAGGTCGAGCGCATCCACCACCATGCGGATATCGGCCGAGTTCTTGCCCGATTGCCGCACGTGCGGAATCTCGATCAGCTCGAATGAAGCGCCGTGCATCGGCGCCTTGAAGTCCTTATAGCGCTGCCAGTCGCAGTAGGCTTTCTTGACCACAATTGAGCCCTTGAGCAACAGCCGTTCGAGTACGCGGTTGATGTCGAACTTGTCGTACTTCGCGTCCTGCACGCCGAGGGCGACGTTCTCGAAGTCGCAGAACAACGCCATGCTTCTCGTTTCCGGGCTGCCAGCCATATTTCAAATCTCCGGTTGCTTCCGATGCTAGCATTCCCGGCATGAACGGCGCAGAAAGCCTTGCCCGCACGCTCGTCGCCTGCGGCCTCGATACCTGCTTTGCCAATCCCGGAACTTCCGAGATGCACTTCGTCTCGGCGCTCGATCGCGTGGCGGGGCTGCGCTGCGTGCTGGGGCTCGCCGAAACGGTGGTCGCCGGCTGCGCCGACGGTTACGCGCGCATGGCTGGCAAACCGGCCGCGACTTTGTTTCACTGCGGCCCGGGGCTGGGCAACGCGATCGCCAATTTGCACAACGCGAAGCGCGCCCATACCCCAATCGTAAATATCGTCGGCGATCATGCCACCTATCACCGTCCATACGACGCGCCGCTCACCTTGGACACCGAGGGGCTCGCGCGCGCCGTTTCGTCCTGGGTCCGCACCAGCACGAGTGCGCGCACGCTCGGGGCGGATGCCGCCGCGGCGGTACAGGCTGCGCGCATGCCACCCGGTGGCACTGCCACTCTCATCCTGCCCGCTGATTGTGCCTGGGATGAAGGCGCCGAGCCCGGCAAGGCGCTCGCGCCGCCGGCGCGCGTGGCAGTAGCGCGGGGCAGCGTAGAGAAGATTGCCGCCGCGCTGCGCAGCGGGCAGACGTCGATGCTGCTGCTTGCGGGCGTAGCGCTGGGCGAAGCCGGTCTGCGCGCGGCGAACCGGATCGCGCACGCAACGGGCGCCAAATTGCGCACGCCGACCCAGGTCGCGCGCATGGCGCGCGGCCGTGGCCGGGTGCCCGTGGACCGCGTGCCCTACGTGGTGGACATGGCGCTCAAAGTGCTGGAGGGAACCAGACACCTGGTGCTCGCCGGCGCGAAGGCGCCGATCGGGTTTTTCGCCTATCCGGGCAAGCCATCAACGCTCTGGCCGAAGGATTGCGACGTGCACCGTCTCGCAGGCGCGGAAGATGATGTAGTGGGTGCTCTCGAGGCGCTCGCCGACGAACTGGGTGCGTGGCGCGATGCGCCGATCCGGGACGAGGTCGCGAAGCCCGAACTGCACGGCGGCCCGTTCAAGCCCGAGGCCTTTGGCCTGACGCTGGCGGCGCTCTTGCCGGAGAACGCGATCGTCGCCGAGGATGCGGTGACCTCCGGACGGGCGCTGTTCCCGCTCACCTGGGGCGCCGCGCCGCACGACTGGATCCAGATCACCGGCGGCGCCATCGGACACGCATTCCCCGCGGCCACCGGGGCCGCCATCGCCTGTCCCGACCGCAAGGTGGTCTGCCTGCAGGCCGACGGCGCGGGCATGTACTCGTTGCAGGCGCTCTGGACGCAGGCGCGCGAGAAGCTTGACGTGGTAAACGTCGTCTTCGCCAACCGGCGCTATGCGATTCTGCAGGGCGAACTTGCCGCGGTCGGCGCGCAGCCGGGGCCGGCATCAAAGGAGTTGTTCGATCTTTCCCGGCCCGAGATCCGCTGGACCAAGCTGGCAGAAGGAATGGGCGTCGAGGCGGTGCGGGTGGAGACGCTGGAAGGTTTTGCCGACGCCTTTACCGCAGCCGGCGCGCGGCGCGGACCGTTCCTGATCGAATTCTCGATCTAGCTAGGACGACTTGCTTGGCGCGTGCGGGCCGGAGGCCAACGGTGCCCCGCCGACGGGAAGCGCCGGAGCGCGCGCGCCGCGGCGCTCGGCAATCCACTGCTGCAGCCGTTCGAAATGAAGGTAAATCACCGGCGTGATGTAGAGCGTCAGGATTTGCGATAGCAGCAGGCCACCCACTACCGCAAGGCCCAGCGGCATGCGCGCGCTGCCGCCGACGCCGAAGCCGATTGCGATCGGCAGGCTGCCCATGAGCGCGGCGGCGGTGGTCATCATGATCGGACGGAAGCGGACGATGCCCGCGTCATAGATCGCCTTGTCCGGCGACACGCCGTCCTTCCTCTGCGCCTCGATCGCGAAATCGATCATCAGGATCGCGTTCTTCTTCACGATGCCGATCAGCATGATGATGCCGACGAAGGCGTACATGTTGAGCTCGATGCCGAAGGCCATCAGCGTGAGCAGGGCGCCGAGGCCCGCGGTCGGCAGGCCCGAAAGGATGGTGAGCGGGTGGATGAAGCTCTCGTAGAGGATGCCGAGCACGAGGTAGATCACGAACACCGCGAACAGCAGCATCCAGCCCATGCCCTGCAGCGAGGCCTGGAACGCCTGCGCGGTGCCCTGGAATGAAGCGTTGATGGTGGCCGGAATCTGCAGCGTGGCCATCTCCTTCGTCACCTCGTCGATCGCGCGCGACAGCGCCACGCCTGGGCGCAGATCGAAGGAGATGGTGACCGAAGGCAGTTGCCCCAAGTGCGTCACCGACAGCGGACCGACGCTATAGGTCAGCTTCGCCACGGAACTCAGCGGCACGAGAGAGCCGGTGGTGGAGCGCACGTAAAGCATGCCGAGCGCCGAGGGATCCCGCTGGTAGCGCGGATCGAGCTCGAGGATCACCCAGAACTGGTTGGTCGCAGTGTAAATGGTCGAGACCTGCTGCGCGCCGAAGGCGAAGCCGAGCGTGGTCTCGATCGCCTGCGGCGAGACGCCCAGCGCCGAGGCCTTCTCGCGATCGATCTCGACATTGACTTCCGGGCGGGCGATCTGCAGATCGCTCGAGACATCGACGATGCCGGGCAGCGAGCGCAGCTTCTGCTCGATGCGTGGCGCCCATTCATAGAGCTGCTCGGTGTTCGGCCCCTGGATCACGTACTGGTACGGGCTCTTCGTCAACTGGCCGATGCGGATCGTCGGCACGTTCTGCACGAACGCCTTCATGCCGACGACCTTCGCGAGCTTGGGCCGCAGGCCCCTGACCACTTCGTCGGCGGGCTTGCGCTTGCCGTAGGGCTTGAGCGCGATGGTGATGCGGCCGCTGTTGGACGCGGTGTTGTTGCCGCCAGCGCCCACGAACGACATGATGGCCTCGATGTTCGGGTCCTGGCGGACGATCTCGGCGACCTGGCGCTGCAGCACCACCATGGCGTCGAAGGACGCATCCTGCGGCCCCTCGGTGAAGATGAACAGCTGCCCGGAGTCCTCGCTGGGCAGGAAACCCTTGGGCGCGCGGGCGAACAGCACCGCGGTGGCGACGCAGATGACAAGGAAGGCGAACATGGTGAAGCGCTGGTGCGCGAGCACCCAGCGCAGCGAACTGCCGTAGAGATCGCGCCAGGCGTCGAAGCCGCGCTCGAACGACATGTACATGCGCCCATGGCGCAGGTTTGGATCGTGCGGCTTCAGGATGCGGCTGCACATCATCGGCGTAAGAGTGAGAGAAACGAAACCCGAGATCAGCACAGCGACGATGATCACGACCGCAAACTCGTGCAGCAGACGGCCGAGGATGCCGCCCATGAAGAACACGGGTATGAAAACCGCAGCAAGCGAGATCGTCATCGAGACGATGGTGAATGCGATCTCCTTCGAACCGTCGAGGGTCGCCTGCATCACGTTCTTGCGCATCTCGATGTGGCGGCTGATGTTCTCCAGCATCACGATGGCGTCATCCACTACGAAGCCGACGCAAAGCGTGAGCGCCATGAGAGATATGTTGTCGATGCTGTGGCCGAAAAGGTACATCAGCGAGAAAGTGCCGACGATGGACATCGGCAGCGCGACGCTCGGAATGATGGTCGCCGGGATGTTGCGCAGAAAGATGAAGATCACCATCACCACCAGCGCGAGCGCGAGCAGCAGCGTGAACTCGACCTCCGCCACCGAGGCGCGGATCATTACCGTGCGGTCGTAGAGGATGTCAAGGCCGATGCTTGGCGGCAGCTCGGTGCGGAATGTGGGCAGCAGCTTCTTTACCGCGTCCACCACCTCGATGGTGTTGGTGCCGGGCTGGCGCTGCACCGCGAGCACGATGCCGCGCTTGTCCTTGAACCAGGCCGCGACCTTGTCGGTCTGCACGCTGTCGATGACGCGTCCGACCTCGCCCAGGCGCACCGGATTGCCGTTGCGGTAGGTGACGATGACCGACTGGAACGCCTTGGCGTCATACAGTTGACCGGTGGCCTGGACTGCGAACATGCGGTCCTTGCCGTAGAGCGTGCCGGTGGGCTGGTTGACGTTGGCGCTGGCGACCGCCTGCTGCACTTCATTGATGCTGACGCCGCGAGCCGCGAGCACGCTCGGATCTACCTGCACCCGCACCGCGTATTTCTGCTGGCCGAACACCTGTACCTGGGCGACGCCGGTGATGGTAGAGATGCGTTGCGCGAGGTAGGTCTCGGCGTATTCGTTCACCGTCGAGATCGGCAGCACGTCGGAAGTGAGTGCAAGGAAGAAGACGGGGAAATCGGCGGGGTTCACCTTACGGAACGACGGCGGCGTCGGCATCGCCGGCGGCAGCAGCCGCGCGGTCGCGGCAATGGCTGAATTCACGTCCTGTGCCGCGGCGTCGATGTTGCGATCGAGGTTGAACTGGATCGTCACCGAGGTCGTGCCCTGGCCGCTCACCGATGTCATCGAGTCGATGCCGGCGATGGTGGAGAACTGCTTCTCCAGCACCGTTGCCACCGCCGAGGCCATGGTTTCCGGGGATGCCCCAGGAAGCCCGGCGGTGACCTGGATCGTCGGGTAGTCGACGTTTGGCAGCTGGCTCACCGGCAGCAGGCGGAACGCGACCACGCCGAAAATCAGGATGCCGGCCATGACCAGCACCGTCATGACCGGGCGGCGAACGAAGATCTCGGAAATATTCACGACGCCGCCCCATCAAGGATGTTCACCTTGATCCCGGGCGCGAGGCGCAATGCGCCGCGCACCACGACCCGTTCGTTCTTCGTGACACCGCCTTCTGCCAGCACCGCCATGTCACCCTCGTTGCGCGAGACGACGACCTTGCGCAGCTCGACCGTCATGTCCGGCTTCACGACGTAAACGAACTGGCCGTTAGGGCCCGTCTGCAGCGCACGCGACGGGACCAGGATCGCATTCTCCTGGTCGTAGAGTTTTACGTTCACCGTGTAGAACTGCCCCGGCCAGAGTGCCGCGTCGGCGTTGTCGAACACCGCGCGTACCTTGATCGTGCCCGTGGTCTGATCGACCGCGTTGTCGAGAAACGCGATGCGCCCGGCGGCGACCGGCTTGTCGGTGCCGGGCGCGACGACTTCGACCGGGAGCGAGCCGCGCCGCATCAGGTCGCGCACCGTCACCAGCTGTTGTTCGGGAATGGCAAAGCTGACATACACCGGCTTGACCTGATTGATGACGACCAGCGAAACGGTGTCGTTCGCCTTGACCATGTTGCCCGCCGCGAGCAGCGCGCGGCCGACGTAGCCGTCGATCGGCGAGCGGATGGTGGTGTATTCAAGGTTGATCCTGGCGTTTTCTAGCGCGGCTTGGGTGGCCTTCGCGTTGGCCTCTGCGGTCTGGGCGTTGGTGCGGTACTGGGCGTAGGCGTCCTTGGAGACGAAATTCTTGTCGAGCAGCTCCTGGTAGCGGCGCTCCTGCGAGGCGGCCTGATCGCGGCTGGCGATGTCGCGCGACGCTTGCGCCTCGGCCTGCTTCAGTGCGGCCTCGAACGGGCGCGGATCGATGCGGAAAATCACTTCTCCCTTCTTCACTTCCTTGCCTTCCTGGAAGTGAACCTCCAGGATCTGGCCATCAACGCGCGACTTCACGGCGACCGACGTGTAAGCCTCGACGTTGCCGATCGCCTGCAGCCGCATGGGAACCGTCTGCTGCGTTGCCGCGAACACGGCGACAGGTGCCCCCCCCGCGCCTTTGGCGGCCGGTTTTTCCTTGGCACCGGAACCGGCGCTGAAATAGGTCGCAACGGTCCCCGCCGCCACCGCAACGACGACACCAGCAACGATCGCGTAACGCGCCTCGAAACTCATGCGGTTCGTGAATCCAATAGCACTCTCTCCGTAGCGAAGAGTTGCTCCACCCGCTCGCGCTCGCGCACCAGCAGGGCAGTGGCGCCCGCCACCATCACCTCTGCCGGACGCGGGCGCGTATTGTAATTGGAACTCATCACCATGCCGTAGGCCCCCGTCGACATGAGCGCCAGCAGATCGCCCGGGCGGACCGCGAGTTTGCGCTCCCGGGCGAGGAAATCCGCGCTTTCGCATACCGGCCCGACAACGTCGTAAACACCGGCGGCAACACCCAATTCCGTTTCGCGCACCTGCCGCACCTCGTGCCAGGCTTCGTACAGTGCGGGGCGGATCAGGTCGTTCATCGCCGCATCGACCACCACAAAATTTTTCGATTCGCCCGGCTTTACGTACTCGATGCGTGTCAGCAGCAGTCCCGCGTTGCCGACGATCGACCGGCCCGGGTCGAGCAGCAGCTTTTCCTTGCGCCTGCCGAGCGCATCGAGGGCGCCGTGCACGAACGCCGCGATCGGCGCCTGGGTTTCGTCGCGGTAGCGAATTCCCATGCCGCCGCCCAGGTCGATGTGCGCAAGCGCGATTCCCGCCCGCTCGAGCAGCTCGAGCAGCGCGACGATGCGCTGGGTCGCCGCGACGAACGGCGCGCTGTCGTTCATGAGCGAGCCGATGTGGCAGCCGATACCCGTGAGCCGGATGCCGGGCAGGCGCGCTGCTTCGCGGTACAGGCGCTCCGCGTCAGCATAGGCGATGCCGAACTTGCTCTGCTTCAGGCCCGTGGAGATGTACGGATGCGTCTTCGCGTCGACGTCGGGATTGACGCGAAAAGCGACCGGCGCGCGCTTGCCCATGCTCACGGCGATGTCGTTCACGCGTGCCAGTTCCTGGTCCGATTCCAGATTTATTGAGAGCACGCCGGCATGGAGCGCGGCGCGGATTTCGCCCGCCGACTTGCCGACGCCCGAAAAAACTGTCTTTGCCGGATCACCGCCTGCGGCGCGCACTCGCGCCAGCTCGCCGCCCGAAACGATGTCGAAGCCTGCGCCGAGTTGCGCCATGACCGACAGCACGGCGAGATTGGAGTTGGCTTTCACCGAGTAGCAAAGCAGCGATGAGCGTCCGGCCAGTTCGTCGGCGAATTCGCGGTAGGCGGCCTCGATCGCGGTGCGCGAATAGACATAGCAGGGCGTGCCGAACTGCCGCGCGACATCTTCGAGCGAAACTTGTTCGGCGCACAGAACGCCGCTGCGGTAGGCGAAAGCCATGCAGGCTACTTCTTTGCGCCGCCCGCGCTCTCGTCCTCGCCAGCTTCCTTAGGGTAGGGCAGCGGCTTGTAGGCCTCGGGCTTGGGCGGCTTGACCCCGGGCGGCGGGTTGTCGCGCAGGTACAGCGGGCCCTTCTGGCCGCAGCCGGCGCAGAACAGGAGTAGCAGCACGGCGAGAATGACCGGACGCATCGGAACTGTGTAACGGCGACTAAAATGACGATGTTAGCAGGATCGTCCGGGAATCCCCGCCATGACCGAGAGCGAATTTGAAGCCCTTGCCGGCGCCGCGTTGGCGGCGCTGGAAAGCGCATTCGAACTCGACCTGCCCGACGCCGATGTGCAGGCCAAGGGCGAAGGCTTGCTCGAGATCGAGTTCGAGAACGGTTCGAAAATGGTGATCAACCGGCATGCCGCGGCGCGCGAGATCTGGGTCGCGGCGAAGAGCGGAGGCTTTCATTTTCACCACGACGGCGGCGCGTGGCGCGATACGCGCGACGGCACAGAGCTGTTTGCCGCGGTATCGAAACTAGCTTCCCAGCAGGTCGGTGGGCCGGTCGTGCTCAGCGCGAGATAGGTATCGCTGTCGGCGCAGGCCGCGGCGGCGGCGGCGACTCATCCCCGAAGGGGGCGAATTCCCGATAGAAGTATTCCGTTGTCGCGCCTGCCTCTGGGGACAGCGAGGCATTGGCATCGGATTTCGCGGACACGATTCCGGGCGGGACCGTGCGCGGTGCCTCGGGGACATTCTTGAGGGCCTTTGACATGTAGTCGATCCAGATTGGCAGCGCGATGCGGCCGCCGGTCTGGTTCTTGCCGAGAGTTTTCGGCTGATCGAAACCCATCCACGCAATGCCGACCAGTCCGGGCTGGTAGCCGCAGAACCAGCCGTCAACGAAGTCGTTGGTGGTGCCGGTCTTGCCAGCGAGGTCGCGCCGGCCGAGCTTGCTCGCACTCGCCGCCGTCCCGTAGCGGGTGACGTCCTGCATCATCGAATCCATGAGGAAGGCATTGCGCGCGTCGATCACGCGCAGCGACTCCTCGCCCGCGGCCTGCGGGCTGGCGGTGCCGAGCGCATTGCCGCGATCGTCGACGATTTTGTGGATGAAATAGGGCTGAATCAGATAGCCGCCGTTCGCAAATACCGCGTAGCCGCGCGCCATTTGCAGCGGCGTCACCGAACCGGCTCCCAGCGCCATGGTGAGATAGGGAGGGTGCTTGTCGGCATCGAAGCCGAAGCGCGTCACGTAGTCCTGCGCGTATTTCGGGTCGATGCTCTGCAGAATCCGGATCGAAACCATGTTCTTCGATTTCGCCAGCGCGGCGCGCAGACGCAGCGGGCCATCGAACTTGCCATCGTAATTCTTGGGCTCCCAGCGCTGGCTGCCGGTGATTTCGGCCTCGACCACGATCGGCTCGTCTGCGATCACGGTGGCCGGCGTGAAGCCCTTCTCCAGGGACGCCGAATAGATGAACGGCTTGAACGACGATCCCGGCTGGCGCCAGGCCTGGGTGATGTGATTGAATTTGCTGCGGTTGAAATCGAAGCCGCCGACGAGCGCGCGCACCGCGCCATCGGAAGGGTCGAGCGAGACGAAGGCCGCTTCCGCCTCCGGCAGCTGCGCGATCTGCCAGTGCTTCTTGTCGTCCCGTTGCACGCGTACGATCGATCCGCGCCTCACGCGGCGCTGCTGCGCCGTTTTTTCCTCCAGCGCGCGCGCGGCGAACTTCAGGCCTTCGCCGGCAATGCTGATCGTCTCGCCGCTTCTGAGGGCGAGCTTCACTTCCTTGGGGCTCGCCGCGAGCACCAGCGCCGCTTTCAGGTCGTCCACGTCGGAGAAGTCGGCAAGCGCCTCCTCGTGCTCGTCGTCGGTGCTGTTGGCGGTGAGCTGGGCGAGAGCTTCCGGGCCGCGGTAACCCTGGCTGCGGTCGTAGTTAGCCAGGCCGCGGCGCACTGCTTCGTAGGCGGCGTCCTGGTCGGCCTTACGGATCGTTGTGTAAACCCGGAAGCCCTTGGTATAGGTGTCCCCCGCATACTGCTCGTAGACCGCCTGGCGGACCATTTCGGCCAGGAATTCCCCATGCAGGCCCGCGAAGTCATCCACTTCGCGGCGGACGTGTAGCGGCGCCTTGGCGGCCTCTGCCTGAGCTTGCTCGGTGATATGCCCCAGCTCCTTCATGCGGCGCAGCACGTACTGCTGCCGCTGCCGGGCACGTTGCGGATTAGCAACAGGGTTGTAGATCGACGGGGCCTTGGGCAGCCCTGCCAGGATCGCGACTTCGGCCAGGGTCAGCTTGTCGACCGATTTCCCGAAATAGATCTGCGAGGCAGCGGCAAAGCCGTAGGCCCGCTGGCCCAGGTAGATCTGGTTGATGTAGAGCTCCAGGATCTGATCCTTCTCAAGGTTGTTCTCGATCTTGAAGGCAAGCAGGGCCTCGTAAAGTTTGCGCGTGAGGGTCTTCTCGGTAGAGAGGAAGAAGTTCCGCGCCACCTGCATGGTGATGGTGCTCGCGCCCTGCCGGCGTCCGCCCTGCGTAAGGTTGGCGTAGGCCGCCCGGGCGACGCCTAGGTAGTCGATGCCGGCGTGCTGGTAGAAGCGCTCGTCCTCGGCCGCCAGGATGGCGTGCTTGAGCTGCTCGGGGACGTCCCGGATCGAAATCAGCGAGCGCCTTTCTTCGCCGAATTCGCCGATCAGCGCGCCTTCTGCGGTGTAGACCCGCAGGGGAATTTTGGGCTGATAATCGGTAAGTACTTCAAGCGAAGGCAAATTCGGATAGGCGAGCGCAACCACAAGAGCTGCGAGGAACGCTCCGGCCGCCGCCAGGCCGCCGGCCAGGACCAGCGGAAACAGCAGAAAGCGAAGCCAAATCAAAGGGGTTACGCCAACTCTAGTGAGTGGTTGCACGTGGCGGGGGGCACGGCGCATTATAGGACTTCCGGCTTCGTGGAAGATTCACTAGACACTAGGGATAGTTGTTGCTAGCATTTCACGCGAATTCTACGTATCGCGTCTAACACGCGATGCGCAAAGGAAAAAAGGGATGAACCTCGACTTCTTCAAGGCGAAAGCGCCGCCGTTGTTCGGGCTGGACATCAGCTCGTCTTCGGTGAAGATGCTGGAGATCGTCGAAGCCGGCAAAGGCGCCTACCGGGTAGAGCGCTACGTCATTGAGGCGCTGCCCAAGGACGCGGTCGTTGACGGCAATATCAACATCCTCGAGGCAGTCGCCGACGCGGTCACGCGTGGCTACAAGCGGCTCGGCACGCGCACCAAGCACGTCGCCATGGCGGTGCCTTCGGGCGCGGTCATTACCAAGAAAATCATCGTGCCGGCAGGCCTGCGCGAGGACGAACTCGAGCAGCAAGTCGAGAGCGAGGCCAATCAGTACATCCCGTTTGCGCTCGAAGAGGTGAACCTGGATTTCCAGGTTGTCGGGCCGGCACCTTCGAACCCAGAAGAGCAGGAAGTCATGATCGCCGCCACCCGCAAGGAGAAGGTGTCCGACCGCTACGCGGTGGCCGAAAATGCGGGGCTCAAGCCCCTCGTCATGGACGTAGAGTCGTTCGCGCAAATGTCCGCGCTGCAGCTCGTCGTCAGCCAGCTGCCCGGCGGCGGCAAGGAACAGAACGTCGCCATCGTCGATGTCGGCGCCAACGTGATGCAGATCGCGGTGGTGCGCAACGAGCAGTCGGTGTACACGCGCGAGCAGGCCTTTGGCGGCAATCAGCTCACCGCGGATATCGTCTCGCGCTACGGCATGAGTGCCGAGGAGGCGGAGAACGCGAAGCGCTCGGGCGGCCTGCCGGATGACTTCGAAGCCGAGGTGCTGCGGCCGTTCATGGAGAATCTTTCGCAGGAAGTGCAGCGTGCGCTGCAGTTCTTTTTCACCTCGACTTCCTTCAATACCGTGGACCATATCCTGCTGGCGGGCGGCTCGGCGGTGATACCCGGCCTGGAGGAGATCGTGCACACGCGGACCCAGGTTCCGACGGTGGTCGCGAACCCTTTCGGGGCGATGCAGACCTCGCCGCGCATACAGTTGAAGCGCCTGATGCAGGATGCACCCTCGCTGATCGTGGCCTGCGGCCTGGCAATGCGGAGGTTTGACCCGGTATGAGCGGCAAGATCAACCTACTGCCGCACCGCGAGGAGCGGCGCAAGCGCGCACGCACGCATTTCGCCGTCCTTGGCGGCATGACGGCCGCGCTCGGTGCCGTGATCGTAGGCGCGGTCTGGTTCGTCTATCAGCAGAGCATAAGCGCGCAGGAGGATCGCAACCGCTTCTTGAAGACCGAGATCGCGAAGCTGGTGAAGGAGATCGACGAGATCAAGGAAGTGAAGGAGAAAATCGACGCGCTGCTGGCACGCAAGCAGGTGATCGAAACGCTGCAGGCGGACCGCGTGCAGACCGTGTACCTGCTTGACGAGCTGGTGCGGCAGATGCCCGAAGGCGTGTTCCTGAAATCGGTGAAGCAGAAGGGTCCGGGCGTCGATCTGATCGGCTACGCGCAGTCGAATGCGCGCGTTTCGACCCTGATGCGCAACATTGAATCTTCGCCTTGGCTGTCGAATCCGAACCTGGTCGAAATCAAGGCCGCGACCCTGGGGAAAATGCGCATCTCCGAATTCAACCTCAAGCTCGCCCTCAAGCGCCCCGTGGCCGCCGATGCGAAGGATGCCGCAAAGGACGCGGCGAAGGCTGCAGCCGCGGCGAAAAAAGGATAGGCCATGGCGATCAATTTCAATCAGATCGCGGATGACTTCAAGCACACAAACTGGAAGGATCCAGGCACCTGGACGATCGCGCCCAAGATCGTCGTGCTGATCGCAATCCTGGTGGCGATCCCGGTCATCGGCTATTTCGTCATCTGGCAGGGGCAGATCGAGGAGTTGGAAAAGGGCGTGCAGGAAGAGGGGACCCTGAAGAAGGACTACCTCGCGAAGAAGACCCAGGCGGTCAACCTCGACCTGCACAAGCAGCAGTTGCGGGAAATCGACACGCAGTTCGGCGCCCTGCTCAAGCAGTTGCCCAACAAGTCGCAGATGGATGCGTTGCTGGTGGACATCAACCAGTCCGGCCTGTCGCGCGGCCTGCAGTTCGAGCTTTTCAGGCCGGCCGCTGCCGAGCTGCCGAAGGAGTTCTATTCGGAGCTGCCGATCCAGGTCAAAGTGATCGGCACCTATCACGACATGGGCGCGTTTGCGGCGGACGTCGGGCAATTGCCGCGCATCGTGACGCTGAACGACGTCGCGATCGAAGCTGGCAAGGACGGCAACCTGGCGATGGAGGTGACGGCACGTACCTTCCGCTACCTAGACGAGGAAGAAGTGTCGGCGCAGCGCAAGGCCGCCGCCGCGAAGAAGGGGCCGCCGCCAGCCGCGCCGAAGAAGGCAGCGGGCGGGCATGGTGGGGGACATTGACATGATCCGCGCGAGCGCACACCGGATGGCCGGCGGCGCGAGGATTGCGCTCGCCGTGCTCGGCATCGCGCTGCTCGCTTCCTGCACTGGCGAGGAGCAAAGCGAACTGCGGCAGGAACTCGCTGCGATGACCAAGGACCTGCGCGGCAGGGTCAATCCTTTGCCCCAGGTGAAGTCCTATGAGCCGGTGCCATACAAGGGCGAGAGCATGCTCGATCCCTTCGTGCCGGGCCGCATCGTGGTGGCGCAGGCCTCCACCGGTGGCAGCGGCGGCGGTATTCAGCCCGACCTTAACCGTCCCAAGGAGCCGTTGGAGGCGTTTCCGCTAGAGGCGATCCAGATGGTGGGCACCCTGAGCCAAAGCAAGGACATGTACGCGCTGGTGAAGGCCGGTCCCAACCTGTTTCGCGTCAAGAAAGGCAATTACATGGGCCAGAACTTCGGCGTGATTCTTGGCATCGACGAGGGCCAGATCAGCCTCAAGGAAGTGGTCCAGGACAGCGGCGGGGATTGGGTGGAGCGCAGCACTTCGCTGCAGATGCAGGAGACAAAGAAATGAACATGCTCAAACGATTGGGAAAAATGTGCGTTGCGCTTGTTGCCGGGCTGGCCTGGACTGGGGCCGTCGTCGCGCAGGCGAACAGCATCGAGTCGTTCGACGTGGCCCAACAGGGCGGCAACGTGGTGGTTCGCATCACCACCAAGGAGCCCCTGAAGAGCGCTCCCCCGAGCTTTACGGTCGCCAATCCGGCCCGCATCGTGTTCGATTTTGCGGGTACGAGCAATGCGCTCGGCCGCAATTCCCAGGAAGTGAGCCAGGGTGAGTTGCGCAGCATGAATCTTGTGCAGGGCTCCGATCGCACGCGCCTGGTGCTGAACCTGCGCCGCTCGGTGTCGCACGAAGTCGCACTCGACGGCAGGAGCATCGTCGTTACCCTGACTTCGGCCGCTGCCGCACCCACTGGCGGTGCACCAGGCCAGGTGTCGAATTTTGCCGAAGGCAGGGCCGATACCAAGCACGCGATTCGCGACGTCGACTTTCGCCGCGGCAACGCGGGCGAAGGCCGCGTCGTGATCGACCTCACGGATACCTCCACCGGCATCGATATCCGGCAGCAGGGCCAGAATATCGTGATCGAATTCCTCAAGACTTCGCTGCCCGAGAACATGCGGCGCCGGCTTGACGTGGTGGACTTCGCCACGCCGGTGCAGACAGTCAGCGCGTTCCAGCAGGGTGAGAACGTGCGCATGGTGATCGAGGCGAAGGGCCAGTGGGAGCACAACGCCTATCAATCCGACACCCAGTTCGTCGTCGAAGTGAAGGCCGCCACCGCGGATTCGACCCGGGTCTCTCAGCGCGGACGCTACAGCGGCGAGAAGCTCTCGCTCAATTTCCAGAACGTCGAAGTGCGCGCCGTGCTGAACGTGATCGCGGACTTCACCGACCTCAACATCATTACCAGCGACACGGTCGGCGGCAGCATCACGCTGCGGCTGAAAGACGTGCCCTGGGATCAGGCGCTCGACATCATCCTGCAGACGCGCGGCCTGGACATGCGCAAGTCCGGCAACGTGATCTGGATCGCGCCGCGCGACGAACTCGCCACGCGCGAGAAGCTCGCACTCGAGGCGCAATCGCAGATCAACGAGCTCGAGCAGACGCGTACCGAGGCCTTCCAGAT
>Ga0187893_10004473_pt1 | contig 26548 bp, 14 predicted proteins | sample MA1701074metaG_FD_139574 | JGI IMG/M metagenome (GOLD analysis project Ga0187893, IMG submission 139574) | White microbial mat communities from a basaltic lava cave in the Kipuka Kanohina Cave System on the Island of Hawaii, USA - MA170107-4 metaG ... | reverse complement strand
CCGGTCGCTGCGCAGTCCCCCAACAACCATTTCTCGGAAGACCTGTTCGTCGGGCTCAAAAAACTCCAGGATCAAGAAATTGGGGATGGAAAGGCAGGCATGCAACGAAGCAATCGTGCAGATCGGGCCGTTCGGGTTGTGCGGGGCCACAGGAACGTAGTAAGTGTCCGCCATAGCGGCGATTTTCTTAAACTCCGTGATCCCGCCGGTGCGCGCGATATCGGGCTGCACAATCCGTACCGCCTGCTTCTCCAGCAGCTCGCGAAACCCGTGACGGCCAAAGATGCGCTCGCCAGTAGCCAGGGGAACGTTGACCGAGCGCTGCACTTCCACCATCGCTGCGATGTTTTCCGGCGGCACCGCCTCCTCGTAAAAGAAGAGGCGGTAAGGCTCAAGAACCCGAATGATCTCGATGGTCGACTTGGTGTTCCAGCGCCCGTGGACGTCGATGGCAATATCATAGTCCGGCCCGCCCGCTTCCCGAACCGCCTTCACCTGAGCTACAGCATCGCGCAGGTCCTCACGCGTCACCTCGCGGTTGTAGGGACTTGAAGAAAAAGGATCGAACTTGCAACCGGTGTAACCCTTCGCCACGAGTTCCTTGGTGCGTTTCGCTAGCGCCTCGGGAGTTCTGGCAACTCCCTCAATCCAGCCGTTCGCATACACTCTGAGCTTTTCGTGGACCTGGCCGCCAAGTAGTTTGTAAACGGGAACTCCCAGCTTCTTTCCCACAACGTCGTACAACGCCACATCGATCGCGCTGATGGCTGCCATGACAACGCCGCCCATGCCGTTGTAATAAAGGTAGCGGTACATGCGGTTCCAGAGCTTCTCGATGTCCCAGGCACTCTGGCCGACAACCGCATTGCGCAAATTGCCGATGGCCGTGGCAATCGGCTGCACTCCGGGAAAGTTGGTTCCCTCGCCCCACCCCACAATCCCTTCCGCAGTCTCTACTCTAACGAAGAGCCATGGGGCATAGCCACGGACGCCCGTAAGTAAATGCGGTTCGACTTTGACGATCTTCAGGGAGTCAGCGTCGCTGCTGCGTTGCAACGCCAATAGAGAAGGGGTCCATCCGACACTGGACAGAACTCCCCCGGTTATCCCAGCCGATAGATGTCCAAGGAAATCACGTCGTGAACGGGGCGCTGGCTTCAGTTTGAAATTCTGCATGTATAGGCCTCCTCTGACTATGGTCCTCGTCGTACTCGTCCTCGAAGAACCGCGAAGAGCGGCGACGAGGAGAGCAGTGAAGAAACACGGGAGGGCGAGGCTCCCGCCGAGCCAATCGGAGGCAAGCTGCTGATCCGGAACGGCTCGGCGGGAGCCTCGCCCTCCCGTGTGACCACGCGGCGCTGTGCAATCAAAGAAGTATCTCGGTTCGCCGTTTCCGTGGAGATTGCATCGGTCTAAAATGAATCGGGAATGTAAATCGAAAGCCTTGAAGATGGCAATGCCAAAAGCACCTGCAGGTCTTAGCCGAGCCTCACTGGAGTTACGTTACTCCCTTGCTTTGTCGGCAAAAAGCAAGTATGAAAACCCTCGTGATCGACGAGGACTTCGGCATCTCATGAAGCCAAAACGAAAGGGGAACACGATTCATGTCTCTCGAGTCTGACTGTGACCCGGTGGAGCGAAAGGCCGGAGAACCTGCCAATCCCTGTGTGATGGTGATATTCGGCGCCGCTGGTGACCTGACGAAACGCAAGCTCATTCCTGCCCTCTACAATTTGGCCAAGGAGAAACTGCTCTCGCCGGATTTTGCCGTGATTGGAGTTGCACGGCGGGAGATGAGTACTGAAGAGTTTCGGGAGAAAATCGGCCAGGATGCTCGCGAATATGCGACCGACGGTTTCGACCCGAAATTGTGGGAGCAACTCTCCAGCCACTTGCACTACGTCTGCGGCAACTTCGATGACGACTTGGTGTACCAGCAACTTCAAGAGCGGCTCGGAAAGATCGATGCGGAGCAAGGAACACGCGGCAACTACTTCTACTATCTGGCCACGGCCCCAGAGTACTTTTCTCCCATTGTCCAGAAGCTACATGCTGCCGGGCTGACGCAGGAGAAAAACGGACAATGGCGCCGCGTGATCATCGAGAAGCCCTTCGGCACCAGTCTCGATTCGGCGAGAGCTTTGAATCGAGATTTGGGAGCCTGCCTGAAAGAGCCTCAGATCTACCGCATCGATCACTATTTGGGAAAGGAGACCGTTCAGAACATTTTGGTATTCCGGTTTTCGAACGGGATCTTTGAACCGATCTGGAACCGCCGCTATATCGACCATGTGCAGATCACCGTGGCTGAAAACATCGGCGTGGAGCAGCGCGGCGGCTACTACGACGCGGCCGGGGCTTTGCGGGACATGGTGCCCAATCACATCTTTCAGCTGATTTCTTTGACCGCGATGGAGCCCCCGATTTCGTTCGAAGCCGACGCCGTTCGAGACGAACAGTCCAAAATCCTGCGGGCCATTCAGCCCATGACCGCGGAAGAGGTCCTCAGACGCACCGTGCGGGGACAGTATGGCGAAGGCATGGTGAAGGGCAAACGAGCAACGGGTTATCGCTCGGAGGTGAAGGTTGCCCCCGATTCATTTACCGAGACCTTTGTGGCACTAAAGGTAATGATCGATAACTGGCGCTGGTCGGACGTGCCATTCTATCTGAGAACTGGAAAGTACCTGCCGAAGCGTGTGACCGAAATCGCCATTCAATTCAAGAAGGCCCCATTCATGCTATTTCGCAAGACACCTATCGACCGGCTGACCACGAACCGGCTGGTTATCCGCTTACAGCCGGATGAAGGCATCGCCCTTCGATTTGGCGCCAAGGTGCCGGGACCGCTGATGCGTCTCGGGCCGGTGGACATGGACTTCAAATATGCCGAGACCTTCGGCAGCAAGCCCAGCACGGGTTATGAGCGGTTGCTGTATGACTGCATGACCGGCGATGCAACGCTGTTCCAACGAGCCGATATGGTAGAAGCAGCCTGGAGCGTCGTGGCGCCGATACTCGATGTCTGGAAGGCTCTGCCGGCTCGCTATTTCCCAAACTACGCGGCCGGAACCTGGGGGCCCAAGGAAGCCGATGACCTGATGGAACGGGATGGCCGCCACTGGAGAAGCATTGAAGAGTGAGCCAGCGACCGTTCGCATTTTCGAAACCAGTGAGCATCTTGCACGAGCGGCGGCAGAACAGTGTGTTCGCCTAGCGTTGGAAGCGATAAGAGCAAGAGGTGGCTTTTCGATTGCACTGGCAGGCGGTTCCACGCCGAAACGACTTTACGCGCTGCTTGCAAGCGAGTCAGACAATTCCTTGCGAGCACGCTTCCCCTGGCAGGAGACCCATTTTTTCTGGGGGGATGAGCGCCACGTTCCGCCGGACCATGCCGACAGCAACTATCGAATGGCCTTCGACACGATGCTTTCGAAGGTTCCTGTCTCACCTTCCCAGTTGCATCGCATCGAAGCTGAAAATCCCGATGCCGGCAAGGCCGCCCTGGATTACGAGGAGGATTTGCTTCAGTATTTTCACCTGACCCAAGGTATGTGGCCTCAATTCGATCTCGCCCTGCTGGGTTTGGGTCCGGACGGCCACACAGCCTCCCTGTTCCCCGGCACCGAAGTCTTGGATGAAATGTCCCGCCTAGCCACCGCCGTTTGGGTACCCAAGTTTCAAGCCTCGCGTATCACCCTCACGGCTCCGTTGCTAAACCATGCAGCTAATGTGCTCTTCTTGGTGAGCGGGAAAGACAAAGCTGAAGCCCTTCGAGCAGTGCACCAGGGCGAGTTCCAGCCACGGCGCTACCCTGCCCAACTCATCCGTCCTGAAGAAGGCAACCTCACCTGGCTAGCTGACCGCGATGCAGCTTCGCTGCTTTAAATTCCCCTTGGACGCTCTTTCGCTTGTTTCCCACCGGTGAATGCAATTGGGCCTGCTGTACAATACCAACAGCATCGATTTCCTCGATGCTCTGAAATGAAGGTATGCGAGCGGTTTCCAGCTGATTCAAATTGGCCCAGCGAGCAGGAAAACACGAACCCGAACCCATAGTCGGATGAAACACGAAGCAGGCACCAGCTTCCCTATTTTGCAATCTCGTGGGCAGTCGGAACCCACGGCGAAGGATCCCGTGTGCGGAATGGACGTTGTTCCGAGTCGGGCCGCGGGAAAGTACGAGCACGAAGGCAAGACCTACTACTTCTGCGCAGTGAGCTGTTTGAAGAAATTTCAGCAGCATCCTGAAACCTATCTGGGCAAAAAGCAACAGCCGCCTCCCGCAACAGCAGCCACGTCAAAAGATGTGGAGCACACCTGTCCGATGCACCCCGAAGTCCGCCAGATGGGGCCCGGTTCATGTCCAAAATGCGGCATGGCACTCGAACCGAGCGTAGCGACTCTGGATGCTGAAGAAAATCCCGAGCTGAAGGACATGAGCCGGCGTTTTTGGGGCAGCCTTGTCCTGACGGTGCCGGTTTTTCTGCTGGCAATGTCTGAAATGATTCCTGGGCAACCTGTGCAGCACCGCGCGCCGGCGCGCGTGCTTGCCTGGATCCAGTTAACTCTGGCCACACCAGTCGTTCTGTGGGGCGGGTGGCCTTTTCTCCAACGCGGCTGGGCCTCGATCGTGAACCGCAGCTTGAACATGTTCACGCTGATCGCCATCGGAACCGGCACCGCCTTCGTTTACAGTGTGATCACTGTACTGTTGCCCGACATCTTTCCTGCAGCGTTTCGCGACCATGGTGGCGGGATCGCTCTCTATTTTGAAGCAGCTGCCGTTATCACGACCCTCGTTCTGCTTGGGCAGGTTCTCGAGCTCCGGGCCCGCAGTGAGACCAGCAGTGCCATCAAGTCTCTATTGGGATTGGCACCCAAGACAGCCCGAATCTTGAGAGCCGATGGAACTGAGGAAGACATTCCTGTTGACCAGGTTCACCCCGGAAACAAGTTGCGCGTTCGCCCGGGTGAGAAGGTCCCGGTCGATGGAGTTGTCATTGAAGGAACCAGTTCAGTAGACGAGTCCATGATTTCCGGTGAGCCGGTTCCGGTGGAGAAATCTGGTGGCAATCCCGTGACAGCCGGCACGGTGAATGGCACGGGCGGCCTAGTCATCATGGCCAAACGGGTGGGAGCCGACACGCTTCTCGCCCAGATCGTCCGGACGGTAGCCGAGGCACAGCGGAGCCGAGCTCCAATTCAGAGACTGGCAGATAAGATCTCGGCTTACTTTGTGCCCTCGGTGCTGCTGGTCTCGGTCCTAACCTTCATTACTTGGAGCCTCATGGGACCGGAGCCTCGTTTCGCACACGCACTCGTGAACGCTGTTGCGGTACTCATCATTGCTTGTCCGTGTGCGCTGGGATTGGCCACGCCGATGTCTATTATGGTCGCAACCGGCCGTGGCGCAACAGCCGGTGTCCTAGTCAAGGACGCCCAGGCGCTGGAAAAACTCGAGAAGGTAGACACTCTAGTCGTAGACAAGACAGGCACGCTGACGCTTGGCAAACCCAAAGTCCAGTCGACTATTTCTCTCCCAGGCTACACCGAGACTGAAGTGCTGCAATTCGCCGCGAGTCTGGAACGGGGGAGCGAGCATCCTCTCGCTCAAGCCGTGGTGGAAGCTGCCGAGGAAAGAACTCTCAAGCTCTTGCCCGTTCAGGATTTTTCCTCAATTACGGGCAAAGGGGTTGTAGGCGTTGTAGCCGAAAAACCGGTTGTTTTAGGCAACCGCCGCCTCTTCAGCGAGCTCGGAATCAACCTCGATGCTTCGTTTCAAAAGGGTCAGAACTCCCATCCAAACAGCGCTACTAGCATGTACTTGGCGGTCAACCGCCAACCAGCCGGTTCGATCAGTACCGCCGACCCAGTGAAGCCTTCCGCCCATGAAGCAGTTCGAGTCCTCAAGCAGCAGGGACTCCGAGTTATCATGCTCACGGGAGACGTCGCAACAACAGCTGAGGCCGTGGCCAGTGAACTTGGGATCGAAACCGTGGAGGCTGAGGTGCTACCCGACCAGAAACATGTCGTGATTCAGCGACTCCAAAAGTCGGGGCATCTAGTCGCTATGGCGGGGGACGGGATTAACGATGCGCCAGCCCTGGCTCAAGCGGACGTCGGCATCGCCATGGGTACGGGAACGGATGTCGCGATGGAAAGCGCTGGGATCACCCTGGTCAAGGGCGATTTGAACGGCATTGTGCGCGCACGCAGGCTGAGCCAGGTTACGATGACGAACATTCGTCAAAACCTATTTTTTGCTTTCGCTTACAATGTCCTTGGAGTGCCTGTCGCCGCGGGAATCCTCTACCCGGTTTTTGGGCTCCTGATGAGCCCAATGCTGGCAGCAGCCGCAATGACGTTTAGCTCCACTACCGTCATTCTGAACGCGCTTAGGTTGCGGCGGCTGGCGCTTTGAGCGAGTGAACTCTCCAACAGTTTTTCCCTGTCGCACCAGCTTGGTCGGTTACTCATTATTCGGCTGACGGACATGCCGAGGTAAGGGTATACTTCCGCTCCTGAAGCTGAGCTACGCTGCACTCTCTGCACCCTGTGATCTACAAGTCCGGGGCAGCGGATGCCTGGTGCCGTTGCGACCCTTGGACTGCTTCACCCCAGTTCCTGTAAACAATTAGAGTAACTGATCGAAGGAGGGGCACGTCTTTGCACAGAGGCGACTTAGCCACCTGCAGTTGACTCGGCGCGTTTCGGTCACGACGTTCGTCTCCTCTTCCGGCAACGAAGGTCGAAACTCTTGCACATTCTGAGGCAAAAGCTGCGCATACGTCTTAGACAAAGCCCAGCGCCGAAACTGCTCTGAGGCCTGCAGAAAGCACACTATGTCACTAATCAAACCAAGTAAGGCTCGACTCCGCTACGTCGGTGGAATCGGGCTGGTATTGCTAGCGTTGTTTGCTCCAGCGTGTTCCTCCAAAGAGCCAGCCGCCGCCTCAGCTCGACGAAACGACGGAGTTCCGGTTTCCGTAGCCCAGGTTGGGCAGAAGGATGTTCCGCTGGAAGTTCAAGTGATTGGGAACGTGGAGGCTTATGCGACGATCCAGGTAAAGGCTCGAGTAAATGGCCAGTTAGTCGCGGTTCACTTCCGAGAAGGTGACTACGTCAAGAAAGGTGATCGCCTGTTCAGCCTGGATCCCCGTCCGTTTGAGGCTCAACTCAACCAAGCCGAAGCCAACCTGGCTCGAGACGAAGCGCAGCTGAATTTGGCTCAAGCCAACCTGAATAGGGATTTGGCGCAGCAAAAATACGTTCAGGAACAGAACGAGCGCTTCTCGCGGCTTTTTCAGGATGGGATCATTTCCAAGGACCAAGCCGAGCAAACACGTACGAGCGCCGACACAATATCCCACGTGGTCATTGCGGACCAGGCCGCAGTGCGCAGCGCGGAGGCTGCTGTGGGAGCTGGGCGGGCTGCCGTTTCGAACGCAAAGGTACAGTTATCTTACACCAACATCTCCTCCCCCATCGACGGGCGTACAGGCAACCTGGCTCTCAACGAGGGAAACCTGGTCACTGCCAACACGACAGACTTGGTTACAATCAATCAAGTCAAGCCGGTATATGTGACTTTTTCGGCACCTGAGGCGAACCTGCTAGCCATCAAACGGTACATGGCGCAAGGCAAGTTGCCGGTGGAGGCGTCTCCACAAGAAAGCTCAGCTGCCAAAGATACTGGGTATCTCAGCTTCGTCGATAACACGGTGGACACCACGACGGGAACCATCAAGCTGAAGGGAACCTTTACGAACGAAGCGAACCTGCTGTGGCCCGGTCAGTTTGTCCGGGTCGCTCTCCGCTTGACCACACATACCAATGCGCTCGTCGTTCCCAATCAGGCAGTGCAGGCTGGGCAGGAAGGGGTGTATGTCTATGTCGTCAAGGCGGATCGCTCCGTTGAATCGCGACCTGTGGTCACGGGCTCGCGGGTAGATCAGGACATCGTCGTTCAATCCGGTCTTCAAGCTGGAGAGACCGTAGTCACCGAAGGCCATTTGCGTCTTGCCCCTGGAATGCGCGTCCAGCCGCGAGACGAAAAGGGAGCGGTTTTGAAGGACAAGAAGAAGGAAAGCTGAGTGGAAGTACGAAGTAGGAATGACGAATGTCGAAGCCCTAATGACTAGGAAATCCGAAGCCCAAAGGGCCTCCCTTCGTCATTAGGAATTTGTCATTCATTCGTTATTAGTGCTTAGTCATTCGTCATTCCGCCGTTAGTCATTCCGTAGGGGCCATTCGTCAGGCAAGCCAGGCCAGAAATGGCCGCGCAGGAAAACCGTATGAATCTCTCCGAAGCCTTCATCCGTCGCCCCGTCGCTACCAGCTTGCTAATGTTCGCGGTCGCCCTGTTTGGCGTGTTGGCCTACCGGGCCCTTCCCGTTGCTGATCTGCCCAACGTCGATTTTCCAACCCTGAACATCTCAGCCAGTCTACCCGGTGCCAATCCGGATACGATGGCCTCGGCCGTTGCCACGCCGCTCGAACGCCAGTTTACCGGAATTTCCGGGCTCGACTCGATGGTATCGGTGAGCTCCACGGGCAGTACTCAGATCACACTTCAATTCGATCTCAGCCGTCAGCTGGACAGCGCGACCGTTGATGTTCAAACCGCCATTGCTGAGGCCATGCCCTTGTTGCCGTCGGGCATGCCGAGCCCTCCGTCCTTCCGCAAGTCGAACCCGGCCGATTTTCCGGTTATGTTTCTCGGCCTTACGACCAGCACGCTTCCGATGTGGCAGCTCAACGAGTACGCGGAAACCAGCATTGCGCAGCGCCTGTCAATGATCAACGGCGTCGCACAGGTGAACGTGTTCGGCGCTCAGAAATACGCCGTACGTGTGCAAGTAGACCCCACCTTGCTGACGGGCTATCAACTTGGGATCAACGAGATTCAAGATTCCTTACGGGAGTGGAACGTCAACCTTCCAACTGGAACGTTGAACGGCCGCGACCAGGCTTTCAACATTCAAGCCAGCGGGCAGCTCAGCAATGCGGCAGCGTACCGCTCGGCGGTGGTCGCGTATCGTAATGGCTCGCCCGTCCGGCTGGAGCAGGTGGCCACCGTCATCGACGGCGTGGAAGACGACAAAGCAGGGTCCTGGTTCTACAACGCCCAAGGCGGGCGACCTGCCATCAACCTGATGGTAATGCGCCAGCCCAGTAGCAACGTCATCCAGTTGACCGATGCCATCAAGAAGCTGCTTCCCGAGTTTCAGGCAACCCTGCCTCCCGCTGTAAAGCTCGAGATTCGTGGTGATCGGTCTCAAACCATTCGAGAATCGTTCCACGACGTGCAGCTGACTCTCTCACTCGCACTGGGCCTCGTGATCACGGTTATCTTTTTGTTTTTGCGCAAGGGTTCGGCCACCCTGATCCCCGGTACAGCGCTTCCTTTCTCCATCGTGGGCACCTTCGCGGTGATGTACCTCCTCGGGTACACCCTCAACAACATTTCCATGATGGCGCTGATCCTGTCGGTGGGGTTTGTGGTGGACGATGCCATCGTCATGCTGGAAAACGTCGTCCGGCATATCGAACGTGGCGCATCACCCCTTCAGGCCGCTTACGCCGGGTCGAAGGAAATCGGCTTCACGATCGTTTCGATGACGCTTTCCCTCGCTGCTGTATTTATTCCAGTCTTGTTTATGGGCGGCATACTCGGACGCCTCTTCCGGGAGTTTGCGGTCACGATCTGCGCGGCTATCTTTATCTCGGGCATTGTCTCTATCAGCCTCACACCGCTCCTGTGCAGCCGCCTGCTGCGCGCGAAGGGAGAAAAGCCGCCTGGGCGTTTCTTCCGCGTTACCGAGCGTTTTCATGAAGGGATGCTTCATGGGTACGATCTCAGCCTCCGCTGGGTGCTGCGCCATCGCATCGTCATGCTTGCCGTGTTTTTTCTGACGATAGCGGCCACGTACTGGTTGTTTTTGAAGGTTCCAAAAGGCTTCATTCCCGATCAGGACACGGATCAGATGTACGCCTCCACAGAAGCCACCCAGGGAACCTCTTATTACCAGATGGCGAAGTACCAGCAGCAGGTTGCCGACATCCTCAGGGCCGACCCAAACGTTGAGACTTTCATGTCGAGCATCGGCGGGAATTTCAACACGGGCGCCAACACGGGTCGCATGTTCATGCAGCTGAAACCTCGCAAACAGCGGGAACTGAGTGTTAATCAGGTTATTGAAAAGCTTCGACCTCAATTGGCGACCGTTGTGGGGGCACGTGTCTTTCTTTCTGCTCCTTCCTCCATCCGCCTCGGAGGCCGCATGTCCCGAAGCCAGTACCAGTTCACACTGCAAGGGCCCGAGACAGAGGAGCTGTATGTACAGTCCCAGCGTTTCGAACAGGAAATGACACGCCTGACCAGCATCACAGATGTCAGCTCCGATCTCCAGCTGAAGAATCCCCGAGTGAATGTCGCGATCGACCGGGACAAAGCGGCCTCGTTGCATTTAGATGTCGCTCAGATCGAAGGGTCTCTCTACAGCGCCTACGGCCCGCGCTGGGTCTCAACGATTTATGCGCCCACCGCCCAGTATCGCGTCATGCTTGAACTTCTGCCTGAGTACCAAGCGCATCCAGATCTGCTTTCGCTGCTCCACGTTCGCTCTTCCGAAGGTACTTTGATTCCTCTGGACGCCTTCGCAACGCTGAAGACCGATGCAGGTCCGCTCTCCGTAAACCACTCTGGCCAGCTGCCTTCAGTGACTCTCTCGTTCAACCTGAAGCCTGGGATTCCTCTTGGAGCTGCCGTCGAAGAAATTGGCGAACTCGCAACTCGCACACTTCCGGCCACGATTGGTACCAGCTTTCAAGGAACGGCCAAGGTGTTTCAGGAGTCGTTGCGCAGCCTCAGCATTCTGCTTCTCGTGGCGATGGGAGTCGTCTACATCGTCCTCGGGATCTTGTACGAGAGCTATGTTCACCCCCTGACGATCCTGTCTGGACTGCCTTCGGCGGGCCTTGGGGCACTGGCAACGTTGCTGATTTTCAATACGGATCTCAACATTTATGGCTTTGTAGGATTGATGATGCTAATCGGCATCGTCAAGAAGAACGCCATTATGCAGATCGATTTCGCACTCGAGGCAGAACGCCTGCATGGCAAGAATCCAGCCGAGGCGATTTATGAAGGCTGTTTGGCTCGTTTCCGTCCCATCATGATGACCACAATGGCAGCCCTGCTTGGTACCCTTCCGATTGCGTTGGGGCACGGTGCGGGAGGTGAAGCGCGCCGGCCGCTAGGGCTGACCGTCGTTGGAGGGTTGCTAACGTCGCAACTTGTCACGCTTTACCTGACACCTGTCATTTACACCTACATGGCTGCGCTGATGAACCGTCTGAGGGCTATCCGCAAACCCAAGGGGGCTCTGGTACCGGTAGAGCACAAGGGCTAGAAAACACTCGCTACTTGTGAATCTGCTGCGGCCGTCTTTTCCATGAATATTTCCCAGATTTTTGTTGAACGTCCCATCGCCACCAGCCTGCTGATGGCGGCCATCCTTTTGTTTGGACTGGTGGCGTACCAATCCTTGCCAGTTAGTGATCTGCCAAACATCGACTTTCCGACGCTTCTGGTCACGGCCACGCTTCCAGGCGCTAATCCCGAAACGATGGCATCAGCCGTCGCCACGCCCTTGGAGAACCAGTTTTCAACGATTGCCGGACTGAACTCGATGACCTCGGTGAACTCACTCGGGGCGACTCTGATTACGCTGGAGTTGGACTTGAGCCGGAGCCTGGACGGCGCCGCAGTGGACGTGCAAGCCGCCATCACGCAGGCCTCGCGGCTCTTGCCTCCGAACATGCCGACTCCTCCCACGTTCACCAAAGTCAATCCTGCCGACCAGCCGGTTCTCTACCTCGCCCTCACGTCTGCAACACTGCCGCTGTGGACGCTGGATGAGTATGCTCAGACACGGGTCGCCCAGCGCATCTCTATGGTGAGCGGCGTCGCCCAGGTGCAGGTGCTCGGCTCTCAGAAGTATGCGGTGCACGTCCAGATGGATCCGCACGCCATGGCCACGCGCCAGATCGGTATCAACGAAGTGGAAGCCGCACTCCGCAATTGGAACGTGAACCTCCCCACTGGCAGCATCATCGGTCCACAGCGCTCCTTTACCCTGCAAGCCACCGGTCAATTGATGAGCGCGGCCGCATTCCGGCCCGTCGTTGTCGCCTACCGCAAGGGCTCGCCCGTGCGTCTCGAAGAACTGGGCGACATCATCGACAGCGTGGAAGACGACAAGAGTGCCTCGTGGTACTACACACGCGAAACCAGCCAGCGCGCTGTGGTGCTCGCTATCCAACGCCAGCCCGGAACTAACACAGTGGCGGTGACGGACGGCGTGAAGGCGCTGCTGCCTCTGTTCGAAGCGGAGTTGCCGCCATCGGTGAAGATGAACGTCATCTATGACCGGTCCGAAACCATTCGCGAGTCCTATCACGACGTGCAGTTCACCATGGTCTTAACCTTGGGATTGGTGGTGATGGTCATCTTTCTGTTTCTTCGCAACCTCTCCGCCACGGTCATCCCCAGTCTGGCGCTGCCGTTTTCCATCATTGGAACATTTGCCATCATGTATATCCTGGGCTACAGCCTGGACAACCTCTCGATGATGGCTTTGATTCTTTCGATCGGGTTTGTTGTCGATGACGCCATCGTCATGTTGGAGAACATCGTCCGCCACATGGAGTTGGGCGAGAGCGCCATGACGGCCGCGCTGAAGGGTTCCAGAGAAATTGGGTTCACCATCGTGTCCATGACTCTGTCGCTGGCCGCAGTTTTCATCCCCGTATTGTTCATGGGTGGAGTGCTCGGACGCCTCTTCAAGGAATTTGCGGTCACAATCTGCGTCGCCATCTTGATCTCGGGTGTGGTTTCAGTGACGTTGACGCCGATGCTCTGCAGCCGCTTCTTGCGTCCACCTTCGCAACAGAAGCACGGTGCTTTTTACAATGCCACCGAGCGCTTCTTCGACCGGATGCTGCGCGTGTACGAGGTGACTCTGTCGTGGGTCTTGCGGCACCGCGCTCCAACGGTGGCAGTTTTTGTGCTCACGCTGGCAGCCACGGTTTGGATGTTCATCATCATTCCCAAGGGCTTCATTCCTGATCAGGACACCGACCAGATGATTGTGGTTACCGAAGCCGCTCAGGGCACGTCTTACTTCAGGATGGTGGAACATCAGAAGGAAGTCGCAGAGATGCTGCGACAGAACCCGAACATTGAATCGCTCGTCTCCAATGTGGGGGGGACTGCTTCAACCACGCTCGGCGGTCCCAATTTCGGGCAGATGGTCGTCCACCTCAAGCCGCGACAAGAGCGCAAGATGCTGGTCAACGAGATCATTGATGAGCTGCGCGTGAAACTGGGTGATTTTCCGGGGATGCGTGTGTTCCTTCAAAACCCTCCGACGGTCCAACTCGGGGGGCAAGTGACCAAGAGTCCGTATCAGTTCTCGCTCTACGCCCCCGACAAGAAGGAGCTCTACGCCTTTGCCGCAAAGTTGGAGAAAGAGGTTGCTCAAGTACCGGGACTGATCGACGTCACCAGTGACCTGCAAATCTCCACACCCCAGGTAAATGTGCAGATCGATCGTGACCGCGCCGCCGCGGTCCATGTGAGCGCCCAGCAGATTGAGAACGCGCTCTATGACGCATACGGTCCTCGCTGGGTCTCGACGATTTATGCCGCCGTCAACGAATACAAAGTCCTGCTGGAGCTGAAACCGGAGTACCAGAAAGATCCCAACGCTCTCTCGCTCCTTTATTTCAAATCGACGGAAGGCCGATTGGTGCCTCTGGACTCAGTGGCACACCTCAGCCAGGAGACGGGACCTCAGACGATCAATCACTTCGGGCAGCTTCCAGCGGTCACCATCTCCTTTAATGTCGAGACTGGTGTGGCATTGGGCAATGTCGTGGATCAAATTCAGGGCATTATCAAGCGTGAGCTGCCATCCACGTTCAGCACGGCTTTTCAGGGAGCGGCCAAAGCGTTCCAGAGCTCATTGTCCAACCTGTGGGTCTTGCTGGTTGTCGCGATAGCTGTCGTTTACATCGTGCTGGGTATTCTGTACGAAAGCTATGTGCACCCTCTTACTATCCTCTCGGGATTGCCCTCGGCTGGTTTTGGCGCGCTGGCTACTCTTTTCTTGTTCGGGATGGATCTGAACATCTATGCGTTTGTCGGTTTGATCATGCTCGTCGGAATCGTGGAAAAGAACGCTATCATGCAGATTGACTTTGCACTGGATGCCGAGCGGAACAGCGGTATGGGTCACATGGAAGCCATCTTTCAGGGCTGTTTGACGCGCTTTCGCCCCATCATGATGACCACTATGGCTGCTTTGCTGGGCGCCGTTCCCATTGCGCTTGGGTACGGCGCCGGCGGTGAGGCCCGCCAGCCGCTCGGCCTGGCGGTTGTTGGTGGACTGTTGTTCTCACAACTTGTGACGCTATATCTGACTCCCGTGGTCTACACCTACCTGGCGGCCGCCGTTGAGCGTTTTCATGCGCGCAAACAGCGACGGATGGAACCGTCGTCCACACCCGCCTAGTTTCAGACAAGTTGGCTCCTTAGATAGAACCTGCTCGGCTTCCTACCGATACAGCATCAACGCGATTCGGGTTAGCGAGGATAAACCTGCGGGGCAGGGTGCGCCGACTCTGGAACACATTTTGGGCTTGCAGCCACTGGTCTTGAGGAGCGACGTGCGCCACTTGCTGCATCTGGCCACAATGCGATCCGGTCTATGGTGGGGGAAATGCCGGTTGATAGGAGGATGGATCAGGGGCAAGAGAGGTTGCGGAGAACGTGCTACTTGCTCCGGGCTGCTGGTCGTCGTCTCTCGACTTGCGAGGGTGGCGCTCCCTGACGCTGTCGACGGTCGAGTACAATCTGGTGCTTAATCAAAGATAGAACGACATTCTCATATTTCTCATCCAGGATTCGGACGATATCGGTTGTGTTCAGGTGATGGTTCACAAAGAGATTGCAGATGGTCATCTCTCTTTTGACCTTCGGGTTCAGGTGTAGAGTTTCTGCAGGTAGGTGGAATTTTTTCCCTGATACTTGGAAATTGTCCATTGGCGTGTTCTGAAACGTCCCCATTTTGCAACAACCTCGCTCTAGAGTTGCTCAACCATTGTGCAACTGTTCTTCCAGTGCCCATTCTTTAGAGAGCAAAAAAAATCAGCCTGAACCCCTCATGTTTTGGGTCCAGGCTGAAGAGAAGTATGCGAGCTATCTGAACTGACGCGCCAGCAGCAGCAAAAGACGAAAACATTTCCCTTGATGAGCGCCTGGACTACTCAAAAGGGAGACCCACTGGCGAACATACGGAGCAAAAGACCACGATTGAGGCCCTGAGATCCAGCATGGAGTCTGTGCCCAACCGAACATGAAGTACGTAGTCATCATGTCGAGCTGTCTCACAACGTCAGGTGACCTGGGTTGATTCACGAACGTGAGGGAAGCCCCAGAGTCACTCTAGAAGACAAGTTGGAATTACAGGTCGAAGATGCCCAGCCCGTATGTCTGCCTCCTTGAGCGGATCATCAAGCGCTGTGTTACTCTGAAGCGCCCAGGCCCCGCCATCACGCCGTTACCGACCACACGTTCTCCAGCCGCTTGTTGGTATCACCGAAGCTTTCCAGGTGCACACCCATCCTGTCCATCAGCGAGAGATAAAGGCTGCAGGCGCGGCGGTTGTCATCACCTTTGTCGAGGTAGTCCAAGACACGTCCTGTCTTGAGAGCGCCGTTGGCACCGCCCGCCAGCAAAAGCGGCATCTGGTCTGCGCCATGTGAGTCACCGTCGAACAGGTTCGAGCCGAAGAGCAGCATCGAGCTGTCGAAAAGCGATTGCCCGCCGTCATCGATTTCCTTGAAGCGCTTCAGCAGGTAAGCAAACTGTTCCACATGGTATTGGTTCGTCCTCAGGTACATGGCCTCAGCCGCCGGGGCCTTTCCGTTGTGTGTCAAGTCAAGATGCAGCGCGCCTTGCACCCCCCTGATAAACTTGAAGTTCATCTGAGAAAGATCGTTGTTGAGCATCAAAGTGACAATCCGCGTTTTGTCCATCTGAAATGCCAGGACAATGAGATCCAGCATCAGCTTCATGTGTTCCGGCACGTCCTGAGGCGCGCCATCGGACGGGCGCGGCATGTCTGGCTCTTTCAGCGATGGTCTCCAGCCTTCCAGACGCTCCTCCCTGGCGGCATGATCGATCCGTTTCTCAATGTCGCGGATCGACTCGAGGTACTCTTCGAGTTTTCGACGGTCGCCCCGGCTGATCCGAGGCTGGAGATCGCTCGTCTCTTTGCGCACCGCGTCGAGAATGCTGCGGTCCAGCCGCCGGCCGGTGCCGTCACCCACCAACCGGTCGAAAGCGCGGGCGGGATAGATTTCCTTGGTGGCGGGTTTGCCGGGGGCGGCCCACGAAAGGCTCGAACCATAGATCATTGACAAACCGTCTTCGAGCCGTAGTTCGTTTGGCTCAATGCCGAGAACCATGCTCGGCACGGGAGTCTGATTCCCAATCTGCTGGGACAACACCTGGTCCATGGTAGTCCCCACGCGGATGACGCTCGGATCGAGGCTGACCGTGGCACCCGACAACATATTGGGCATCCGGCCCAGATGAGGGCTCGTTGAAGCAACGGCCTGCTGGTTGTACAGTCCACGAAGAAAAACGATATCTTCCCGGAACGGCGCCATGGGCTGCAGGCAGGGGCCGATCTCCATGGAAGCGCCACTGCCTTTGGCCCACCAGTGAATGGGCTCGACCCCGTTGGAGAAGTAGATGCACGCGAACCGCAGCGGCGGCTTGCTCGCAGCCGCCACCTTGGCCGCTTGTGCTCCCAACAACGGCAGGGATTCCATCCAAGGCAATGCCAGAGCGACACCAGCGCCTCGCAAGAAGTGACGGCGTGATCTTTGTCGGTCAGTCAGACGGTCGGTTCGCTTCATTCTCCACCCACTGTATTGGATTTTCTTGCAACCAAGCTGGTTGTGCTCTTCTTCGTCTCCACCGGGCTGTCTTCCAGGCCACGGCGATTGCGAAACTGCGGACTGGCCACGATCTCTGCCGCCAGTTTGGAAAAGCTAGCGTCACCGCTGGTGTCCGCCAGTCGGTCGATGAGCGGCTGATCGGAAAGCAGGATTGTGCGTCCGAGTGCATACCCGAGCAGCTTTTGGGCGAGCGTACGCACAACCTGTTTCTCCTCACCCTTCAGATACTCAAGAAGCCCTTCGACGCCGGAAAGCCGCTTCTGACTGGCCAGCACACCGGAATCATCAATCGGTTTCCCATCCGGATACTGGTCCCTGGAACGGCCAATCGCATCGTATTTCTCGAGAGGAAATCCCAGCGGATCGATCCGGGAGTGACAGCCAGCGCAGGTCGCATTCCGCTGATGGGCAGCAAGTTTCTCCCGCAACGTGAGTCCGCCGAAAAGCTTTTCGTCCGCCGGAATAGATCCCGCATCCGCCGGCGGAGGCGGGATCGCGGTCCCAAGCACCCGGCGCAGGACCCAATCGCCACGCTTCACCGGACTTGTGCGCAGCGGCGCCGAAGTTGCCGTGAGCACAGCACCCAAACGAAGCAGGCCGCCGCGATGAAACGCGCTGGCGCCATCCACGAGTTCCATTTGGTCGTTCGAGCCGATCTCTTTCTGCACTCCGTAGTGGTTCGCGAGCGCCTGGTTCAAGAAGGTGTAGTCTGCTTGCAACATCTCCCGAATCGGACGGTCCTTTCGGATGATATGCTCGAAGAACGAGACCGCTTCGTCGTACATCGCGGCTTTGACTTCGTCGGTGAACTCCGGGAATCGGCCCGTGTCGATGCCCCGGTACTGTTCGAAACGGTAGAAGCCGAGCCACTGGCCGAAGAACTCCGTGGAAAGCCTGCGAGCTTTGGGATCAGCCAGCATCCGTTTCACCTGGCGGTGAAGCTGTGGCCGGCTGCTCAATTCGCCTGCTCCGGCGGCACGCCGAAGTTCTTCATCGGGAATGGAAGACCACAAGAAGTAGCTGAGACGGCTGGCCATTTCCCATCCCGACAAGGGTCGAACGCCGGATAGTTGTGCCGGTTCCACTCGATACAGGAACGCCGGCGCAACCAGAATGCGCGCCAGCAGAGCCCGAATGGCCTTTCGATGGTCGAGTTCAGAGCGAATCGTCGAGCTGTAGAACGACCGCAGACTCAGTTTTTCCCCATCCGTGAGAGGTCGGCGCCAGGCGCGGCTAGCAAACCGGATGCAATCCTCCACATGACCGGCGCTGGCGGCAGCCTGCACCGCCATGACTCTCTGGTACTCAGTGCGCAGGGGTCTGGCATACTTCCGCATCTCACTGGGCAAAGTCTCGAGCCGAGCAGTGTCGAAGTCGGCGATGCTCTTGCCTTTCAAGTCCACTTTGAACTTGTTGGCCAGCAAACGCAGGTAAGCATCGTGGTATTCAAACGATGCGTAGAGGTCATTCCAAGCCTGGTCGAGCTTTACGCGCGTCGCGTCGACCAGGATATGCTCAACCACAAACCGATCATCGCGGATGTACTTCACTTTGACGACGAACTCGTCGTGCTCGGGCACATTGTAAGTATTGTCGAACGGCTCGGGAATCGGGTCCTTATCTGCTGGGGTCGGCTCGCCGTGCGAATTTGGAGGAAGAATGCGGGCAAACTCCAGCACTGCCGCCTTCCACGTCTTGTGGCCCGCGCTCTTCGGATCGCCCGCGAGTCCCCAGACTGGAACTCGCCTCGTCCCACCGTCCTCGCGGTCGGAAATCGTAATCCGGAAGACTTGGTCCCGGTCGCGGCCAACCTCGGCGTCAACTTGCAATTCGAACAGCGAGAATCCATCCGGCAGTTGCACTTCAAAGGATACGGATCCTTCGCTTGCGAAGTCTTCTGGGCCCATGACACTGCCGTCAGGGCTTTGCCCGAAGGCGAGCTTTCTTGCGGATTCGTCGGTGACGACTGTCCTGAGCGGCAGCCTCGGCCGATTCTCTACGGCATTGGTCGCCCGGCCGCTCCCCTCAGGGCTGACAGCAGCCTGTCCGGTCGTAGCCGAAGTAGGTGTAGTCTGCCCGGGGCGGCCAAAGCTCTTGCGGAATTGGATCGTAGGGTTTCGCCACAGAATTACCGGCTTAAATTTCGGCCTGGGATTCACCAAAGCAGCATTCACGTAGACTCGCGGCGTTCCCCTTGTGGGTAACGCCGGCCCTCGAGGTCCCCCTCGACCGCCCCGGTAGAAAACGAAGCGATGCCTGGCCTCAACCTTGAGCGAGGCGTCACTGAACTCAAGCGGCCTCTCGTCCCCGGCTCCGCCCGCCGCTAAGTCGCCCCTCGCGAACAGCCAACTCGGCCAGGTCACCAGGAATTTTTGGATGTCTTCGCACGCGGCGCGCACAGTCGTTGTGCTTGCTTTGCGGTCGGTGCCGGGAGGAGGCAGTTTCCGCCAGCGCGCAACGACTTCAGACGAGGGATAGCTCAACGACGGCTGGTTGAGCACCCTCCAAATGTGTTGGGCGAAACGGTTGGTCACTCCCTCGCGAGCTGCGAGCTCCTTCAATCCGACCTTAGCTTCGCCCAACGCCACGCGATGCTGGTAGCACCATGCTGCGTACAAGGCCTTTCCATAGCGGTCGAGTCCGTAGGGCCGCCCACCTTCACCCGAGACGGTCCGGAAACCGTACCGGTCGTAGATGGCCCGGATCCGCGCAATCGCCGAGAGTTCGAAGCCCGTCTTGCCCGGATCAGCGAAAAATTGGATCGGCCCAGACCCGATCACCGCGTGGTCGGCAACCCGCTTGGCGGCCTCCAGGTAACGCTCCATGCCGGCGTCCTGTATGAATTGAACGTCGCCGAAATTCGAAAATCCCTCTCCGCCGACCTCGTCGCTCACCAGGTCGTGCTCAACCTTCAAGTCGAGTCCGGTCAGGTCTTGGATCGAGTAGCCATACTCGCCGCTGGTCAGCCGTCTGACGGTGACCCTCCCAGGATCACCGGCGTGTTTTCTCACGTACCCATCCAGCTCTGAGTGGATCCACGTAATGAGCGTCCTGCGTTCCTCCTCGGTCGGCTGGGGCATCATCTCCGGCGGCATTCTCTTCTGCTCGAGCGCTACGACAACATTTCTCCACTGACGGAAGCTGTCGCTGACCGAGCTCTGCGACGTCATCTGCTCCAGGTTCACACCTGCCATCGGCGCCGCGTTGCCGTGGCACTGGAAGCAGTACTGCCGAAACGTCGGCAGCGGGTTCGCTTTGGCTTCAACCACACTGACGAAAGCTAGTAGACCCATCAGCGCCAGCTTTCGCCAACGAAGTAGGCATAGCAAAATCCGATTCCGCGGAGCATTCATAGGGGACGCCAGTATTAAGCAAGAATTTTCCATCTTAGGTCACCGATTAGTATAGCTCCAACTACCTAAGTTCGAGCTTGGTTTTGTGGTCGGCGACTCTTCTACTTGAAGTTTTCAAATTATAGTGACACTTCTGCGAGCTCGTCTGATACAGCACGTCGTGAGCATCGGTTCCCCTCTCCCCAACGCGGGAGAGGGGGCAGGGGGTGAGGGGGGATACCTCTCCGCCAAATCAACTCCCGGAACTCGGCCCTGGATGAGGATCTGAAATGCTTGTGAGAAACTCCAGTTATGTGCTGGCCCCCTCACCCCTAATATAACCCCTCTCCCGCGTTGGGGCGAGGGGGACCGAGGTCTATCGAGTGTTTCGAGAGACGAAGAGCGTTGTCACTATATTCTGTAGTTCTCAAATAGATACGTGCTATTGCTAACCGCGGGCTTGCCTTGTTATGCAGAATTTTCGACATGGCCTGCAGGAGGGATGGCTCATCAAGAACCACTGGTGTGAAGCAAATTCGTCGGCAGAGCTTTGAGGCACACTGCAGCAACTCGTTTACTAGGTAGAGGGGCTAATCCCTGCATCGCGGGTGACCCTGTTCCAGCCAGACGCGTCCTCTCATACAGCTAAAGAAACTCATCGACGATGGCCACGCACGCGACTCTTAGTCAGGAGTATGCCTCTCTCAACTGCTGCTTTAGGAATTTTAGGTCGCGGATTCCTGCCGCCAGGCTGTTTTCGAAGCGAGCTGATTTTGTTGAACCACCGGGGTCGTATTCGATATGAAGCGAGATGGGACCATCAAAAGACACTTTCCGCAATATCTTGAAAAAGTCGGACCACCGTACCATTCCTTCGCCCAGCGGGACCCAGCGGGTTTTCCATTCGCCTCGATTCTTTTCCCAAATGAAATCCTTGATCGCAATCATTTTCAACTTTTCAGAAAGGCGCCGGAACCCCAAGTTCCATGCATTGTTACCCCCTTCAATGGTTGCCTGGCCTGGATCGAAATAGAACCCGATCCACTTCGAATCTAAATTTTGGAGAATCTGCCAGGAGTCCCACAAAGATCCGCCCACGAATGGCCCGGAATGATTATGGAAGCCAGCCTGAATGCCCAGTCGGCGGCCCAAATCCACCAGCTTCTTGAGCTCCTTCTGAGTTGACGCTAGCCTCGACCGCCATGCCTCCAGGTTCTCGTAAGGATAATAGCCGAGCTTGTAGTAGCCAATCCCAAGCCTGGCTGCAGTGGTAAGGACGGTCTTAGCCAATGGATCACTCGCTGACGTGATCCCCGTCGTGATCATCGAGATGGAAAGTCCATTCTCTTTAAATACCGCTGCAGCTTTCGGCAGATCCTCGACAGCACGCTCGGGCTCGACTAAACCTCCGGGACGGACGGTGAGGTCAGCACCACCTATTCCTAGTTGCCGCAACATAGTGGCGACTTCCGGATAGTCGAAACCAGCCAGATGATCGGTGAACAGACAGATCCTGGATTCAAGCGCCGAGGCAGGTTGAACCAGGGCCAAGGGTGCAGCTGCAGCAATCTTCATGAACTCTCTGCGACGCATCGGCTAGTCTCTCCCAGGACCCAGGTGGCCGTAGTCCCTAAGGCATATCTGAAAACCCGCTACGCGGCAGGCACCGGAAACCCCACATGCGGTGTGCCTCGCTTCGTCATTCCCGCGAAGCGGGAATCCAGCCTGGATTCCGGCTCGCGCTGCGCTTGGCCGGAATGACGACCTTCTGCCAACCCTCAGATCCCGTCAGTTAGGCTGTAAGACACGCTCTTAGTTTCGACAGCTCCCACGGTTCAGAAATTGAGTCCAGTATAACTACCTGCTTTGACTGGTGAAGGACACGTTAGCCACTCGCGGCTCTTTTATCGCCACAAGGCGAGAAGTCAGTTGCGCGATGGAGTGCAGGAAGTCCCAGTGAGGTGCTTTCGAACGAAGGCGGCCGCTTCGCGACGGCTGGCTTCGAGGACACGCTGGTCGCCGCCACGATAGCCGTGTTCGCCACCGGGGATGCCGATCAGGCGGTGTTCGATGCCGTGGCGAGCCAATTCGGCGGACATTCGCTGCGGTTGTTCGAACGGAACGTCGGTATCGGCTTCACCATGCATGAAGAATGTCGTTGGATAGTTCGGCGTGACGTTGCGCACCGGGCGGTACGGGAGAAACCTTTCGGCTTCCGTCTTGGGATCCCAGCCGGAAACGGCTTTGGGCCATTCAGCATTGCGGCGCGCGAAATCATTGAACGCCTTACCGTCGCCCTTCCGTTCCGCGCCGTTGGCGATCGGCGGCCCGGAGACCTGGCGCCAAGCTTCATCGCTGGAAAGGTGGGTTCTGTAGTGTGGAGGATGGCGACTGGGGTAGGCCTGCCAGGGGCCGACAGGGTCGCCATAGCTCATCTCCGCCACCAGCACGCAGGGCCGAGGGTGAACCCGGAATCCGGTCATCAGGGTCAAGTAGCCTCCGGCTGATGCTCCCGCAGCACCGACGCGTTCCGCGTCGGCGCCGAAGAGAGTCGGGCCCTTCTCACGCACCCAGCGGAAGGCGTCCTCAATGTCCTCAATGATCCCGGGCAGTTTCGTTTCCGGCGCCAATCGATAATCAATCGAGGCGACAACGAAGCCGTCGGCCAGGAATAGATCCTTCAGAGGATTTTGCTGAACGCTCTCACGACCGAGGTTGATCAGCGAGCCGCCATGGATATATACGATCAGTGGCCGAGGAGGCCGGCCGACGGTGGGCTGGTAGACGTCTGCTTTGATTTCGAGTCGGCCAGCACGCTTGTAGACGAAGGTCTGGACACGCGGCTCCGCGACAGCCGCAAACAGGAATCCAGGTAGGAAAACCATGCTGCAGATGGCCCAACGATTGAACCGAGGCAGGGTTTTCATGGGAGTTTTTCATGCCGCGTTGCGGCGCCACATTCGCTGAAAATACCGTCCCCCTTGGACAAGGGGGGACTTAAGGGGGTTTAGGCGTGGGTCGTCCAACCGCCGTTGCCAAAACCGGTCACGACAACCCCCTGAAGGCTGCGCCTTCTTTTCCTGTTTTGTAAGGGGGATTTCCAACAAAAAGCGGCGAAGTCACCGAGTAGACCACTATCGGTGATCCTCCTGAGAATCTGTTTGGTTCTTGCTCAGGATTTCGCCATAGATTTCCGGGCGGCGATCCCGAAATGCTTTGCGCGAACGGATCCTATCGTCCAACGTGATCTTTGCCATGACGATCTCCTCGGTCTCTCCGCGTTTCTGCGCAACGATCGTGCCGTCCGGATCAACGATGAACGTATTCTTCGGATGAACGTGAGCCACATACACTGAGTTCTCATAGGCTCGCGCCCGCATCAGGATGTCTTCATTGATCTCCTCAATGCCCAGACCAAAGGCGGGGACCAAAATGACCTGAGCGCCCTTGATTGCAAGAATGCGGGCCGTCTCCGGTAATTGCCGATCAAAACAGATCAGCATACCGAGTCGCCCCAGAGGGGTCGAAAAGACTGGAAACTCGGAGCCCTTCTGGTTGTAGGGCTCATCGCCGGCCGTGTGTGCTTTGGTGTACTTTCCCACCTGCTCGCCTGCCGGAGAAACAATCATCGCCGAGTTACAGACCTTGTCGCCGCGACGCTCCGCAAACCCAACCAGCAGATAAACCTTCAACTCGCGCGCCAAACCTTCGATTTTCTTAATCCACTGGCCATCCACCGGCTCAGCAATTTCACGATAGCGGTCCAGCGTAAGGGAGGGATTCAGCTTGTCGTTGCCGACGTACCCTTCAAGATAACCTTCCGGGGTGACAATGAAATCAGCTCCAGCCGTTGCAGCCTTGCGTGCGTAATGCTCCAATTTGGCAAAGTTAGCAGCTCTATCCCAAGGTGTGGGGATCAGCTTCAACCCAGCAAGCTTGAAAGATTTCACCTCACTTGCAAAAACTAAGGAACTGCCCAGCACAAATTGGAGTTGTACCCAGCAAATTTGCGCAATCCAGCGCTTCCACCACTCAGCAGCTCTATGCTTCATGGTTCCTCCTGCTTAGCATTCCACCCCGAATCACGCACAATAACCAGCGCAAGAAAGTGGACTCCCATCGGCGGCGTGCCGATGAACCTGCTGCACGTACCTGGCTATCCGATTGGCATGCTTTCTTTCGCAGCCCGTGACTGTCTCGACCGCAGATTCCAGATTGTAAGCCCCGCCAAGTCTGGGCGACTTCCACCAAATCCTCGACTGGCCAAGTATCCCGTAACAAAGAGGATCACGTGGCTCAAGATCCCGATAAGCAAAGGGTTCAGGCGAAAGTTGAAACCCAGGTCCAGTCTCAGCGGCCCGGTAAGAGTTGCCCACGTTACGAACAGGACACACACGGCAATCCCGATATACGCCCCGCGCCGCGTGCATCGGGTAGAGAGAAAGCCCAGAGCAAACAGCCCAAGCATTCCACCCGCTAGAATGGAAAGCAGCGTTGGGAACAGTTCATACACCGCACGATTGCGTTCGTTGGTCAACTGAAGTGCGACCAGTGCAGCCAGCGTACCCCCTGCCAACACTGCACAGCGGCCGAAAAGCAGTCGGGTGCGGTCTGAGGATCGTGGACGAAACCGCGCAAAGTAATCTTCTGTACCAACAGTTGCCACACTCGTCAGGTCCGCACTGAACGCCTGCATTGCTGCCGCCAGAATGCCTGCCAGAATCAGTCCCACCACTCCGCTCGGGAGCTGTGTCGCTACGAAGTAGGGCAGAATGTTGTCGGGCTTTTGCTGTATGGCGACAGGCACTTCGGCGCCAGTCATCTGGTAAAAAGCCCAGAGGCAGGCGCCAATCACCATAAATGTCAGCCAAATCACAACGCAGAAGGAAGCGCCGCTGAACACGGCTCGTTGGGCTTCGCGGTCGGTGCGTGCTACCAGGTAGCGTTGAACGATGTTCTGCTCGACGATGTACGACCGGCCGAAAGAGGACAATCCCGAAAGAGCAAAAAGCCAGACCGTCGGACGGTCCTCAAACAGGCTCTTCCATGTTAGGGAATAGTCTCCGAGACTGAACTTGCCCCCGTCATAGGCAGTGGCCAGCACTGCAGCAGGTCCGCCTTCCGGCCGAAATAGAAGGGCGCAAAGAATCGTGACAGCTCCACTGGCCAGAACCAAACCTTGAACGACGTCGTTCCATACAACGGCTTCGATGCCTCCAATTAGCGTGTAGAGAATCGTGAATCCGGCGATGCCCGCGATCACCCACTGAATGTTCCAGCCCGTAATCACCTCGAGAGCAATCGCCGTCAGTAGCAATGTGAAACCGAGGTCAATCACCCGCAAAGCCACAAAGCCGAAGGAGCCATACATTCGCGCCCCCAGTCCGAAGCGGCGTTCCAGGTACTCATAGCTGGTCATGCCCACAACGTGCCGGTAGAAGGGAACAATGATGAGGGCCACAAACACCAGGATGAACGGGACCATCAGGTTGGGAACCAGCAAGCGGAAGTTCTCCGCAAACGCCGCCCCAGGGAAGGCCACGAAGCTGACGCTGCTGATCACTGTACCGACGATGCTGAACGCGACCGCCCAGCCCGGCAGGCTGCGATTGGCGACGAAGTATTCGGCCGTCGTCTTCTGTCGGCGCCCAACCCAAAAGCCGATAAAGCCGACCACCGAGAGATACAGCAGTATGGCCAGGTAATCCAGAAGGTGAAGTGCGTTCATTAAGTGTTCCTATGCCGTCAACACAGAGATTCGCTGTCCGAAGCCCTTCTGTTTTTCGGAAGGGGGCTGGCAACGGCAAAAACAAGATCGACAAACTTCGGAGGGAAGCTCTGTAGCTCGGATCTCAGGTTTTGCGCGGGTCTGGGGCTTTTGGGAAAAGCGAACCTGCAGAACCTGAGCTGTAAAGCCGACGAGTGGCAAATTAAGAGCGCTTTTCATGCTGCTGAGGGGCGCGACGAGCTATGAAGATGATGCCTCGTCCTTGCTTTCGTTGTCCTCGGCTTTTTCTTCGAGGACGAGTACGACGGCAATGGACGATTCCATCGTAAATCCTAACTCAACAGCTTCTTCACCACTTCACCGGCGACATCGGTCAGGCGGAAATCGCGTCCCATGTGGCGGTAGGTCAGGCGCGTATGATCAAATCCCAGACAATGCAAGAGCGTGGCTT
>Ga0187893_10004471_pt1 | contig 26553 bp, 30 predicted proteins | sample MA1701074metaG_FD_139574 | JGI IMG/M metagenome (GOLD analysis project Ga0187893, IMG submission 139574) | White microbial mat communities from a basaltic lava cave in the Kipuka Kanohina Cave System on the Island of Hawaii, USA - MA170107-4 metaG ... | reverse complement strand
GAAGCCGGGACCAGCCATATCCTGCGCACTACCGGTGCTCAAAAACTGCTTCTCTATGGCATCTCCTCGGGCGCGCTGCGGGCGGCGCTCTTCACCCAGCGCCACCCCGAGCGCGTCGCGCGCCTCGCGCTCGACGCCTTCGTGTGGACCGGCAAGGGCAGCCCGACGCTCGCCGAGCGCAGGAAGAAATTGCCCGAGTTCCAGTCGAAGAACCGCCGGCCGATCGACCGCGCCTTCGTGCGCAGCATCTTCACCCGCGACCATCCCGGCACCGCCGACGACGCCACGATCGAGGCTTTTGCGAGCGCGATCCTCGCGCTCGACGACTCGGTGCCCACCGGCACCTACGTCGACATGTGCTCGAAGCTGCCGCTGGTCGATCCGGCGAAGATCACCGTGCCCACCCTGCTGATGCGCGGCGAGTTCGACGGCATCGCGAGCCTCGAGGACCTGCTCGACTTCTTTCGCCTGCTGCCGCACCCCGACAAGCAGTTCGCGGTGATGGCCGGCATCTCGCACGCGAGCTTCCAGCAGAAGAACTACCTTACGGCGTATCACATCCTGCACGCATACTTCACCCTCCCCGACCCGGTTTATCGACCATGAAGAGCTTATTGGCAGGAGTGTTGCTGGTCACCTCGACGGCGGCTCTTTCTCAAACCTATCCCTCGCGCCCCGTGCGCATCGTGGTGCCATTGTCGCCCGGCGGCTTCGCCGACACGCCGGCGCGCATGCTCGCGCCGCGGCTTTCGGACCAGATGGGGCGCCAGTTCTTCGTCGAGAACCGGCCCGGCGCCGGAAGCACCATCGGCGCCGACTTCGTCGCGAAGGCGGCGCCGGACGGCTACACGCTGCTGCTCACCGGCACGCCGCACGTGATCAGCGCGCACCTCTACAAGAAGCTGCCCTACGACGCGCTGAAGGACTTCACTCCGATCGCGCTCATCGCCTCGGGGCCTTACGCCCTGGTGGTGAACCCGCGCGAGCTGCCGGTGAGCTCGGTGCGCGAGCTGATCGCCGCGGCCAAGGCGCAGCCCGGAAAGATCGACTACGCCAGCTCCGGCAACGGCAGCGCCCAGCACCTGGTGAGCGCGCTGTTCAACTCGATGGCGGGCATCGACCTGAACCACGTGCCCTACAAGGGAAGCGCCCCGGCGATGCAGGACCTGCTCGGCGGCCAGGTCAAGGTGTCGTTCGCCGGGGTGCCGAACGTGCTGGCGCACGTCAGGTCGGGGCGGCTGCGCGCGCTCGCCGTCAGCACGCCGAAGCGCTGGTCCGAGCTCCCGGAGGTGCCGACGGTGGCCGAGGCCGGGGTGCCGGGCTACGAGGCGACGCTGTGGCTCAACCTCGCGGGCCCGGCGGGCCTGCCGGCGGAGATCGTGCAGCGGCTCGCGGCCGAAATCGGCAAAACGCTGCAGGACCCGGAAGTGCAGAACAATTTCCGCGCCGCCGGCGTGGAGGCGACCTCCATGGGCCCGGCGGAGCTCAATGCCTTCATCCGCGCCGAGCACGAGAAATGGGGCCGGGTAGTGCGCGAAACCGGCGCGACCGTCAATTAGGCACAGCCTGCTGGCTTGTGTAGCTGCGCTGGCCGCGGCAGGGATGCCGGCCGGGGCGCAGGAGCCCGCGCCGCCCGAGCCCATCCCGTCCTTCGCCGAGCTCGAGGCGAAGTTCGCGCGCATCGGCGAGATCCGCATCATCCCGGAGGACATGTTCGACCTCAACGACCCGAGGGAGAACAACGCGGTGTTTCGCCTCGCGAACAAGCTGCATTTCAACACCCGTCCCAAGGTGATCGAGCGAATCCTGCTGTTCAAGACCGGCGACCCGGTCTCGGTGCAGCTGATCGAGGAAAGCGAGCGCCTGCTGCGCACGAACCGCTACCTCTACGAAGTCAGCATCAAGCCGATCGCCTACAAGGACGGCGTGGTCGACGTCGAGGTCAAGGCGCGCGACACCTGGTCGCTCGACCCTGGCATCAGCGTGGGCCGGGGCGGCGGGAGAAATACCGGCCGGATATCGCTCGAGGAAGAAAACCTCGCGGGCACCGGCATCGCGATCGGGATCTCGTACCGCTCCGACATCGACCGCAGCGGCACGCAGTTCAACATCACCGACAGCAACGTCTTCGGCACGCGCAATCTCGTCGCCTATTCGTACGCCAACTACGACGACGGGGACAACCAGTCCATCCTCCTGACGCGCCCGTTCTACGCGCTCGATACGCGCTGGTCCGCCGGCGTCAGCGCCGCAGCCAACAACATCGTGAGCACGCTCTACAACAGCGGCATCGCCGTCGCCGAGTACAGCGCGCGGCACAGCTCCGGGGACATCTTCTTCGGCCTGTCGCGGGGCTTGCTGCGCGGCTGGGCGCGGCGCTATTCGGTCGGGTTCAGCTACATGGACAGCGACTACGAGCCGCGGCCGGGCAGCGCGCCGCCCGAACGCCTGCCTGCCGACCTGACGCTCGCGGCGCCGTATTTTCGCTTCGAGCTGATCGAGGACGCCTTCCGCACCGACACCAACCTCAACCTCATCGGGCGCGTCGAGGACGTGAAGATGGGCGTCGAGGCGAGGGCGCAGCTCGGCCGCGCGCTCAGCTCGCTCGGCTCGACGCGCGACCTGTGGATCTACAGCGCTGCCGTGAGCGACGGCTTCGACGTCACCAAGAACAGCATCCTGCTTGCCAACGGAGGCATCAGCGGCCGCTATGCCGGCCGCGCCGAAAATCTGCGTCTTAGCAGCTCGGCGCGCTACTACCACCGCCAGGGCAGGCACATCGTGTACTACGCCGCGGTCTCGGGCGACATCGCGCACAACCCGGACAGCCCCGGCCCGCTGCAGATCGGCGGCGACAATGGCCTGCGCGGCTACCCGCTGCGCTACCAGGCGGGCGAGCACCGCGCGCTCGCCACCCTGGAGGCCCGCGTCTATTCCGACTGGTATCCGCTGCGCCTATTCCGGGTCGGCGGCGCGGTGTTCTACGACGTCGGCCGGGCGTGGCACGGCGAGAACACCAACCCGACGAACCCCGGCTGGCTGAGCGACGTTGGCTTCGGGCTGCGGCTGGTCCACGCCCGCACCGCCTTCGGCAACGTGCTGCACGCCGACATCGCGTTCCCGCTCAACCGCGAAGGCGACATCAAGTCGGTGCAGTTCGTGGTGAGGAGCAAGGTCGCGCTGTAACATGGCGTCCCTATGAAATCCTGCACGAAGGCATTTGCCGGCGCGGTAATGCTGCTTGCCGCCGGCTCCGTCCATGCTCAAGGCAACCTAGTCGTCTATTGCGCCAACGTCGAGGACTGGTGCCGCGTCATGGTCACCGCGTTCGAGCGCAAGACCGGCATCAAGGTGGCGATGACGCGCAAGAGCTCGGGCGAGGTCTACGCCCAGGTCAAGGCCGAGGCCACGAACCCGAGGGCCGACCTGTGGTGGGGCGGCACCGGCGACCCGCACGTCCAGGCCGCCGAGGAAGGCCTGACTCTCGAGTATCGGTCGCCGAACCTCGATCAGCTGCACCCCTGGGCCCAGGATCAGTGGAAGCGGACCCAGCAGCGCACCGTCGGCATCTTCGCCGGCGCCATGGGGATCGGGTTCAACACCAAGCTGCTCGCCGCCAAGAAGATCCCCGAGCCCAAGTGCTGGGCCGACCTGCTCGACCCGCGGTTGAAGGACGAGGTGCAGATGGCCGACCCGAACTCTGCGGGCACCGCGTACAACGCCCTCGCCTCGATCGTGCAGCTGATGGGCGAGGACAAGGGCTTCGACTACCTGAAGAAGCTGCACCGCAACGTCAACCAGTACACCAAGTCGGGCGCCGCGCCCGCCAAGGCGCTCAGCCTCGGCGAAACCGCGGTCGGCATCAATTTCCAGCACGACCTGGTGCCCTTCGTGCTGGAGGGCGCGCCGATCAAGATCGTGTCGCCCTGCGAGGGAACGGGCTACGAGATCGGCTCGATGTCGATCATCAAGGGCGCGCGCAACCTGAAGGCGGCCCGGGCCTGGTACGACTGGGCGCTGACCCGGGAGGCGCAGGAGGCCGGGCCGCTCGCCAGGGTGTCCTACCAGGTGCCCGCCAACCGCAGCGCCAAGACCTCGCCCGAGGCCCCGGACTTCTCCCGCATCAAGTTCATCGACTACGACTTCAAGAAGTACGGGTCGTCGGAAGTGCGCAAGCGGCTGCTCGCGCGCTGGAGCACCGAGGTGAAGGAGCAGCCGAAGTAGCTACATGTTGCGGCGGTACTGGCCGCCGACCTCGAACAGCGCGTGCGTGATCTGGCCGAGCGAGCACACGCGCACCGCGTCCATCAGCACCGCGAACGCGTTCTCGTCCTTGATTACGGCATCGCGCAGCCGTTGCAGCATGGCCGGCGCTTCCTTGGCGTTCCGTTTCTGAAAATCGCGTAAGCGCTTCAGCTGGGACCGCTTCTCTTCTTCCGTCGAGCGGATCAGCTCGAGCTTCCGCGGCACCGGGTCGGCGTGCGGGTTGCGGAAGGTGTTCACGCCCACGATCTCGTAGGAGCCGTCGTGCTTGCGGTGCTCGTAGGTGAGCGACTCTTCCTGGATCTTGCCGCGCTGGTAGCCGGTCTCCATCGCGCCGAGCACGCCGCCGCGGTTCGCGATCGCCTCGAACTCCTTCAGCACCGCCTCCTCGACCAGGTCGGTGAGCGCCTCGAGCGCGAACGAGCCCTGGTTCGGGTTCTCGTTCTTCGCGAGGCCCCACTCCTTGTTGATGATGAGCTGGATCGCCATCGCGCGGCGCACCGACTCCTCGGTCGGCGTGGTGATCGCCTCGTCGAACGCGTTGGTGTGCAGCGAGTTGGTGTTGTCGTAGGTGGAGATCAGCGCCTGCAGCGTGGTGCGGATGTCGTTGAAGGCGATCTCCTGCGCGTGCAGCGAGCGCCCCGAGGTCTGCGAGTGGAACTTGAGCTTCTGGCTGCGCTCGTTCGCACCGTAGCGCTCGCGCATCGCCACCGCCCAGATCCTGCGCGCCACGCGCCCCAGCACCGCGTACTCGGGATCCATGCCGTAGGAGAAGAAGAACGAGAGGTTCGGCGCGAAATCGTCGATCGGCATGCCGCGCGCGAGGTAGGCCTCGACGAAGGTGAAGCCGTTGGCGAGCGTGAAGGCGAGCTGCGAGATCGGGTTCGCGCCGGCCTCGGCGATGTGGTAGCCCGAGATCGACACCGAGTAGAAGTTCCGCACCTCGTTCTCGATGAAGTACTGCTGGATGTCGCCCATCACCTTGAGCGAGAACTCGGTCGAGAAGATGCAGGTGTTCTGCCCCTGGTCCTCCTTCAGGATGTCGGCCTGCACCGTGCCGCGCACCGCACGCAGGGTTTTGGCTGTTATTTCGGAAAGCTCTTTCTCGGTGGGCGTTCGGCCGAGCTTCTCGACCTGTTGATCGATCGCGGTATTGAAGAACATCGCGAGGATCGTCGGCGCCGGGCCGTTGATCGTCATCGACACCGAGGTCGCGGGATCGCACAGGTCGAAGCCCGCGTAGAGCGCCTTCATGTCCTCCAGCGTCGCGATCGACACGCCGCTGTTGCCGACCTTGCCGTAGATGTCCGGGCGCTCGTCCGGATCGAAGCCGTAGAGCGTCACCGAGTCGAACGCGGTCGAGAGCCGCTTGGCCGGCATGTCGCGCGACAGCAGGTGGAAGCGCCGGTTGGTGCGGAAGGGGCTCCCCTCGCCCGCGAACATGCGCGTGGGGTCTTCGTTCTCGCGCTTGAAGTGGAACACCCCGGCGGTGAACGGGAACTCGCCCGGCAGGTTCTCGCGCAGGCGCCAGCGCAGGAGCTCGCCATGGTCCTCGAACCGCGGCAGCGCCACCTTGGGCACGTGGGTCCCGGAGAGCGAGGTCTGGGTGAGCCTGGTGCGCAGCTCCTTGCCGCGCACCTTCACCACCCGCTCGTCGCCCGAGTAGGCTTTCACGACGTCGGGCCAGCCGTCCAGCAGCTTTTGCGCTTCAGGTCGAAGCGTCTTCGAGCCGAGAAGCGCTTCTATCTCGGGCACGCTATTGCCGAGCATCGCCTGGGCGGCGAGAAGCTGCTGCCGCTCTCTCGCCAGGCGCGACTGCTCGGCGGCGCTCCGGTGGTAACCGCGCACCGCTTCGGCGATCTCGGCGAGGTAGCGCGCGCGCTGCGGCGGCACGATGGCGTGGATCGCGGAGGAGACGCGGCTCGCGGGCCGCGGCAGCGCGCCCGGCTTCTTCTTCATGCCGAGCTTCTCGGCCACGGCGTGGTACAGCGCGGTGACCCCGTCGTCGTTGAAGCGCGATGCGATGGTGCCGAACACCGGCATCTCTTCGGGCGAGGTCCTGAACGCCTCGCGGTTGCGCTGCACCTGCTTGCGCACGTCGCGCAGCGCGTCCTCGGCGCCGCGGCGGTCGAACTTGTTGATCGCGATGAAGTCGGCGAAGTCGAGCATGTCGATCTTCTCGAGCTGGCTCGCGGCGCCGAACTCGGGGGTCATGGCGTAGAGCGAGGCATCGACATGGGGCACGATCGCGGCGTCGCCCTGCCCGATGCCCGCGGTCTCCACCACCACCAGGTCGAAGCCCGCGGCGCGGCAGGCGGCGATCGCGTCGCCGAGCGCCGCCGACACCTCGGCCCCGGCGCCGCGCGTGGCGAGCGAGCGCATGAACACGTTCGGCGCGTGGATCGCGTTCATCCGGATGCGGTCGCCGAGCAGCGCGCCGCCGGTCTTCCTGCGCGTGGGATCCACGGAAAGGATGGCGATCCTTGTTTCATCGCCCTGGTCCAGGCGAAAGCGTCGCACCAGCTCGTCGGTGAGCGAGCTCTTGCCCGCGCCGCCGGTGCCGGTGATGCCGAGCACCGGGGCCGGGTTGGCCTTTGCCCTTTCATGCAGGGGTTTTGATTCGAGAACGCCAAGTTCCAGCGCGGTAATGATCTGCGCGAGCGTCTTCGGGTCCTTGCGCGACGGATCGAAGTCGCAGCGCGCGAGCATGTCGTTGATCATGCCCTGCAGGCCCATGCGCTGGCCGTCCTCGGGCGAGTAGATGCGCGCGACGCCGTAGTCCTGCAACTCCCTGATCTCGGCCGCCACGATCACCCCGCCGCCGCCGCCGAACAGCTTGATGTGCTCCCCGCCCTGCGCGCGCAGCAGGTCGAGCATGTACTTGAAGTACTCGAGGTGGCCGCCCTGGTACGAGGACACCGCGACGCCCTGCACGTCCTCCTGCAGCGCCGCGGCGACCACCTCCTCGACCGAGCGGTTGTGGCCGAGGTGGATCACCTCGGCCCCCGAGGCCTGCAGGATGCGCCGCATGATGTTGATCGACGCGTCGTGGCCGTCGAACAGGCTCGCCGCGGTGACGAAGCGGATCTTGTGTCTTGCCTTGTAGACCAGCTTGGCGGAATCGGACAGGTCGGTCACGCGGCCAGCCTACTTTACGTTGACGTAAACGTCAATCCCGGTAGGACGGGTCCTTCGCGTCCGCCATGCGCACCAGCGCCGCGAACACGTCGTCGCAGGTGCGCTTCTCGTCGATGCTCGACTCGCGCACGGTCTGCTCGAACACCTCGCGCCGGATCGGGTTGGGCGCCCCGGCGGCCGCCGTGGCGATCTGCACGTCGCAGGCGCGCTGCATCACCCGCAGAACCTGGAACGCCTGCGACAGGCTCTCGCCCCAGGCGAGCAGGCCGTGGTTCCGCAGGACCACCGCCTGCTTGTCGCCGATGTCGCGCACCAGGCGCTCGCGCTCGCCCGGGTCGACCGTGATGCCCTCGAAGTCGTGGTAGGCGACGCGGCCGTAGAGCATCGCGCCGTAGAAGTTGTCGTGCGAAAGCCCCTCTTTCAGGCCCGCGACCGCGCAGCCGGTGGTGGTGTGGGTGTGCATCACGCAGTGCGCGCGCTCGATCGCGCCGTGGATCGCCGAGTGGATCACCAGCCCCGCCTGGTTCACCGGCCAGCGCGAGGGGCGCAGCGCATTGCCCTCGAGGTCGATCAGGATCAGGTTCGACGCGATCACCTCGCTGTAGAGGAGGCCGAACGGATTGATCAGGAAGCGCACCTCGGGGCCCGGCACGCGCAGCGTGATGTGGTTGAAGATGGTCTCGGTCCAGCCCAGCATGTCGAACACGCGGTAGCACGCCGCGAGCTCGAGGCGCGCCTTGCGCTCCGCATCCGACATCGGCAGGTCGGCGTCCTGGCGCAGGCGCCCGGTGTGGTAGATCGTCATGGGCCTAGTTTACTCTGCCGGACAGGGTCTCGATGATCGGGCAAACGATCCTGCCGCGGCGAACCTCGCAGCGCTCAATCAGGTCCTCGAGGGCACGGCGCATCCGCTCCAGGTCAGCCATTCTTGCCTTTACCAGCGCGAGCTTTTCCTCGGCCAGCGCGCGGGCGCTGCCGCAGCTCCGAGCTTCCTCGAGCGCAAGCAAGCGCCGGATCTCGGCGAGCGAAAACCCGAGCTGCTGCGCGCGCTTGATGAAGCGCACGCGGTCCACCGCATCCCCGGCGTAGCGCCGCACCCCGCCCAAGGGCTTCGCCGGCTCCTCGATCAGCCCGAGGCGCTGGTAATAGCGGATCGTCTCGACATTCACCTCAGCCGCCTTCGCGACTGCACCGATGGTCAGGCTTGAGCTCATAGGCAGCGCCTTGATTCCGTACTGAGATACGGAGTTTAGAGTAACGCAGCGATCATGGTCTCGATCCTGGTCACCGCATAGCCGCCGCCAACCTTCTCGGCGGAGAACCTGATCTTGTCGCCCGCCTTCACCTGGTCGAGCCTCGCCGGATCCTTGACCCGAAACACCATCGTCATCGGCGGCATGTCGAGGCTGGGGATCGGGCCGTGCCTGATGATGAGCCGCTGCGCTTGCTTGTCCACCTTGCGCACTTCGCCGTCGGCAAGCGCAGCGCCCCCCTGGGCAAACACGGGGGCGACGAGCGAGGCGATGATCAAGGCGACCACGAATCGCTTCATCGGACTTGCTTGGACGAGGCTATCCCGCGCAGCAGGAAAGCTGCTTCACGTCCTTCGTGAAGGTCTGCGCGCAAAGCTTCAGGCCCTCGACCATCGTGAGGTACGGGAAGAGCTCGCCGCCGAGATCGGCGACGGTCATGTTGGCGCGCAGCGCGAGCGCCGCGGCCTGAATGAGCTCGCCTGCCTCCGCCGCGACCGCGTGCACGCCGAGAAGGCGGCCGGTGCGCGCCTCCGCGACCATCTTGACGAAGCCGCGCGTATCGAAATTGGCGAGCGCGCGCGGCACGTTGTCCAGGGTGAGCGTCCGGGACTCGGGCGACAATTCTCGATCGCGCGCTTCCTGCTCGGTGAGCCCCGCCGACGCGATCTGCGGGGTCGTGAAGATCACGGCGGGCATGGCGGAGAGATCCAGCGCAGCATCCCCGCCGAGCATGTTGACCGCAGCGCGCGTGCCGGCCGCGGCGGCCACGTACACGAATTGCGGCTGATCGGTGCAGTCGCCGGCCGCATAGACGTGCGGCACCGAGCTGCGTAGGCGCTCGTCCACGATCACCGCGCCGCCACGGTCCGTCGCGACGCCGATTTCGGAAAGCCCGAGACCGTCGGTGTTTGGCCGGCGTCCGGTGGCGACCAGCAGTCTGTCGCCGGAAAGCTTCTCCGCGCCCGCATCCAGCGCGAACCGACCATCTTGGCAGGACACGCTTCGCACATGGGCATTGACGAGCACCCGGGCGCCTTCGGCTTCCAGTATCCGCCTAACCTCCTCGCCGATCGCGGAATCCATCCTGGGCAGCAGCGTGAGCAGCTCGACGAAGGTGACCCGGGCGCCGAGATGCAGGAACGCCTGGCCGATCTCCAGGCCTACGGCAGACCCGCCAAGCACGATCAGATGCTCCGGAATCTCCTCCGCTGCCAGCGCCTCGGCAGAGGTCCAGTAGGGCGCGGCCGCCAGCCCGGGAATCGGTGGCACGGCGGGGGAGGCTCCGGTCGCGATCAGGAATCGGTCGGCGCGAACCTCCTCTTCCCGTCCATCGGATCTCGCGACGCCGAGAGCCTGCGGGCTCTTGAAGCGGGCTTTGCCCTGCACGAAGCGAATCGCGGCGTTATTCTCGAGGACGCTCGCGTACTTCGCCTGGCGCAGCGCCTCCACGAGGCCTTGCTGCTGCGCGACCATGGCTGCGCGGCGGATCGCAGGACGGCGCCGCTCCACGCCCTCGAACGCGTGCGCCGACTGCAAGTGGGCGATATCGGCGCCGCGGATCATCACCTTCGACGGCACGCAACCAAGGTTCACGCACGTGCCGCCCAGAGTGCCGCGCTCGATCATCGTGACCCGCGCGCCGCCTTCGGTTGCGCGGATCGCTGCGGCGAACGCCGCGCCGCCCGATCCCACGATTGCGACATGAAGCGCCTCGCTGGGCGCGCCTTCTCTCTTGGACACGCTCGCGCCATAGCCGGCGGCCTTGACTGCCGCGACCAGCGCCTCAGGTTCGATCCCGCTCGCCTCCACTTGCGCGCTTGCGTCGCGCTGGGAAACCTCTACTTGCGTGACGCCGGGCACGCCGGTAAGCGCCTCCTTGACGTGCCGCTCGCACTCGCCGCAGGTCATTCCTGTGATGCGCAGCGCGACGGTGCTCATGCCAACCCTTTCGAGCGGTTCAGGGCTTGGGGGTGGATGGAAAGCCGGCGTTTCGAGTCGCCCTCATCAACGCCTCGACAGTGGTCTTCGCGTCGTCGAAAGTGACCACCGCCTCCTTGCGCTCGTAGTCCACCTCCGCCCGGGAGACGCCATCGACTTTCATCAGCGCCTTCTTCACCGTCGGCGGGCAGAGCGAGCACGTCATGCCGGAGACCGACAAGGTGACCGTCTTTGGCTCGGCAAGCGCCGGCGCGCCGAAGGCGCCGGCCGCAACGAGCGCCAGCGCAATGAGCAAGCCTTTCATTTCAGAAGAACAGGTAGCCGTAGTACGGGAACGTGAGCAGCGCCGCGGAGAGCGCCGCCACCGCCCAGAAAACGATCTTGTGTTGCATCTTGGTCTTCGGAGCCGCGCACACCTCGCCCGGCTCGCACGCCGCGGCCGGACGATAAATACGCCAGCCGGCAAAACCAAGCACGAGGAGCGTCGCCGCGATCAGATACGGGCGCAAAGGGGTGAACAGCTCGACAGCGCCCACGACCCAGGCGCCGCCGAGGCCGAGCGAGACGAGCACGAGCGGTCCCACGCAGCAGACCGAGGCGAGCAGCGCCAGGACCCCGCCCGCTGCCAACGTCCCGGTAGGAGCCTTCTCGGGGGCAGCGTCGCCTTTGACCGCCGCCGGACGGCTATTCTCGAGGCTAGGCTGTACTGCAGAATTCGATTCGAGCATGAGTTTCTCCTGCGGATCGGAGCTTAAGTCCGTAGCCAGGTACGGAGTCAAGCCCTGAGGATGCAAATACTTGAAGCTCCAGTCGCTGGAGGTTTTAGCGTTGGACAAAGAGGAACCACGCGATGAATGCACTGAGCGAACGCGTCACCTTCTCGATCGGCGAGGCAGCCCAGGCCGCCGATCTTCCCGTCAAAACGCTGCGGTACTACGAGCAGATCGGCATGATGCCGAAAGTGCGCCGCACCAATGGCGGGGCGCGCACCGGGGGCCATCGCCTCTATACCGAGGCCGATGTGGGCCGCCTGCGGTTCATCCGGCACGCGCGCCTGCTCGGATTGCCGCTGTCCGACGTGCGCGAGCTCGCGGCGCTCGCCGACGGCAAAGGTTGCCCGAGCAGCCAGCCGGAGTACCACGCGATTTTGCAAAGGCATCTGCGGGCGATCGACGAGCGCATCAACCATCTGCTCGGCCTGCGCAGCTCCCTCCGGCGCCTGATCTCGCCGTCACGGCAGGCCAAGGCCCACAAATGCTCGTGGGAGACCTGCGCCTGCATGAGCGCCGGCGGATGAATCAGGCGCTGTGGGCCGCGCTCCGATGGTGGATCCGGTTCCGGCGTGGCCGCATGCCGCCGCCGCGGTTGCCCGATCCGGTCTGGTATTTCGCCTATGGCTCCAATATGAACGAACGGCTGTTCCGCGAGCGCCGGCACATGACTTGGCTCGAAGCGCGGGTCGGCCGGCTGCGCGGCTACCGGCTCGCCTTCACCGTCGGCGGCGGAATGTGTCCCGGCATATCGGCGCCCGCCAACATAGTTCCCGAGGCCGGCGGCGTCGTTTACGGCGCGCTTTACCTGCTCCCGCTGCGGAAATTCGCCCGGCTCGATAACAGCGAAGGCAGGCAGTACGACTACCTCCGGACCGAGGCGCAAGATATGGCCGGCGAGCGCTTACCGGTGGTGACCTACAAAGTGCCGCATGCCGCCGCGGAAGGGCGGCCGGGCAAACGCTATTTCGAGCTCATCCGCGAGGCAGCCCGCCAGCGCGGCCTGCCCGCCGAATACATCGCCTTTCTCGACCGCATCGAAACGCGCGACTGAAAGCGCAGCGATGAAAGCGACCCTCAACCGGTGGTGGTCCGGGCGGCGCGTTGCCCGCCTATATGCTTGCGCGCATCGATGAGCGCCTAAGATGGCCGCTATGTACTGGCTCGGCAGTCTCTACCCCGGCGATCCGCGCCATTCGGCTGTGTCGGGTCGAAAAGACGGCCAACACTTGATCTTCCAGTGACTGGAAGGGCTAAAAGGACGTTGCGATGAGCAAAATTCAGCCAAAGGGCCTTTCCATCAGCGAGGCCGCGCGCGCGGCCGGGGTGAGCGCCAAGACGATTCGCTATTACGAGCAGATCGGCCTCATTCCCAAGGCGCCGCGCCATGCGCGCGCCGCGCGCACCGGCGGCGACCGCGTCTACAGCGAGGCGGCCGTCGGCCGGCTGCGCTTTATCCGCCACGCGCGGCTCGTGGATCTAAGCCTCGACGATGTTCGCGAGCTGCTCAAAATTTCCGATGCCGGCTGTCCCAGCACCCACCCGAAATATTCGGAAGTGCTGCGGCGGCACGTTCGCACGATCGACGAGCGCATCAACCATCTGCTCGGGTTGCGCGGCGCCGTGCACCAGCTCTTGAGTCGCTCGAGCGCTGCCGGGGATGAGTGCTGCACCTGGGAGACCTGCGGCTGCATGCATGTAAAGGAGCCGAGCCATGTGTGACCTGTGTGGATGCGGATTCGGAAGCGCGCGTGTGCGTCTCGCCAGCGCAAACGACGTCCCGGTAACGCTCGCGGCGATACCGGTGAGGATTGTCGAGCCTGGCGCCGGCGAGCGGTTGCAGCCCGAACGCCAGCAGGGCATCAAAGATCCGCTGTTGCAGCGAGCGCCCCGCTCCCCATAAGCCGGCGCGGCGGGCCAGCGCTATTTCAGGCTGATCCGCGAAGCGGCGCATCAGCGCGGGTTGGCGTTCGTATGTGTTGCTGTCGAATGGAGGATGGAAATGGCCGCAGGCCGAGTCGGGGAAGTGATGCGGGTCAGCGTTGCAGTCATTCTTGCGTTCGCCGCGCTCAGCCTTGCGGCGCGAGCCTGGGCGGCGGTGGTCGAGGTCAAGTCCGCAGGGGCAGAAGGCGTTCCTGACGAAACCGCGACAAAGGCAATGGCCATCAAGGGCATCCGGAAGGTGGAGCGGTACCTCGTCATCAAGGCCCAGCCGCACGAGGTGATCGGGGTGGACCCCGACGCACGGCTGCGCGTGCTCACACCGGAGGGGAGCGTGGTCGAGGCCAAGCTCGAGAGCGGGAAGGCTTTTCGGAAGGAAGACGACGGCAGGAACGTCGCGATCGTCGGGAGCAACGTCTACGCCGAGGACTACGGCTATCGCGGCACGATGGGGGCCATGGCGACGATGAAGCATCTCCTCGAGGTCGGCCAAACCTTCAGGCTGACCGGGGAGTCCGGGCCGCGCTTGCGCGTGCTCGGGACCTTCTCCGCCAAGCCCGAGGCGCTGGCCCAAAGAGTGTTCCTGCCGCTCGCGACGGCTCAGAAGCTCTTTGACCGGCCGGGCAAGCTCTCCCACCTGTTCCTGACGACGGAAGGTGATACCGAAGCGCTCCTCAAGGAGCTGAAGTCGGCGTTGGGATCGCAGCTGCAGGTGAGGGTCGTCTCGCGCTAAGCGGCGCGCGGCACACGCTGCGCCGCCTCCCCGAATGCGAGCCTTCATCCGCGGGCTGCGGAACGTCTACCGAAACAGGATCCGGTTCGCCCTCGTCATGGCGATCCTCGGGCTTGCCGCAGGCGTGTCGATCACGATGGCGCAGGTGAGCGCCGGGATCGCCGGGAACCTGGCTATCGTGACCGCCGACTATCTTGCGCTCCTGGAGGTCCGCAAGGCCGGCGGCGACGGCATGGGGGTGGGAGTCGATGCGCTGCCCGAAGAGGTTTTCGGGAAGGCGAGGACCGTGCCGCATGTGCTGAAGACGGAGAAATACCTCTTCCAGCGGATGATCTACCCGCAACGCGCAGCGTCGATCGCGATTATCGTCGGCCTGGAGCCCGGGGCGGCACCACGCCTGGCGCTCCACGGCGAGCTCAACCGGCCGCGGCTCGCGGCCGGCCGGTGGCTGGCAGCGCAGGACCGCGGCCTGCCGCGCGTCGTCGCGGGACGGTCTTTCGCCCATTTCTTCGGCCTCGCTCCCGGTTCGCGCTTCATGCTGCGCGGAGAGAATGTCGCGGTCCAGGATCGTCCCGGCCGGGACGCGGTCATCGAGGACATGGAGGTAGAGGTCGTCGGGGTCTTCGAAGCGGGCTTCGTCTTCGGCGACAACCAGCTCTTCATGCCGCTCGATGTGGCGCAGCGCTTCTCGAAGCAGGAGGGCAGGATCACCCACATCTATGCGACGGCCGCGTCCGTAGACAAGGTCGAGGCAGTGGAGGAGGGCTTGAGGCAGGCCTTTGGCGATGAGGCCGACGTGATCTCGGGCCAAGCGCTTGCGCAGTCCTGGGCCAAGGCCCTAGGCGCGATCCGGGCGAACAGCCTGGCAGCGGGCTGGGTGGCGGTGGCGGCAGCGGCCCTGGTCGTGCTCTTCACAATGATCCTCGTCACCCGCGAGCGCACCCGGGAGATCGGGATCCTCAAGGCCCTGGGCGCAGACAGCGCCAGCGTTGGGCGCCAGTTTCTCGCCGAGTCGCTCGGCGTCGCGATGGTCGGAGCCGGCCTGGGCCTAGCCCTTTTCGCCGTCGGCGGACCGCGAATCGCGAACGTGCTGCTCGGCCTGGCCACCTCGAGCTTGACGCCCGCGACGGCAATGGGCGGCGAGACCCCGGCGCAGAGCCTTGTCCTTCCCTACGACCTTTCCTGGGTCTCGCTCGGCGCCGCGTTCGGGGTCGTGGTGCTCCTCACGCTCGTGGGGAGCCTCTACGCAGTCACGAGGGCGGTCAGCCTGCGCCCGGTCGAGGCCATGCGCTCTGCGTAAATGCGCCTCCTCGTGCTCGGCATGCGCAACGTCTACCGGCACCACGCGCGAGCGGCGCTGGCGATCGGAGTCGTCGGGCTCAGCGTTGCGCTCTTCGTCACCATGAGCCGCACCGGTGCGGTGACTGCGCAGCAAGCGCGCGAGCTCAAGGCCCGGGCGGGGACGCAGATCGAGGTGAACGAGGCCGGGAACACCTCCGGTTACGCGGGCACGGTGACCGCCGAGCTGCTGCCCGCCGACATCTCGCGCCTGCGCGCGCTGCCCCATGTCGTGAAGGTCGAGCGCTACCTCAAGCGCCAGTTCGTGGACAACCGGCGCACGCCGCCGACCGGCGTGCTGATCGGCGCCGAGCCCGCCGCGACGCTGCGGCTTCAGTCGATGGGCGGCTTCGTCGGCAGCCCGCGCCTGCGCGAAGGCCGGGAGTTTACGCCGGCGGACGCCGGCAAGGCGGTGGCGATCGTGGGCAGCGCGTTCAGCCGCAGCCGCAATGTCGCGCTCGGGGACGAGCTCGTGCTGCCCGGCGCCGAGGTGCAGCGCGGCAGGTGGATCTATCCACACCCCATCCAGGACCTGCGGGCGCGCGTGATCGGCATCTTCGAGGTGCGCGTCGTCTACGCCGACAACCAGGTCTTTGTTCCGCTCGATGTCGCGCAGGCCGTGATGGGGCTCGGGCCGCAGCGCGTGAGCCAGTACATCGTCACCGTGGACTCCGCCGAGAACGTGCCCGCCGTTGCCCAAGCGCTGAAGGCCGGGCTCGGCCCCGCCGCGGACGTCATCAGTCAGGACCAGGCGGCGCTCCAAACAGCGGGGGCGCTCGAGGCCGTGAGCCGCGCCGGCCGGGTGGGGGCCCTCGTTGCCGCGCTCGCCGGGATGCTCGTGGTGCTGTTCACGATGGTGCTCGTCACGCGCGAGCGCACGCGCGAGATCGGGATCCTCAAGGCGATCGGGGCCTCGCACCAGGACGTGGCGCAGCTCTTCGCCGCGGAAACGCTCGCGCTCGCGGTGTCCGCCGGTGTACTGGGGTCGCTGCTCTATGCCCTTGCCGGCCGCGCTCTCGGCGCCACGTTCCTCGGCTTGGTTGGCGCGGAGCCGAGCGAGGCGATCCGCTATGCGAGCGACCCGGACGCGCTCGCCCAGGGGCTCGCGCTGGCGGTGGTCTTCGGCCTGATCGGCAGCCTCTACGCCGTGACGCGCGCGGTGCGCATGCGTCCCTCGGACGCGATGCGAATTCGCGAATAGGGAGATTCGCCGTGCCAGAGTATGCAGTGGTGCTGGAAAGCGTGGTCAAGCGCTACCCGATGGGCGCCGATACCGTGGAGGCGCTGCGCGGGCTCGAGCTCGCGATCCCGGCCGGCGTCATGGCGGCGATCATCGGGCCGAGCGGCAGCGGCAAGAGCACGCTGCTCAACCTGCTCGGCGCGCTCGACCATCCGACGGCGGGGAAGGTCATCGTGGCGGGCACCGACCTCGGGACACTGCCCGAAGCCGGGCTCACCGCCTATCGGCGCCGGAGCGTCGGCTTCGTGTTCCAGGACTACGGCCTGATTCCGAATCTCACCGCGCTCGAGAATGTCATGCTGCCCATGGAGTTCGCCAAGCTGCCTGTCGCCGAGGCGAAGCAGCGGGCGCGCCAGCTCCTCGAGGCCGTCGGCCTCGGCCATCGGACCAGCCATCGGCCGTCGCGGCTCTCGGGCGGCGAGCAGCAGCGTGTCGCGATCGCACGAGCCCTCGCCAACGACCCGGCGATCGTGCTGGCGGACGAGCCCACCGGGAACCTCGATACGACGAAGGGACGGGAGATCGTCGAGCTGCTGCGGCGCCTGGTCAAGGAGCGGGGCAAGACGGCGATCGTCGTCACGCACGACGCCCGGATCGCTGGCGCCGCGGATCTGCGGTTCCACATCCAGGACGGCAAAATCGAGGAGGGCTCTCATGAAAACGCTGCGCACTAGCAGACGGCTGGCGGCCGGTGTGCTGGGAATTGCAGCGGCCTTCGCATTTCTCACGCCCGCCCTCGCACAGATGAAGCCGGAGCAGGTCGAACGCGAAGTTGACCCGCGCCAGAATCCCTTTGCCCTGCATGGCGTGCTGGCCCCGGAAACGCCGGTCGAGGGAGACGTGGTGGAAATCAGCGGCGAAGTCGCAAGCCGGGTGTTTCCTCATATCCGCACGGTCGTCCGATTCTGGATCGACGGCGAGAAACGAGAGGAGACCGCCTACGTCATCGCGCCGCGCGCCGAATCGGTAGTCGTTTACGAGTGGACGGCGACACCTGGGCCTCACACGATTCGGATCGAAGTGCTTTCGCCCGCCGGCGTGCGCTACGCGGCCTGGGAACGCACGATCACGGTAAGGGCGAAATAGCATGGTCCGCGCGAGTCTTTTCGCGGTCGCAGCGCTGCTTGCCCTGGTCGCTCGCGCCGAAGATGCGCTGCGCGGGATCGTGCCCGCGCCGAGCGGGGTCGCGAGGCTCGAGGTGAGCGCCGGAAACACTTATCCCTTGCCTTGGAGCGGCGCGGAGCGTTGCGGCACGCGCCTTCAGCCGGGGTGCTTTCGGGTGAAGGAAATGAATTCGACGCACGTGGTGCTCGATTACCCGCGCGTCGAGCTTCAGGGCGGCGCCTTGAAGCCTCAAGGTTTTCGCTACGTCACCCCGGTGAGCGTCTCGGGGAGCGGCTACGAGCTGTTCGCGATCAAGCACGGCGGCGGTCGCGAGGAGTGGATTTATGCGTTCCTGGAAGCGGTCCAAGAAACCCGCGCGCGCCTGCGCTTCATCAAGCTCCCCGCCTTCGTTACCGACCGGGCGTTGCTCACGGTCAGTATCTCCGTCGATTCGCCACGGCGCCGCTACCGGGAGCATTACACCGTCGACGCGCAGGAGCCCCTGACGCTGATCGGCGTCGGTCGCCTGGAAACGATTTTCCCCGGCGCACGTCTCGAGGGCATCGAGGTCAACGGGATGAAATCGCCCCATCCCTACGCTGACATCATCCACCTCAACCTGGCGGCCGGCCGACATGAGGTGACGGTTGACGTCGCGTTCGGCCCGCCCGCGGACGATCTCACGATCCAGGGGACGCTGCTCGAGCCGCGCCGGATGTCGCTGATCCATGCGCTTGACCTTCGCGTGGAGGCGGGCTCTGCCCCCGCCGAGCTCGAGGTGCGCACGGTCGGCCTTCCGAACGACATATGGGAGGCTTTCAAGTCGACACTAGTCGTAGAACCTCCACGAGCAGAGGCGACGCCCGATCGCCTGGCGGTGCGCTACGACTTCCGGGCAGGCGAAGCGGTGGTACTCAAGGCTCGTCCCCGGATCCCGGTCGGGCCCAACAATTATCCGGTGATGATCAACGTCAAACGCCTCGGCGGAACAGCGCCACGCCAGGAGCCCTGAAATGAGTCCTCTCGGCTCCTACGGCTCGAACATGAACGAGCGGCTGTTCCGCGAGCGGCGCCACATGACGCCGCTTGAGGCGGGCGGCGGCGGCGTGCGCCCGGAGTACGTCGCCTTTCTCGATGCCGTAGAGACCGGAGAGTGATGCCCGGCCGGCGACGCGCCTGGGTCATCGGCGGCGCGCTCGTCGGCGCGGGCGCGCTCGCCTGGGTGTTCGGGCGTCTCGACTACGCAAGACTGCGGGAGGTACTGGCCGGCGCCGACGCGCGCTTTCTGCTCCTGGTGCCGGTCGCGATTGCCGCCGAGCAGCTCGTGCGGGCGTGGAAGTGGCGCCAGATCCTCTACCCGCTGCGCGCGGTGGCGACGCTGCGGCTCTTCGGCGCCATCATGGCCGGCTATCTCGGGGGTATGCTGGTCCCGTTCGGCGTCAGCCCGATCCTGCGCTCCTGGCTGATCGCCCGGCTCGACGCACTACCGTTCAGCGCTGTTCTCGCCTCGGTGGCGATCGACCGTCTCATCGACGGCATCGTCTTCACCGGTTTTGTCGCCGCGGTGCTTGCATTCGCAGCGTTTCCCGACACGGAAGGCAGCATCCGGCTCGGCCTCGTTATCGCCGGCATCGGCAGCTTTGCGCTGTTCGCGCTGCTGCTCGCGCTGCTCGCGCGCTACCGGCGCGGCGTCCTCGACGGTTCGGGCTGGGTCCTGCGGCTGGCCGACCGGCTGCCGGCGCGCTTCGTCGAGCGAGGGCGCGCGCTCCTGCGATCATTTGCCCAAGGCGTGGTCTGGCCGGTACAGCCGTGGCGCCGCGCCGGGGTCGTGCTCGCCAGCGTGGTGATCAAGCTGATCGCGGCGACGCATTTCCTTTTTGCCGGCCTCGCCTTCGGCGTGCTGCTGCGCCCGCTCGATTACCTTTTTCTCATCGTGTTCCTCGGCTTCATCGTCATCCTGACGCACTTCGCGCGCATCGCCGGGGGCTTTATCGTGGGCGCAGTATTCGCGCTGGGTCTTTTTGGCGTCGAAGCCGAGCAGGCCGTCGCAATGACCGTCGTGGTCCAGGTGGCGAGCATCGCCACGGTCGCCGCCATCGGCGCGTTCGCCCTGTGGAGGCATGGATTCACGCTTGCCGATCTGCAGCGCGCCGAGGCGGCGGGGGCGCGCAGTGCGTGAGACGCGCGGCCGATTCTGGCGCATCTCGGCCGCGGGGGTCTTTTTCCAGGGCGGCGCCGCCGCGGTCGATCCCAACACCGTCGTGCCGGCGCTGGTGCACGGGCTGACAGGCAGTGCTGTAGCGGTCGGAGCGGCAGTCGGTACGGCGCGCTTCGGCTGGCTCTTTCCGCAGCTCTTCGTCGCCTACTACGCGCAGCGGCGCACACGCAGGCTCCCGTTCTACATGCTCGGCGCCTTTGGCCGCGTGGCCTGTCTTGCCGGCGTTGCGGCCCTGCTTTGGTTCGCCGGCAGCGATCCAGGCTTGCCGGCGATCGTCGCATTCTTCGCCCTGTGGACGCTCTACTCTTTCGTTAGCGGCATCGTGGCCGTGCCTTACAACGACATCGTTGCTCGCTCGATTCCCTCGGGCGAGCGCAGCCGGATGCTGGCGCTGCGCTTCTTCGGCGGCGGGCTCCTCGCGCTTGCCGTGGCGGCCGCCGCGCACCGGATACTGGAGACACTTCCCTTTTCCGGCGGCTACGCGGTGCTGCTGCTGCTCGGTGCCGCATTGCTGCTGGTCTCGGCGCTGTTTTTCGTGACCGCGGGCGAGCCGGCGGCACCGGCGGATGCTTCGCCGGCTGCCGGGTTCGCTAGATTTTTGCGAGGCGGTCTCGATACCGTGGTGGAAGATCGCCGCTTCAGGCTTTTCCTCTTGGCGCAATGGCTGAGCGGCGCAGCCGCGATGGCGCTTCCCTTCTATATCCTGCAGACCCGGCGCTCGGCGCTGGAGGTCGCTTTCCTGCTCGGCGCGCAGACGGCAGGCGCGCTGCTATCCAACCCGCTGTGGGGCTGGTGGGGCGACCGGCGGGGCAAGCGCGAGTTGCTGGAGCTCGTTGCCGCCGCAGGTGCGTTGGCGCCGCTTCTTGCTCTTGCCTGGATCGCCGCCGAGGGCCGCTGGGCCGTGGCGGCACTGCCTTACTTCGCGGTGGTGTTTGCCCTTCTGGGAGCGGTGGGGAACGGCAGCACCATCGCCTATCTCGGCTACCTCATGGAGATTTCGCCGGAGGACCGGCGCCCCGCTTACAGCGGTTACTTCAACGCGCTTGTCGCGCCCGCTGCGCTGCTTCCCATGGCCGGCGGCGTGCTTGCGCAAGCCGGCTCCGTTGCGGCGGTATTCGCGGCAAGCGCGGCCGCTGCCGTGCTGCAATTAGTTACCGTATGGCGACTGCGCAATGCTGAATCTGTGGCGAAGGCTGCGTAGGCTGATCGCAAAGTCGTGGGCGCTCTCGTGGTGCTACTACCGGCTGCACGGCATCCGCCTCCTCGGTCCGCCGGGCGAGGAAGTCTGGTACTTCGCGTATGGCGCGAACATGCACGACAGCGCGTTTCGCGAACGGCGCGGCATGTGTCCGCTGGAATGGCGCCCGGGCCGCGTGCGCGGCTACCGGCTGCGTTTCAACCTGGAAGGGCGGCCGATTGGCAAGGCGGCACCGGCGAACCTTTGCGCCGATGCCGCGGCCGAGGTGTGGGGCGTGCTTTACCGGATCACGCGGCGCGATGTCGTGCGCCTCGACTCGACCGAGGGCGTGCCGGGGCGCCGGTATCGCCAGATCTGGGTCGACGCGATGGACATCGACGGCCGGCCTCTCAAGGCCGCCACGTACATTGCGCAGGGCAAGGAGACCGACGGCAATCCTTCGCTTCGCTACCTCACGTTGCTGCGCGACGGTGCCCGGGCGCACAACCTTCCCGAGCACTGGGTCCGGTATCTGGAGAGCGTCAAGCACGCCGAATGAATCGTCTGGTTTTGATCTTTGCGGTTCTACTCCCCGTGGCCGCGGCCTCGGCCGAAGAAATCGCGCTGCTGGATCCGGGCGCGCCGATCGAGGGCCTGTGGAGCCGCGGCGGCTGGCGCCGCCAGACCGAGTACAGCCGCGCCGAAATCGGCGGTGTTGCGGCGATCCGCGCGGTCGGCAGAAACTCGGGCTCCGCGCTGCACCGCGAGCTGCGCTACCGGCCGGCCGATTACCCGTGGCTGGAGTGGAGCTGGCGCGTCGACAAGCTGCAGGCGAGCGCCTACCTGCGCGACGTGAAGCGAGAGGACTTCGGCGCAGCCATATCTCTGTTGTTCGGCCGACCGAGCCTGTTTCGCCGGGAGGTACCGACCTTGAGCTACGTCTGGACCAACGCCAAGCTACGCCCCGGCGACGTGGTGGAAAGTCCGCATCACCGCGGCACCGTGCGCAGCATCGTGCTCCAGGCCGGGACGGAAAGGCTCGGGCAATGGGTGCGCGAGCGGCGCAACGTCGTCGAGGATTACCGCCGCGCGTTCGGCAGCGACCCCCCGGCCAATGTGGAGATGATCGCCATCTGGACCGACAACGACCAGACCGGCGAGCCGGTCGAGGCGTACTACGGCCGCATATCGGCGCGGAACCCTTGACTTTGGAGCACACTCCAAGCTTTACGCTTCTTACAGGCAAAAGCCATGTTGACCATCGGACAACTCGCCGCGCGCGCGGACCTGACCGCCGACGCGATCCGCTTCTACGACCGCGAAGGGTTGCTCGCGCCGGCGGCGCGCAGCGCCGCGGGCTACCGGCTTTACGCCGCAGACTCGGTGCGCCGGCTCGGCTTCATCCGCCATGCGCAGAAGTGCGGCTTCTCGCTCGGCGAAATCAAGGAGCTGCTCGAGCTGCGCGCGAGCGATCGCGCCTGCTGCGATGACGTGTACCGCGTCGCGGTGGAGAAGAAGCTGCAGCTCGAATCGAAGATCCGCGCGCTGAAGACCATGTCGGTGGCGCTGAGCGGGCTGATCGACGCCTGCTCGCGCGATGCGAAGCCGCTCGACGACTGCCCGATCCTCGGCGCGCTCGAGTCGAGCCTCGCCCGCCATGAGGAAAACGCTACCGATGCCCATCCGCGCTGAAGCCTTCTACGCGCCGGGGTGCGGGCGCTGCGCCGGAGTGCTCTCGCCGCCCCCGATCGCGGTCGACGGCGAGCTGGTGTTTCCATCGCTTCCGAGCGCAGCGCGGCTGCGCGAGGAGCTGGCGCGCCGCCTCGATGGATCTTGACGCGCTTCGAGCCGCGGTCGAGCAGGCGACGCTCGGCTCGCTCGCCGTCGGCCTGCTGACGGGACTGCTTTTCAGCGTCAACCCGGTCGCGCTCGCCGCGATCCCCGTTTCCCTCGGCTACGTCACGCGCGCACGGGAAGGGGCGAGCGCATTCCTCTATGGCGCCGCGTTCGTGGTCGGCATGATCGCCACCCATGCGCTGCTTGGCCTGATCGCCGGGCTGGGCGGCGCCTGGGTGCAGAGCCTCTTCGGCCGCGGCTGGGGCCTCGCGCTCGGGCCGCTGCTCGTCGTGCTGGGGCTCGTCTGGGCGGGCTGGCTGCGCGTGCCGCTGCCGCGGGTTTCGCTGCGCGCCAGGGAGGCGACCAGCCTCTGGGGCGCGGGCGGTCTGGGCGCCGCCTTCAGCGTTGCGGTCTGTCCCTTCTGCACGCCGGCGCTCTACGTGATGCTCGGCGTCGCGGGCGCGATCGGCTCGCCGCTCTTCGGCGTCGTGCTAATGCTCGCGTTCGCGCTGGGACGAACGATCCCGGTGCTTGCCGGCGCCTACGCGATCGGCACCCTCAAGCGCTTCGCCCCGCTGCAGCGCTCGCAGCGCGCCTTCGAGACCGTGGGCGGCATGGCGCTCATCCTTTCCGGGCTCTACCTCCTCAACGCCTATTTCCTGCTGATCCCGGAGCTGGCGGTTTAAGGAAGCGATGATGGCGCTTGACCTTGGAGTTTGCTCCAGGGTGCAGACTTGTTCTCATGGACAACGTGACATTCAAGGTCGAAGGCATGCACTGCACCGGCTGCGCATCGACCATCGAGATGCTTTTGCAGCGAAAGGAAGGTGTGCGCCGGGCTTCCGCGTCTTTCGATGCGGGCGAGGCCAAGGTGCTCTTCGATCCTGCGGCGGTTTCCGAAGACGCGCTCGTCGCAGCGATCGAGGAAGCGGGCTACCGCGTTACCGCTAAAAATCCCCCAGCATGACTGCCGCGAGCATCGGACCGGCACCGCGCCTGTGGAGCGAGGAGCCGGCCAGGCGTCCCGATCGGACGCGAATCCGCGCGCGCATCGGCGGCCTGCACTGCTCGCTGTGCACCGGGACGATCGAAAAGGCCCTCGGCGCGAAGCCCGGCGTGGACAAGGTCGCGGTGAGCCTCACGCACGAGCAGGCGCTCATCGAGTACGACCCCAAGGTCGCGCGGCCCGAAGAGCTGCTGCAGACGCTGCGCGACATCGGCTATTCGGTATCGGACCCGCGGAAGCTGCGGCCCTTCGAGGAGGAAGAGCGCGATCTCGTCCGCGAAGGCCGGCGGTTCCTGACCGCGACCGCTTTCAGTCTTATCGCCATCGCGCTGATCGCCCATCCCACGGGCATCGCGGCAGTCGCCTTGCCTACGGTGGTGATCGCCAGCCTGCTCGCATTTGTCTTTCTGGTCCTGCGCGCCCGCGGCCTCGCAACGGCTGTTATAGGCACGGTGCTGCTCGCGGCCGCGGCGTTCGTGTTGCTGCCGTTGAAACAACAACCGTGGTTCATTGCGGCGACGCCCTGGATCGTCGCCGGCATGGCGGCGATCCTGGTGTTCGGTGTGGCCAATCACATCCTGCGTATGGCCTACCAGGCTCTGCGCCGCGGAATCCTGAATCAGCACGTGTTGCTCGAGATCGGCGCGTTCGCCGGCATCGCCGGAGGCATCGCCGGCTTCATTCTCGACCGGCCCGGCTATCCGACCGCGGCGTTCTTCGCCGTCAGCGTGATGGTGACGACGTATCACGTCTTCTCCGAGTGGCTGTCGCTCATCGTCAAGACGCGCAGCTCTCAGGCAGTGAAGCGCTTGCTCGACCTGCAGCCCGAGACTGCACGCGTCGTGCGCGGCGCGACGGAGCTGGAACTGCCGATCGAGCAAGTGTCGGTCGGCGATCGGGTCCGGATACGCCCGGGCGAGCGCGTTCCGGTCGACGGCGAGGTCGCGAGCGGCCATTCGGCCGTGGATCAATCGCTCGTTACCGGCGAGCCCGTTCCGGTTGAGAAGTCGAAAGGCGACAAGGTGATCGGCGGGTCGATCAACGGAATGGGTACGCTGCTGATTCGCGTCACGGCGGCCGGGGAAGGCAGCTTCCTGAGCCAGATCATCCGCGAGGTCGAGGACGCGCGCGCGCTCAAGCCGGGCCTGCTGCACCTCGTCGACCGCGTGCTTCGCGTGTATACCCCGGCGGTGTTGATGGTTTCCGCGCTTGCCGCCATCGGCTGGCTGCTTGGCTCTTGGCTGTTCGCGGGAACGCTCGATGTGGAGCGGGCAGTGTTCGCGGGACTGAGCGTCCTCGTCATGGGCTATCCGTGCGCCGTCGGCATTTCCGCGCCGCTTTCCGTCGTGCGCGGCGCGGGCGAGGCGGCCGAGCGGGGCATCCTCATGCGCACCGGCGAGGCGTTCCAGGGCTACCGCCTGGTGAAGACCATCGTCCTGGACAAGACCGGCACGCTGACCGAAGGGCATCCGGCCGTCCGCGAGATCGAAGTCATCGAGGGCGGCGAGAAGGAGCTGCTCGAAATCGCCGCCGCCGCCGAGTCCTCCTCGGAGCATCCGCTCGCGCAGGCCGTGGTCGACGCGGCCTTCGAGCGCGGGGCGGTGCCGCCGGAAGTGCGTTCTTTTGAAGCGATCGCCGGGAAGGGCGTCATGGCGCAAACCGAAAAGGGCGAGGTGCTCGTCGGCAGCCCCAGCTTCCTCGCGAGCCGTGGGATCGACCTCTCGCGCCTTGCCGAGCGCATCGACCGCCTGGAGGCCGCCGGCCGCACCGTCATTGCCGTGGGACACCGCGGGCGCGCCCTCGGCGCGATCGCCTTGGGCGACGCGCTGCGCCCGGATGCAGCAAGCGCGGTGGCGGCATTGCGCAGGGCGGGTCTGCGCACGGTGCTGCTCACCGGCGACAACGAGCGCGCCGCGCGGCGCATCTCAGCCGAGGCCGGCATCGACGAGGTCCACGCCGCAGTGCTCCCGGACCGCAAGGCCCAGATCATCCGCAGCCTGCAGAAGGAGGCGCGCGTGGCGATGGTGGGCGACGGCATCAACGACGCGCCTTCGCTCATGCAGGCCGACGTCGGCATCGCCATGGGCGGCGGCACCGACATCGCCATCGAATCGGCCGACATCATCATCCTGTCGAACCGCCTGGCGGCGCTGCCGGTCGCGCGCGAGATCAGCCGGGAGAGCTACCGCAGGATGCTGCAGAACGTGACGCTGGCGTTTCTCTTCAACGGCATCGGCATTCCGGCAGCGGCGACCGGTTTGGTCTACCCGGTCTGGGCGATGGCCGCCATGGCGGTGAGCGTGACGGCGATCTTCCTGAATTCCCTGTGGGGCCGGCCGCGGCTGTTCATCGATGCCATCCTGAGCGTCGGGCGCCCGGCGGGATCGGCGACGTGAGCGCTATCGGCCGCGGGCTCACCAACCCTTTCAGGAACAAGGCAAGAGCGGTGGTGGTCGTCGCGCTGCTGTCCTTCGTGACCGGATTACTCGCGCTGATGGTGCAAGCCACGCTCGCCAGCCGCAACCAGGTCGCGGCCATGGAAGGACGCGTGCGCACGCTGATCGAGCTGCGCGAGGCGGGCGCCTTCGGCACCGGGGG
>Ga0187893_10004470_pt1 | contig 26558 bp, 17 predicted proteins | sample MA1701074metaG_FD_139574 | JGI IMG/M metagenome (GOLD analysis project Ga0187893, IMG submission 139574) | White microbial mat communities from a basaltic lava cave in the Kipuka Kanohina Cave System on the Island of Hawaii, USA - MA170107-4 metaG ... | reverse complement strand
TCAAAGACGACATGAAAGACTCCTCCCAATCCTGTAGGGCAGGTTAGTAACCTGCCCTACAGGATTGAGTGTTTCAGGGCGTCGTCAAAGACGACATGAAAGACTCCTATTGAAATGACTGAGTAAACAATCAATTGCCTATTGTCTATTCAACGTGCGGTCTTCAGGCCATCCCACCGGCCCAACTGGATGAAGCTCGCCCAGTAGTAGGGATGGTCGCGCCCCGCTTTACTTGCGCCCGCGGCCGCTTGGCCGGCGAGCCTGGAGCCTCTTTGTTCGGAACCAGCTTTCTCCGGCTTACGCATCAGGCCGATCTGCGCCCGCCGGAGCGATTCGCCTCTCCCTTCACCGCGTTGCAATTCTTGGTAGTATTCCACCATCAGGTCGCGCGTGGCCTGATCGTCTACCTTCCACAAACTCATAACTTCACACTCGGCGCCTGCCAGCAACAACGCGCGGCGCAAGCCGTAAACTCCGTCGCCGCTCTGGGCCTTGCCGACGCCGGTTTCGCAAGCTGACAGCACGACCAGCTTCGTGCCCCACAGGTCAAGCCCCGAGGCTTCGAGCGCCGTCAAAATGCCATCTTCATCTCCGCCGCCTTTAAGCTGGTTAGCCCCGGCCAGTGCGATTCCCGAACGTAACAACGGGTTTTCAAAAATTGCGCCGCCGGGCGGTTGCGGATTATTTGCGCCTTGTCCCTGTTGCTGTCCCTGACCGGATTTCAATGAAGCGTCGTCCAGAAAAAAACCGTGGGTGGCAATGTGCAGGAGGCGTGGCCCGGCCAAACGTTTGAGCCTGGCTTCGGTCGCCCGCGGTCCAGTGAGAACCCGCGCGCCCGGAAGAATCTCGGCCAGTGACCTGGCTTCACTCTCGGCGCCGGGCAATGGCCTGAAAGACATCACGGCGGAGGCAGGGAAGCGGCGGATCGAACTGGGGTGTGAGCCGGGAGAAGCCTGCCTGCGATTGCGAGCGGCGGCGCTGGCGTTGAATTGCGGGTCGGCAATCACCATCGCGCCTTGCCTTTCCGGGCTGTTCAACTGAAACCTCAACAGATCGCGCCCGCTGGTCAGGTAGGACAGCGAGTAGCTTTCGATCAGGTAACGGTTCTGTTCGTCAGCCAGCGCGCCGAACGGAACAAGGTTGAGTATCCCGTCGGGCGAGAGCATAACTCTGCGGGTTTCTCCCAGAAGTTTACGAACCGGCCGCATAATCTTCTCATCAAGAGCGCGCGCGGCTTCTTTGACGTTCCGGCTGTAAGGAGTTGAAAGCGCCGTCCGGAATCTGGCGACGTCCGGCTCAATTTCGGAGACCTCGCCAAGCTCGACGTATGACAAGGCGCCTTCGCGCCGCAGAATGTAGGCCACGTACCGCTCGCTCCCATAGCTTGTGTCATACGACTTTCCCTCAGGATTGAACGGCCGCCAGGCGGCTATCTCGACCAAGGCCGCATCTGCGGGAATCATCTTCCGGACGTTTTCAATTGTCGCTGTCTGCGTTTGAACGCCAAACTCCGCGCTGCGGGCGCTGACGGCGGCTTCCAGCCGCGTAACTTCCGCAGAGAGCTTTTGCGCCTCCTCCTGCCATTGCGCGCTGCCTCCGGCGCCCGGACCGGCGATTACCAGCTTGGCGAGCCGAGACCGGGCCGCGGACAACTCGTTCAGCGCCGCCTGTCCTTCAGGATCCAAACGGCGGCGGACCGCCCCGATGCTGTCAGCCATCGCGTCGAGTATCCGCCCCTTACGACGAAGAATGGTCGTCATCGCCATCTGCGCCGCCTCGGGATTACCAGGCGCCAGCCGCAGATGAAGTGACAAGATGACATCTGTTTCATCAGCAAAAGTGGCGACGAATTCGCGCTTCTGGTCTTCCGATCCGGCGGCAATGACCAGCGCCAGATGGCGCTCACTGATCTCTGTCGCTTTAGCCATTACCTCGATTGCTTTCGCGATGTCGCCGCTGACGGCGTGCAGGATGGTCCAGTCAACCAGCAGCTTGCGGGTATTCCTGTGCTCTGCCCCAAACGTCTTCTCATAAACCGCCCTCGCCCGCTCGTACATTTGCTCAGACTTCCGGTAATCCCTCTTCATCCGATACAACATCGCGAGATTCTTCTGCGCCTTTGCGGTCTCGGGATGTTCCGGTCCCACGGACTTTTCGTACATCTCCAAAGCGCGTTTGAAATAGGTCTCGGCTTTCTCCCCGTCCCCGTTCTCCAGGTAGAGCGTCGCCAGGTTATTCAAGGTACCGGCGTAATTCATTACCCAGAAGCGGCGATCTGCTTCCGGCATCTTCTCAATGGCTCTGTCGTAGGCGCTCGCAGCTTCCAGGAGTAACGGCTCGGCTTTAGCGTATTCGCTCCAGGCGAGGTAGAGGTCGCCCAGGTTATTGAGCGCCTGAGCCAAGCTAGGCTCATCCGGGCTGGAACTCTTCCTTCGGATCTCCAACACATTTTTGAATAGCGGCTCCGCTTCCCGATAACGTCCCATTACCCGGTACAATCCTGCCAGGCTGTTTAAGTATGTAGCCTGCTCCGGGTGATCAGCCGGCATTATCTTGATGGCGCGTCGCAGCAATGGCTCCGCCCGAACGTAATCGCCATCCAAGCTGTAAAGGAGCGCCAGGTTGTTGAGCGTTTGAGCCAGTTCGTTGGGTTGTTGTTTGGAATACCTTTCGCGTATCTCGATCGCCTGCTTCAGAAGCGCCAATGCCTTCTTGTAACTCCCCAGGCTGTGATGCGTCACGGCCATTAAATTGAGCAACCCGGCGGTATCAGGGAGGGCGCGGATCGGAGGTTTCCTGCAAATCGCTTCAGCGCTCTCCATCAGCCGGACCGCTTCCTGATATTTGTTGTCACTGATCAATCCATCGGCCTGGGTAACCAGGAGCGAGGCGGAGAATAACAACCGCTCCGATTGTGTGGCCTGGCGCAGTTCTTCGACTTTAACTTCGCAGCGGCCAGGAGTGGCTTGGGCTTCCGCAGGCCGCAGTTCCAAACGATAATCTCCCTGTTCCTCGGCGATCCACCTCAGCGACTCCTGCCCGTCCGCGCCGCTCACGCTGTTCTCTTCAACCAACTTCCGACCGGTGGGTGAATACAGAGAAACAACGGCGTCAATTCCATGTTGTTTTACCGAGACGCTGAGGCGTTGCCTTGCTTTTAAGGCGATCAACCAGGAGCCTGTTTGACCTGCGGCGAGATCGTGCTCCGCTGTTTGCCCGGCTTTCAGCCGCTGCGCGCCTTGATGAGGCCGCCCGGCCTCAACCTGGGTCGAGCGGGGAGATGTGGCTGGCGCAGACGACAGCGCAGGGACTGGCGCCGGCAGCCTGGAGAACAGAATGAACAATATCACTGAGCCTGCGCCGCAATGAATTCTGCCTAAAGGTCTGATAGTTTTAGCTGCGCGTTTGTGTTTCACGGTGGCCTCTGTGTTAAATCATCCGCCGAAGATCACCTCGGCCTTACAACCTCGAACCGATATTCACCCACTGATTCAGTATTGTTGTCATCGTCGACACCCGTCAGCTTAAGGGCGTATTCTCGACCCTTGAGCAGCGCGACAGGTATCCGGATTCTCAGTTCCTGACTTCTTCCCGAACTTACGGTAACTCCGGACCTCTGCCAGATTTCCTTCCTATCCGATCCATCAACGCGGATCAGCGAGATGTTGAAACGGGAAAACCGGTCTGTCTGAACCGGAAATTGCAATCTGACCAAGTCGGCGTCCATTGGGATGATCACTTTCTGCGGCGTGATTGGGTCTCCCCCTCTGCCAGTACCGGGTAGGAATGTGGTCAAGAGGGCGTTAATGATTACTCGCTTTACCGGGTCATCCGTCAGGCTATTGATGACTTCTTTGAGGCTGGTGACGTCACTATTGAGCGATTCGACTTTGGCGCTCTGATCAGCGTTCTTCTGTTCCAGAGCGGCGCGCTCCGCCCGTTCCTGGCTGAGCTGATCGCGCAATTGCGCATTCCGCGCGAGCGACCAAACCAACCCTCCGACCAGCAATACCAGGCTGGCTGCGGCCAGCGCGCCGAATTGCGGTAATGGCGCCAGTGATCGCCACCACGAGCGCAGCCGTTCTCCCAAGCCCGGCGTCGCCACGGGGGCTGCGGCAGCCGATGGGACTTGGGGCGCGCCGGGACTGGGCTGCGCCGCCAATGACTTCAGATGATCGCCGGCCACCTGATGCAGTGATCGGGAAAACTCGAGCTGTTCCTTACGCTTCGGCGAACGAAGAAAATAAGCTTCAAATTGCCGCCGGTCAGCGGAGCTTAATCTGCCGACCAGATAAGCATCGATCAGCTCGTACTCAGCTTCCTCAAGTAATTCGTATACACTTTTATCCGCCAATAGCTCACCTTCAAGCTCTAACATTTCATCACCCTCGAGCCGGCCTAACAGATATTCTTTTATTTGAGGCTTGGTAATCGCTGATACTGGCATGTCATTTTCTCCCTTTCGTTAGCTTGGCTTCTACGCAATCGCTTCCGCATTTCCGCAGTCTGACGCGGAGGCGGCTCGCTTTTTGCCGATCAGCTTCGGATTTTCTCGACCGTTCGGCGCCATCGGGTTTGGTATCAGCTACAACATATCCCAACAAAGATTTTTGTTCCTCAGGTGAAAATTCCTCCAAGTCATAAGCCGCGTAGAATCGCTGTTCTTCCAGTTTCAAGTTACCAAAGCACTCTCGAACACATGTGAGCCAGAGGTCCTGTTGTGACGCTCGAATCAACTCCTCTTCTTGATTAAGCTGCTTATCATCAACCAGGTCAATTCCGGCGTCTTCATCGTCAGTACTAACCAGAAAGTAACTCACTAACCTTTTCAGTTCTTCTCTACCAATATTTTTTGCCACTCCTGTCGCGAATGCCTTCAAATTATCAATGACCAGTCCTTTGGCCAGGCGCTTGCCGACCCGATCAAGAGCATCATCCGCTGACTTGGCAGGGTCTGTGTGACCACGACATTCGAACAGTTTGGTCAGTCGGGCATGCAACTCCAAATAGATTGCGCCCGCTTTTTCCGGATCAGGATCAAGGCGCTCCCATAAATACTGAAGGCTATCTTTTTTGGGAGCTTCGCCACACTCAGTCAATACACGCTCATCAATTGACATCCAGGTTTTCTCTCCTATCTACATTTTTGAGAGCAACACAACAGCATGTCTTTGAGCCATACAAGCCTCAAGGGTTTTTGATAGTGTAATCCATCACTTCGGTTTACTTTCCAGAAACAGATGTTGCACCAACCATTTAGTGGGCTCCGGAGGCGGCGCAGGTCGATCCTTCCTGCCTCGGACTCCACTCATCACCCTGTTTCTGACGCCTTCGGATTCCAGCGTTTTTGGATCCGGCAGCTTTTCATTCGTTGCCAGCATAATGTATGTTTCCGGCCCCAGAACAGCTCCTTTCTCTGTTGCAGGGCCGACTACATCAATGGGGGTTAGAGTTTCCCTTCCTAATTGCGGGGCATTCACACCTCCTTTCGGGAATTGGTTTTCGATCCCGAAATCTTTTGGATAGAGTAAAGTTATCTTGCCGTTTTTATCAATAGTCAGCACGTATACCCAGCGTTTTTCGGTATTGGGCCGCTGTCTGGCGGATGGGGCGGCTATAAGCGCGACTTGATACTGAGCGCCCTCGATCAGCCAGGCATTGGAGTTGGTGAGTGGATCGACAGGATTCCACTGCGAGTCAAAGATCGTTAGCCGATAAGGGAATGCTCCTTCCCTATCGGTTGCGCCGGGAGGTGATTGCGTGTTTACCCAACCGTATATCTTATTGAGTTCGAGCGCCAGGTCTTCCAAATCCAGGGCCGTTTCTTTCTGCCCGTTATCGCCTTCAGGAATTGCCACCCAGTCTGTGATCGGGGGCAGCGGCGCTGGTTTCGGGGCTGACAGCAGGCGCCCATCTTGATGCGCTCTTCGTTCCGTCTCAGTCTCGTTTTTGAACGCGCCTGCCAGAACCCAGGCGTATTCGATCCGCTCGCCCTCTCCGAAGGCGCGCCCAACAAGCAGGTAATTGGCTGCGGACTCTGCTCGGGCAAGATTGACGTAGCCATTCGGCGTACCCGGACCTAGTTGGATCTGGCGCCGCAGCTCGCTAGCCAGAGGCAGGTTCACAAAGAGCGCCAGTTTATTGACAGATGACGCTCCGATCTTTTTTATGACGCTTTCAGCGGTCGGCGAGGCCCCCAAGGAATCGAATTCGCCGGAGGGAAGGCTGAGCCTCCACACCGCGCCATCGTAAGAAATGATGTGGGAGACAAACTGTTCGGTAGGATCGTCAACCACTCGCACGCGATGATCTTTTCGTAACGGGGCGAGCGCCTGTACGACCGCGCGCAAGCGGGCCAGACTAAGGTTCGCAGGCGGCAGCCAGACGCTGACGCTTTCGGCGGAGGTCGCCCAAGTCTCCTGCACAAAGACATCCCCCACCTTGATTTTGCTGAGGTCGGCGGGCCTGACGGGTTTCGCCCGGCTGCTGTTCATATCCAGGACGATAGTGACTTCCAGACGCGCCTTTTCCGCCTCCGGCGCCGGATCGCCCTGTTTCACCAGCACGCTGCCCGCCGTCAGACCGAAAGCCCGTCCGCGATCCAAGGTGAAGTCTTTCGTTTCTCGATTAAACTTGCTTACCACAAAGATCGGGCGTGTGGCGTGGGGCGGGACCGGCGAGCCGAACAGATTACGTTGGCGACGATCTTCATTCGCGTTTATCGTCGGGTCTTGGATGAGGCTGTCTCTCCTCCTCCGAACTCGATCCTCGACCTGTTGAAAAAGTAGCTGCGCCGTCAGTGTTTCAACCGGCTGGCTGGTCATCACATCGAGCAGCGCCCTGGTAAAGATGCCGTGACGGATATTGTTGTAATCTTTCTCATAAGCGCTCTGTTCCGCCAGCGACGCTGACAGATGTAGCAGTCCGCGCTCTTTCGGATCGGCCATTTGCGGCGGCTCCTCGGCAAGATCGAATTTCGATCCCGGCGCCGCTCTGGACACGAAAGCGGTCTCTCCACGAGCGAGCGAACCGCTATGGCAACTATCCGAGATGAAGGTCAACACAATCCCTTTATCCAACGCGCGATTGAATACCTGCTTAAGCTCCCAATCCAGAATATCTCTGATCTCTTCTCTCCTCTCCATCGGGCGAATGTAATCAATCGGTACCAATGTCTCTTGCTGTTTGTTCGGCTGATTGCTCTTGGAGTTTCTTATGAAGGAACCATGCCCGCCGTAATAGAGCAGGCACTCATCCCCCGGCGCGGCGTCGTCAATCAGATATTTCTGAATAGCCTTCAAAATCCCATCGTGCGTCGCTTCCGCTTCAGGCAGGATATGCACGTAGGTAAAACCGTATCGCGCTTTCAACAAAGCAGCCAGTTCCTTCACATCATTTGGCGGCCCTTCGAGCCGCCCCAGAATCTCTTTGGTTCCGGTTGCCGCTACCTTTTCCGCCGGCGAAGATCGCGCTTTTGATTGCGCTGGCTTACTGCGCTGCAAGACTGTGTCGTACCGGCTGATCGGAATAAGCAATGCGCGGCGGATGGGCGCTTTCTGCGATGATTGGACTTGAGACGCGAGAGCAAATGCTGGCGATTCCGCCGACAGATTAAGTGATTTCGGCGACAATGTTGAAGCAAGCACTGACAGTGCGACAACGAACGAAAGCGTTCTGGATGTTCTACGCATATTTCTTCCTCCTAAGCTGAGTGTGGCTGTTACCAATCGCTGCGTCCGACCTCACTTCCCGCTGACGAGAATCACTTCTTCCCGCTGCTTGACAAAATCGAAGAGCGACGGCCGCTGGATCGAAGAGGCTTGGCGGACCTGCTCGCCAGCCAGCTTGCTCGTGCGGCCATTGACCAGCAGCGCGCGACGCCCGGCGCGGACGTCTTCGTAGAGCTTCGGCACGCGCTCCACGCTGTAATTCAGCCACTCCTCGATTGTTATCGTTCCGTCTTTGGGTTTGTGATCCGCCTGCAAGCTCTCGATCCCGTCGCGAACCAACGCATAGGTCAACAGCCCGTGTTGCAACCCCTCCAGTTCAATCGCTACGTTGTCGGCCTGCGTCGCGGTCAGGATTCTCATTCCTTTGTCGTAGGAGAGTTGCCCCAGTCCCCGGCTACCTATCGGCCCGGGTTTGAAGCCCTCGCCCTGCACCGCCGTCGCGGAGTAGCAGGCGTCAACGATCATCACGATTTCTCCGGCGTCCACATCGCGCAACCATAACGCGAGTTCATTGCTGGAAATACATCTGCTCAGAGCGTCCGCCAGTCTGCTACCTCTGGAGGCCCCCGTGTCGAAAGGCACAAGGTAGAAGATTCCCTGGGAATCGGCGTAGCCATGGCTGGCGAAAGTGATGATCACAAGGTCTTCGGGCGTAGCCATACGAATGCGGTCCGCATTCGGGATCGAGGCTTTTAGCCGCTGACTGACTTCCTTCCCGGCCAGCAGGTCGAGCACGGCGCGGAAGTTTGCTTTGGTGGCGGTCTGCTCGGCGCGGCCGCCGCTGGTCGAGTCGCCGGAGATCAACGGAACGGGGACTACATCATCGAAGACATTTTTCCCATCCAGACTCGCGGTTTCAATCAGCGCGCTGAGCCTGGCTGTGAGCGCGCTCTGCAACCGGCGCACGTCGTTGACGGCAAAGCGCAGGTTCCAATCGGGATTCTCGTTGACGTTGACGCCGAGGCCGATGATGTACGCCCTGCGGCCGGCGGAGGGAACGGAAGATGCGACCTCGTAAGTCTGGCGAGCGGTCGCGCTCTTGACCCGATCCGCATTGAACGCATACGCGGTAAATTCAACCCTATCCTCCAGACGGCTCGGTAGCCTGATGTTCGGGAAGTTGAGGATGGCTTTGCCGGTTTCGTCCAGCTTAACCTCGCCCTGGGTTGCGCCGGCGTCAGTTTGCGGCGCGTAACCCACAAGCTGTCCTTCACGGAAGAGGCGCAGGTCATAAACGCCGGAGTTGAGCTTCATCGGCTGGCCGTCGCGGGTCACGGTAACGGCGCCCCCAGACACCTTTACAGTCACCGAAACCCGTCCGGGAGCGTCTACCTGTGGTTCGATCCTGATGTCCTCGACCACCGGCTGGGCGCGGTTGAGTTGCGACAGATTTCGTACCTTGCGCAGTTTCTCTCCAGCCAGCAGGCGAGGGAGTAGATTCGGTTCATAGTAATCGCGCATGAAAATTTCGATGGGCAGCGGCCTGAACGGATCGTCCGCCACGCTCCAATAAAGCCCCTTTGTCTCCTCCAGATCGTTAGTGTCGAAACGGCCATCGGGAGTGACCACGGCGTAAGAACCCTTCGGAAGAGAAACCAGACGGCAAAGCTCCTGCCCGGTTGCGGCATCCCAGAAGCGCGCCGTGCCATCGGCGCTTCCAGTTACGATATGCCGCCCGTCAATCGTGAAAACGGTGGATTGCACCGCGCCCCAATGCCCCTCTAAGCGGCGCAGTTCTTTACCAGACGCCGCATCCCAGATGCGGGCGGTGTTGTCCTGGCTTCCTGTCACGATGAAACGGCCGTCGGGTGAGAAGGCGGCGCTGTTGACTGACCGTAAATGCCCTTCGAACTCGAGCGCCTGACGCCCCGTGGCGACCTCCCATAAACGAGCGGTCTTGTTGATGCCATGCAGGTCCCAGCTCCCGGTCAGGATGTATCGTCCGTCCAGAGAGAACTCCACAGAGCCAACGGCTATTTTATCTTCCCGAATAGTTGCCGTCCCGATTGGCCCCTCGATCTTTCTGACGCCGGCCGGCATCTGAAAGCGCCGCGCTTCCTTACCCGTCGCCACATTCCACAACCGTGTGGTACTGTCCCAGCCCCCAGTTACGACGAATTTTGAGTCAGGTGAAAAGGCGGCAGACATCACCAACCCCGAGTGTCCGGCAAAGCGATGGATTACGCGCAGCGTGCCCCGATCCCATAAGCGAGCGACATTGTCTTTTCCACCGGTCAGAAAGTAACGACCGTCAGGAGCAAAGGCGACGACGCCATCTCCCGCGAATTCCTTCAGGCTGTCGCCCGAAGCAGCGTCCCAGAGATGAGCCTCATAACTCCCCACGGTCAAGACGGAACGGCCGTCCGGCGAGAGCGCGGAGGAATACACCGTATCCGCAAGTATTCCCTCGAAGCGTTGTAGTTCTCGCCCTTTCGCAACATCCCACAAGCTGTTATTCACCAGCAGAAGGCCACCGTCCTTCGAGAATGCGACGGCGCGCGCTCCTGAGGCGATGCCTTCGAAGCGCCGCACTTCATTCTGCGCGCTGGCGTCCCATAAGCTCGCCGCGTTGCTATAACCGCCGGTAACGATGAAGCGGCCGTCCGGCGAAACCACAGCGGAAGCCAGAAACCGATTATCGAACCGTTTTATCTGCTTGCCGGTCTCAACTTCCCAGATGCAGGCTTCTTTTCCGCCCGTCAGGATGAGGCGGCCGTCAGGAAAAAAGGCGAGGGTTTTGACACTGTCGGACATCCCTTCGAAGCGGCGCACTTCCTGCCCCGTCGTCGCATTCCATAAACGCGCAGTTTTATCATCACTCCCGGTCGCAATGTACCGGCCATCCGGGGAAAAGCTGACGCAATTTACGCCGCCGGCATGGCCCTCAAGCCGTCGCGCCTCCTTTCCCGTTGTCGCATCCCACAGGCTGGCGATCTTGCCTCTGCTTCCAGCGGCAATGAGACTTCCGTCCGGCGAGAAGGTTACTGAAGTGACCAGGTACAATCTCATCTTCAACACTTCCTGGCTGGTAGCTACATCCCATACCCGCGCAGTGTCATCCATACCGCCGGTCGCGACCAACCTGCCGTCGGGCGAAAAGGCCACGGCCATCACCTGATTTGTGTGCCCGGAAAATCGCTGCACCTCCCTGCCGGTCGTCATTTCCCACAAACGCGCGGTGTTATCCGGGCCGGCGCGCCCGCTGCCGGTCAACATCAACTGCCCATCCGGCGAGAATGCGACCGCATTCACCTGCTCCGTATGGCCGACAAACCGCCGAATCTCTCGCCCGGTCGCCGCGTCCCACAGGCAAGCAGTCTCATCGCCTCCTGTTAAAACAAACCGATTGTCGGGTGAATAGGCGACCGAGTTTACTTGCCCTGAATGGCCCAACTGTACGACCAGTTGCGGGAGGCTATTGGGGGATGGCGATTCTGTCTGTCTGGCGTGGAGCAGTTGAGACTGTCCGGAACTGATCACGCCTAAACCGACGATGAGAAGCAACCCAATACATCGTTTCTTCATACTCTCTCCACTAACCGCATCGCTGAGGCGGATTCATATCTTTCCCAATCGGGAACTGGCGGTGATAGCGATTCATCTCCCTCTGACCAGAATTACTTCATCCAGTTTCCTGGCGAAATCAAAAAGCGACGGTTGCTGGATCGAGGAAGGTTTCTGCGGCAATGCGCCGGCCACCACGCTTTAGTCTTGTCAAAAATACCCAGTGCCATCTCTCTCTGTTATTTTGGGACAACAAAAAGAATATCACCTCTATCAAGATTAGGGTGTCTGATCTTGCCATATTGAGGGAGTTGCGCATTCCTAGAATCTGTCGCCACCTTGGAAGTCACAAAAATACATAATTCTTGTCCGGTAATAAAGCCATCTCCATCAAGATCAGATTCACCTTTCAGCCCTCGAATAAAATACGGGGTGAAAGTGCTCTTGTCTGGAACAGCCATCTCACTCGACCCAGCAGTCAGAAATAAACGCACGGGCTGGGAACTAGCTTCCTTAATCCCTAATGGCTTAATATCGGTACGTAATGCGCGCACACTGCCGCCTTCTATACCTGATCTCATAGCGCTGAGTGATAGCGGAGCGTCGAGCACAAAGAATGCGTGCCTAGACTCAATCTGTATGGCGTATAACTCAATTTCATCGGAGCTAATTGCATATTGTGTTAGCACACCGTTATTCGATGGTATTGGAGCGTCTGAGGGAATTAAATATTTAAGGCTGCGCCCATCAGATGTTGTGATTGAGTGCCCGTGTCCGGCAAAATAAATCACAAGACGGTTGCGTAAAGCTTTTCCATGTTTACTGATAAAAATTCTTATCTTTTCATCAAGCTCTGCGCGTGTTAAATTAAGTTCCACTTCAACCTGAAATCCGTGTTCGATCAACGCCTTACTCACATCATTAACGTCTTGCTCGACCCCCGGAAGCTTCCCCCAAAAACGATAATCGCTCATACCAATAACGATAGCGTAGCTTCCATCATATAAATTCTCTTCTTTCCCATTCTTATCCCTGATAGTGATGTTGTTTTTACCTCGCACTGGTGCCAGGAGTTTTGACACAGAGCTTGGGCGTGGAAGCTGAAAAACAAGGTCACCACGATTCAGGTCTGGATTGAGTAGCGTCCCAATCTGCGGATTCTGCCGGGTATCATATTCGGAAACCGTGTCCTGCAAGAAGCCACCTAGCTCACTGCCGGTGACAAAGCCATCTTTGTTTCTATCAGCCTCACCACGTAGCCCACGAACAAACATTCTGCGAAACACGCTTTCATCAGGCACCTGCTGCTCATCCGTTCCTGCCGTAATAAATTGTCTCACCGGTTCGGTAGCTCTCCAGGCTATAGCTCTAGAAATTATTCTGTTTGTGTTGCGAAATATCGTTCCTGCAAAGCAACTATCGAAAATAAATATTGCGTGTTTCGACACAATTTGTTCTGCATATACCTTAAACTGATTCATACTTATCGCCCCAGCTTTGAATGGGCCTTCTCCGTGGCTAGGGTGGGGAGCATCTACTGGGACAATGTACCCAATGCGCCTTTTGTCATTTAAGGTTACCGTGTGCCCATGCCCGGCAAAATAAATCAATAACCGATTGCGCTCTTCTTCGCCATAACTTGCAATGAAAGTCCGTATCTTTTCATCAAGCTCAGTGCGCGTAGGGTTTATCAGCGTTTCAACTTTAAATCCATGTTCTTGTAATACTTCACTTACTGCCTTGACGTCGTCCGCCACTCCTGGCAAATAGTTCCAGCCGTTACGATAAGCGCTTACACCGATGACTAAGGCATGGCTTTCCCGATAAAGATCAACTACTTTGCTATTTTCAAACTTTGCTAACACTGCTCCGCGTTGCTGTGAATAAGCAAGTTGATGAGATATTAAGTTGTTAATTAGCGATCTATCGACTTGTAACAGGGATTCTAAAGAGCCCAGACTTGAAAAATTTAAAATCAGGCAGATCAATATAGTCGTAAATTTCATAGCTAGTTCCTTTCCAATTAACAAAGCTGGAGATTGCTCAAAACAATCCTCCCTGCGTCAGCTTGATAATCAACGGCACGACCAGCAACAGCAGCGCCGCAACCATCACGATAAACAGCGGAAACACGGCGCGCGTCCCCGCCGCCTTCGCCAGCGATTCGGCCGCGTTGTAGCGCCGCTGGCGCGCGGCGTCGGCCTGGACCTTCAACACTTCTTTGATGGGCTGTCCGGTTTGAATCCCGGTGGTCACGGCCAGCACGAACGAGGAGAGTGATTCCGATTGGACGCGGTCAACCAGGCGCGCCAGGGACGATTCCAGTCCGAGGCCGTCTTCGATTTCGCCGAGGGCGATGCGGAATTCGTCAGCGAGGGGATCGTTCTTCATCTCGTTACAATAGACGCGCAGCGCGCCGGGAAACGCGGCATTGGCTTCCATAGCCAGCAGCATGAATTCGATGGCGAAGGGCAACCGTTTTTCGATGATCGCGACCCGTTCATCGGCCAGGCTTTTGAGGATGAACGGAGGCGCAAAGAGACCGGCGGCGGCCCCTGCCGGAAATCCGATGAGCGCCGCGCCGAGCAGCCCCGCTCCCCAGAGCAAAAAGGCCAACGCCGCAACCAGGCCCAGCAAGAGGCCGGTCACGAGAGACGCGCTCATCAATTGTGTCGGTGTCAGGGAATTGCTCAGGCCGGCCCGGATCAACTGACGCTGCCATCTGCCGAGGGTCTGATTGACGCCGAGACGGTTTGTGGCGCTCAACCGGTTGATGAGCGAAACGAAAAATACACCGGCGCGGCTGGCGCGGGCAAGCGCCGGCGCGATGCCAATCTCGACATTCGGATTGATTTCCAGTTTTTTCAACAAGCCGTGGCCTGTTTCGTAGGCGGCCAGCGTCCGGCGGTAACCCCAGACCACCAGGGACGCGATGGAACCAAAGGCGCAGAGCGCGGAAAGCAGTTCGAGAACAGTCATATCCAAATTTCCTTTCGTCAAATCGTTGATTTGAGGATGCGGCGAATCCAGTAGAGGCTGATGGCCTGCAGCCCCACCACGACGACCAGCAGCAAATTGCCGGGAATCGTCTGAAACAGGATCCGCGGAATGTCGGGGTCGAACGAGCAGACCATCGCGCCGAACAGCGGCGTCGCGCAAAGGATGATCTTCTCCTGCGCGCGGACTTCGGCCGTTTCGGTGGCGATCTTGCGCTTCAGGCGGATCAATTCGCGCAGGGCTTCCGACATGCGCTCCAGAATGCTCAACAGATCGCCGCCCCGCGCCAGATTGATGAGCAGGGCGCTCGAAATCAGAGTGAAGCTTTCGAGCGGCACGCGCTGTTTCGCGCGCGCCAGCGCCTCTTCCAGGCTCATCCCGCCCAACTGGCACTCCCGGGCGACGAGGCCAAGCTCTTGACCGGCCGGGCCAGGCGCTTTCGCGGCGACGTCCTCGATGGCCTGCCGCAGTGAACGGCCCGCCCGGACCGAGGCGACCATGACGTCCACGGCGTCGGGAAGCTGTTCATCGAGTTGGTCGATGCGGCGCTGTCGCGCGAAGCGGTAGGCGATCCTCGGAGCGAATGAAACCGCCACGGCGATTGCCGCCGCAAAAACGACGCTGTTTGTAAGCAGGAAGACCAGAAAAGCGGCCACCGGAATGGCTGCCTTCGCCGCGTAGGCCGCGCGGCGTAACTGGTCGGGCGTCCAGTCGAGGAATAGGTCCCGCGCCCATTCGATGTATCGGTCCCGGTCTTTCCTGACCATCCTAGTGATCAGGCGCGCCAGCGTTTCCCGCCCGTAATAAACCAGCAGAAAGACGCTTGCGGCAAGCAGGATGGAGGGAATCAATTGCATCCGGTTCATGGTAGTTCACCTCTTGGTTAACCTTAGTCTGGAGTTGGAACTCAACCACGGGGAGCACGGGGAACACGGGGAGGAACTGATGGTTTGCGCGAGCCGAATCTTTGTTCCAAGCTACCTTCTCCCCTTCTTTATCGCTGTGCTCCCCGTGCTCCCCGTGCTCCCCGTGGTTTTTCCCTAGAACAGCGATTCGAGCATGACGGTCTTCGTGGCCAGCAGGTCTTCCAGAAAGTTGGGCACATAGCCCGTAAATTCCAGTTCCCAATCTGACATTTTGATCTTTTTGCGATTGCGGCGAAGCTGATAGATCTCTTCCAAAGCGATCGCGCCCTCTTCCTCATCGAACTCGACGACTTCGCAGACCGAGGCGATGCGGCGGGAACCGTCGCCGAGGCGTTCCACCTGCACGATCAGATCCGCGGCGGAAGCGATCTGTTCCCGCACCGCGCGCACCGGCAACGCAATGCCGTCAGCCGTCATTGCCATCACTTCCAGACGGTGGAGGGCGTCCCAGGGAGAGTTGGCGTGCAGGGTCGTCAACGACCCGTCGTGGCCGGTGTTCATCGCCTGCAACATATCCAGCGCTTCGCCGCCGCGGCATTCGCCAACGATCAGCCGGTCGGGACGCATGCGCAAGGTGTTGCGCACCAGGTCGTGAATCGTGATGGCGCCTTTGCCTTCCAGGTTGGCGGGCCGGGCCTGCAGCGTGACGACGTGTTCCTGGGGCAGGCTGATTTCAGCGGTGTCTTCGCAGATGATGATGCGTTCATCAGCTCCTACCCACCCCGCCAGGATGTTCAGCAGCGTCGTTTTGCCCGAACCGGTTCCGCCCGAAATGATGATGTTCTTTTTGGCGGCGACGGCCGCTCGCAGAAAATTCGCGACGGCGAGCGTAATGGTCCTCTCCCGGATCAGATCGTCTATCGTCAGCCGGCGCGCCGAAAACCGGCGGATGGTTATGGCCGGCCCTTTGATTGAAACCGGCTCGATCACGATATGGCAGCGCGACCCATCGGCCAGCTTGACATCCACCATCGGCGAAGTTTGATCGATGCGGCGGCCTTCGCATGCGACGATCCGTTCGATGATGCGCAGCGAAGCTTCGGCCGAGGGCATGCGCCGGCCTGAATGCTGCAATCGGCCATTGCGCTCGATGTAGATGTCGAGCGAGGGAAGGACCATGATCTCGCTGATGTCCGGCGCTCGGAGCAGGTCTTCGAGCGGGCCGAGGCCGAAGATCAGGTCCATCAGTTGCTCCCGGAGCAGGCTCCGCGCGAGCGACTGTTTGTCGGTCTGGGCGATCAGCCCGCGATTCGTTTGCATCGCCCAGGGCAGCAGCGTCTCGATCCGCTCGCTCCTGGTTTTCAAGTCTTCATTTTCAAGGTCCAGCCCCACGATTGCCGTCAGGCGCGCGAGCAGCGTTTCTTGCTTTAGAGCGCGGGCCAGACTGGGGCGCGAGCCGCCGGTCCGCTCGTATCCATTGACGCGATCCATCAGCATCTCGCGCAGCGCCTGCGCGCTCAGAAACTCTTCGATCTCCTGGCTGACTTCGGCGCCGCTTAACTGCCGGTCCAACTCGACCTCGATCTGCTGCCGGTATCGGTCGTCGGCGATCGGCAGGTTGCTGATCCGCTGCCGGTTGAGAATCTCGTGATGAATCTCGGCCTGAATTTCATAGACTCGCTGGCGTAGCGCACGGGCGATGCGGCCCTCCGGTTCGAGGATGCGGACTTGCAGGGTGTGATTGCCAACGCGGATTTCGTCGCTCCCGCTGATGCGTCGTTTCCGCTCCGGCTCGATCTCGGCGCCATTGACCCGCACGGGAACCCGCCCCAGCCAGGACAACTCGACGCCGGAAAGCCCATTGGTCAGCGTGCAAGCCGGGTTTTCCGACTGCGGATCGTTGAACGCCAGGCCGCCAGCCGCCGGCGCGCTGACCAGAATTTGTGGCTCCTCGATCCGGTGAATATTCAGGTTGTTCACGATCAGATACATATCAATCCTATCCGGCCTATCCTGTCTATCCTTAGAGCGCGGTTCACTTCTTTCTTCTTTTTTGTCGTGGCTCCGGCGTTGCCACCGGCGCTGGAGGCGCCTCCGGCGCGATGTTCAGCGGGCCGAGAGCTTTGGTTTGTTGATTCGGCGCGCAGGGATTCACGATCGCAAATCGAATATTGCCGTCAACCAGTTTCAGGTTCGTCAGAAGCGGCTTGACTTCGTCGGGATCCAGGATGATGGTCACTGTGGGGTAGCGAAGCTCACGCCCGTCGCCCGAAGGGGAAACGTTCTGTTGGTTGCCGACCGCATGCACCTGGGCGCAGCCTCGCAGCAGGCGTTGTTCGCCGTTGATCCATCCCCAAATATCCACAAAGTCATGCGGGCGAACGCTGTGACTGCCAGTCACCACCTCCTCGCGCGTTTCGACCGGCAACAGCGTTTTGCCCGGTGGCGGCTGCGAGCCGCCACCAAGAATCGAACGCAGCGTCAGCAGGTGGCCCAGCAACACTGTTTCACCGAGCTGCTGGCCCAGATAATTCGCCAAATCCGCCTCATCGATGAATGTTTTCTTCATGGCCGCCAAATCTCCCGAGATCGTCTGGACCTCGAACAGATCGCGCGTGATGATGGTTCCGGCCTGAACCGTTTCTTTCGCGCGGAGCAAATTGATTCGATCGCGCGCGACCTGGCGCATCCACACCAGGTTGAGAACCAGCGCCACCAGCCCCAACCCGACCCCGATCAGCATGATTCGCCGGTCTTTCTTTTTGTCTCTCTGCAGAGCCTGAATTTGAATTCTTGCCATAACCATTCACTCCGTGTTGTTTGTGTTCTGCTGCAAGCTGATGACAACCGAGGCGCAACGACACTCTTCATCGTTCCCGATAAAAAGCAGGCAGAGTTGGGCGCCGCGCGTGAAACAGAGCGCGCCTTCGTTGACTTGCCGCGCGCCCTCGGTTTCGGCCGCGCCCAACCGCCATCCCTGGGCCTCCATCTGTTTTCGATACCAATCGATCAGGGAATCAGGCGGTTCACTGCTGTTATAGGCAGCTAGAATCCCCGCCTGTGGGTTTCCCTGATCGCCGAAGCTGAGGACGCGAGTTAAGCTCGGATGTTTTGGAATTCCTGGTGGATCAATGCTCGAAAAGTCTTGTTCCGAAATCCCCGTCGCCAGCGGCGCTTCCGGGCCGGAATAGTTGGCGTCGAAACGGTAGCTCTCCCATTGGACGCCGCCATTCTCGCCGGCCCTGACCAGCGTGACCCAGGTTTCCGCCTGCGCGGCGGGAGCAGGGGAGTGAAGGTTGGCGTCCGCGCCGAAGGCGCTGATCAGATGGAACTCTTCGGCTTCGCCCAGCCAGTAAAGCTTCGCCGCGCCCGGCGGGATTGCCGGCGCCTTCCGTGGCTGCCGCGGATCGAACGACGCTTTGCGATACCCGCGCTGTTGGTAGAGCGTTTCGAGCGATTGCACGTAATCACGCGCGGATCGCGGATCGCTGCCGCTCGCGACCGGCGCGGTCCGATTGGCCGCCAGCGAGGCCGGCGCGAATGGCATGATTCCGGCGTTCTGCGGATTGGCGGTGTTATTTAGCGCGGGCGCCGTCGGTTGCGCATTTCTCGCCGGCCCTGAGCCTGCTGCGAACCGCCAGATGATGAAAGCGCCTGCCAGCAAAACAATCAAAACCAGTAACAAACTCGTTGGCTTTTTCCGCAAAGATTTTGGAATCATTTCGATCACCTCGATTCATAAGGCCTACAGCAAGATCCGCCCGTCAGAAACGAGACGCCGGGTATCGGCGCCTTTGAAAGGATCAGCGACAGATAGCCGCTGCCTCTGTCGCAGGTCCACGCGCCGGAGACGAGATGGCATTGCGCGGTCGTGTCTCCGATTCGATGGATGCGGGGCAGCAGCCCGCGGTTCGGAGTCGTTGAAGCGAAATAACTGATCTTGCCGCCTTGCCCCGCCGAGCCGATGAACGACCCGAAGACAGAGGAGATAATGCCGGCCACGCCGCCGCCAATGCCCCGATAAGCGTCGCCTCCGCCATTTTTCGCGCCGCCCGAAAGCTTCCATTGCTCCTCGCCATTCGCCGCGGCGCGAGAGACCTGTTGCGGCGAAGGCGCTCTGCCGTGGGCCGCGTGATAGGCGGCGGAAAACCGGGCCGCGGCCACCGCGTGCTGCCGGGTGATGAGCGTATGTCCCATTCCGATGAGAAATAACATCACGAAGACGATCGCCGGCATCAGCAGCGTCAGCTCTATTGCCGACGTGCCGCGTTCACAGCGATGAAATTCACGAAGACGCATAATCAACTCCTCAATGAACGTTGATGAAATCCCACTCGGAAGCCGGACCCGGAACGGAGCGTCCGGTCAACTGCCAGAGCTTTTCTGGGAGGAGGCTGGCGTGGACCAGTTGCGTGCGCCAGTCCTGGCGGAACATGCTCCACCACGAGGGGTTATAAACGTCGGCCTGTCCATAGGTCAGCCACTGGCGGGCCGGATTCTCGAAATAATGCGCGCCGATCGGACTCTCCGCGCTCAATTGGCCGAATGCGGCCGTCAGATATTGCAGATGCTTGCGCACGCGCGCGAAATCGGCCGCCGATTCATCCGCGTCGGTCGTGGCGGAAGCCGCGCGCGACGGCGCATCGGTCAGGATCATCGGTTTCGGCGGATTGCCCGGCCAACGCAGCGCAGCCGTTACGCCCGGTGGAGCGGCGCAGACTCCGCTTCCGCCGGTCAGCGAATCTTTGTTGCAATCTTCCATTTCTTTGAAGACACCAAGTGCGATCCGCCAAGAGAGCGGCCCCGTTGACACCAGCAACAGAGGGATCGGCTGTCTCAGTTTTCGCAGGATGCAGTTCTCCGCCTCTTTGACCGTGATTCGCTGCGGTCCTCTCGCCACGGGAAACAGCGGCAACCCCGTCGCAGGCATTCCGGCCAGAATCCGCGCGTAAGGCGCTTTGTCGGCGCCGTTCGCCCTGGCCAACTCAACGGCCTGCGCGTAGGCCAGGGCAGGGAAGCCCGCCTTGATGGATTGATTGAGCCGGTCGAGAGCTGTCATCACGCGCCAGCCAAATCCGGTCGAGCCTGCGGAGAGCGCGTTGTCCACAGGTTTCAGCTTCGCCGCCAGAATGCGATATGCCGCCGCTTCTCGCAGGTATTGCGCCGCCAGTCCGGGATTGAGCCATCCCACCGCCGCCGCCATCGCCGGCAGAAGCTCGGCCATCGTCTCGGCGGTTTGCAGCGTCGAACGCACCGTGATCATCACCGAGATCGTCTCCGACATGCCGTTGTTGTTGAGCGCCATCAGGTTCATCCCACGCGCCATCCAGACACCGCCGCCGAGCGCGGCGGCGTCTGCCGCGTTCTGGCTCTCCATCTTTCTGATGGTCAGCCGAGCGGTGTTGAAGATCAAAGCAATCAGAAAAATCAACGGGATGACGCAGAAGGTGAACAGGATCACGACGTGCCCTTTCTCCTCGCGGATGAATTCTTCTCGCCGGTTGCCGTAGCCGCTTGCCATCGCTTTCACAGATAGGCCTCCTCTTCCCGTTTGTAGAACCGCTGCCGCTGCTCCTGCGGAAAGAGCGGTTCCCCCTCAATCGGTAGTGTGTATTGTTCGGAAATCGTGACGTAATATCCGGACCCGCCTCGCCAACCTGCTCCGAAAAACGGTTTGCCGAACACCCGGTTGGCGAATGGAACCGTCAGGTAATAATGGAACGTAACCCGCACCGTGACCAGATCGTGGTCTCCGAAATTTCCGCGCGCCGTTTGGCCGTTGTTTTCAACAATGATCTCGACTTTGGTGTTCTGTTTGTCGTAGGCGTAATACGCTCTCGAGATGATCTGACCCGACACATCCTGCCCTTTGACCGCGGCGGGAAACAGCAGCGCGAGCTTTCCGAGCCTCGCCGCCAGGGAAGCGTCCGGGGCGAGGCGCGTCGCTCGCGCCACATCAGCGCCGTACACCGGCGAGATCGAAGTCAGCGCCAACGCCGCCGCGCGATGAACTGTTTCCAGCTTCGCCGAATCGGGATCATTCCAATTGACCTGGTTGCGCAGCTCCGTGCGCCCGGTCTTTTCCGAGCGCATCTCGCGGGGAATGGCGACGATCGCCGCTCTGAGGGCGCTGGCCGCCGCGTAATTGACCACGAACTTGGCCTGCACGATCAGCGCGATCTGCAGGATTGTCGTCAGCACCATCAGCAGCAGCGGGATCAACAGCGTGAATTCGATGGTGATGAGGCCCCGCTCCCCACGAACCATCAGCGGAAGGTCTGCGGTCAGTTTCCCTGGTTGTGGCGTCAGCATTGCCATTGCTCCTCCCAAGATTGGTAGGGCAGGTTGGTAACCTGCCCTACCAAGCTTGATTGTTTCTCCCGAGGTTGGTAGGGCAGGTTGGTAACCTGCCCTACCAATCTTGATTGTTTCAGGGCGTCGTCAAAAACGACCTGAAAGACTCCTTTCACTTTTCAGAGGACAAACGGTCCGTGAATGGATTCCAGCCAGATCGAGCAGACCGTTCCCAGAAAGATGGATGGCGCAAACGCCATCGTCGTCATGCCACTTTCCAATACCGGCCGCTGAAATCCGGGGATCAGGAAGGAAACCACCGAGCCGCCGATCCACTTGATGGCCGGGATCAACCGTCCCTGCCAGGCCAGGACGCACAACCCAAACAGGCAGGCGAAGCAGAGAATGTAGAAACTGGAATAAATGACGAACGGAAACCCCTTGAGTGCTCCGATCGCGGCCATCAATTTGACATCGCCCGCGGCGACGCCTTTGAACTTGTAGAGTGTGGCGTACAGGATGAATCCGCCGAGCAATCCGATGAAACTGTCCATTACTCCGGATAATCCCGCCAGCAGGCTCAGCGCGATCCCCGCCGCCGCGCCGGAGTAGGTGACCCGGTTATAAATCTTTCCCGATTTCAGGTCGGTGCAGGCGCAAATCAGACAAATGGCGGCGACCAGAAGGTTCTGCCAGAACATAGTGCCCCCCTCCTTAAAACTGTGACTTTCCGGTTCTTTGTTGGAAGACCGGTACGGCGAAGCGCGCGGGCAAGCGGAGGCGGCAACTTGCGATCAATCGGTGAGAGTTGTTAGCCAGTTTGCTCACGCGCGCGGCGCCGTACCGGTCTTCTGTGGTTCGAATGCTGAACGATCGCTTGCGCCGGCGATTAGAGACCGACGTTGATTCCCAGAAGGGCTTGCACCTTCTGAGACACTTTGCTTGTGACGTTCGGCTGCATCCACTTCATCAGGCCGATCATGATCAGCACTCCCGCGCCAACCAGCAGAATGGACTCCACGGTCGTAAGCCCCTCTTCGTCCTGATGGAAAGCCGCCAACTCCCGACGAGCGAGTTCCATGAAATTGCCCATGTTTTTCCTTTCCGAGAAAGAGCATCCCCCTCAGGCGAGAAGAATGCTCCTTCTCATTCCACAGTTATTCTTACGGCTCCATGCGTCTCTCGCGGTGAGGACACACAGCCGCTCTTACGCAAAGCCAGCCAGCCATCAATTCACCTCGCTTAGCGCGAATTGATCTCTAACTGCTTTCGATGTGATGTGGAACGGGTTGAAGGTTCGTGACAGATTTTGTGGGATTTTTGAGGACCGGCCCGAGAAAATGTTAGTTGACCAATCGCGCGCGCCAAAACCTCAGATTCGGATCGCCGTAAAAGACATAGGCCAAAAAGGTAGGATCGCCCTTCCGCGCAAACAGCTTGCGAGTTTCCAATAACACCTCGCCGACAGAGACAGGCTCTTTCTTCAACTTCGTTTCAAGGGTTTCGTAGAACGTTGCGGCGAACTCGGCTGCGCCCTTATCGCCTACCGGCCACAAAGCGCCGATGTAGCCGCTGGCCCCCTTTTCGAGCACCGCTGGCGCCCATCCATTTACGAAGTTGGCAATCGCCTGCGCTTGCCCAACCTCACAGGCATTAAAGAAGAAGAAAGGGTGATTCTTATCTTGCATGGCCGTCAGCCCACGCCAAGTCAGAACGTCCAGATCGAGGTCTTCCAGCTTGATGACGAAATCGTTGACGCGGTCATTCAACGGCTTTATCGCTCCGTGCCCTACAAAATGGACGACCCCCTGCGGCATCTCTTCAAACAAGCTTTTCAACGAGTCGAAGTTTCCACGTAGCAGGCGATAGCCTGGCATTCTGGCCAGCGCCTTGATTTCAGTCTCCTGCTCCGGGAGGAATTGTCCTCCGGTGTATTGCGGAGCCACGACGATCAGTTTCTCCATCTGGAATAATTGAGGTGGGCGCTCCATCGTCGAAGCGTTCTGAGTGACATGCCATCTGCCGACTGAAAACTCCAATCCGAGAAAGTCGCGCTCATCCTGACCGCTCGGCCTTGCCGGACGCATCAATTCCCAGGGGATGGTCGGATCGTTCGAGTAAATCTGAACCGTTTTGAATTTGTCGCCTCGTTTGTCAACCAGCTTCCAGAACGCCTCTTTGAACGCCGGCGGCGCAAACTTGTCATAGAGTTCACGCCCGAAACCCCGCATCAATGCGACGTTCTGCTCCGCCGTGGGAGTGGCTGAATCGCCTGCGATCTTCGAGGTTCGGTTACTCCGTTGCGCAAAGGCCCTGTATCTCGAATCAAGCAGGCTATCCAGCTCTCTCGGAACCGTGAAAGGTTGGTTGACCGCTTGAAGGTAAGGAGAGTTGATGATCACCTGTATCTCATCTGGCTTTTCCGAATTGAGCTTGAGCAGAAAGACGGAAAGATCGGCGGCGGCGTTACTATCAATCACGATCACACTAATTGCTTGCCCGACGCTATGATCTACAGGCATTGACCTGGCTGAACGAGGTTCGGCCCGTATCTGAGGGGATATAGACTGACTCTCACGACCCCGGGGCGCCGCGGATTGACTTACTCCCGACGCCTCTTGCCCTTGCTCATCTTCCTGCCGGTTTTGTCGTCTAGGAGTTTCGGGTTGTTTGTTCTCGGCAGGTCTGATGACCGTAATTTCTCTGGAGATTTTCGCAATGTACTTTCCTTCGTGCCAAAACGTGGCAAAGATCGTTGAAATACGTTGAGGGCCTTCAATCGGTTTTGAACGCAACCGGAAAAGCGCAGGTGTCGAGTCGCCTTTCTCCGGCAACTCGATAAATGATATGTCACCACTTTTAAGAAACTCAAAGCCCGGCGCCGACAGAATGACTTCTATTATCCAGCTCTCTCGCTCGTCAGGTTTCCTAAATGGAATTCTGAGGGCCTGATCAGGAGTTGTTACGCCCTGCTCTATTTTGGTTTGAGGTGATTCCAGTTTTTCCGTGAGCGAGACTTGCACAGCAAATTCTTCCTCGGCGATCACCTTTTCCCGGCAGTCAATCTTTGGGTAACGCTCGACATGGGGAATTCTACTCGCCGTACTCTTCGCCGCACCTTTGACTCCAGGTATTTTTCTGAAGGCGCCCATACCCGCAGACGGGCGCATCTGACTGAGTTTCTTCTCAGCCGCATTGCAGAACATTCCTTCCGGGCAATATCTCCGGAGATAGCTCTCTAACTCCTGCGGATCATTGCTACTGGCAATCGCATTCCAGTGAATCTGCTCTGGTGACAGCAAGGCGGTTGGCGTTGCAACAGGGGCGGTTGGCGTTACAACAGGATTGATAACGAGATCGCCCGAGAATGTCGAAGCTTCCCAAGGGATCTGAGATCCACGAGACTTGTCTCGAACTGCCATTCTCACTGCATTGAAAACATTCTCGATTCTCAGCCCAGGTACGTTCAATTGTTTTATCAACTCGGAAACATACAAGCTGTTTCGCCCTGATCCGTCGCTGGCGACACTACCTGGCGCCACAGCATAAGCGATCAAGGTACCAGCAGGTGGTTTTATCGACACTAACCCTACCGATACCTCTCTCCACCTTTGCGAAAATGGGTTGTTACGACCCGCATCGAGGATCACTATATTAATCCCACTGCTACGCTCCATTTGCAATAAAAGTTCCTCTACCTCAACGCACTCCGCGGATGCATCTGCTTGGTTCCGAAGTATCGCATCTATGGGCACGAGGTAGTTCTGACCATTAACCTGAATAGCGTGTCCCGTGTAATAGAAGAGACCAACACTGTCCTGACCTAGTGCTCTTTTAAAAACACTGATAGCCTCTTTCATTTCATTCTTCGTTAAGTTGAGGTGGGTTTTTACCTCAAACCCAAGTTCGGCAAGCTTCGCTGCCAAATCACGCGCATCGTTCTCTGGAAATATCAGAGGGGAATCCGCATACTTACTGTTGCCGATAACTAGAGCAATCCGCTTCTTTGTCTGCTCAACTCCATTAACGCTGGGGGCTACAACATCCACCCTCTTCCTTGTCGGTAGAACTCTCTTAATCTGGGGGCGCTTCTGCTGCTGGCTACTCAATTGGCCATCGGCCAAGGGAACCGCCTTGCCACTCCAACCATATTGCGCATGAGTTGGGATTGACAGCGGCTGAAATAACGCTGACAAGACAAACAGAAAGACTGTAACGCTTAAACTGCTTTTCATCATTCCTTCCATAGCGGCTTTCCAGTCACAGCAGTGAAACCATTTTCGAGTCATCAACAATCAACCATTACTGCCAGTTGCCGATCAGTATAAACGGCGCCCAATAGTACGGATGCGAATAAGGACGCTGCGGATCGCGCTTGAACGGCGGCCCTGATCCTGTTTCTCCGGCAATCTTCGAGTCGCGCTCTTTTCCGGCGCTACCTTTACTCTCTTTGATCTCGCCATGCAAGAGCGCCAGTTGCGCCTGCTGCAAGGCCGCTGCTTTCGTCATCCTCGCGCCGCTCTGTCGCTGCCGGTAGAATTCCGCCATCAATTCCGGAGTGATCGCGTCCGAGACTTCCCACAAACTCGCCATCACTGCTCCGGCGCCCAGCCGCTGCGCCTGCTCTGCGAATCCGTCTACCTCACGCCCGAATTGGGCGTCGCCTCGCTGCGTGGCGGTGTTGCAGGCTGAGAGCGTCAGCAACTCTACGCTGCTGAACAGGTCTGGCGTCTGCTTCATTTCGGCCAGCGTCAGATGTTCGCCATTGCCCAGCAGTAGGAATGATTCTTTGTCATCTCCCGGACGGAAGCTGAAATGGCTGGCAATATGGACCAGCGGTTTGCGCTGCTTCAGCGCGGTCAAGAATGATTGTTTCGTGAAACCGTCGTCTTGCGCCGCCTGCCCGCTGATCACACTGTTGTGGCCGGTCTTCGCATCACCGAAGATCAGTTGCAGTTCCAGCTCCACGCCCCGCAGTTGGCTGAATCCTTGCCACTCCTTCGATGTGCCGAAGCCTTGTCCTGTCCACGTCCGGCTCACCTCCCGCAGCATTCGTTCCGGCGTCGGGCGCGTGAAGACCGCGTGTTGGTACCGCTCGGCCAGATACTGTTTTCCGTCCCACAAGGCCGCCATCGGCAATGAGCGCAGGCTTCGATCCAGCGACCAT